>ERZ1066117.41-NODE-41-length-162969-cov-17.077403_pt1 | contig 162969 bp, 151 predicted proteins | sample MGYA00382764_ERZ1066117 | MGnify/ENA primary metagenome ERZ1066117 (study PRJEB33369, sample SAMEA5778347) | biofilm metagenome | biome: Industrial cooling water; feature: Water cooling tower basin; material: Biofilm | place: United Arab Emirates | collected...
GGCGCAAGAGCTTATCCGACAAGCGCTCTAGCTCACTTGTCACCCCCTCAGGGTTTAAGTAAGTTCTGCTGACAAAGATTGAAAACATAGCGTAACCGCCCTAACAGAAGTGCCATATCGCCAACGGAATAGAGCGGAGTTTCATATACTGTTTCTATTGTTGTGAGCCAATAAAATTGCCATCCTTCCCCGTTGGTAACAATGCCATAAATATCAATGTTGCGATCGGCTTGCCGGTTTTGCCACTGACAAGCTTGCATTTCAACCAAGCACTGAGCCAACCCTTGCTCAAAGTCATCTTTTTTTGCCTCAATGATGCAGAGTAGTGGGATATCGAGATACCGTTTGCGTTCTGCAACCAGGTAGTCAACATATCCTGCCAGGGTATCGCTTTCGAGTTGGGCTCCTTTCCAAATTTTTAGTTGTTCAATCGTAACCAGTGCTTCTTCACAAATTGCGTCAATCAACAGTTTTTTCGATTCCTCATAACTTTGCAGATCAAAGTGTTGTTCCAATCGTTGTAATCGTTCTCGGAAGAAGTCACTCGGTTCCACAGGATCGGCGACAATTTGCCAGGGGATCAGATCAGTGAGGTTAAGCTGCTTAAAAGCCTCTGCATAGTTGAAGCTAGAAAATTTTTTCTTTTTTGATCTTGGAATTTTAGCTGGTATTTTACTCATCTGCGCTTATGCCTCTTGGATTTGGCAAGGAATGTGATTCTATTTCAAAGTTTATAACCTGTAGCTTAAACCGTGGGGCTGCCTGAATTTTAACAAGGGATTGTTCAATAGCTTTTTGGGGCTTTGACCTGATTGTGGTTGCAGAGAATCCTGATAGGACGGGGATGCAACTGAGCTGTAGTTGACGGGTTGCAGTAGGGCCACAGCCATACAGATTAAGGGCAGAGCGCACAGTCCCATAGGCTGCTCTTAAAGCTGCAATTATGATTGAAAGAGATCAGGGGGGTCAGAATTTCCGCTATGCTAGCTTCCATCTCAAGACACTCCAGGGAGAGTCATGAACCCAGAGCTACTGGCTAAACTACGGGGCTATTGTCGCGATCAAGCTGCCTTTGAAGAACTGACCCAAACCCTACTCGCCGAAGTACAGCCCCTGCAGCAGGAAATCAGCCGCGCCTATTTCCAGGTCGAACGTCAGCAGGCTCTGTTTCAGGTGGTGACCCGTCTGCGTCAGGCTCTTGATCTGGAAACGATTTTTCGGGCCACCGCTACGGAGGTACGCCAACTGCTGGCTGCCGATCGGGTGGGGATGTTTCGGTTTTATCCAGGATCGGGCTGGGATGATGGCGAATTTGTCTCCGAAGATGTCGATCCGGCCTTTTCCTCGGCGATCGCCCAAAAAGTGCATGACCATTGCTTTGGCGATCAGTTTGCCAGCCACTATCAGCAGGGCCGGGTTCAGGCGGTGGCAGACATCTACGATCAGGGTCTGAGCGACTGCCACATTCAGGTGCTATCTCAGTTTCAAGTGCGGGCAAATCTGGTCGTACCGTTGCTGCAGGGAACCAACCTGTGGGGCTTACTCTGTATCCATCAATGTCGGTCTCCCCGTCAATGGCAGACCAGCGAAATTGAATTTGTCCAACAGATTGCTGTCCATCTGGGTGTTGCCCTGCAGCAGGCCGAATTATTGACTGGACTCCGCAAGGCAGTCGCGGATCTCAAGGCTGTGAACAAAGAACTGGAAGCCTTCAGTTACTCTGTGTCCCACGATCTGCGCGCCCCTTTACGCAGTATTGATGGATTTAGCCAGGCCTTGCTGGAAGACTACCAGGAGCAACTGGATGCGATCGGACAGGACTATTTGCGCCGGATTCGCTCAGCCACGCAACGGATGGGGCAATTAATTGATGATCTGCTTGCCCTGGCCCGAGTCACCCGCAGTGAGCTGAAACTAGGAAATGTGGATTTGAGCCGCCTGGCCCACCGCATCTGTACAGAGCTGCACCAGACCCAACCCGATCGCCAGGTAGAGTTTGTGATCCAACCGGGACTGGTGGCCCAGGGGGATGCCTATCTTGTCCAGGTGTTGCTGGAAAATTTGCTCAACAATGCCTGGAAATTTACCTCCAAGCACCACCATGCCAGAATTGAATTTGGGCAGACGCTCCATCCCCGTGGGCCCGTCTACTTTGTTCGGGATGATGGGGCAGGGTTTGATATGACCTACAGGGATAAACTCTTCAGTCCGTTCCAGCGTTTGCATGGGATGCAGGAATTTCCCGGTAATGGGATTGGCCTGGCCACCGTGCAGCGGATTGTCTACCGTCATCGTGGTCAAATTTGGGCGGAAGGGGCAGTGGAACAGGGGGCAACTTTTTATTTCACCCTGGCGGCAGATGCAGAACCCATGGAGGAGGTAGAATGATGACCGGGATTGCGGCCGACAAGATTATACTTTTGGTTGAAGATAACCCTGATGACGAAGCCCTGGCCATTCGTGCGCTCAAACGTCATCACATTGGTAATGAGATTGTGGTAGCCCATGATGGGGTTGAGGCCCTGGATTACCTGTTTGGTACGGGCAGCTATCTCGGCCGCGATATTACGATTAAGCCCACGGTGATTTTGCTCGATCTGAAGTTACCCCGCATTGATGGCCTGGAGGTGTTGCGTCGGCTGCGGGACGATGAGCGGACTCGACTCCTGCCTGTGGTGGTGCTGACCACTTCCAGTGAAGAACAGGATTTGCTCAATAGTTACAGTCTGGGGTGTAATAGTTATATCCGCAAACCCGTCGATTTTATCCAATTTTCGGAAGCTATTCGGCAACTGGGAATGTACTGGTTATTAATGAATGAACCCCCGCCCCTTTAGCGACGACATGAAGATGAACCCGCTGTTGCGTGTGCTGATTGTTGAGGATTCTGAAGACGATATGCTCTTAACCCTGCGGGAACTGCGGCGGGGAAACTACAACCTGGACTATGAACGGGTAGATACAGCGGTGGCCATGCAGGCAGCCCTCGATCGCCATCCCTGGGATATTGTGATTGCCGATTACACCTTACCGGCCTTTAGTGCCCCCCAGGCCCTGCAATTGCTCCAGAGCCAGCACCTGGATATTCCCTTCATCATTGTTTCCGGCACGATCGGGGAAGAAACAGCGGTGGCTGCGATGAAAGCGGGGGCCCACGACTACCTGACCAAAGGCAATCTGGCCCGACTGCTACCAGCGGTAGAACGGGAGTTGCGGGAAGCCGAGGAACGGCAGAAACGGTATCGGGCGGAACAGGCCCTGAGGGAGAGTGAGGAACGCTTTCGCCAGTTAGCTGAAAACATAACTGAGAGTGTCTTCTGGATGTCAGAGCCGAAAGCACGCCAATTTCTCTATGTCAGCCCGGCCTATGAACGGATCTGGGGTCGCTCCTGTGCGGATTTAGCGGCCAACTTCAGGCAATGGTGGGAGGCGATTCATTCCCAGGATCGGCAACGGGTGCAAACCGTCTACTTTGAGCAAGTCCTGACGGGTACCTATGATGAGGAATACCGGATTATTCGCCCAGATGGTTCAATGCGCTGGATTCGCGATCGCGGCTTTCCGATTCGGGATCATGCGGGGGAACCCTACCGGGTCGTTGGCATTGCTGAAGACATTACGGTGCGGAAACAGGCGGAAGCAGCCCTGCGGCGGGCCCAACGGCTGGAAAGTTTGGGAACCCTCTCCAGTGGGATTGCCCACGATTTTAATAACCTGCTCACCCCCATTCTCTCCGCCACTCAATTAATGCTCTTACAACTTCCCGATCTCGAAGATGAGTATGCCCAGGAATTACTCAAACTGATTGAAAGCAGTGCCCGGCGGGGGGGAGACCTGGTAAAACAAATTCTGGCCTTTGCGCGGGGGGTTGAAGGTAAGCTTGTGCCCCTCCAGGTTAAGCATCTGCTGGCAGAGATGGCCCAGGTTGCCCGTCAAACCTTTCCCAAGTCGATCAGTATCCGCCTCAATCTTGCAACCACAGATCTCTATCTCGTTGCCGCAGATACAACCCAACTGCATCAGGTTTTAATGAATCTGTGCGTCAATGCTCGGGATGCCATGCCGGAGGGGGGAATTCTCACAATCTCTGCAGAAAATAAGCTGCTGGATGAAGCCTATACCCGCATCCATCGGGAAGCTCAAACCGGCCCCTATGTGGTCCTTACTGTGGCAGATACAGGTGTAGGGATTTCCCCAGAATTACTGGAGCACATTTTTGATCCTTTCTTTACCACCAAAGAGGTGGGTAAGGGAACGGGGCTGGGTCTCTCTACGGTGCTGGGAATTGTCAAAAATCACGGCGGTTTTGTCAGGGTTGCCAGTGAGGTTGGCCAGGGCACCCAATTTAAGATTTACCTGCCTGCGATCGCGGCAACGGTCTGTGAGGAAGATGAAGAGATGGGGTTATCGGCCGGGCAGCAGGAGTTAGTGCTGATTGTCGATGACGAACCCTTGATTCGACGTACCACCAAAACCCTATTAGAAAATCACAATTACCGCACCCTGACCGCCAGCGATGGGGTGGAGGCGATCGCCCTTTATGCCCAACACCAACAGGCGATCGGTGTGGTATTAATGGATATGATGATGCCATCCATGGATGGGGTAACAGCAATCCGCGCGATGCAGAAACTCAATCCCGAGGTCAAGGTGATTGCAGCCACTGGAATGTCGATTGAGAACCACTTTACGGAGGTAAAGGGTCTGGGCATCATCACCTTTTTACCCAAACCCTACACGGCTAAACAATTATTGGATACCTTGAAGAACGGATTAGCCTAGCAGTTACCTTTAAACTTTCAACACCCGATAGTGTCCTAAAAGCTTCAACACATCTGTATAGGCTGCGAGTTCTTCCAGGGCTGCGGCAATGGTGGTGGGTTGCTGCTGAACTTCCAGATCGAGAAAAAATACATAGTCTCCTAGAGCGCGCTTACTGGGACGAGATTCAATCCGGCTGAGATTGATCTGACGATCGGCAAAGATCTGTAAGGGTTTGACCAGGGCTCCGGGGGCATTGGCCGGCAAACTAAACGCCAGGGAGGTATGGGTTTGCTCCAACTCTGGTACGGGTGCGGCGCTGCCCTGGGTCAAAATCCAGAAGCGGGTGCAGTTGTCTGGGTAATCCTGAATGCCACTGGCCAGGATGGGCAACTGGTAGAGTTGGGCGGCTCGATGGGAGGCGATCGCCGCTGCGGTTATTTCTGTGGCTACATACTCTAAAGCTTCAGTGTTGGAATGGGTGGGAATCAGTTGGACCTGGGGCAGGAATTGCTCTAACCAGTTCTGGCACTGACTGAGGGATTGGGGATGGGAATAGAGGGTTTTCAGGGTTTTGAAATCCTCAGCCTGGGTGATCAGGGCATGGGAAATGGGCAGAATCAGGGCCTGTTGCACCTGCAAACCTTCTAGCTGCCAGAGGGTGTCCAGGGTAACGGTCACACTCCCTTCGATCGAGTTTTCGACTGGCACAACCGCCGCCTGGGTCACTCCCGCCGCGATCGCTCTTAGGGTTTGAATAATACTGGGATAGGGACAGAGGTGGGCTTCCTGCCCTGTGGTTTGGATCAGCCAGGTGGCATAGGCCAGGGCAGCTGCTTCGGCATAGGTACCGGGGGGGCCCAGATGGGCGATCGAGAGGGACATAGGGTGGATACTCCTCAACTCTCCCTATTTTCTACCCCAGCGGCCAGGGTTGCGATCGTCTGCAGCAGTAGCCAGGGTTCAATCGGTTTGTCCAGATGGCATTGAAAGCCGGCCTGGAGGGACTGTTGCTGATTGCTTTCCCCCGCATAGGCGGTCAGGGCAATGGCAGGAATTTGGCCGCCCTGTTCAGGGGGTAGGGCCCGGATCTGTTGCAGCAGAGCAATGCCATCCATCTCTGGCATCCCAATATCGCTAATCAGCACATCGGCGGGAAAGGAGGGCAGCGTGGCCAAGGCTGTAGCTGCAGAACCCACAGTTATGACCTCGGCCCCATATTGAGTCAGCATGGCTGCCAATAAGGCCCGCGTATCTGCTTCATCATCCACTGCCAGGATGCGAATGCCCCTTAAATTGAGTTCCTTTTCTGGGGTTGGGCTGGGCAATTCCTGTTCTGGGGTTGGACTTAGCAAGGGGAAGCAAACGGTAAAGGTGGCTCCCTGCCCTTCGCCAGCACTGTCGGCCCAGATTGTCCCCCCATGGGCTTCTACCAGGGAACGGACGATCGCTAAGCCCAGACCCAGACCGCCGTACTTGCGGGTGGTTGAGGCATCTTCCTGGCGGAAAGACTCAAAAATGTGGGGCAGAAAGTCGGGGCTGATCCCTTTTCCCGTATCTGTAACAGTCAGTTTGGCAAAGTGGGGCGATGGTATTGAGTGGGGCAATGGTACCGTCTGATCTGTGCCTGCTTCGCCCTCAACTTCTCCCAACCGAACCTCTACCCGACCCCCCTGGGGAGTGAACTTGATGGCATTGGAGAGCAAGTTCCAAACAATTTGCTGCAGACGGGTTGCATCTCCGCAGACGGGACCAAGCTGCACCAGGTCGAGCTCCAGGTGGATGGATTTGGCCAGCGCTGCGGTTTTCACCGTGTCGATCGCCGCTTCGATCACCGCCACCAGATCGACGGGACTGGTCTCCATGTTCAGTTTGCCCCGCAAAATTCTGGCCACATCCAGCAGGTCATCAATCAGTTGGATCTGCAGTCTGGCATTGCGTTCAATGGTCGCCAGAGCTTGCTGGGTGGTTGCGGCATCAAAAGGGCGGTTTTGTAGTAGTTGGGACCAGCCCAGGATTGGATTCAGGGGCGATCGCAATTCGTGGGAAAGAATCGCCAGAAACTCATCCTTAATCCGATTGGTCCGTTCCGCCGCCGCCCGCGCTTCCTGTTCAGCTTGATACAACCGGGTATTTTCGATCGCCACAGCGGCCATCTGGGCCAGTTGCACCAGAATGGTTTCGTCAGCCTCACTAAACTCCCCTGCATACTTATCAGAAAGCTGAATTAAGCCAATGTTATGCCCATCCCGGCCCACCAGGGGAGCGGCCAACCAACCCCGCAGTGGTGGATGATGCTCGGCTGCCTGGCTGAACCCTCGCCAGTGGGGATGGCTTTCCAGTTCTGTCTGGGTCAGGCGCAGGGGACGGTTGAATTGACCCACTAAGGCATAAATGCCAGAACCATCGGGTTTAGCCTCGTAATTGCGCCACTGGGCATACTTGTCGGATAGGTAGATGGCATGAATCGACTGACTCCAGTTCTGTCCCAGGGTGAGACTGGTAACCGCTTGATGGCAACCAATGATGCGATAGGCTTGTTCCGTGACCAGATCGAGGGTGTCGGGAATGGTGCTGGCAGAGTTAATGGCCAGAGCTGCCTGGGTCAGACCATGTAACTGTTGAGCATAGCGTTGAACCCGCAGGAGCAATTGTTCTCGCTCCAATTCCGCCTGTTTGCGTTCGGTAATATTGAGATTGGTTTCCAGGACTAATTTCTGTCCCCTGGTTTCAATCAGTTGTTGCCGGCTCTCAACAATGACCTGCTGCCCAGTACGGGTGGTTTGAGTGACTTCCCCAGTCCATTGCCGCTCCTGTTCCAGTTGGGCGAGAAAATCCGGCAGGGGTAGGGGATGGAGTGTCTGGAGCAACTGATGGCTGGTCTGCCCGATCGCCTCTGTGCGCGTATAGCCGTAAAGCTGTTCACAGCCCTGATTCCACAGGATAATCCCCTGCTCTAAATCCCAGACCAGGATCGGTTCATAGGATAACTCAATCAGCAGATTTAACTGGCGCAGGGCTTCTTCATCCCGCTTGCGATCGCTTAAATCCAGAATGAAGGCAACGGATTCTTCCCGCGCTTCTCCCACCAGGGAATAGCCAATTAACACGGGAACCCGACTGCCATCTTTGCGAATGTATTCCTTCTCATAGGGGGTACAGGCCCCTCTCAACCGGGCTTCAGCGATCGCCTCCTGATCGAGGGATAGATGTTCGGGTGGGGTCAGGTCAATCCAGTTAATGCTGCCGTTTTGCAGTTCCGCTCGTGTATAGCCGATGATTCTGAGCAGCTCGTCGTTGGCTTCTGCAATCTTGCCGTAGATATCACCATAGAGAATGCCCACCACATTGGACTCAACAAATCCGCGCAGACGGGCTTCATTGTCGGCAATGGACTGTTCTGCCTGCAGCCGCTCCGTAATCTCTTCACACACAACGCTGATGCCGATCACCTGATCATCTTGCTTGAGGGGCAAAAAGTGTTCCATCCAGACCCGTTCCAGACCCGGTTTTGCTGGAGTTTGCCCGCGAAGTTCCACATTTAAGAGCGGTTCTCCTGTTTCCAGGATTGGGCGCAGCAGCGATTCAGCCGTATTCCCCAGCTCAGGTAACACCTCCCCCACCGTCCGACCCAGATGCGCTTCAACGGGCACCCCATTGATGTCCGCCAGGCGTTGATTAATTCGGACAAACCGCAGTTCCCGATCCAGGACTGTCAGACCAATGGGGGCAGATTGATAAATCGATTCCAGTTCCGCCAGTTGTTGCTGCAGTTGAGTTTTGCTGGTCTGTAACTCCAGTTCCATCCGCTGGCGTTCGCTCACATCCGCAACAATGCCAATCAGCCGGTTAAAGTTCCCCTGGCTATCAAACAGCGCTCGGGCACTTTCTTCCAGGCTGACGATGACCTGATCTGGCCCAACCAGGCGATAGGTGGTTCGGTAGGTCGGGTGTGCTGGTGTGAGGGACTGGAGCAGGGCAATAAAGCGATCGCGATCCTCAGGATGGATATGCTGAAAAAAGTTGTGTCCCGTATCCTCAGTGGTCAAAATTCCGCTGGCGGGCAGGATGGCCTGGCATTGGCTCGATCGCCTCACCCGATCGGTGCTGAGTTCCCATTCAAAGGAAAACATTCGGGCCACGCTCATGGCCAATTGATTACGCTGTTCGCTCTCCCGTAGGGCCACTTCTACCTGTTTGGTCGCGGTGACATCCTCAGCAATTCCGGTAAAGCGATAGACCTGCCCAGTTTGGTCATAGAGGGGAAAACAACGGTCCCTGACCCAGCGGATCAAGCCATCGGGCAAAACAATGCGATACTCCTGATCGAACTGGCCGATCGCAGCTTTTTGGGCAAAGGCTTGGGCGACAACTTCACGATCGTCGGGATGAATATAGTTCACCCAGGTCTGGGGGTCTGTATAGAGTTCCTCCGGGTTCAGGCCCCACAGGCGTTGGTAGGCTGGGCTGACATAGCTGACTCGATCTTCAGCCGCTTCTCTGATCCAGAACACCGCATTAATATTTTCAGCGAGTTGGCGGAATTGTTCCTCGCTATTTCTCAGAGACTCCTCAGCCTGGGTCCGCTCCAGCAGTTCTTTCTGTGTCTGGCGATGCAGGTCAGCTTGCTGCAGGGCAATCCCCACCTGAGTGGCTACTTCCTGGAGTAACTCTATTTCCAGGTTTTGCCATTGCCGCGGGGCAGCGCACTGATGGGCGATCAGCAGTCCCCACAGGTGGTTATCCTGTAAAATCGGTATCACCAGATTAGCCCGCACCTGCAATTGGCTCAGAAGTGCAATGTAACAGGGAGTAAGATTGCCATCGAGAATATCGGGTTTACTGGTGACTGTACCCTGGTGATAAGATTCAATCTGGGTTTCCTGCAAGCAGGGGTCATACAGAGCGGTAGACAGCAGGGACATCCAGCCCTCCCCCACGGATTCCGCCACAACGGTGCCCCAGCTCTCAGACTGCAGTTTCAAAATCAGCACCCGATCGGTCTGAAGAAACTGTCGCACCTCTGCCACCGCCGCCTGAAAAATGTCGTTCACAGCCAGGGAGTGGTGGATCTGGCGGGTGATCTGGGCCACAATTCGTTCTCGTTCCAGTCGTTGCTGTAGTTGAGTGCGAAGCTGGACTTTTTCCATCACCTCATGGACAACCCGTTGCAACCCGGTGGGGGTCATTTGTCCTTTGATCAGGTAGTCCTGTGCTCCCGCTTTCATCGCCTGCACCGCGATCGCTTCATTGCCCTGACCCGTCACTACAATCACTGGGAGGCAGGAGGGTGGAGTTGCTACGGTGCTGGCTGGCTGGGGGGGTAATTGATCCCCGTGCAATTGGGCCAGAAATTCCAATCCATCCAGATCCGGGAGACAATAATCTAGCAATACAAGATCTGGCCGGTTCTGCTGCCACAGGTTCAAACCCTGCTGTCCCGATCCAGCTTCCAGAATCCTGTAGGAATAGTCTGGATCTTGGCCCAGATAGCGTCGATAGGCTTGCCGGTCTGCCTCACTATCATCAATGATCAGGATTGTGGGCTGGTGGTCTTGAGCCATACTTAATCCCCCGGACCAGGCAAGGTGTTTATCTCAAACCAGTAATCAAGCAATACCTGGACATCCCGTTTTAGCTGGGCGAAATCGATCGGCTTGACAATATAGCTATTTACCCCGCATTGATAGCAATCTTCAATGTCTTTAGGATTATTAGAGGTGGTAAAGACGACGATCGGAATCGTTTTCAAATTATCATCCTGCTTGATTTGCCGCAGCACTTCTCGTCCATCGGTGCCGGGCAAGTTTAGATCTAGCAAAATTAAACCGGGGCGAGGACAAGGTTGGTTGGGTTCCTCAAGCTCCTCTTCCTGACTATTGTTGCCCATACAGTGCAGCAAGTTTAGAGCCTGATCGCCACTGACACAACGGTGAATCGGAATCGTCAGGGACGATCGGCTGAGAAACCGTTTCAGGGTCTCAAAGTCTTCGTTACTGTCTTCCACGATCAGCAGGGGTGGCGTTTGCCGGGGAGAGGTGACTGCAGGATAACGCATTGAGTTTTAGCTTCTAAGTTTTGGCTTCTAAGTTTTAGCTTCTAAGTTTTGGCTTCTAAGTTTTAGCTTCTAAGTTTTAGCTTCTAAGAGGGTGAAGTAGAAGGTTGTCCCTTGAGCTGGAGTTGAATCCACCCAAATTCTACCGCCGTGGCGTTCAACAATTTTACGGGCAATTGTTAAACCCGCTCCCGTGCCGCCGCCAAATTCATCCCGTCCATGCAGGCGACGAAAGATCTGAAAAATCTTGTCCAGATGTTCCTGCCGAATCCCAATTCCATTATCACGAACGTAGAAGGTGTAGGGGATATGATGGGCATCTTCTCCCTGCAGTTCAAGAAAACCAATTTCTACCCATTTCTCTGGCTTATTGTTGTATTTGATCGCATTGCTAATCAGATTGGTGAACAGTTCATTAATCTGGGCGCGATCGCAATTGACAATGGGCAGGGGGTGGGGAATACGAAAGTCAACCTCGGTTTGGGGACGGGAGATCATCAGGGTGGTGATCACCTGCCGCACCAACTCATCCAGGTTGACGGGTTGTCGAAGCAGTTCGGCCCGGCCCAGACGGGAAAAATGCAGCAGAGAGTTGATCAAATCCTCCATCCGCTGGGTCAGGCGCACCAGGGTTTGTAGTTTTGCCACCCCCTCCTGATCCAGGATCTGGCTATAGTCTTCCATCAGAAAATTGGCGTAGTTATGTATGCCCCGCAGCGGTTCCTTCAAATCATGGGAGGCAATGTAGGCAAAGGAATCCAGTTCTTCATTGCTGCGTTGGAGTTCAAAATTCATCAGGGCCATCTCGTCCGCCTGACGCAAAACAACCCCCACAATTAAACTGCGGAGTTCGGTCACCGCTTCAATTTCCGCTGCTTTCCAGGGCAACGCATGGCCCCGTACCGTTTCCTGCCAGAGGGCAAAGGATTTGCGCGGAGACAAACGCACTTCGCCATTCTCCAGCACTTCCACGGGCTTATTGGGGTTGCCGCCCCAGTTCACGGTTTGCAGCACTTCAGGCCGAAACCAGAGAATGTAATTGTGATGGACTTTGGAAATTTCCAGGGCTAAGACCCCACTGGCGATCGTCTCAAAGGCGGTGGCGGCGGGATAGGTTTTGGACAGAGATCGGGTGACAAACAGGCTGTGCTGGAACTGCGGTTTAATCCAGTTGAGTAAGGCATAAATTTCTTCTGCTGATGGCGTTTGACCCACAGGAATACACTGATCCCCACTGCAGATCACTGCTCCGGTCCCGTTGACCAGCGCCAGCAATTGGGACTGCAGTTGCACCATGCCATCCAGAAAATAATCAGCCTGGGACAGGGCTTCGATAAATTGAGTTTGTAAGGACTTTAAATACACTTTGTAGTCCGCATCTTCACTGGCTTCTTTATTGGCAAGTTGGACGGACATCACCTGGCCAATAAATTCACACAGGGTGCGGATACTGTAGGGGACCGATCGGGCCGTGGAATGGTGGCAGGCAATTAATCCCCACAGTTTGCGATCCTGAACCAGGGAAATGGACATGGAAGCGGCCACGCCCATATTTTGCATATATTCCACATGGATAGGAGACACACTGCGGAGCACCGTTAAACTCAGATCGAGGGGTTGCTGGGTCAGCGGATTTTCTGTGGGAATCAGGGGAACAGGTTGGTAATGGGCATCGGGAATCAGCCGTAACCCGTTGAGGGTATAAAGCTGGCGGGCCTGTTGGGGAATATCCGAACGGGGATAGTGTAAGTCCAGATAGGGAATCTTCAGTTCCGTGTCCTCGGCAATCACCTGACCTGCCCCTTCAGGATCAAAGCGGTAAATCATCACCCGATCGAAGTTGGTAATGCGGCGAATTTCCTTAACCACAATCCGGCACATCGACCGTAAGGTGGGGGCTTGCTGAATCCGGGTAATCGTTCCTTTGACCTGCTGATAAAAATTAAAGAAGTCGGTTTGTTCCTGGGCGGGTTTTGGCTCTAATTCCAACAGAATCAGCTGATCGGTTTGGTGCACAATGCCATCAAAATACAGGAGTTGATCCTGGTGCTGAAGCGTAAGAGGCAGGGGATTGATACTGGCAAAATCACCTCCCAGGCACTGGCGCACCGCTTCTAGTTGTGGGGCATTCAAGAGCAGGGAAAGGGATTGGTCTAACAACTGCTCAGGGGAATATCCCAGAAGCCGATCTGTATTCTTGCTCACCTGCAGAATCTGCAGCGTTTCAGCATGAATGACCAACAAAACGCCATGGGGTTGAATGAACCCAGGAATGTGAATGGGCTCACGGTCGCAGTTGGTTAAATCGATCGGTTCTATCATCAACAATGCCTAACCTGATTCAGAGTAATTGGCTGGGTGCGCTCTCATGTCGCTTCAGGGAAAGAGTCTTCCAGCATTAACTGCCACTGTTGCCGATATTCTGGGTCTGCAGTGGTGCTGAGTTCTTTAAGCATCAGACGAATTTGTTTTAGAGCCAGGGGAGAGGGTTGCATGTGGGCATTCTCCCAGCGGTTAATGGTTGTGTAGGTAACCCCCAGCACCATCGCAAATTGTTCTTGAGTCAGTCCCATCCCCTGACGGAGTTGACGGATCAGATGACTGATCTGGGGTTGGGCTAATCGGGTCTTCTGGGCTGGCAGAACGGTATTCAGCGGCATCTGCATAGAATGATATAGCGCATACTATGGCAGATTATCTGTTGATCTGTACATTAAGATGTATACCTACAGGTAGATCTAACCCTTGCTCTCTTTAGTTGAACCTAATAGTCACCCTCGTAAGGGATCGGGAAAATCTGAGCCAACCACACTACCGCGCTAATTAATTGTTCTGGCTCAACTGGTTTAAACAAATATTGATCACAACCGGCTTCGCGGGCCAGCATCCGGGTTTCATCCTGAACTAAACCACTGAGAATAATGACCCCCACACTCCTGCCGGCCTCGCTCTGCAGTTCTTTGGCCTGGGAGATGAGTGGTAAACACGTTCCGTCAGCTAAGAGGAAATCACTGATGACCAGATCGGGTTTGTAACGATCGAGCAGCAGACTTGCCGTGGCCAGATCCGCTGCCTCAACCACCTCAATGCCATGTTCCTCAAGGCAATATCGATAGAAGTCTCTAGAGTCAGCATCGTCATCGACAATCAGCAGTTTCAGACCAGAGAAATTAATCTTGGCATCGAAGGGAGGCGGAGCGGGGAAGTCCATCGCTTTTTCTGGGTGCGGCTTCTGCAGTTTAGCAATCCGCATTTCCTCTGTTGGCCCACTAGCGTACAGAGACAAAAGACGATTGCCCATTCCTGCCCTTACCCCAGGAGTCGCTGAAAATGACTTTTAATCATTCGATAGCACTCACAAGAGACGGCCTCCAGAGCTTCTCGATCGCGGATTGTCACCATCCCCCGGCGGGAAGCAATAATGCCAGCTTGCTGGAGCGTGCCAATGGCCACCGCTAAACCGGAGCGCCGGGTTCCCAACATTTCAGCCATAAATTCCTGGGTGAGCATCAGTTGATTGGAACCGACCCGATCCTGCATCAGCAGTAACCGTCGGGCTAGCCGTTCTTCGATGGTATGTAAACGGTTACAGGCAGATCCCTGGGCAATCAGCAACATGCGGGCTTGGGCGTAGCGTAGACTGAGGCGTTGCAGTTCACCCCCGCGATCGAACTCCGCTTTCACTTGCTCCATGGGCAGGCGAGTGGCGGTTGTCTCCGTCTGTACAATTACCTGATGATTAATGTGAGAGTCACCCAGCACCGCCCCCACCCCAATGAATCCCTCGCTGCCCACCAGTGCAACTTCGACTGTATCCCCGTCTTCCATCGCCGCCACGATCGAGATGACCCCACCGTTAGGAAAAAAAGCGTCTGTAACCAGTTCTCCAGGACTATAGAGAAGCTGCTGCCGCTCTAAACGCACGGTCTGCAAATAAGGTTTAAGTCGTTGATGCACTTCTGGTGATAGAGCAAAAAGAAGTTGATTCTTACCCCTGGGCAATTCTTGATCCATGAAAATCAGCGATACCGAGACTCTTTGACTCTTTCCATCTAAGAACAAGCTACGGGAAATTACCTCCCCCCAGGCAAATATCCCCCGCGATACAGGTGTGAGGCTGAAGAACTGGTTCTTCCATGTAGGGAGAGGGAGCAGCCGATTCCTGCAGTAATGATCACCTTAGGGATTAATCCCCCCTTTGTCGGCCCAAAACCTTACATGGAGACGGGACAAGTAAGATTTTTTTAAGCTAGGGGGTAAAGCCTAAAAGTCGCTCAAAGTTGCGTTGGGTGACCTTGTAGCATTCACAGGCGACCGCTGCTAAACCCTGGCGATCGCGAATGGTGATTTCGCCCCGCTGATAGTCGAGAATGCCAGCCTGCCGTAAGACTCCAGCCGCAACTGTGACCCCAGAACGGCGTGTTCCCAGCATTTCGGCGATGAACTCCTGAGTTAAACAAAAATGGTCAGTGCCCACGCAGTCCTGGACCGAGAGCAGCCAGTGGGCAAAGCGTTCTTCCAGAGTATGGAGACGATTGCAGGCAGCCCACTGTGAAACCTGCAGCAGACGAGCCTGGACATAACACAATAACAGTTTTTGCAGTTCCCCCTGGCGATTCCATTCCGCTTTTAACCGTTCCATGCTGATCCGACTGGCGTTTCCCTCCACCTGCACAATGCACTCGTAGGCGGTGATTTCATCCCCTAATAAAGGTGACAAGCCGACCAGCCCTTCACTGCCAATTAAACCTACATCGATCTTGGCTTCCTCTGCCATCACTGCCACCAGGGAGACCATGCCTTGATGGGGAAAGTAAGCCTCAGTCATGGGTTCGCCAGGATGATAAAGGATCTGCCGCTGGGGGAGGGGAACGATTTCCAGGGCCGGCTTCAGCCGTTGGTAAACTTCTTCCGTCAGAACAGCCAGCAGGTGGTTACCAGCAGTACGGGCCGTTGGGGACATAGGGCCACACAGAAATACGCCATGATCCTAATTTAGAAGTTGATCCGGGGGGTCTTCTAAAGGTAGAACAAGTCTGAACTGATGGAAATCTGCTTCAGGTGCAATTCTGACAACAGGTCGGCAACAGACTCTGCACCTGGTCCAGAAGTTGGACAAAGTCAAAGGGTTTGCGGATAAAACCATTAGCGCCCTGCTGTAAGCTCTGGTGCGGATCAATAGAGTCATAGGCAGAGACCAGCAGAATGGGTAGCGATCGATAGGCGGGATTTTGGCGGAGACGGTGGGTCACTTCCAAACCATCCAGGTCGGGCATCATCACATCCAGCAGGATCAGATCGGGAGAAACCTGGGCAATCTCAGCTAGGGCCTCGGTGCCACTATGGGCAGTGATAATTTCGTAACCTTCAGGTTCTAGTAAGGCCTGGAGCAGATCCGTATTATCGGGTAAGTCATCGACCACTAAAATGCGGGGAGTGTAAGAAGCAAGCATAGGGGTAAGGGCGATCGTCAACAAGGCTCAACTTATGGTGTCTCCACTCTCTCCTCCAGCCTTCCGTCCAAAGAGGTATTTCTGCAGGTGGAGCACGAAAATGAATAAAAGTAACACAGAGTACATATCTGATATTTTAAGCTTCACGCGATCCAGCCGAGATCGGCTTGAGGGCAGGCTTTCTCTTTGTACCAGACGATCAATGCCCCTTTCTGTCTCGCCACAGTTGTCTCTTAACTGAAAATGTGCCTATAGAAAGTTTCTAGGCTGCTCTGACCTCATTCCTGCTATAGCATCCTATTTGCGATCCAAAGGGGGTTAATGGGTGAAACCCCTTCTGTGGGAAACCCCACACCCCCTTTTTCTCAAACCATTTAGGGTTGCTATAGTTCAGATTGATATGGTATGTCACCCCTTGTTCTCTTCTAACCCCTGTACTTAAGTGTTTGGGAAGCGTTTGGGGGAAGGGGGGCAGAATTCTGACAAATTTCTTGAAGTAGGGGGGGTAACACTCGCCTAAACTGGAGATTGGGCCGATTGACTCCTGATCACTGGCAGTATGGGGGGCGGCTGAGCTTGATTTTAAAAAAGGTAGATGACCATGACGGCTAAAACCCAAACTTTACCACACCTGCTCCGGGCCGCCCGGGGAGAACGTCTCGATCGCCCGCCCGTTTGGATGATGCGCCAGGCTGGACGTTACATGAAGGTTTATCGAGATCTGCGGGATAAGTATCCTTCGTTTCGCGATCGCTCTGAAAAAACGGATCTGGCGGTGGAAATTTCCCTGCAACCCTTCCGCGCCTTTGCACCCGATGGGGTGATTCTGTTTTCGGATATTCTCACGCCCCTGCCAGGGATGGGCATCCCCTTTGATATTATCGAAAGCCGCGGCCCCATTATTGATCCGCCGATTCGCACCCTGGAGCAGATCAAACAATTACGCCCCTTAGAACCGGCAGAATCCCTCCCATTTATTCGAGAAATTCTCACCACGTTACGGCAGGAAGTGGGCGATCGGGCCACGGTGCTGGGGTTTGTCGGTGCTCCCTGGACGCTGGCGGCCTACGCAATCGAAGGTAAAAGTTCTAAAGACTACACAATTATTAAAAGTCTGGCCTTTGCCCAACCGGAGATCCTGCACCAGTTCTTAGCCCATATTGCCGACAGTATTGCGACCTATGTGCGTTACCAGATTGATTCCGGGGCGCAGGTGGTGCAAATTTTTGATTCCTGGGCCGGTCAGCTCAGCCCGATCGATTACGATACCTTTGCTCTGCCCTACCAGCAGCGGGTGATTCAACAGGTGAAAGCCACCCACCCGGAAACGCCCTTAATTCTCTATATCAGTGGCAGTGCTGGCGTTCTGGAGCGGATGGGCAAATCTGGGGTCGATCTGGTCAGTGTGGACTGGATGGTGGATATGGCAGAGGCCCGGCAACGGCTTGGTTCCGGGGTAGGTGTTCAGGGCAATATGGACCCGGTGGCGCTGTTTGGCCCCCAACCCTTCATCCGCGATCGTATTTACGACACCATTCGCAAAGCCGGTCAGCAGGGGCACATCATGAACCTGGGCCACGGGGTGCTGCAGAATACGCCGGAAGAAAATGTGGCCTTCTTCTTTGAGACGGTGAAATCCTTCCGTTATTAATGTTGGATCGGCAGGCGGGGTAACTGAAGTATTCAAAACGAGCGTTTGCGATCGCCGGTTTGCCCGCCCATTCAACTCCTCTAACGCTGGCGACGGTAGTGGAGATACACTTCCCCCCCCACTGGTTCAGCTGAAATCAGTTCCAGGTGGGGAGCCTCGGCCTGCAAAAATCCCTGGCCGGCAACGGGAGTCGGTGCATCGCTACCCCCCAGCAGCAGCGGACAGACGGTGAGCCAGAAGTCATCTAGCAGGTCTAAGGCCAGCAGGGACGCGACCAGTTCTCCCCCACCCAGCACCACCAGTTCATCAATGCCAACCTGACGGAAATGGGCCAGGGCAGCGGGCCAATCTATCTCTCCGCTGGCGGACTCAAAGGTTAAGACCTGCTCAAAGCCCGGTTGGGTTTGCCACGCTGTAGCGCCCCAATGGGTGGTCAGTAACCAGCGGGGAATCGGTTGACGAAAAAAGGGCAGTTGCGGATTCAGATCGGCAGTGCGAGTACAAACAATTTGTATGGGTTGAGCGGGTTTCCCCTCCTGCTGACGGTGTTGAATCAGGGCGGGATTGATCACACGCATCGCGGTTCCCCCAGACTTCAACGTAGTGGCCCCAAATAAAACGGCATCCGCTTCTGCCACCCGTGCTTCCAGATGGGCTTTGTCCTGGGCAGACCCGAATTGGGGAGATGATCGCTGTCGATCGGCAATTTTGCCATCCGCGCTCATGGCTAAAACGACAGTGGTGTGGGGACGTTGTAGGGTTACCATGACAGCAAAAATCAGACCGATGTTGGTTGCTTAAAACCGATACTGTTCTTAAACTGGCACAATCTGGTTACTCCAGTCATCCCTGGCTCGTTAAATTAAAGTCAGAGGGATGAGCATTGCAGCAGTGTTGTTGAGGAAGGCATTCGATGTACCAGGTAATTGATCAGGCCCAGCCACCCTTACAATTTTTGCCTCAAATTTACAATCCCCTGGTAGCCAAAACAGTACGATTTCTGCTGCCCGCCTGGTTGAAATTTCAGTGTGGGATTAACCAGATTGAAACCGAAAATTTGATCGAACTGGTTAAGCTTTATCAGCAGTTTGCAGCCGGTAAGGTCCGATTTATCCTTGCCTTTCGCCATCCCTGCACCGATGATCCCTTCACCATGGCCTATCTGTTGGGACATTTGGTTCCCCGTGCGGCCCATCAGCAGGGCATCAAACTGCGATCGCCCGTCCACAGCTATTTTCTTTACGATCGCGGTGTTCCCCTCTGGGCTGGGGGTCTGGCGCACTGGCTATTGCCCCGCATGGGCGGAAGTTCCATTTTTCGCGGCAAGTTGGATACCCTCGGATTGAAGGCCGCCCGTCAGTTGTTAATGGATGGCCAGTTTCCCTTAGCGATCGCACCGGAAGGGGCCACAAATGACCACAATGAGTTAATCAGCCCCTTAGAGCCGGGGGTGGCGCAACTGGGATTCTGGTGTGCTGAAGATTTATTGCAGGCGGGTCGCCCGGAAGAGGTGGTGATTGTACCCGTTTGTATTCAATATCGCTACGAACAATCCCCCTGGCTCCAACTGGAACAATTGCTGAATCAGATGGAACGGGAGATTGGCTTGCCCCCCATGCCCTGGCAGGACAGGTCTGCGATGGCCTTTTACGATCGCTTGCTCCACCTGGGGGAACATTGTCTCACTTTGATGGAAGCCCATTACAGCCGGTTTTATCATCAGCGTTTTCCTGCCCTGGAGCCGACTGAATCTGCTCAGCACAATTTAATGGTCCGTCTCCAGCGTTTGTTGAATACAGCACTGCAGGTGGCAGAATCTTACTTCAAGCTGGAACCCCGTGGCACCTTTGTCGATCGCTGTCGGCGGTTAGAGCAGGTGGGTTGGGAATGGATGTTTCGCACTGATCTGGCATCTCTCTCCCCCCTGGAACGGGGACTGGCGGATTGGATGGCGCAGGAGGCCAGTTTGCGATTGATGCACATGCGTTTGGCGGAGCGGTTAACCTCCATCACCGGGGATTATATTCGCAGTAATCCCAGTCCCGATCGTTTTGCTGAAGTTACACTGATTCTCTGGAAAATTCTCGCCTCTATTACCAATGGTAATCCCAACGAATCCCCTAAACTGGGCCAACGACGGGTGAAACTGACGATCGGTATGCCTCTTTCCGTTAGCGATCGCTGGGGAGAGTACAGCAAAGATCGCCGCAGTGCCCGTCAGGCTGTGAGCAATTTAACGGCAGATCTGCAAGCCAGTCTGGAGGGAATGATAACGTTGTCCACCCCTGCAAATGATCCGTTAAATCAACCACAAAAACATTCACTCTAAACTATTTTCGATCAGTTATATCCCCTACTCTGAGAGAGTCTCTAACCACCGCTGTAGGTCAGCTAGTTCTGAAAAATCCAGCAGGGCTTCCCCCAAGTTCTCTAGCTGAGCAAGGGTCAAAGCATCAATTCGCGTTCTCAGCGGGTTGGGAATATCTCTGAGTCGGCGGGTAAGTTGGCGCAGAATAAGGGTACGGGCTTCATGGGTGGCTCCCTGTTGTAAACCCTGTTGTAAACCCTGTTGTAAACCCTGTTGTAAACCCTGCTCCCTGGTTGTTTGCTCCCACTCCAGAAAAGCTTGAGAAAAGGTTGCCATAAGTTGCTGTTCCTCGTCTTCTAAGAATTTTTCCAGATTAAGCGATACTCTCCAGCTTGCTAGCAATTGTAAAACCTGGGAGCGGCGCGTGTCATCCGCAGGTAGGGCTAAGAGTTCATTCACTGCTTGCTCTAAGGTTGCCCCCCGCCCCAAAATCCGTAGCCATAGTGTTTCCGGGGTTGCTGGTAATTGATTAATAGCCACCAATGCCGTTTTCAGTTCTTCAGCTAGAAAGTAAACCCCTGCGGGCCAGTCCGGTGGCACCTGCCCTCCAAAACCATCAATAACGGGTTGATCGAAGCGAGTGGCTAGAATCCAGAGATGGGCTAACTCCGCTTCAGCTAGTGACCGTTTCTCCTGTTTGGCTTTGCGCTGCTGATCTTCCTGAAGCCAGAGCAGTTTTAGCAAGCACGTTCTGACCTCCTGACGTTTAGGGGCATTGCGAAAGGGTTCCAGTAAGCAGGGCGTGGCAGCAATCCGGCTCAATAGCCCTAAATCTGACTGAACAGCGGCCTGGGGATACGGGGAAAACCACAGATCCACAAACTTGGGTTCACCAGGTACTTCCAGATTGCGCTGAATAGTGCCGAGGGGTTCCAGCAGATCTTGCAGATATTGCTTACTCAGTTGGTCAAAGGGGAATTGGGTCATTGCTAGGCAAAAAGTTGGGACGAAGGGTTGAATCCTTACAGCCAAATTTCAACGGAATAATTTAGTCAAGGAGAACGGAAGGCAGATAGCTCAGGTCTGGCAGAACTGCTAGCATTCTCAGGATAGGGATTAATGTTCTGCAAAAAGCTGGAAGATGAAGGCCAACTTCTTTGATAAATTTTAAAATTAAGTTAAGAAATCTCGCCCTGACTGAATCATGCAGACGCAATTCTTCGCCTTCCAGACCGTCGAGCTTGAGGTGCCAGAACAGCCGATCCCCATTCAGCACTATCTGCGCCAGCCTCAGCGATTGGTCTATGCGCTGACCGATCCCAGTCGGGTTGAACCCCTGGAGGCAGATTGCTTTCGCTTAAAAATGCGCCCTCTAAGCTTTCTGATGCTGAGTCTGCAACCAACTGTAGACATGCTGGTGCGGGTGGCGGCGGATGGCAGTGTGGATTTGCGCTCTATTGCCTGTGAAATTCGTGGGGTTGAGTATATTAACCAGCGGTTTCACCTGAAGCTGCGGGGCAAACTGATCCCAGTGGGGCGAGGGACAAAGACATTTCTGGTTGGCCGGGCTGATCTGACGGTTCAGGTAGACTTACCCCCACCCCTGTGGTTAACCCCCCGCCCCATACTGGAAACCACGGGTAATGGTTTACTCAAAAGTGTATTACTGACGATAAAACAGCGGTTAATGCACCAGCTCATTCAGGATTACTGCACCTGGTCTGCTCAGATCAGCGCCGATCGCCCGGATCTGGAACTTGACCTTTCCCAGGCTTTACCTATTCATCCCCCCATTGTTTAAGGTTCTCTGAGGCTAAGGCCCGGTAAACTTAACTTTCCGTCCCCGTGCCAGTGGGCCGATCGCAAATTCCCAGCTAAACAGGGCGAACCCGTTGTATCTTAAACGTCTGGTTACAGCGACTTCTCGATCGAGTTGCTGCCCGGTTTTAGCCTTCAACCCAGGCCCAGCGTAAAGACCAAGACTGACCAGCGCATAGGCTTGCAACCCATAGATCTGTGGATCTGCCGCGATCGCTTCCATCTCAGCCACGGTTGGACGATAAACCTGAACCACGACTTCATCGACATAACCCCGTCGTACCCAGGTGGGCCAGTCCTGCAAGGTGGTGCGGTAGGCAAACGCTGGTAGATTGGGGGCTATTGAAAAAACGATCGCCGGTTTTTGTTGCTTAATTGCGGTTGAAATTTTTCCTACCAGTTCGGTTAATTTGTTGGCTCGCCACTCCATCCAGGCTGGATCTGTGGGATCGGCAGGTGGTTCAACCCCCTGTTCCTGGCGAAACCGCTGGCGGGTATAGGAGTCATAGCCCAACTGCACAGGCAGCGCAAAATGGTCATCAATTTGAATTCCATCCACGTTGTATCTCTTCACCACATCCACAAACATTTTCACAATCAAGTTCTGTACCTGGGGGTGAATGGGATTGAGCACCACATGATCTGCCCCCGTCACGGCTCGAGATAAACCCTTTAGAGGAAACGGTAAGGCATTGACAGGTTCTGGATTGATATAGGGACGGCCGTTACGATCGCGGGCCAGCCACTCAGGATGTTGACGGGCCAGGGCAGAGCGATCCGTTACTTTCAAGCCATACTCAAACCAGGGAATAATCCGTAAACCCTGCCGTTTACCCTCTCGCACCGTTGTAGATAGCACATCCCCCAGGGTGAAGGCTGCAGGAACAACCCGACTGGGATAGAGGGTTTGGCCGCGATTCCACACCGCTGGATAAAGGGTATTGAAGCCCCGTTGACTCAGATCGGACAGCGTTTCATCCAGAAGAGTGCTATGGTACAGACCCGTTAAACCGATAGAAGTCAGCCATAGTCCCCGATTTTCCTGGGTAGGAGCAGTTGACCGTGCCGGAGCCCGATGCAGACCGATCGCCCCCAGTCCAGCTATCAGCACAAAGACAATGGCACGCTGCTTAACTTTGATCGGCATGAGCGGAGGAAAGAATTAAAATCTTATCCCTTTAGAAATCAATCCTCCCCCTAAAGTTCCGAAAAAAGTGATCGAGAAACTCTAGAGGGAGGATTCAATTCAGCTCCAGGTCCGGGACGGAGAGAATCAGGTGCCGTGGGTCCAGGAGTTCATGTAATGGATTTGATCGGCGGTGAGGGTATCAATGCCAATGCCCATCGCTTGCAATTTCAGCCGGGCAATTTCTTCATCCACAGCTTGGGGAACAGAATGCAAACCGGGTTCAAGATTCCCTTGGTGTGTAACCAGATATTCCGTTGCCAGGGCCTGATTGGCAAAGCTCATATCCATGACGCTGGCGGGGTGTCCTTCAGCTGCAGCCAGGTTGATCAGCCGCCCTTCCCCCAGCACAATCACGGACTTGCCATTCTGGAGGTGATACTCCTGGGTAAAGGACCGCACTTCGGTGATTTCCTTGGAGGCAGCTTTGAGGGCTTGCAGATCAATTTCGATGTCAAAGTGACCGGAGTTGGCGACGATCGCTCCATCCTTCATCACTTCAAAGTGTTCGGCCCGGATCACATGCTTGTTCCCCGTTACCGTAATAAAGATGTCACCCTGGGGTGCAGCTTCTGCCATGGGCATCACCCGGAAGCCATCCATTGCCGCTTCGATCGCTTTGATGGGGTCAATTTCTGTCACAATGACGTTCGCTCCCAAGCCCCGAGCCCGCAGAGCGGTTCCTTTACCACACCAGCCATAACCCACCACCACCAGGGTTTTACCGGCCAGGAGGATGTTTGTAGCCCGAATCACTCCATCCAGGGTGGACTGCCCGGTGCCATAACGGTTATCAAACAGGTGCTTGGTATCAGCATCGTTCACATTGATAGCAGGGAAGGTCAGCACCCCATCCTTAAACATGGCCCGTAACCGCACAATTCCAGTTGTGGTTTCTTCTGTTGTACCAATCAGGTCACTAATTTGCTCAGGACGTTGCTGGATCAAGGTGGCAACCACATCACTACCATCATCAATAATCAGGTTAGGACGATGATCCAGGGCAATTTGAATATGGCGGCTGTAGGTGGCAGCATCTTCCCCTTTGATCGCAAAAACCGAAATGCCGTAATCCACCACTAGGCTGGCTGCAACATCATTCTGGGTAGAAAGGGGATTGCTGGCAATCAGCACGGCATCGGCTCCCCCTGCTTTAAGGGCGATCGCAAGATTGGCGGTTTCTGTAGTGACATGACAACAGGCCACCAGGCGAATGCCGTTTAAGGGTTTTTCTGCTGCAAAGCGATCGCGGATTTGACGCAGCACCGGCATTTCCCGTCCAGCCCATTCAATCCGTTGCTTACCGATCGGCGCAAGGGATAAATCCTTAACATCATGCTTTAATTCTTCTTTGATCGGGAGGGTTGTTGTCATGAAACCATATCCTTAGAGGGTCCTCACGATCATAATAATCCTCATTGTTACAATTGCAAGCGTTGACCTCCAGCGTTGACCCGGTACCTCCAACGCAGAATCCCTAAACCCCAGCCCAGTCTGAGCGGCTTTAGGCCAGATCAGCCGGTAGACCTAGCAGTTGCGGTAAGCATTCCTGAAGCTTGCGCTGCACCTGTTCCTGGAGGGACTGCCGTCGTATTTCTTTTCCAGAACTTCTCTGTCTGGAATTTTCCATAAAGATCAGGCTATCGACTCCTTCTAAAGCAATCAACTGAAACAACAGAGCAATCACTCCCTGGGAAACTACTCGCAACGGTGGGGGACTGCTGGCAGCGGCCTCCGCAGGATCGCGATAGGCATAAATAACAGTTTTCTCAAGTTCTGGTTTTTCCCGATGACGAAGAGTGGTGACCTGCCATTGTTGATCTGCACTCTCAACTATATAGTATTGGTTTTGCTTTAACTGTTGGGCGAACTGCTGGAGAACCGGGGCGATCGCCGCAACGGCAGCTGGAGTCTGACCATCCTGGGGAGAGGCGGCAATTAATGCTTCAATCTGCTGCTGTAAATTCATGGTTGATGGATCAATATAAAAGAGGAAGAAGGAGTTTGGGTATTTATTCAGCTCGGAAGAAAGTACAAAATGTTTCTGAAGCGATCACCCCAGGACACAGAATAACTAATTTTGCTCTGTAGGGATGGCTTGCTCAAAGGTGAAAATTGTAAGTTCAAGAAAATGTGCCAAAACTCAATACATTTAAGTATAATATGCTTTGTTTGGTAGTATGATGCTTATAGTAGTTGCTTAAGCAGACAAACCAATTCCAATTGTACGAGTATCGAATTCTGTGACATGACTATCAACGGGGCAAATCTAATGACAAAAAAGAGAAAGATGGAGCCACTGACAGGGGAAGCGTTACTGAAGAAAGTCAAGGAGCTTGACAACCTGGGCAAGGAAGAAAAAGCAAAAGCCTGTGGTTACTATACGGTGACCAAGAATGGGGCTGAACGGGTCAGTATGATGAAGTTTCTCAATGCCTTAATCGATGCTGAGGGTATTCAGCTTGATGGCAAAAGCAAGAACGGCAATGGTCGGGGTGGGCGTAGTGCCAGTTATAAGATCAGTGTGCAGTCCAATGGCAACCTCCTGATCGGTTCCGCCTACACCAAGCAGATGGAACTCAAACCTGGGGATGAGTTTGAAATTTCTCTAGGACGCAAACACATTCATCTGAAACAGATCTCTCCCGAAGGCTAGACCTTCTCTGTCTGCCGTTTTAACGGGCTAGATTTACTATGGAAAACCTTGACTGGGCCAACCTGATTGCGGGTGGGTTGGCAATTTTTCTACTGCTGGGTGGAATGCTGATGATGTTCACAACGATCTGGACAACAAAAGGCAAATAAGTGCGACTCCACCACCACCGCTTCCAACACTCCCTACTGCGCCTGGCTACGTATCTGGTTTTAGGGGGGATAGCTATCGGTATGCTTGCCCCTCTAATCTGGTTAGTCAGCACAGCATTTAAATCTCCTGCGGAGAACATTTTTCAATTCCCCCCTCAATTCTGGCCTCAGCAGCCCACTCTAGAGAACTTTATTACCGTATGGCAGACCCATCCTTTTGGGCGTTATCTATTGAATAGTTGTTTAATCTCTAGCCTGACAGTAACGCTCAACTTAATTTTCTGCTCCCTGGCCGCCTATCCTCTGGCCCGGTTGCAGTTTAAAGGGCGGGATTGGATTTTTGCTGCCATTGTCTCCACGATCATGATTCCTTTTCAGATCGTGATGATTCCCCTTTTTATTCTCACCATTCAACTCGGTTTACAAAATACCTATCTTGGGGTGATTTTACCGGCGATCGCCTCAGCTTTTGGTATTTTTCTTTTAAGACAGGCATTTCAAAGTGTGCCGAAGGAACTGGAAGAAGCGGCCCGGATTGATGGCTGTTCCGAGTTAGGTATCTGGTGGTATGTGATGCTGCCTGCAGTTCGTCCAGCCCTGGTGACCCTGGCCATCTTCGTCTTTATTGGCTCCTGGAGTGACTTCCTCTGGCCCCTGCTGGTGCTGGATAAACCAGAGTCCTATACCCTCCCCCTTGGCGTGGCCTCCCTGGCGGGCACCTTTTCCCTGGATTGGAGACTCATTGCTGCTGGTTCGGTCATTTCCATCCTGCCCGTGCTAGTTTTCTTCCTGGCTGTGCAGCAGTATATTATTCCTTCCGAAGCAGGAAGTGGGCTGAAGGGTTAGCGTAGGGCAGAGGGTTAAGCAGGATCAAAAAACTGTCTCACCTGGTCAAAGACCTGGGTACGTTCCCGATCGAGAGGGATGATGTGGTCCGAGTCCTCTAACCAGACCAGTTGCTTCTGGGGAGACGACAAGTGGCGGTAGAGATACACTGCCCCGGAGGGATCGACAATAGTATCTTTATTAGATTGAATAATCAGGGTAGGCTGGTTTATTCGGGAAAGTTCCGTTTTCACCAGTTCAATTAACTCGATCGCGCTGCGAACAGCACTGAGATTAAAGCTACGAAAAAAAGCAGCTTTGAGGGCCAGCTCGTGCATGATTGGATCGGCGAGGGGTAAACGCCAGCGGGGAACATCCTCTAACAGCCAACCGATCGAGAATAGATAGGCTTCCGGGGGCAGGAGATAAAACCACTGGCGGCGAATCAGCAGATAGGGGCAGAGCAGAACGACGCGATCGACGGGGTAGTGGGCCGCTAGATGCAGGGCCAGGAGACAACCTGTGGAAAAACCTACCACGGTAACTTGAGCGTAGGTTTGTTGTAGCTTCTCATAGCTCTCCTGCACATGCCCATACCACTGCTGCCAGGTGGATCGGGGCATCCGCTCACAGGGTTGATCATGACCCGGATAGAGAATTCCCTGGACGGTGAAGCCGCTCTCCCACAGATGCTGACCCAACAGTTGCATTTCGTACACTCCTCCCCCCAGTCCATGCAGGAGCAGACAGGCACGTTCGCGATCGCTGGAGGTCAGCAGAAAAGGGGTATTGGTTAACATGAGGGTTGAAGGCGAGGTTGAACTGAGCAACTCAAGAGGATGATTGCTGGGGTCACTTGGTGAGCCGCCGTCCTGCTAAAAAAGCTGGCAAATCTAGCTTAAGCCCTTTTAGCAGCCGGATAGACTCACTACTGATGGTGGCCAGCGTTCCCTCTGAGATCGGGGCGGACTGCGGGGTAAGCAACAGCTCAGATAACTGCCGATCGGTCAACAGTTGTTGCAGGACTGTTTTTAGCTGAGTAATGCTTTGTTCTGCTGTTAGATAGCGATCCTTCCAGTGCTGCACCGCTGTTTCATATTCCCTAGATTGTTGTGCCTGTTGGAGAATTTGTTCCTGCATTTCTGCCACCTGTTGCTCCAGTTGAGTCATCCGTTTTTGCTGACTGAGGGTTTGGGATTCTAGCTCCTGGGAATAATGCTGGAGTTGAGCCTGAAGTAACCGTTGTTGGGCGGTTTCTCCCTCTAGAATTGCCAGTTTATTTTGGGATTGAAGTAAGCTGCGACTCATGCCTTGAATTACTTTATTCTTTTCTGAGTCTGATCCTTGAGCTTGCTGAAGGGCTGAAATAATGCCCTGCTGAGCCGTGATTACTTCCTTAGTACGCTGTAACCGCATCTCCAGATCATCTCCTGCCTGCTCATGTTCCCGCAGGGTGGCTTCTAGATCAGACAGTTGGCTTTGCAGTTGCATCACTAGATCAGACTGATCCGTAGCCCTGGACTCAGCCTCCTGCAATTGAGTCTGTAATTGCACCATGTTTTCGTCCCGTTGGGTCAATTGATCCTGGAGCTGAATCATCTGCTCTTGCTGGGAGAAAGACTGTTGCTGCAAAGATTGCAGTTCGATCAGATGGGATTGGGCCAGAGCTTCTGCACCTGCCAGCGTTATTTGCAGGGTCACTTTTTCCTGCTCCAGCTCGATCAATTGTGCTTCCAGAACCGCCTGTTGTGTCAGTTGCTGTTTCAGAGTAGCGATCGCCTGCTGTTGGATTTGAGCTGCTTCCTCAGTCTGGGCTAAAACCGTTTCCAGAAATTGCTGTTCCACCAGTTGGGCTTTTAATTCATGGATATAAAGCTGGCATTGATCCAGGGCCTGCTCCAGAATTTGAATTCGTTCCGATTGATCTAGTTCATTGCCCCGATCCTCAGGCTCAGGCTCAGTTTGGAGCGGCGGTGGCAAGAGTTCAGCTTTTACCTCAGGGGCAGCCATCCAGTTAAGTTCTAACTGAACAACCTCAGCTAAAATTCCCGAACCTGTACTTGGCTCGGCAACGAGACGATCGGAACTATTTGTAGACCATTCCTCCGGGCACAAACTCTCCCCCATTATGGAGAACCTCATCTCGAGTGAGCTGGAACTGTTTTCCGGGCGATTAAAGAGATCAATGCTGTCTGAGGCTTATTCTATCTCTGTTAAGTTAAGAGAATTTAATCAAAATTCAATTTTGCAGCCAAACTGGGACTGCTTGAGCAAAGAATAACGTAAATTCAGCCAAATTACTACTAGAGAATTTGAGCCAGAAATTGCCGTGTTCGTTCTTCCCGAGGGTGTTGGAAAAAGTCTGTTGCTGTGCCTTCTTCCACCAGTACTCCACCATCCATAAAGGCAATTCGATCGGCCACTTCACGGGCAAAGCCAACTTCATGGGTGACCACTACCATGGTCATGCCCGTATGGGTGAGGGATTTCAAATCTCGCATTACTTCCAGTACCTCCCGCACCATTTCTGGGTCCAGAGCAGAGGTGGGTTCATCAAATAGCATAATTTTGGGTTGCATGGCCAGGGCTCGGGCGATCGCCACCCGCTGTTGTTGTCCCCCCGATAATTGCCCCGGATATTTGTGTCCCTGTTCTAGGATGCCAACCCGCTCCAGCAATTGCATGGCCACGGCCTCACTTTGCGATTTTGGCCAACGGCGTACCCAGCGGGGAGCAAGCATGACATTTTCCAGCACGGTCAAATGGGGAAATAGATTAAATTGCTGGAATACCATTCCCACTTCCTGCCGAATTCGATCAATATTACGCAGATCATGGGATAACTCAATGCCATCAATGACAATCTGGCCGCGTTGGTAGGCTTCCAGGGCATTAAATGTGCGAATAAAAGTGGATTTGCCCGAACCCGATGGTCCCATGATCACCACCACTTCTCCCCGGTAGACCGTCAGACTGACTCCCCGCAGGACATGGAATTTGTCGTACCACTTGTGGACATCTGTGGCGACGATCATGGGTTGCTCAGACATGGGATTAGGGAATGCGTTGGTAGATGATAATTCTCGGCCTGATCCTAACAGTAGTCGATCGTCCTCAGACCCGTAAAGAAAATCATTCCTACCCTAACGACCCACACAAGCCAGATATCAGGAGTGCTGGCGTTTACCAGAGTCCTCGCACTGTCCCCCCAGTTTCCGTTGTCCCAAAGCCGCTACCCGTTCCCTGCTGGGTTCCATCAGGAGTGGTCGTACCAAAGCCGCCGTCCCCACCATAAGTACCGCCTGCAGGGGTATTACCATAGGAACCCCCCGTACCATAAGTACCGCCTGGAGGAGTATTGCCATAGGAACCCCCCGTACCATAAGTACCGCCTAGAGGAGTATTGCCATAGGAACTGCCTGGGCCATAAGTACCACTATTTGGACTCGCCGCTGGACCATCTACATTGGGGGAATTGACCCCGTAGGATGCACTATCGGAAGGGGGAGTTTCCCGCGCACCATAACCTGTAGGAGCATTTACACCCCCCGTACCACCATAATCGCTGTCTACTCCCGTGTTAATAGCCGGATTGCCTACTGCACCCGTTCCCTGCTGCAATCCAGGTTGGGCTAAAAGCTGAGCAGAGGGTGACATGACCACAGCTGGAACCATAAATGCACTACCCCCCATGAATCCCGCCAGAATAGCCAGCGTTTTCAGGAATTTTGTACTGCTATTTTGAGTCATTGTAATTTCCTCAAGTGCGTTTTCAACAACGGCAGAACCCCCTGCAGATGCTGATTAGGATCAAAAAACGGTTTCTAGTTAATTGGGGGCTTACAACTATGGTTGGCAAATCTGGGCTGAACTACGTTGTGCCGGGGAAGGATTAACTGGTCTACCTGGAGAGTGGCCTGCTCAACAATTAATGGCAGAATAACTAGAGGAATGTAGGAGAGCCAGTCATGACATCCGGCAGCGGCTTAACTGGGAAAGCGTTAAATGCAACAGCCCAACTGATCGAGGGAGGAGCGAAAATCCTGGTTTGGAGTAGCGCCGCTTTAATCGTGGGTTGGTCTGTCTACCAGGCGATCGGGGCTAAACTATTTTCACCTTCCACTGCCACTGCAGACGTTCGCAGTCTGATTCATACCGATCTGCAACAAATGACGGAATTGACTACAGCCCAAATCACTACAAAGGTGACGGTAGTTGTGAGCCAGGATCGCAAACTGGGGCAGTGGTCGATCGGGGACACTAATTTGGTTTATGAAGGTGTGGGCCAGGTTCGGGCCGGGATTGATTTAATGGCTATTCAGGTCAAAGGGGTCGATCGCCCCCAGGGCCGCATTCATCTCCTTCTTCCTCCCCCCCGGATTATTAATGCCGATCTGGATGTGCAGCGTTCCAGTGTACTGGCTAACTATCGCAACTGGTTTGGCCCCCCGGTGGAACTGGAGTTACAGGAAAAAGCCCAGCGGGAGTCCCTGGAGAAAATCAAGATCGAAGCCTGTGCTGGGAAATTGCTGGAAACAACCAATCGTAAAGCTCAACAGGTCGTGGAACACATTTTGCACACTGCAGGATATAAAGAGATTGTGGTGGAAACACAACTTCCTCAACCCGGAACCTGCCCTTCCGTGTGATCGGAGCATACTTCATCTTTATCAGGATATACTTCATCTTTTCAGGAGGAGTAATGATGATGGATAAAACAACAGCCGCAGTTGCAATTGTGCTGGTTTCTTTAGCTGTCCACGTTAAGCCTGGCTTGGCCCAGTCCCCTGGCGAAATTATCGAAAACCTGCTGAAGAACCCTGGTGGTGTTATTCCTAATCTTCCAGGCAAGAGCACTCCAGGCAAATGCGTGATTTATAATTCCGATGGAGCAATTACCCGGGCCATGAATCTGGCTCGCCAGGCCGCCGAAAAAGCGAACGGAGGCTTAGAAAAATATCGGGCGGAACCAGCGATGTACGGACCCTCCGAAAAATCTCCTTATGTCTATAACTGTAAAAGTAACATCCTCACTTTCACGTTTGTAGGCGGCACACCGACCCTACCCCCCACAATTCAAAGTGTGGTATCAGTCTCCCGTGATGGTTCCAGTGTAGTAATGGATTATAACGGCCCTGTTCGCACGGCCAACTAGCAGCTTGTTAACACCAAATCCGCTGAGTTTGAAGAATATGCCAGAATCGGGCAGGGAAAGGGAACCTTTTGTTAGCCTGGTGCTTTACCACTTGTTTAAGTGGTCTACCGTCAGCCCCTTTTTCAATCTTTATTTACAGGGCCGGGTCTACGGTGCCGATCGTGTGCCCACTCAAGGCCCCCTGGTGATTGTCAGTAACCATGCCAGTTACTTTGATCCACCCCTGCTTTCCTCCAGTGTGCGCCGCCCAGTAGCTTATATGGCCAAGGAGGAACTGTTTCAGGTGCCAGTTCTGAACCGCTTAATTCAGCTTTATGGGGCCTATCCCGTTAAACGAGGGGCTGCCGATCGCTCTGCCCTGCGCTCCGCCCTAACAGCCTTAGCTCAGGGATGGGCTGTGGGTGTCTTTTTAGAAGGAACACGCACCCCAGATGGCCGCATCCCCAGTCCCAAATTGGGTGCCGCCATGATTGCTGCCAAAGCTCAGGCTCCACTCCTGCCCGTCAGCCTATGGGGAACAGAAAATATTTTGAAAGAAAGCAAAAAGTTACCCCAGCCCACCCCAATTACGATCAGAATTGGTGAACCATTGCCCCCACCAGCCTCGGGCGATCGGGACGAACTGCTAGCCCTGACCCAACAGTGTGCTGACCAGATTCACCACTTGCACGATCTGGGACGTTAAGGTGGGCTGGTCGGGAACTCGTGTTCTCATCCTGGGGTCTAAATTCTGGAAACCAGCTTGGAATCTGCATAGGAAGTGCCGGTCTGCAATTATTATTACTATGACAGCATCATGACAATGGCAACTCAAGGAAGTTAAAGTTTTCCCGGCGTATTGTTGTAAGCTGAGTCAATGGGTATTCAATTGTCTCCATCAGGAGTAAATATGAAAGCATTTGTGCGCTGGGGCGCAATTCTGGGTTTGGTCAGCAGTTCTTTTCTGGCTCCCGCTTTGACAGGACGTTTGGTAGCTAACGCTTTGCCAGAACAACAGGTAGTGGAGCAGCTCCAAACGATTCCTCTATTTATGATCACCAACCAACAAGGAGTTCCTCTTACTCAAACAATTCCCAACCCCAGTGATAAAACGAAAGAAGTACAGGTTTATACCTTTTTTGTCGCTCAGCAAGATGCCCAAACTGCTCTAACTACAATCAAAACCAGCAATCCAGATATCGGCAAGCAGGCTAAAATTTCGCCCGTATCCCTGGGAAATGTGGTGAAACTAGCCCTGGAAAGCCGCAAACAAAAAGCGAGTGTAGAAGTTAATATTCTACCTTCCCAGCAACAATTCCAAGCCGCTGTCGCCATCCTGAAGCAAAATGGCCAACTGGTAGATAAGAATGGTCAGCTTGTCACCAAGGATGGTAAGCCTTTCCCCGGCGGTACACCTCTCTTCTATGGCACGGATAGCAAAACCGGCGGCTTGCTGTCGGTGGAAGGGGTGTTCAAGGACAATGGTCAGGACAAAAAAGTCAGTATTGTCCCCTTTTACTTTGACAAGCAGGCTTTACAGACCGATCTCGATCAGGCGAAGAAGCAAAATCCTCAACTGACTGCTACAACTAAAATTGAAGTGGTGATGCTGGATGCCCTCCTTTCTACGATGCTTAGCAGCACGGATACCTCTGTGGGGCAATTTCAATTAGTTCCGAACAGAGACTCGATTGAATTTATTCAAAAGCAGACTCCAGCCCAAGGTAGCCCTCAGGCGGCTCCAGGAACCGCTCCCAAACCGACACCCAAACCCTAAAATCCGAAAGCTAAGTAATGAGCTAAGTAATGGTTCCCTCCCATTCCTCATCCGCAATGGAAACCGGGGGGTGCCAGCGGTAAGCAGATAAATCAATCCGATCGTGGCGATCAAATAGGATGCCTTCTGTCTCTAATAAATGCCGTTGCAGTTCATCGCTGCCGTGGCGAGAGGGAGAAGGTGATATTTTTCCCTGAGCATTAATCACCCGATGCCAGGGAATATCGCTGTCTGGGTCAACCCGATAGAGCGCGTAACCGATCTGGCGGGCCCGTCCGGATAATCCCAGCAGGTTGGCAATCTGGCCATAGGTAGCCACTCGGCCGGGAGGAATCTGGCGCACCATCTGGTAGATTCGTTCGTACAGCAGCATATGAAGTCAGGACAGGACTAGTTGCCAGGGTCAGAGGCGCTAGATCTGGACAATTTAATAATACTTCCATTAAAGTAGGTGGAGATGGTGCTTGCCCTAAAGCCAGAATTGAATTCCTAATTCTTCGTTATGAGAACTAAATTAGCTCTTGTGTTCCTGCTTCTGGTTAGCAGCTTCCTTGCTGATGGCATTTTCAAGAGAGTAGCTCAGGCTCAATCCCAACCGAATAAATTTTTTTGTGGTTTATTTCAAGAGAAACCAGCCACGATCGCCCGCACCCCACAGGGAGTTGTGCCGATCATTGTCTGGACTAAAAGCTTAGATAATGGTTTATATAATCCCCTGACTCGCTGTCGGCAGGTATCAGCCAGGTTTGAAAATTTTTACCGCAACAGTTTACTCCGTTACATTACCAGTGGTCGTAGTAATGGACAGAATATCATTTGTGTGGCTGCGGTAATGGGTGGAAAGTGCCTGAGAGACGGTTTACTCTTTACCCTTCGACCCGACGATACTCCCCGCAGTACCCTGATAGCACTTTTTAATATCAGCACTGGCAGAGCTTCCAGTATATTTTATCAGTCTGCCGACTCCAGAGATTTCCTGGATCTGGAAGCATGGTTACAGACGCAGACTAAGCTCAGTCCTGAACTGATCGGCTCAGAACTTTGATGTCCCTGAACTGCATGATGTTGCCTCCTTTTCGATTCCCTGGCAACTTTGCCTCCATTCTGCTGGGGGTAGGGCTGACTGTGATCCAGTCTGCAGCAATCTCTGCTCCCAACCCGGTAGAAGTGAATGCAATTGCCAAAAGTATCACGGTTCTGATAGATGGGCAAAATCCTGGCTCTGGGGTGTTAATCTATCGAGATGATCAGACCTACACGGTTCTAACTGCCCTGCATGTAGTTGAAAGTGCCGATGAATACGATATTGTTACACCCGACAATAAACGCTACAGATTGAACTACAACACTGTTAGGGCCGTCCCCAGCCTGGATCTGGCTATTTTACAGTTTAGAAGCACAGAAAAGTATGAGGTTGCGCGTCTGGGGGATTCCAATTCTGCGGTTGAAGGAACAACGATCTATATTGCTGGCTTTCCCATTGTGGCTGGACAACGGCCGGTTTACACCTTTACCCAGGGCAGAATTACTGGTAATGTATCTAATCGCCCTTTACCTGAGGGCTATGCCTTGATTTATGATAACAGTACCGTTCGTGGCATGAGTGGCGGGCCAATTCTAAATGATGAAGGACGGTTAGTGGGTATTCATGGCGGTTTCGAGGGGGTTAGTGAAAAGGGTATTACCGTTAAAGCCTTTAGCCTGGGTATTCCAATTAATCGCTTCCTGGGCAAGTCTGTTCAGCCCTCCACTCCAGTTGCGGTCCCAACGGTAGATGATTATATCAGGCAGGCAAGGGAAAAAGTTGCCAGTCAAGATTTTAAAGCAGCCCTGGAGGCTTACAATCGAGCCTTGAGTCTTAGCCCCAACTATGCAGAAGCTTATCAAAGCCGGGGAATGCTTAAACAGGTGATGGCAGATCATAAGGGGGCAATCTCGGACTTTGATCAAGTTCTTCGCCTCGATCCCCAAAAAGCTTCCGCCTATGTGTTGCGAGCTTTGAGCCGTTCTGCCCTAGGAGAGCAGGCCCAGGCCCTGGAAGATGTCGATCGAGCTCTGCAACTGGAGCAAAATAACGCGGAATACTATATCGCAAGGGGAAAAATTCGAGGGGCCCAGGGGGAGCGGCAGGGAGCGATCGCTGATTTTGATCAAGCTATTCTTCTCCAGCCCGATAGTAGTCTGGCTTACTTTTTGCGTGGAAATACCCGGTGGCAGTTACAGGATGCTAAAGGGGCGATCACGGACTATGATCAGGCTTTACGATTTAATCCTAATGATACGTTAGCTTACTTTGCTCGTGGCAATGCCTACCTGCAGTCGGGTAATTCTGCGGCGGCCCTGAATGACTTTGACCAGATGGTGCGGTTGGAACCAGAGGATGGGCTGGGTTATTTTGCACGGGGACAAGCACAGCGGTTGCAAAACCCGCAGGCAGCCATCAGTGATTTCAGGCAAGCTGCCCAATTTGCCCAGGCCCGGGGAAATGCTGAACTAGCCGAGGCAGCCCAAAAAGCTCTCCAGTCCCTGCAACCTTGAATAGAGCTTCTATCGTTCCCCATCGTGCAGGAAACAGCACTGAGCAGTTAGATAAAACCATGCTCGACTAAAAAATCTGAGGTGATCTGCGCTGAGGAAGTGCTAGCGGGAGAGTTGGATTTCCCTTGCAGTTGCAGGGCACGGATGGCATATTTACCCAGGAGATCCGCTTCCAGGTTCACCGGATCACCGGGCTGGAGGTAACACAGATTGGTTTGGGCAAAACTATGGGGAATGACGGCAACTTCAAACCACTCTCCCCAGGGATGGCAGAGGGCCACAGTCAAGCTGATTCCATTCACGGCAATACTTCCCTTTGGCACAATGTAAGGAGCGATTTCTGGGGTGGCCGTAAAGCGCAATTCCCAGGAGGTGGCGTTTTGTCGTTGTTCAACAAATTGACCCAGACCATCGACATGGCCGGTGACAAAGTGTCCTCCTAGTTTGCTGCCCACCCGCAGAGCAGTTTCCAGGTTGACCACTGCTCCCCCTTCACTCTGGTGCTGTAGAGTACTGCGGGAGAGGGTTTCCGGTGAGACGGTAACAATAAAGCCCTGGCTGAGAATCTGCTCCACAGTCAGGCAAACCCCATCCACCGCTACACTATCGCCAATGGCTAAATCTGCCAGAATAATTTCTGCGCTACAGGAGATTTGCAGCCGCTGCTGATCGAGCAGTCGTGGTCGTCCAGTAGCCTGGATCAGTCCGGTAAACACAATTAACTCCGTAATTCTTGCGTTGCCAGAGGGAAGAAGCGATCGCTAGGATTGAGAGGGACGATCCATCTTTCGTTTAAGGCGAGAGGGCGACTCCCTCTGCTTTCAGTATATTGGCGACTTACTATAACGAGTGATTATCATCAGTATTACCTTACTCTGACCCTTAGTTGACTCGTTGTTTGAGCCCCTGGGCTTAACCCGCTGACCCTGACCTAAATCTGATGAGGCCGAACCGATGATCGAAATGAAGGTTGCTGGAATTGCTCTTGATGCGGCAACTCGTATTCCTATTGTCCTCTTGAAAGATGCCACTGAACGGCGGGCCCTGCCCATCTGGATCGGTCAGAACGAAGCCAGGGCCATTTTGAGCGCGTTGGAAAATCAAAAATCTCCCCGCCCGATGACCCACGATTTGATGGTCAATTTTTTGAAGGATTGGGAGATGCTGCTGGAACGGGTGGTGATCCATTCCCTCCAGGACAATACCTACTATGCTGTTCTTACGGTCAAGCAGGGGGAAGTCAAAAAAGAAATTGATGCCCGCCCCAGTGATGCGATCGCCATTGCCCTGCGGGTTGACTGTCCCATCTGGGTGATGGAAGAAGTGGTGGCTGATGCTTCAATTCCCGTCGATCGAGAGGCAGATGAGGCAGAACGGCAAGCCTTTCGGGAGTTTCTGGATAGCATTCGTCCCGAAGATTTTATTCAGCGCTGGGGGACGGGGGAAACCTCAACCGGGAGTTAAACCCTGCAACCGGAACAGCAGAAATTGAGTTGACAACCCTTTTTGAAAATTATTATCACTGACCAGGAGCAGACTGGGGCTACCATCCTTCAGCCGCGGACCGATCGCCATTCCTTCCAGGTTGTCTAGAGGAATTCCTAACTGATTCAAATCAAGGAGTAATTGTTTGCGTACAGGCTCAATTCCGCTCAGTTCCCCCTGGAGGACCGCCAGCGTTGAGACATCCGTTGCTGCACCCAGGGCCACCTGAAATAATTTGGCATCAATCCCCTTGCCAGGCGTAAACGTGCGCTCTAGACTGAGAAAGTGGCCGCCATTATCCAGACAGAGCAGCTCAACCAACCCATGATAGGTGGCCCCTGGTGGGGTGGGTTCCAGGGCATAGAGGTGTTCCGCCACCAATAAGGATTTCGGTTCTCCCAGCAAATAGTGGAGCAGGCGTGTCCGTATCAGGCCAGGATTGTTGGGGGCTCGATCCTGGACTAAAGCGGATTCCGTTGCCGTAAACAACCGCTCTCCTGTGGGACTGAGGCTGAGGGATTCTAAGCCGAGATTGTTCCCCACTCCCTGGCGACTGCCATCTTTTTTGATTTTAGGAATAAAATAATCAGGCAGGGCAATGTCTTTTAACCAGGCTCCCGTAGTCAAGTTAAACTCTGCGACAAAGGGAGGAGCCTGATCCTTGACACCTTCACTGGAGATAAAAACAGTTCCCTGGGGGGTGAGGGCAATGCCTTCTGGATCGAGGCTGTTGGGTGGATAATTTTCCCCTTGTGGGTTTTTGAGCAGTGTTACCCCTTCCACTTCAACCCGATCGATCCCAGAGATCGGTTCCCCAGGCGACTGCAACAGCAGTTTGAGGCTATAAAACCGGGCTGGGGCATAGCCAGAGCGATCGTCAGAAACCGCATAGAACCGATTCTGGTTGCGATCGTAGGCCAGACCAGACAGCCCCCCTACCCGTGTGCCCTCCCAGGTGGTATCCGGCAGGCGGTATTCCCCCAGGTAATCTAGAGTTAGCGGTAGAAAAATGCGATCTTCCGCCCGGACCTGGGGTAACTCACAGGCGGTTAAGCCAAGCAGAGCCGCTCCCACAAGCAGAAGAGCCAGCAGTTGTTTCAGGAATTGAACCTTGCTCAAATGACTGGTTAACATCCGTGGTCTGCTGCTACGACGAACCTTGATAGATAAAATAAGTCACCATTGGAATCACGGTGGCGGCGATGAGTAAACCAATTACCACAAAGGTGGCGGTACGATCGTCAGTCTCGGCAGCGGTTTTGTAGTTACCTTCCACCTCAACAGTTCTGATCTCTGGGGGGCCGGGGTCAGGTTGCCCTGTCAGAATAGCCACCAGGCGATCGCTAGCATCGACAAAGGCTTGATTATAGTTCTCTTCTCGCAAAGGGAAGCGCATCGTCTCCTGGGCAATGCTGTTCGCCACCTCATCGGGTAAAACTGTTTTAATCGATTCCCCCGTGCGGATAGCTGTGCCATTGGTAACCGAATCTAACAGCACCAGGACTTGATTCGCCTGCTCGGCAGGGGTGGGAAACCATTTATCAAATAATTTTTCTACTAAACTATCGGGTGTTTCGCCGTAATCTAAGCGTCGCACACTGACCAATCGCACTTCCTGTCCTGTCTCTTTGGCCAGACGACTGAGGGTCTTATCCAGTTTGGCCTGACTGGAGAGACTGAGCACATCCGCTTGATCCAGTACCCAGGTGGGATGGGTTGGATCAAGTTCGGGTAAATCTGCTACCCCGGTTGCCAGGGCCACAGGGCTGTACAGTCCACTCAGCAGAACCAGGAATAGCGCCAGTACCCAGGAGAAAAACCGTTTGCTGCAGAGATAAAGCAGGGGGAAGAGGAGTTTCATAGAAGATGCGCCGATGAAAAGCATGGACGGCTATTTTCTCAATACTAAATCCGAACGCTGCCCAGGGCAAAGATCAGTAATTTCCCCAATGTCACCCGGTTTGACAACCTCAGATAATTAGCCTGTAGGTCTATTTGGGGCTGGATCAAGAATTCGTATCCCTTGGCTAGAGACTTTTTGCTCAGACCATTCGCTGATCCTAAGGTGAGGAAGGCAGAACTCCGGTTAATTTATTTAATCCTGTTGGGAAGACTGAAAGAGAATGGCGAACTTATTAACGAACTTATTCGGAAATCCTGGCAACCATGCTCAAACATCCGCAAAGACTCAGTCTAACGCCTATCCACCCTTCACCCGTCTGGCGCAGAGTGGACGGATCATCAGTGAATATAGCGGTGTTTTGCCCGCAACCCGGCTCACGGCGAGACATATTCTTAGATGCGAACACCTGCGGGACATTCCTGGCGAAGGACTTCCCCCTTACCGGGTTGAACCTCAATTTACCCACCAGATCTGGCTGTGGTGCCGACCCCACGCAACCCCCGACCAACTCTCTCTGATTTTCCGGGGACAATTTGAGTTTGTATTACCCGGCAAAGATCCAGATTGGGTGGCGGCTGAGGTCACTGACTTTCTGGCCTATTTATTGCTCCAGGCAACGGACCCTAATCTTGTGATGCGTCACGATGAAAGTGACCTGTTCTGGGCGGAGGCGATCGAAACCCAACTGGAAAGCCTACTCTGAGTTGGCAGTAACATTTCTGGGTGATGGAGCCAATAAGCCGCTAGACTTGATTAGTCCCCAATTGATGCCGGTTCCATCAGCAGATGGTTGTGCTCTGGGTGGATAGATTTACAGTCTTGTTGCTGTTATGAAAGCTCAACGTACCCGCAGCCAGGAAAAAATTCTTCAGGTTCTCCTGCAGTTAAATCGGGCCATCTCTGCACAGGATCTCTACATTGAATTACGCCAGCAGGATCAACCGATGGGGTTGGCGACGGTTTATCGATCGCTGGAAGCCCTGAAGCTGGGGGGAGTGGTCCAGGCCCGCCTCTTACCGAATGGTGAAACCCTCTACAGTCTGGTGCAGGAAGACCGCCACCATCTCACCTGTCTGCAATGTGGTCAATCCATTCCGATCGATGACTGCCCCGTGCACGATCTAGAATCTCAGCTGCGTCAGTCCCAGCATTTTGAAATTTACTATCATACTCTGGAATTCTTTGGGCTCTGCTCTCCCTGTCAATCTGGTCTTTCCGGAACTTGAAAAGTGTTATCACTTCTGGTCAGAATACCCAGCAATATCCTGACGAGAATTTCTAATTCTTCCGGTACACGATATAGCTTTAAATCTGTCGTAATGCAGTGTTGAAGACGATCGAAGGTGGCAAATCGCCAGTCTGTTCCCGTTGTAATTGCGCCATAGAGCAGCGTAACCTCTGAGTCAATCCACTGGTCGAGGGCAATTAATTCTGTTGCCAGTTGAGTTAAACCATTGTCCAGATTTTCCCGCTTCGCTTCAATAATGAGAAAGTTACTGGCATGGAAATAGTAGTCAAAACTGCCCTTCAGCCAGGAATTGACCACCACTGGGTATTCTACTCTAGCCCGTTGCCCCGTTTGGCGACAGACTTCCCGGACAATCGGGGCAATGAGAAACTCCCGCCTGGCCTGCTCACTGCTTAAACCGATATAGCGAATCCCATCCTCAATTTGTTCAGTTAAACTCGCCAGCCGATCGAGCGGTTTTCCATAATGCCGCAAAGTTAAAGGCTGCCATGCAATCTGACAATTCAGGTCTGCCAGAATATCTTCGATCGCAAAGGGCATTTCAAAGTATTTACTGAACGTATAACTTTCTGCCGGGTTGAGAACTTTAGATCTACGGCTCATTGGTTTCAGTACCTACCTCTTTCTTTACATCATTTTTGTTGGCAACACTTTTGTTGTGAAAACTGATAGAAAATAATCCTTGACATCCAAAACTCTTATTCCTAGCGACGGTGGGTCTTACTGACCATTTTGCGGGAAAAACGGAGTTTTAAGTTTTCCTGTTCCGCCCACTCCTGCAGGATGCGATAGAAGGTCTGACGATCGCCCATCTGTAACACTGCGGTTTGATCAGCCGTTTCAATCACATAGGGGTAACCATTGCCAATAATGACTTCGCCCCGCACCCAGTCGATCACCCGCTCCAGCAAACCCGCTTCATAGACCCAGAGAGGAATTTCCAACCGGGCCGGATAACCACTATGGGTTTTCAGATAGGTAAAACCGATCGCCTCAGCCTGTTCCTGATAGTCCCGCAGGATGGGTCGATGCCCATTTTCGCCGCCGCGCTGGCAGATAAATAAGGGAGTGCGATCGCCCCATTCCATCAGGGGAGCAAACAACTGGGCATCATTGAGAAAGTCTGCCGCCGGTAACTGTCCCACCTGTTCCACCACCCCCACCAGATCGCTAGCATAGGAGGTATCAATGTAAGCCACCAGGGGAATTTGATGGGTTTCACTGGCCCGCAGTAGTTTCAGTAAGCATTGCACATAAAAGGAGCGGGTGTCAGGGTCAAATGCTTCCGCAAAGGTGGCCACCAGGGCCCCATCTAAAAACACCAGGCAGGCGGGGTTACCGCTCTGAGCTTCGATATAGCTGATCAGTCGCTCGGTCTCAAGTTGAAACCGTCGCATGTTCACCTGGCGATCGGCAGGTTGCTGATGCGTATCCTGTAATTCTGCCGGAGTCATGATTTCTAGCCATACGTCTTTCTCGTAGGTGCCCAGGGGCAGGTGGGGGTTCTCAAACCAGCCAATCTGGATCAGAGCCACGGGAATGGAGATATCTTTACTGGGGAAAATTTGGGAGCCATCCACGGCAAAAGTTGTAATGCCGGTGAGGCGATCGCGCACCCATTCCATACTTTGCTCCCGGTTCTGCCACACTAGGTGGGACGGAATGACCCAGTTGGGAGATTGACCCAGGGGTTCGAGGGGCCGGGCTGGCAGGGTGGGAAATTCCAGCAGACGGGTGGTTAATTCCTGGGTTGACAGTTGAGCCAGGCGGGTCAGGGTTTGCCGATAGCGTTGTAGCAGTTGCAGATTTTTCTGGTCAAACGATCTAAAGTCTGCCTGTTTGGAATGGAGCAGTTGCCAGATCTGGGAAGGCTTCAGAGGCATGGGAATTGAACAGCAAAGGGATAAGAAGCAAGGGGCGGCTAACTGGAGAGGGGGCTTAGTGCGAAGAGAAGTTCTGCAGCCAGGGACGACAAGGTGATCATAGCTTTCAGGGTTGATTGCCGGCTCACTCCAGTCTGCTTGTGCTTGTGATCCTGGAGAGAGCAGCCTATCTACAAAGTTAAATCTTCCTTCTGTAGCTGGTCGTCAGCCCCGCTGGACTGTTAGCCTCAATGTCATCAGGATTTAAAAACAGGAGGTCATGGGATGTTACCGCGTTGGCGCAGGATCATCGTATCCCTGATGCTGGTGGTCATGTTGGTGGTGGGAACGGGGTGTACAGCACAACCACCTTCCCAGTTTGAGCAGGCCCAGGAACAAAGTCAAAAACCGGGGGCGATCGCCGTTGCTAAAAATGCCACCCAGGGCAGTGAGTTTAACAAATTTTTCCCTCAGCCTCAGGAGGGCTACGAGCGGGTCTATACCCAGGAAAAGAAGGGATTTGCTGAGGCTAAGCTGAAAAAAGATGGCAAGGATCTGGCAATGCTATCAATTTCGGACACGATCAGTCTGCCCAGTGCCGCTCAGAAATTCCAGCAAAGTAATAGTCGCATCAGCGGTTACCCGGCGGTGAACATTGGCAATACCCAAACGGCAGTGCTGGTGAATGACCGCTATCAGGTCAAGGTCCTCTCCCGTGATCCGTCTTTTACCCAGGCCGATCGGGTCAGTTGGTTGGAAAAATTTGATCTTCAAGGCTTAGGCCAGTTGCAGTAATCTGGAGACTCTCATGAGCAAACCGATTTACGAAATTGTCGATCAACTCCCGACCGGGGGGATCACGATCATGGCCCTGCGATCGCTGGATTTTGTGGTTCCGGGGCAATGGCAGAACCTGGTGGGGTTTAAAAATACAATTAAGACCGTCACCGGGGAAACAGATGAAGGGTTAATCCAACAGATTGGCGATCGAGCCGTTTACCTGTTTAACGATAAATCCCAGGGATATCAGCGGGCCCTGTGGCTATACCAAACCGTCGATAATACCGATGCTGCCTTAGGAGCCGCCGCCCTGGCCAACAAGGTGGGGGAAAAGATTTCCTTTCTTGGATTTCTGGATAAACTGACCCCCAAACCTGGGAAAGCCCAGTCCCTCGACCTCACGATCAAACTGGTGGTGGAACTGGTTGCCTTCTGCCAAATTAATGGCATTCCTGGGGATAGTATTGGCGATTTTGTTGCTGCTCTGGGGGATTACAGTGGTGAATCTTTGATGCGGATGGCGGCCCTGGTCTGTTTTGATGGACTGATTCCCCTCGGCCCAGATTTCATTCTAAATACGATGAACATTCTGGGGCAAACCACCCCCTCGGAACTGGAACACAATTCCACCTTCAAGGGAGTCAAGGATCTGATCCCTGGGGGCAATTCTGCCGGTCAGTTAGGGTTTATGCGCCAGAGTTTTGATTCCGTGACAGGCTGGATGAGCAATTTTGTCGCCGACCGGGCCCTCACCCCGGAGAAGGTGGTGAATAACCTGCAGAATTTTGTTCAGGTCTCTAAAGATAACCTGGATTACCTGGGCGCTTTTCTGGATGTGAGTACAAATTACTATACCCACACGGGCATCCAAACCCTGGCTCGACGGCTGATTGAACGAGCGGTGGCCGAAATCTAAACCCTGAGGGATGGGCAGGGGGATTTTGCCGATTCGTTAAGATGGAAGCGTTGTCCATTGCCCATCTACCCCCCAGAGTTAAATCGAACCGTGAATACCGTTACCGTTGCCGCCATTCAAGCTGCCCTGACCGACGATCCAGAGTTAAATGTGAAACGGATCAGTGGTTGGGTGCGGGAAGCTGCTGCCCAGGGCGCACAGGTGGTTCTGCCTTCCGAACTGTTTGAAGGGCACTACTTTTGCCGGGAAGAACGGGAAGAATGTTTTACTCGGGCTCGATCGGCAACAGCCCATCCCACGATCACCCACTTTCAATCCCTGGCAGAACAATTGGGGGTGGTGATTCCCGTCTCCTTTTTTGAAAAAGCGGGCCCCGCCTACTACAACAGTGTGGCGATCGTCGATGCCGATGGTGCCCTGCTGGGGGTCTACCGCAAAAGCCATATTCCCGATGGTCCCGGTTACGAAGAAAAATTCTATTTTCGACCTGGCAATACAGGATTTAAGGTCTGGGAGACCCGTTATGGGGTGCTGGGGGTGGGCATCTGCTGGGATCAGTGGTTTCCCGAATGTGCCAGAGCCATGACCCTGATGGGGGCAGAACTGCTGCTTTATCCCACGGCGATCGGCAGTGAACCCCATGACCCCGACCTGGATACCAAAGATCCCTGGCAACGGGCGATGATCGGCCACGCCGTCTCGAATGTTATCCCTGTGATTGCAGCCAACCGGATTGGCACGGAGGAGGGGCAGGTTTTCTATGGATCTTCCTTTATTGCCAATCATCGGGGGGACAAGGTAGCGGAACTGGGCCGGGAACAGGAAGGGATAATTACCGCTAAATTTGACCTGAATGCGATCGAGCAAACCCGCGCTGCCTATGGTTTCTTTCGCGATCGTCGCCCTGATCTTTACCAGATTTTACTCACAGCCGATGGCTCTCCAGCCTGATCCAGTTTGACTTCCGCTCAACCCATCCTTGCAGTTGCAAATCGAAGTCATTATGAGTATACTTTAGGTATGCTTTGTGAGGCTTAGTTTATGAGCAGCAAACTGGAGTCCAACCATCTGATCCACGATCGTAGTCATCGCGGCCACACTCAAATTGGCTGGCTGGATAGTTATCACACCTTTTCCTTTGGGCAGTTCTACGATCCTCAGCGGATGGGCTGGCGATCGCTGCGGGTGATTAACGAAGACCGGGTGATTCCGGGAGCTGGTTTTGCCCCCCACAGTCACCGGGATATGGAAATTTTCACCTATGTGCTGAAGGGCAGTCTGGAACATAAGGACAGCCTGGGTAATGGTTCGATCATCCGTCCGGGTGAAGCTCAGATCATGAGTGCTGGAACGGGTATTACCCACAGTGAGTACAACGCTTCCAAAACCGACCCGGTACATTTTCTCCAGATCTGGGTGTTACCCAATCAGGCTGGTCTGCCCCCCCGCTATGAACAACGGGAATTTCCCCTGGCAGACAGAGAGTCTCAACTGCGCTTGATTGCTTCCCCCCAGGGAGAGGATGGAGCCATCACCATTCATCAGGATGTCAAACTGTACACAGCGGTGCTAAATCCCGGTGATCAACTGACTTATAACTTAAACAGCGATCGCTACGGCTGGCTGCAAATTGCCCAGGGCGAGGTGACGCTGAATGAACAACAGCTGCGGGCCGGGGATGGGGTTCAACTCATTGGATCGGAAGCCTTAACCCTGACCAGTGTGAGCGGGGGCGAAATCCTACTCTTTGATTTGGCCTAAATCTAAAGGGCGATCGAACTCCATAGTCCGCCTCAGCCAGCAGATTGACGGGAAGGGGATGGGATGATGTCGATCGCCCAGGCCCGCCAACCCTAAGCTGCCCATTAACCTGCGACCGGGTGAGGGGGCTAGCAGGGAAAAATTTTCAACCCTCCCAGGGTCAGGTCAGGATATGGAAGTAGTAGGCAGCAACGATGAAGTTAATCGCCAACAAGAGCAGGGCCCAGAAGGTGCGAAAAACGTAGGTGGGTTTGTTCGTCTTAGCAACCGGATTGGTCTTACCAGTGGTCATGGGAACCTCCATGGAAACTTAGAGTTACGGATTAAGCAGCGGGGTGAGCTAGGCGTACTCCAATTTTCCCCAGAGGTGAACGGTTAGGAATGGCTCTTCCGGTAGAAGATCGTTGACTGAGTCAGGGAAAATATATCTTGGCCTTCTGCCTTTGCCGGAATGTGCAGGACTAACTCGCTTCACCGGCATGGTAAGAACTGCGTACGAGGGGGCCAGAACGGACATGGCTGAATCCCATCTGGCGGGCGATCGCCCCTAAGTGCTCAAATTCTTCTGGGTGCCAGTATTTCTCAACCGGGAGATGGTGCAGGGAGGGGCGCAGGTACTGTCCCAGGGTGAGACGATCGCAGCCCACTACCCGCAGATCTGCAAGGGTTTCCAGAATTTCGGCTTCGGTTTCCCCCAGTCCCAGCATTAACCCAGATTTGGTGGCCAGATTTGGATTCAGGTCCTTCACTGTTTTCAGAACCCCCAGCGATCGCTCGTACTTGGCCCCCCGTCGAACGGGTCCTTGCAGCCGCCTTACCGTTTCTAAGTTGTGGTTATAGCACGCCGGAACTGCCCGCACGATCGTCGCAATGGCTGTGCGATCGCCATGGAAGTCTGGGGTCAGCACTTCAATCTGCGTAGAAGGATTCCCCTGCCGAATCGCCGCCATTGTGGCCACAAACCAGCCAGCCCCCCCATCCGGCAGATCATCCCTGGCGACGGAGGTGAGCACCACATACTTTAACCCCAGTAACTTAACGGCATCTGCCACCTTCTCCGGCTCCTGGGGATCGAGAACTTGAGGGGCATGACCCTTATCCACCTGGCAGAAGCTACAGGCCCGGGTACAGGTTGGCCCCATCAGCAGAAAGGTAGCGGTTTTCTGGGCATAACACTCCCCCCGGTTTGGACAGCGGCCTTCCTCACAGATGGTATGAATTTGATGTTTCTTAATAATTTGTTGAACCGTTGCCAGTTCACTCGCCTTTCCCAGTGATCGGCGCAGCCAGGCAGGCAGACGGTCTCTCGGTTCAGAATCAGCCGGTAACGCCGAACCTATGGCTGTGGTTATTAACGGTCGATCGCCCATGCCGTCGCTCCTTCCTTTATTGATGCCCTGTATATTGGATGTTCATCTGCCGTGATCAGTGATATACCTGATTGCCCTGTGGGTAGTCTAAAGAGAAACTAGGGAAATCTCGGATCTCCCATGGGTGCTAACCATGCTATTAATTTTTGAGATAGACGTACAAATCCAAGTTTGACAAGATGAGGGACTGCCTGTGACAGGTCACAAAATTGTAGTGATTGACGACAGCAAAGTGATTCGGATGCGGGTCCGAGATATGCTGCCGGAAGGTAACTTTGAAGTCATGGAAGCCAAGGATGGCGTTGAAGGACTGAACCTGATCCGCCAGGAACGCCCCAACCTGATTATGCTGGATTTTCTCCTTCCCCGCATGAGTGGTTGGGAAGTTTACCAGGAACTGCAGCAGCAAAGGGATTTACAGAAAATTCCTCTGGTGATTATGTCCGGACGCAAAGAGGAAGTTACGGACAAATTGCAAGAGCCCTTTGAATATTTTGAATTTATTGAAAAACCCTTTGAAAAAGACCAGCTGCAACAAGCCATTCGTTCTGCCTTTGCCAAATCAAAACTGTCCCGCCTGGACGCACCGGAAGCCACGCAAGACTCTGCTGAACTGGCTGCTCTGAAGCAAAAGGTCGAACACATGGAAGCCGAAATTGCTGCTCTGAAAAAGGCCGTCAGTCAACTGGTGGGGCTGATCAAACGCAAGCTGCCTTAAACTGCAAGCTAGCCTGTCTCCCTCAACTGTTTTGCCAAGGCGATCGACCCAGGGCGATTTCATTCTAAGCAGGGCTTTAATCGTGTTAAGAGTAAAGCCAGTACTCCACTGTGCTTAAGCCATGTTTTTATAGCTGAGGCTGACGGTTCGTTTTTCCATCTGGCCATATTTTTCTCTAGTGATTAAACCGTTGCTTCGGATTGAACGTGGGTTTTCACAGCCTCCAGTAGAGCGCATTGATTGCCTTTGAGGGCCCAAAGGTAATTGTTGCCACTCTCCAAAATGGTCTGAGCTGTTTTTTAGGTATTCATTGCATCAAAGGTAAACACAACACCCTGGAGGTCCATCGGTTGGAGCCGAGCAACACTGTGCCATCCGTCGTAATCGTCTCTCTGACCATGGGGTGAACGCCAAAGAAGCGAGAGAGGCAGGTGACATACTTCTCGGTAATCAAGTCCCAGCAAGATTCGTCGAATGGTGCTGTCGGAGGTCGATTTGAGGCAAGAGAAAAGATGGGCTAGAGTCGGAGCCTACTCCCCGTTGTCCTCATCATAAGAACAAGCACCCCTCCCACGCGTCTCACATCCGTAATGCGAGGGTAGTACTAAAGTAAAGACTGGGGAATATCCCTGCTGGAGTGAGGGAGCGATCGTCAATCAATACCTTGAGCCTTAAAAATTTGATGATAGTAGAGGCGAATCTGATCAATTCTGGTCTTAGCAAGTTCAGATTGGGCAACACCGACCCACATATAAGGCCGTGTATCTTGATGTAGATAATACCCATGAACCTGCTGGGCTTTATTATTAATAGCAAAATAGCTGGGTAAATCTCGCTTATTTTTTAACTGGTAGTACAGCACGGCAGAAGGGTTTGCCTTCGATAAACCAAAGCCAAAGATTTCTGATACCTTCAGAGGAGCTAATACAAAGGGTGGGAACATCTGCAGCAGCAGGACTTGCATCTCCGGTTGTTGAAATCGCTCTTCTGTCAGTTCTGGATAAACCTCAATCTCACTCCGCCCATCCAGGTAAAAGTCAAGACCAATATTGGCAATGGCATTTAAATCTGCCCAGAAAGAAGCGTCGTCAGGATTACCATGCAGGGCCAGAGCCGTCTTGACTTTTTCGGGGTAGTCGTTTAGCCGGATGTGAATTTTGAGGCTGGAGTCTGCCAGGTTACGTCGCAGGTCAACCCCTGTAGCCAGGCGGATCATTTTGCGAAAGTCAAACCCCCGTCCTAAAAAGTGATAGAGCAGATCAGTATTAATCTGCACATCCACTCGTTGGTTAACCTGCCTGATAAAGTTGAGCACACGGGCCAGATTCTGCTCAAAGTTTTGAGAAAAGAAGATGAGAAACCGAGATGCAATCAGTTGGTCAAATTCAATTTTGCAGGATGCCTCTAAAGCACAGTCTTCATCAAAAGTTTCAACTAACGCTTCAAATAACGCTAACGGGTAGAGAGGCTCAACCTCAAATGCTGCTTGATGCGCTTTGATGAACTGTAATCGTTGCTCCCTGAGCATGGAAGACTGGAGAATGGGGATCACAATATTTGAGGAAGTAACTTTTTGTCTGGCTTAAACCTCAAGCAGAGCATTGAGAGCCTACTCTGCCTCGTCTCCCTCATAAGAACATTGACATATGTTGCATATCAAAGAAGAAGCATTATAAGCAGATGACAGCACAGATGAACTACTAGATAAATTGGATAGGTTTAGCTCAGATAGCTCTGCTAGTTCAACAGGTAGTTGCCCCATAGTCTTGCGGCGGATGGGATGGGTCTGTTGGGGCAACAGGTTTTGTAAATCCATTATTTTCCTTCAAATAAATTTTGTAGGTGGGTAAACCGTTCCTGTATTTTTCCTCTTGGGCCAAGTCCAACCATTTTCTAAGGAGAAAAAGACTGGCCGCCTAATACGGTGAAGACCAGCTTCTCACTTCTCCTAGCGTGACAGGCATCAGATCACTCACATCAATGGTGAAGCGGAACACTTTTTTGGCCCGCCGGCTATTTTCTGGATCAAAAAACTTCAGTTTGACATCCCAGCAATCACTATCCAGGCGGCAGAACGGGCTTTTCTCCACGGTGATGCTGTCCAGTTCCATCCCAGTTGCCACAGCCTCGGCAAAGGTAGAAGCAGCCTGAAACGCATTTGTGGCGGCAAAGTTGAGGGCCCGATCCTGTGAGGTGGTTCCCAGGTTTCTCAAGTCATAGTAAATCCGGTTGAGGAAACTGGCCAGCGTCCGCCGCATTGCTGCTTCTGAAGTTGCTTCAGTTGTGGTTGTCACGGTTTCCAGAGCCGCACTAACCAGGGTATTGACCCGCCAGCCATACATCCCTCTGGGGCTTTGGGGGGCAATGACTGGAACCACCTGACCGGAAAAAAGCTTGACGGTCCGTCCAGTTAACACGCCAGGAACACTGATCCGCTCTACATACTCTTCACTGCTTTCCGGTTGAATTTGCCCCGCCAGGAGTTCCTGCAAAACATCGTAGACTTCACGGGCATAGGCTCCCTGGGGTTCGATCGCGTAGATCGGAGTTAGCTCAATATTCAAAGTCCAGATTAGCGATCGGGCTTCGGAGGGACGGGCAGCCAGATAATCAACCATCTGACGGGCATCATAGGGGTTAGCGGGAACTCCAACTTCCCCGACCGTAACGGGTGGCATCAATTGCTTAAACGAATCGCGCCGGGCCTCGCTCCCAAAGTCATAACCTAAGGTTCCCAGAGCATAAACCAGTTGACTATCGACAAGATCGCTGGGGGCTTGACTGGCAGTTACAGAGTTTGACATAGCTGGAGTTGGAGATGAGGATGAATGAATCAAAGGTGGATGGGAGAGCTGAGCAAATACGTCTGCAGGAGGAGTCGATCGAGGGGATTGAGGCGCTATGGTCTGAGAAATTTCTTCTTGAATCCTACCAGGATTAGTCGCTTGTGTAGCTATTTCCTGCTCCCCCTGGCAACTACAGCCTGCCACTATAACGGTCTCCCTCGATTCAGACATCCTTTCTCCTGTATTTTTTTTCTTATCTGTAAAAATTTCAAGTAAAGCTGGGATATTTAATTGACCTGCTAAACATCGTTCCTCGCTATCGTTGCTCTGACAGGGTAAGGCCGATTGCAGGATAGCATTTCGCACCTGTTGGGGATCAGGAGAGCTTCCTTGCTTAAGTTGTAAACTCAGGAGTAAACCGACCAGTCCGGAAACGATCGGGGTGGCAAAACTGGTGCCACTTAAGCGGGTTGTATCGCCGCTGGGTTTAGCTCCCAGAATATCTTTCCCCAGTGCTAGAATACCCTGTTCCTGGTAAATTTCACCCCAGTTGCTAAAGTCCATTGGCCGCCCCTGGGAATCCATTGCCCCCACGGCCAGCACTGCCGGTAGAGCTGCAGGAACGTGCAAACAGTCACAGCCATCATTCCCCGCTGCCGCGACAATCAAAACATTTTTTTCCTGACAAAGTTTGACCGATCGTTCCAGCCAACCCTCTGCTTCCCCTTCATCGGTCAGTTGTCCACCACTGATATTGATAATCTGTGCTCCCGCATTGACCGCCTGTTCGATCGCTCTAGCCAGATCAAGTTGGGACAACGGTCGTCCTTGATCAGAAAACACCGGAATGATCAGCCCCTTACAACGGGGAGCCAGACCAATTACTTCACTGCCCGGCTGACCAAAGATAATACTGGTGACATGGGTGCCGTGCTGAGACATTGCACCGTTAAGCACCACTTCTCCACGGACAAGGGTTGGTAACTGTTTGAGATCCGCACCTGTAAAGCAGTCATGCTTAAGATCAACCAGCCCATCCAGGACTGCAATACAGATTTCGGGTGAACCGGATGTTCTCTGGGTTAGAGTTGAAAGCCCTTCAATTGGCAACACCACAAAAGCTGGTTCCCTAAGTTTTACTACTTCAAACACAATAACCTAAAGCTGTCCCTATTAGCGCAGTAATTTGATGGTCACCTATTGGGGTTAAGGATGATTTTATTGTTTATGGTGGCCATAGTGAGGCGGTATAGCTGGCAATCAAGGGGTTTTTCCAGGGGTTGAGTTTTAGCTATAGGCAGGATGTTGATCCGATTCAATCTGGCCATAATCGAGTTTGATGATGCGATCGGCGAGATGGAAGAAATGGTCATCGTGGCTGATTACCAGTAAGGTTTTACCCCGCTTCTTCAGTTCGGGTAGCAATTGGGTATAAAAGATTTCTCGAAACACTGGGTCTTGATCTGCAGCCCATTCATCAAACAAATAAATCGATCGATCTTCCAGGTACGCTGACAGTAGCGCCAGGCGTTTACGTTGCCCCTGCGATAGAGCGGTTGTTGAGAACTGGTTATTTTCAATTGAAACCTTGCGATCGAGTTCCAGTTGTTTCAGATACTTCTGAGCTTGCAGGCCAACAGGCATTGCTGTAGAGTTGATGGCACCATTTTCGTTGGAACTGATTAAGCGGTCAAAAAGGTAGAAGTCAGCGAAGACCGCTGAGAAATGTTGCCGATACCACTCGCGGTTATGGTCTGCGATCGGTTGATCATCCAGCCATATCTCTCCTGAATTAGGAATATAAAGTCCGGTAATTAATTTTGCCAGAGTCGATTTTCCACTGCCGTTTCCTCCCACAATGAAGACTATTTCTCCAGCTTGTAAAACTAAATTAATTGGTCCGACAGTAAAGCGGTGGTTTTCTTCTTCATTGTGGTAGCTATGCATTACCTGGCGTAGCTCAATTTTCTTCCAATTAGATAAAGAAGAGGGTTGTTTCTCCGTCATCTCCGCATTTGCAGCTAGAGATAATCCCATCTCTTCAATTTTCTTGATCGAAACATTAGCATTAGCTAGCAAAGGAAGCTGCTGAGTTAACCGTTGTAAAGGGGAGTATAAATAAGTTAGAGTCAGAATATAGGCAGGTAAAGCTGCTTTAGCACCAGGAATTACCTGAGGAATAAAAAACAACAGTAGCCCAATCAGCAAGAAGAAGAGAAGTTGACCACTTCCCATCGCCAGAGCACCCATTTTGAGCGCTGTTTTCTGGTAGTTTTTTGAGGCAGTAGCAGTGACCGTTAAGCTCTCTTCAACAAAGACCTGCCGCCGGATTGCATTGAGCTTTAACTCCTTAATGCCATCGGTAATACTACCAAAATGCTGGAATAGGCGATCGATCTCCAGACGCGATAAAGCAATAAAACGAAAAACATAAGCGATCAAAAAATTGACCACTGTACCTGCAGCAATAATGAAGACGAAGACGACAAGAAAAGAAACTAACGAAAGCCAACCCAAATAGACGAGGCAACCGACAACCACTGCAGCATCAATACAGAGAAAAGGAATAGCGAATACGGTATTAGAAATATTCTCCACATCCTTTGTTAAAGCTGCTAAAAGCTGATTAGCACCCAATTTCTCCAGTTGTTGTAGTGGTGCAGATAAAATACGCTGGCTCAGTTGTAACCGCAGTTGATAAATCGAGTCCTGGGCCAGATCGATCAGTAAGAACTGAGATAAACTACCTGTGATTAAGGCAAGGATGACCAGACCCGTAAAAGGAGCAATTAACGAAAAGGGTTTACTGTGTTCAATCGAGGTGTTGATCAAGGCAATCAGCCGCGCCGCAGAACCACCACTGACAATTCCTGACAAGATTGCAAAAATCACCGTCCAGCGGGAGGTTTTAACCAGTAACCAGATAATACCCATGAATTCCTCTGTTAGAATGCATTATCTTTTTTTTGATTAGAGTTTATGTATGATTGACCTGGTACTTAGCTTTCACTCCTGAAGTCAGTTTAACTGTTTTGCGGAAGAAAAGATACTGTGAGGGACAATATCACTATAGCGAGGAGAAAATCTACATTTAAATTGAATCGAATGGTGAAGCGCTTTCTATATCTAGGTTTTAAGCTATATTTGTTCAGGCTATCCAGCAGTACGTAAAAAAATGCAGTATCGCCGTTTTGGCCACACGAATCTAAATCTATCAGTCTTTTCCCTGGGGACAATGCGTTACCTGTCCAGGCTGGAGAATGCTCGTAAAACGATCGAATCTGCGATCGCTCTAGGAATTATCACATTGAAACGGCTCAGGGTTATGGTCAGAGTGAGCTTTACCTGGGAAGGGATGCCCGCGATCGCCCTTCAGTCTGCCCCGCTCTGCAACCGAATCTAGAATTGATAGTTTGCTTTGCCAAATGTTCCTGATTAACACACTGTCACTTTTGCAAGTCATTTTTGATTTTAAGTATCAGGTTCAATCAGGTTTTCTCATTGGCTCTATTGCTGACTTTTATTCATGAAGCCTTGATGAGCAGGTTTTGGCTATCGTTAAACAAATTTAAAGAACATTTCACACAACGAGCTTTGAATGCTATAAGAAGGGATGTTCAAGCGTAGGCTTCTTAGTAATTAGAACCCGATTAGGTTGGCTAATGCAATGCATTTAGACGGCCTATTTCTTGTTGGCGAATCACGTAAATACTGTTTTAGCTTTAAGGGAAGTCAAATTATAATGCAGATCTTCAATCGGATTCATTTCCGTAATCTCCGTGGTGATATTTTTGGCGGTGTCACCAATGCGGTCGTCTCTCTCCCCATTGCCCTGTCCTTTGGCGTAGCTTCCGGGCTGGGGGCTGTTTCTGGTCTTTACGGTTCAATTTGTGTTGGCTTTTTTGCTTCGTTATTCGGTGGTACGCCCACACAAATTTCTGAACCAACCGGTCCAACCACTGTGGTGATGGCAGCTCTGGTGACGGCAATGATGGCTACTAATCCAGACAAGGGAGTGGCAATGGCCTTCACCGTGGTCATGCTCTCTGGTGTGTTTCAAATTATTTTTGGACTGTTACGGCTGGGTAAGTACATCATCCTCATGCCCTACAGTGTTGTTTCTGGATTTATGTCCGGGATCGGCGTGATTCTGATGATTCTGCAGATCCCTCCCTTTCTGGGTCATGAAGCCGCTGCCAAAGGTGGACTGATGGGCACACTGCAAAAACTTCCTCAATTGTTAGTCACCCTAAAGCCTGCAGAAGTTGCCCTTTCCCTGATCACAATGGCAATTATTTTCTTAATGCCCAAACAAATCAAGCGCTATTGTCCACCCCAATTGGCCGCCCTGGTAGTTGGTACGCTGATTTCTTTCACCCTGCTGCACAGCTTTGATCTGCGGAGAATTGATGATATTCCCTCAGGCTTACCCACATTCTATCTACCCACCTTCACACCAACTGAAACAGCGAAAATGATTATTGATGGAGCCATGCTGGGGATGCTCGGGTCCATTGATGCCTTGCTCACCTCGGTGATTGCTGATAGCATGACCCGGACTGAAACACGGGAGAATCAAGAACTGATCGGTCAGGGAGTGGGCAATCTTGTAGCTGGTTTATGCGGTGGCATTCCCGGATCGGGCGCGACAATGGGAACTGTGATTAATGTTCAGGTGGGGGCAAGAACTGCTCTGGCGGGTTTAATCAGGTCGGTATTAATGCTGGTGGTTGTCCTCTGGCTGGCGGACTGGGCAGAAAATATTCCAATGGCAGTTCTGGCCGGGATTGCCTTTTCCGTTGGGATTGAAATGCTGGACTGGCAATTTCTGAAGCGGGCTCACAAAGTTTCCTGGAAATCGACTTTGATCATGTACGGTGTGCTGCTGATGACTGTGTTTATGGATCTAATGGTGGCTGCTGGGGTGGGAATGTTTATTGCTAATCTCTTGACAATCGAGCAATTAAGTAATGAACAGGCCCAGGGGATTAAAGCGATTAATGATGCTGATGATACGGTTCCCCTTAACTTAGAGGAAAAAGAGTTGCTCAATCTGGCGAATGGACGGGTTTCTCTGTTCTATCTCAGTGGGGCGATGCTATTTGGAGTAGCCAAGACAATTGCCCGGGAACACTTGAGTGTTCGAGAGTGCGAAACATTGGTGGTGGATTTGAGCCATGTCCCCTATATGGATGAAACAGCGGCCCTTGCCCTGGAAGCAGCCATTCTAGATTCTCAGGAGCATGGGTCAAAAGTGTTTATTGCTGGTGCAACAGGTAGAGTCAAGGATTTGCTGGATCGGCTGGGAGTGTTGAAGTTGGTACCACCAGAACATCTCTTTCCCGATCGCATCCACGCCCTTAAACGAGCAGTTGTCCTTAAGGGAGGTGAACTGGGTTTACAAACCGGCTGATCTGGATTACTTGCTCCTGCTTACAATTGGGAACACTTACCGGTCCGGTCTAGAGAGCTTAGCAGCGGGGGCTATCATCCAACAGCGATCGCCTGGGTCAAACCGGTGGGAAAACTGGAGGGATGAAGAGTAAATCAGAATTGCTTTATAATTTTATTTGCGCTTACCCTACCTATCTGATGCAGTACCGTCGTTTTGGTCGAACGAATCTAAATCTATCAGTCTTTTCCCTGGGAACAATGCGCTATTTAGCAGATCGGGAGACTGCTCAAAAAACGATCGAAGCTGCGATCGCTCTGGGAATTAATCATATTGAAACAGCTCAGGGTTATGGTCAAAGTGAGCTTTACCTGGGAGAAGCTTTAAAGCAGGGAATCGATCGAACCCAACTTTATATCACCACTAAAATTACTCCAACCGCTGATGCCGCTGCAATGGAACAGGCGATTGAAAAGTCTCTACAACGGTTAGGACTGGACTATGTGGATTGTTTAGCGATTCATGGTTTAAATACTCCAGAATATCTGGATTGGGTGTGCTCTCCCCACGGTTCTATGCAGGCGGTACGATCGGCCCAAGCAGCGGGAAAAATCCGCCATATTGGCTTTTCAACCCATGGTTCCTTAGGCTTAATTCAAGCTGCAATCGCCACGGATCAATTTGATTTTGTTAATCTGCACTACACCTACTTTCAACAGCGCAATGCCCCGGCAATCTCATTAGCAACTCAGCAGGATATGGGCGTGTTTATCATCTCCCCCGCAGACAAAGGTGGTTTACTCTATACCCCTCCGCAGAAACTGCTCGATCGCTGTGCCCCCTTGCTGCCCCTGCATCTCAATTATCGGTTTCTTCTCAGTGATCCGCGCATTACCACCCTGAGCGTGGGAGCCGCCGATCCAACCGAGTTAGAGTTACCCCTAGCAGTCGCTGATCAAACCGGGCCTTTAACGGAAATGGAACAAGCTGCGATTGTCCGCTTAGAGCAAACCCAGACAGAAACCCTGGGCGGCGATCGCTGTCAGCAGTGCTTTGCCTGTCTACCCTGCCCAGAAGAAATTAACATTCCCGAAGTGTTGCGCCTACGCAATCTTAGTGTTGCCTTTGAGATGGAAAACTTTGGCCAGTACCGCTATCGGATGTTTGAGAATGCTGGTCACTGGTTTCCTGGGCGCAAGGCAAATCGCTGTACAGATTGTGGGGATTGCTTACCCCGTTGTCCCGAATATCTAGCCATTCCTGATTTGCTAAGGGATGCCCACGATCGGCTTAACGGTTCTCCCCGCCCCCGTCTCTGGGAATCAATTTAAGTTGATTGATGGGCTTCCATGTGTGCTCTTAGCAATTGATTGATCTGGGTTTGATAGCCCCACCCTTAAAACTTAAACCACTCCAGGACATCGCTATCAATTCGATGGGTAACCCTATGCTTTCAACAGTTCTGCCTGGTCAAAATATTGTGGTGGCTGGCGGATCAATTTCTGCTAAGGTAAGCAAGAGTACCTTTCCCATCACTGGTTTTCAGCAATTCCTATGGCAGAAGTTTTGTTGTTTAATGCCCTGCGGGCGGCGATCGATGAAGAAATGGCGCGGGATACCACCGTACTAGTGATGGGAGAAGATGTTGGCCACTACGGGGGCTCTTACAAGGTCACAAGGGGCTTACATGAAAAATATGGTGAACTGCGGGTGCTGGATACCCCGATCGCGGAGAACAGTTTTACCGGGATGGCGATCGGCGCGGCGATGACCGGATTGCGCCCGATTATTGAAGGCATGAACATGGGCTTTTTGCTCCTGGCCTTTAACCAGATTGCCAATAATGCCGGGATGCTGCGTTATACCTCTGGGGGCAATTTTCAGATTCCCGTCGTCATTCGTGGGCCCGGCGGGGTGGGGCGGCAACTGGGGGCAGAGCATTCCCAACGCTTAGAAGCCTATTTTCAGGCCGTACCGGGGTTAAAGATTGTAGCCTGTTCCACTCCCTACAATGCCAAAGGCTTAATGAAAGCTGCCATCCGCGATCCCAACCCTGTTCTATTTTTTGAGCATGTGTTGCTCTATAACCTGAAGGAAGACCTGCCCGACGAAGAGTACCTCTTGCCCTTAGATAAAGCCGAAGTTGTTCGCTCCGGTAAGGATGTGACCATTATCACCTACTCGCGGATGCGTCACCATGTCCTGCAGGCGGTTAAGACCCTGGAAAAATCGGGCTACGACCCGGAAGTTATTGATCTGATTTCGCTCAAACCCCTGGACTTTGCCACGATCGGTCAGTCGATTCGGAAAACCCACCGGGTGATCATTGTGGAAGAGTGCATGAAAACCGGCGGTATTGCAGCGGAATTGATTGCCTCCATTAACGATCAGTTCTTTGATGAACTGGATGCGCCAGTGCTACGGCTTTCCTCTCAGGATATTCCCACCCCCTACAACGGGACGCTGGAAAATTTGACGATCGTCCAGCCCCCCCAAATTGTAGAAGCCGTGCAGAAAATTATGGCGCGCAAAGTGTAATTGAGCCACCCCTCAGAGCTTTTACCAGACATACCAATCCCAGGTTTCCCGGTTGTAAACCCTGTAACATGCCGCTGCTCTGGGCAGGTCTCCAATTTTGAGCCAGGCCCGACCTGCTTTTTGCCAATTTTTAAGTTCTTCCCAGACCTGGGCAGCCTGACTCCAGCATTCCCCAGTTTGATAACACTCCGCCGCTTTGGTCAGGTCACCATAACGATACCAGTTCGCTCCTGCTGCAGCCCATTCCTGCAAAGTCTGCCAGAGGGAAGCAGCCTGACCCCATTGCTGTGCGGATTCGTAACATTTTGCTGCCTGGGCTAAATCGTTAACTTGTTGCCAGGCCCGAGCTGCGGCTTGCCACTGTTGCAATTGCTGCCAGAGTTCAGCGGCTTCCTGCCAGCGATCGACCTTCTGATAAATCCTGGCTAATTTCGGCGAAGGGCCGGACTGTTTTTCTACGTCAATCGCAAAGCCATAGACAGTTATTGCCTGGTCTAATTTATTTAAGCTCTGATAGAGATCCCCTAACTGTTCCCATTCCTCCTGCTGATAAAGACAATTAGTCTGACCGTCAGAATCATCGGCTTGAACATAGGCATGAAGCGCCTGATCAAAAGATTTGATACTGCTAAAGTAATTGCCGCGCTCCAGCCAATCCTGCTGATTTAAGTTTTGCCATTTCTGCTGCCAGAGATCTGGATGAATTTCCTGCCAGCATTCTAAAGCTTTAGACCAGTTTTTTAAGCGATCCCAGAGATCTCCTGCCTGTTCATTATCCCCCTCCTGCTCTAAAAGAGAAGCTTCTGCCCGTTGGGCCAGATCTGCTCGGCCAGCCCGTCGATAGTTCTCGATCGCCTGTTTAAAGTTTCCGGAATCTTCAAAGGCACGGGCAGCTTTCAGGCACTCATCTAAATTAAAAACGAAGAAACTATCCAGATGTTCAGAAGGTAGTTCAACAATTTCGACTAAAGATTGAACTTCAGAATTTTGCCAGAAGCAATCAGGCTGAGAATCATAAAAATATAATTTGTTCCTGGCCCTGGTAATTGCAACGTACAGACAATTAAATTTGTACTTTTCCAGTTCCTGCATCGTACTGTGGCGCCGCAAGGACCAATCCTGAAAGCCGGAGAAGAACTTCCAGATCAATACTTCACTGAATTCCAGCCCCTTGGCTTCCTGCACAGTCAAGATTCGTTCTGAGCGAATGCCATCCTGGCTAAACTGTTCGATTAATTTCTCTTTTTCTCTTTCGTTAGTTACAATAATGGCATTATCAGCACCAAAGAGATGATGTTGCCCCAGAACCAGTGTTTCTAATCCGTGCACAACCAGAGGAACCTGAGGATCAAAAACGGTGCGATCGGCGTGTTGACAGGGAATATCTGAGGAAACTTCAGGATGTTGTCGATGAATAACTGCTAAAACAGCTCGTCCCAGATCGACAATGGTATTGACGGATCGGAAATTGATCGTTAATTCATGGGGATTTAAGCAGTTACGAATCTGTTGCCATTGATAGGTAGAGTTGTAGCAATCATGAATCACCGTCTTTAAGGACTTCCAACTAAACCCACTCGGATTGATCACCTGTTCGGGATCGCCAGAGAGGAAAAACTGAGGAATACCAGGACTACTTTGTAGAGCAAAAAGTAACTTGATCTGTACCTCAGTCAGATCCTGAACTTCATCACAGTAAATTGTGAAGTAAAGGTTTTTCTGTAAAAACTCTACGCTTTGCAAGAGTTCTTGAGCCAGATCAATTTCATCCCAATAATTCTGACTTTTTAACCAGGATTGATATTGACCTGCCAGCTTATAAATCTCCTCACCACCCCTATTCCGAGCAGAGTTAAGATAGACTTCCTCAGGGATCAACCCTGTTGCCGTTCCAAATGCATTGATCGACCCTTTCAGATGGCAACGGATTTCCCGCCATAACTCCACTGGATCAAAGGGGCAATTACGGGTTTGGTAAAATTGTTCAGTAAATCTCTTTAAGGTAATTTTATTATTAGGTTGAAAATTTGGCTCATCCCTACCAATATTTTTCCAGATCTTTTGGCACAGTTCAGTATAGTCGTAGAATTCGAGATTCGTTAACTCCTGCCCATAGAGAGTACCAGCAATTTTCTGAGCATATCTTTTCAAGGGTTTACTATAGGTAACATATAAAACCCGGCGCTCCTGGAACCTGCTACTTTCTTCCAGTGCCTTATAGATTGCAATCACTGTTTTTCCACTACCTGCTCCCCCTGAAAGTAAAATCGGCAACCCTGCCTCTACCAAACTCTGTTGTTCACCCGATAGCAGCAGATCAGGATCGTCCACTTCAGACGCAATCGAATGAAACCAGAAATCTGCGTTGCTCAGTTCAAAATCCTTGGGTTCCAGGGTATAGCTCGGCTGCCATAATTCGGTTTGACTGATAACATCCTGATCCGGTGTTCGGCTTTCCTGTAGGTCGTCGATATCCAGATAGGTGTAGCGATCGCTGCGAGAGAATCTGCCCCCATCCATATCGCTATGGGAAACAAAGTCGAGAATTTTAAACCATCGTCTTTGAGCATCAGTTGGTTTGAGTAAACTGGCAATGATCCGGTGGTTCAGGTTATACCGAATGCGTAGGAGAACTTCCTGGGTAGAGGAACCAATTTGTTTCACCTGCTCTGCACAGACCTGGCCATTGACGATGCGACGAATCTTGGTTAAAAATCGGCTCCGGGCCTTGGGATGGAGGGCTTGCAGTTTTCTCCTGGCAATGGGGGTCACACAAATTGCAATTGAGCTGTACATTTCTGGCACCAATTCGTTGTATATAGTGAACGCACTTGCTGATGTAGGCGCAATATTATCTTTTTATCGAACAATAGAATAATTTTCTTTACCATTCTTAAAATTCAAACTTCATCCTGCCAGGACCAAGGGGAAGAACATCCCAACTCCCTATCGGCTGAATAGGTACGGTAAGGGAATGGGCAGAGATTCTGCTAACGTAAGCAATAGAGCCTTTGCAATAGGGTGATTGATAGCGTTCATGGCGGTATAGCGTTCATAGATAGATGGGAAAACAAAGATTTTTGCTAGCTTTGATCTTGCTGCTGTTGCTGGGATCATTGCTGATCATCTTCCGTTACCCTGTGCGGTTGGGATTAGATCTACAGGGGGGCGCGCAATTAACCCTGCAGGTTAAGCCCACGGACAAAGTACGGACGATTACCCCACAAGTGCTGGCAGCGGTTCAGCGGGTGGTGGAAAACCGGATTAATGGTCTGGGGGTCTCCGAGGCACTGGTGCAGACCGCGGGCGACGATAAATTGCTGGTGCAGCTACCGGGGGTGAATGATCCCCAACAGGCAGAGCGAGTGCTGCAGGGAACCGCCCAACTGGACTTTCGCTTTCAAAAACCCGGTACAGAACAACAACTCGCGATCGAACAGCGCCTGCGGGCCGAACTCCTGGTGAACCAGGCTGAGTTACAGAAAAGCGGAGATACGGCAGCACTGGAGCAGAATCAGGCCAAGCTCAAAGAATCGGATCAGGCGATCGCTGCTCTGTATGAAAAAACGGGACTGACTGGCGACCTGTTGCGGGAAGCACTGGCCACCCCCACGGCCCCCGGTTCTTCCAGTTGGAGCGTGGTCGTTAGCTTTAATGCCAAAGGCGGGGAGCTATTCGCCGATTTGACCAAGCGGATTGCCGGTACGGGTCGAACCCTGGGGGTTTTTCTCGACGATCGCTTGATTACCAGCCCCATCGTCGATGTCCGCTATGCTGAAACCGGCATTACCGGCGGAAGTGCTGAAATTACCGGCAACTTTACCGCTCAAAGCGCCAATGACCTGGCAGTGCAATTACAGGGTGGGGCCCTGCCCGTTCCCCTGGAAGTGATCGAAAACCGCACCGTGGGAGCAACGCTGGGACAGGATAGTATTCGCAGCAGTATCTATGCCGGACTGGGAGGCTTAATTCTGGTGCTGGTGTTTATGGCGGTTTACTATCGTCTGCCCGGAATTATTGCTGACCTGGCCCTCACCCTTTATGCCCTCCTCACCTATGCCATCTTTGTGCTCTTAGGGGTAACACTGACCCTGCCGGGGATCGCTGGATTTATTCTCAGTATTGGCATGGCGGTGGATGCTAACGTGTTGATTTTTGAGCGCACCCGTGAGGAACTCCGCAGTGGTAAATCTCTCTACCGTTCCGTTGAATCAGGCTTCTACCGGGCTTTTTCCAGCATTCTCGATAGCAATGTCACGACCCTGATTGCCTGTGCAGCTTTATTCTGGTTGGGGTCAGGACTGGTGAAAGGATTTGCCCTCACCCTGGCGATCGGGGTTGGGGTCAGTATGTTTACGGCGCTGACCTGTAGTCGAACCCTATTGCTGACCGCCCTGGGCATTGCCGGACTGCGGAAACCCCAGTTCTTCTGCCCCAAACTGGAGGTGAGTCGATGAAATTCAGTGTGATGCGGCAGCGATCGCTGTGGTGGAGTTTATCCAGCCTGCTCATTCTAGTCGGGTTGATTGCCATGCTACTGTCCTGGTTCAATCCAACCATTCGGGCCCCCCTGCGACTGGGCTTAGATTTCAGTGGGGGAACACGGCTGGAATTTGTACTGGCCTGTGCCACCCAAACCCCTCCCTGTGCCAAGCCCATTGACATTACAACTGTTCGCGAGGTGATGAGCCAGGAAGGACTGGGCAACAGCAGTATTCAGATCCTCGATCAGTATGGAGTTTCCATTCGCACTCAAGCATTAGATGTGGATCGCCGCGCCCGACTGCAGAGCCGCTTGAGTGAAGTCCTGGGCAAATTTAATCCCCAAAGCACTCAAATTGACATTGTTGGCCCCACCCTGGGACAACAAATTCTGGTTTCCGGCCTACTGGCCCTGCTGATCTCCTTTGTCGGCATTACCCTTTATTTAACCGTACGCTTTCAACTTGACTACGCCTTCTTTGCCATCGTCGCCCTGTTGCATGATGTCCTGATCACGGTTGGCTTTTTCTCGATTCTGGGTCTGGTCGCCGGGGTAGAAGTGGATAGCCTGTTCATCGTTGCCCTGCTGACGATTGTTGGCTTTTCGGTTAACGATACCGTGGTCATTTACGATCGAGTGCGAGAAAACCTCAAACTCTACCCGGAACGGTCGATCAGCGAAACCGTGGATGCGGCGGTTACACAAACCCTGACCCGATCGATCAATACCACCCTGACAACGCTCTTAACTCTGGTAGCGATCTTCCTGTTCGGTGGGGAAACGCTCAAATACTTTGCTTTAGCGTTGATCATTGGTTTTACGATGGGAGCCTACTCCAGCATTTTTGTTGCCAGTACCCTGTTAGGTTGGTGGCGGGAGCGGAATTCAGAACCGTTGCAACTCCTCTCAGAAACTGCCGGAGTAGAAAATGCTGCAGAAACCTCTTCTGAGCAACCCCCTGAAACCCAAACCCGGCCATGAGACCCTCAACTGCCCCTTCTGCTGGTCAACCCCAGGATCGAGCTGAAGCCAGCTTTAAGCAGGAAGTTGAACGGCTGCATCAACTGACGGTGTTGGGCCGCTGGATGATTGTGCTTGTGCTCTGGTTGACGATCGGGGTGGCCAGCCTGTGGGGTCTGCAAAGTGAAATTGAACTTTGGCGGGAATACTTTACCTGGGCAGCGGTGCGCTATGGGCTGGCGGATCATCACTGGTCAGCGGTTGGGCTGGGACTGTGTCTGGGGATGACCCTGGGGGTTCTGGTTTGGCAGAGTCGCAACATTTTGTTGGGCAGGCCCCCCCAACTGCAACAACGACTGGAGCAACAGGTGTTACGGATTCGGCGGCAGGGCAGCAGCCACCCCCTATGGCGCTGGGTTTGTGGGGGACAACAATAGGTTAGTCAGAAACTCTGGAGCCGGTAACACGATCAAGAGCAGGAGAGTGAGGGAGAGTAAACCGAGGAAGTCTCGCTGGTTATCCAGTTCCGACACATCATTGAGAGCAGGTTCATCAAAGGCGGGTAGAAAGAACAGAATGATGGCCCAGAACCAGAGCCAGGGTTGCACCAAACAGAGCAATAGCACAAGCAGACGGGTGATTTGTCCAATCGCTGCCCCCACCCGTTGCCCAAACATGGCATGGACAATGTGACCGCCATCCAGTTGCCCAACTGGCATTAAATTCAAAGCCGTTACCACTAGTCCCAGACACCCAGCGATCGCCACGGGATGCAGATCAATTCCACTCTGGGCGTTGAGTTGGGCCCCAAGCACCAGCTTACTTAGCAGGATCATCAGCAGGGAAAAATTAGGATTAAAGGCATCAAAGTTGAGGGGCGTTGTTTTTTCTGGTAGAGGCACAACTTCAGAATGGAACAATCCCCAGATCAGGAACGGGATGGTGACAATAAAGCCCGCCAGCGGTCCGGCAATCCCCACATCAAACAGGGTTTTGCGGTTAGGTATGGGCGATCGCATCTGAATAAAGGCACCCATCGTCCCGATCGCAAAGGGAACTGGAATGAAGTAAGGCAAGGTGGTGCGGATCTGGTAAAAACGGGCGGTGAGATAGTGGCCCAGTTCATGAATGCCTAGAATCGTCATTAAGGCAATCGCATAGGGCAGGCCCAGCATCAATAGAGCAGGATTATTAACCAGCGCCTGGCCGGTAATGGTTGGATCAGACAGTTCCACCCCTGCCAGAGTGGTCGTCAGCAGTGTCGCAGTCATCAACCCTAAAGCCAGAATAGGTCGGGTGAGTTTAGCCGTAGATTTCGAGCGCTGGGGATTAGTAATCAGGGCAAAAAAGGGTTTATTACTGGCCCCCATCTGAAAAATCACCAGAAAGCGATCGCCAAAGTGAGCGGCAATATTGTCCTTGATTGTCTGATAAGCGGCATCCGGCTGCGATCGCAACTGCCCCCTACAGATAACCACCTGGGGACGGGGTTCGATCTCCTGTAAATAAAAGACAGACCAGGGAAAACAACTCCGTAGCTGACTTTCCTCGGTCTGATCAATGAGTCGGGCTACGGGGGGAGCACTTGCTGGAGCCACATTAGTTGCCGCTGGCGTTGTCGCACCGTTGCCATTGCTAGGGCTGGGGGTAATGCGTCCCCGCTGCACCAGAAAAAAGTACAGCACAGTACTGAACAGAAAGAAACTGGCCAATAGGGGAAAGGGGGGTTGTTTGCCATGGGTGATCGCCCAGTAGCCAATCAGCAGGGCCGGTAGCATCAACACCAGCCATAATAACCACCAGGGGGTGCGGGTGACACGGGCAACGTTTTGGCGGACGATCAGCAGCAGAATCAGCCCCAACAAGAACAACGACAGCCAAACCATATTACGGAACTCAAGTGGTTAACTTATCTCAAGCAAATCATGCAGGCAAAGCACCCCAGCAGATTTTTAACCGGGTCTATGCCTTTTCACCAAATCGGGACACTCTGGGAGGTACAGCTTACTTTATTCTAGAAAATAAAGGCAACACCCTTGTGGACTGTCCGGCGTGGAACCGTTCCCATGAGGACTTTATTCAGTTTTGGGGTGGGATCAAAGCCCTGGTGCTGACCCATCGGGGTGGAATCGGCGAGGTCGCCCAGTTTCAGCAACACTGGGATTGCGAAATCCTGATTCAGGAACAGGAAGCTTATTTACTCCCAGGTCTGAGAGTTACCCCATTTCAGCACACCTACGAGCTGAGCGAGCAGTTGCAATTGATCTGGACTCCTGGCCATTCTCCCGGTTCTGCCTGTCTTTATTATGGAGACTACGGTGGGGTCTTATTTAGTGGACGACATCTACTACCCAATGCCCAGGCCCAGCCTGCTCCCCTACGCACCGCCAAAACGTTCCACTGGGGCCGGCAATTGCAAAGTGTCCAACTTCTGCGGGATCGGTTTACGGCGGATACCCTCAGCTATCTCTGTCCTGGGGCCAATACAGGCCTTTTGCGGGGGGAACGAACTATCCCTCAGGCTTATGCAAAGTTAGCACAACTGGACTTAAGCATCCTGGCCCAGGCTTCCCCTCAGCTTTAAAGCATTGCCCCCTGAAGTCTTGCCCTCACCGGCCTTAGACTAGAGTAGCTGATCTGCTTTTAACGAAGACTTAATCTGGATGGCTAAGAAAATTTCCTCCTCCAACCCCGACTACCATCTTCCCAGTAACAGCACGGTGGACGGTGGCAGCCAGATTGCAGCAGTGGCCAAACGCTTCGATCGAGAATACCGTCGGGAAGCCGCCAATTTACCGCCAGAAGTTGAGTCCATGCCCATTTTTCGGGAGTGGGCCAGTGGATCGCTGCAATCCCGGATCGCTTCCCCCTTCTGGGAACTGATGAAACCGCAAAAAAATCAGCACTGTCTCGATCTCGGCTGCGGACTCAGTTTTCTCATTTATCCCTGCTGGCGAGAATGGCCAGTTTATTTCCACGGCCAGGAGATCAGCACGGTGGTGCGGGATGCGATCAATAGCCGCGGACCCCAGATGAATTCCAAACTATTTAAGGGGGTTAACCTGGGACCGGCGGACCAAATCAAGGCTGAACCGGATCAGTTTGACTGGGCGATCGCGACGGGCTTTAGCTGCTACTATCCCCCCGAATACTGGTCGGCGGTGCTGGTGGAGGGTAAGCGTGTGCTCAAACCTGGCGGGCAACTGGTCTTTGATGTGCTTGATCCAGACGCTGAACTGGCGGAAAACTGGGCCATTTTGGAAACCTACCTGGGGGCAGAAGTCTTCCTGGAACCTCTAGCTACTTGGGAAAAAACGATTCAGGCTGCTGGGGGACAGATCACAGCCAGCCGATCGGGCGAATTATTTCAACTGTACCGAGTGCGGTTCTAAAGACATTTTTTGTGAAAAGAATCTGGCTGATTGGGGGCACATCAGAAAGTCGGCAACTGGCGATCGCCCTCACTCAGGCTAACTGTCCTTGCACGATCACTGTCACAACGGCACCGGCCCGGCAGCTTTATCCGTCCCATCCTTACCTCAAGGTCATCGTTGGCAAACTCACCCCCGCCCAATTGGCAGTGTTTCTGCAAGCTGAAGCGATCGGTGCCATTGTGGATGCCTCCCACCCCTTTGCCGAAGAGATTTCCAGGTTAGCGATCGCCGCTGCGACTGAATTTCAGATCCCCTACCTGCGGTTTGAACGTTCCCCGATCGTTGCCCCTAGCCCTAGCGAAACTGTCCTCACCCTATCCAGCTTTGAGCACTTATTCCAGGGCAATTATCTCACCGATCAACGGGTGTTATTGACGCTGGGTTACAGAGCGCTGCCCCTGTTCATCCCCTGGCAGAATAAGGCAACCCTATTTGCCCGGATTTTACCCTCCATAGAAGCCTTAGAGGTGGCCTTGGCAGCAGGCTTTAGCAGCGATCGCTTGTTGGCCCTGCGTCCCCCCTTTTCCCTGGAATTAGAACGGGCCCTGTGGCAACACTGGGGGATCAATCTGGTGATCACAAAAGCATCGGGAACTGCCGGAGGAGAAGCCATTAAGCGATCGCTTGCGGCAGAACTGGGAGTAACCTTAATTGTAATTAACCGTCCCCAGATTAACTACCCCCGTTTAACCTGTGACATGGGAATCGTGCTAAATTTTTGCCAGCAAGCCAGGTGTCAAGCCGCAAATAGTCAAGCCGCAAATAATAGTGGAGGCTAGAGCACTAAGCAGAACCGGCCGTGTGAACTCTGAGGTTAAAACCGGGTATACCCAATAAGTAGATGGGGCAGGCCAGTCCTACAAGGACACAAGTTCTAGTATTGATTATGCTTAATGCTCTTAAACCAACCTGGCGTTGGGTAAGCACCCTGGTTCCAACTCCAGGCATTGCCAATCAGACCTTAGCTTCATTCCCAAACGCTAAGTCCGTTGCAGAATCAGACTCACTCCCATCGTTCCATCTAAATAGCTACCAGCCAAACACTATCACTCACTTTACCCGCATCTATCCCGATCAATCCGTTGATCTAATGCTGGTCGTGTATTTTCCAGCCCCGCTGCAGTTCGGCAGTCTGGAAGTTAGAGTTGGAAATCAACGCTGGCAGCCCTTAATTGCCCCCACAACTGGGTCAGCCTACTGGAAGCTACCCTTAAAAAAGTTAACTGCTGGCACAATTTTACAGTTTCGCTACCAGGACGAAGATGGAAGCTGGCGATCGTTATATCCGCTAGGTGAGACTCAGGGGCAGTACGGTGTTACTCAAATTCCCCAGTTTTACTATCAGTGGCAACATTCCCCCCAGACGACTGAACGGGCAAAAGTACTGCTCGAAACCACTCTGGAAGGGCTGCTGGCAGGCTATAGGGGAGGTCGATTTGCCCCTGACAGTCTGGCGGATTTACAGCGAGCTTCCCTTTGTGATCGCATTCTTAAGACCCAAATTCCTGAAACTTTAGCCACCTGGAACATTGATGAAATTATGTGTCCTGTGTGGGCTTCTGTTGCCGATCGCACCCATTTGAACCCTAAATTCAACTACCTGATCAGTAATGTTGGGGCGGTGGACTGGCAGATCGGTCAGGGACGACCCTTGATGCAGTTGATCGATCGCCTCCAGGGGTGTGGATTAACGCTGATTCCAGATTTAATCTTTGCCCATTTTGTCAAACATCCCTTTCAGGGTTCCACAGACGAAATCTTGTTGTCTGATCGACCAGCCCCATTAGGAGTTGATCCCCAGCCGTTTCAGTTTCGTGACTACGGCACTCACATGTTTGATCTATTCGATCCCCAGGTTCGCCGGATTCTGATTGAAAAAATTGTTAGCTTTGCTTTCACTTACCGCTTTCAGTGGCTAAGGTTTGACTACGTAGATGGACTGATCCTGCAATACTCTCAGAGAGGCAATAACTATGGTCAGGTGTTCCTGCGAGAGTTGTGTGAGGAATTACAACGGGTGATGCCAAACCTGAAAATTCTGGGCGAAGTCTTTCAAACTACCAGTAATGAAGTTGTGCAAAGGAGTATTAATTGTTTCTACGCTCCCCGCGGTTTCTCGATTGCAGAAGAGATTTATTGCCCCCCGACCAGCCAGTCCCACCCCCTTTATCCCCAGGTTGAGCGATTAGCTTCTGCTATTAATCAGGGTAATTACTGGTGCCAGGAAGCCGTCTATGCCCAGCTTCACGATGAAACCTGGTATTGCCCCCATATTACTGCTGGCCGTCCTACTGTACCCTGGGCCTACGGCGCGAACCCAGCCCAGTTAGCTAAGCAGCGTGGGGATAAACTGGTACAGATGGATTTATTACGCCCGATCGAGCTGCTTGATTATGTCCGGCGTACGGTTTGTTTGACCGAAGCCCTCACCATGTTTCTCTCTAATCAGCGTTATATGTATGTACCCGCCGTGGATTCCCTCAGCCTGGGACGACTGGACGATCTCGATCGCTGGCAAGTGGTTTGGGAAGGATTGCATCCTCAAGATCTCTCAGAATGGCAGCAAACTGGTCTGGCGATCGGCGATATTTTTGCCCAACATCAGCAACATCGAGCAAATATGATCCAGCTGCGCCAGATTTTTCGAACATACACCCGCCTACAGTCAGGGCAAGCTTGCGTCCATCCTCAGGTTTACTACACCGATTCGCAGTCTGCTCTGCTTGGGTTACTCCGCCAGGACCAGCAGTCTCCTCAACACAGTTTGTTAATTCTATTTAATCTTGGGCCGCAAACCTTTCGAGATCATTACTGTTACGAGTTACCCCTTCCCTCTGGACTGCATCACTGTCAAGTTCTGTTCGATGGAGACGGTTCTGCCGGTTATTCTCCAGGCACTGATATGTATTCAACTCCGGGCATTTTTTCCAATCATAATAATATCTTGAAACTGCGCATCGGTTGCTGGAGCTTGATTGTCTTCAAATACGCCAAGAAAAATTAAACTGCAGGATAAGCTGCACCGCTATGAATTTCCCCATTGATTCCCTCTCCCTAAGTTTTGGACTCAGTAAACTGGGGCAAATTCTCGTTCCCGTAACGATCTATATCCTGCTGAAGGAGTTCCTTTTTACTCCTCCAGTTTTTATCCCTTTACTTCGTTATTGTAATCCCAAGACTGAAGAAGAGCAGCTACACCACTTGGCAGGTACCTGGGAGCGACGGGTAGCTAGAGCAGCAGGTTTTTTTAGCTGGAAGCTGGGTTGTGATCTAGGGTTCTTCCTGGTAGTGACTCAGTATGGTTCCTGGGCACGGGCCTTCACCTGGGCTGGACTAATTCCCTACATGCTGATCCAGTACGCCGTTTACCATTTGTGGGGGCAGAACTTAATCCTGGGTAAACTCGCAGGCTGGTTAGGAAAGCCAGATCCCCGTTACTTTTTCAAGCCAGGTCTCAATCGCTTCAGGTATTTCTTCTCTAAATTCTTCTACGAGGACATGAATGTAACCAGTATTCAGGTTTCTCCTGCCCACGTCATCCTTAAGCTGGGGGTAGATTACAGCAGCCTGGTCGCCAGCTGGTCAATTTACACAATAGGCATTCTTTTTATTCAATCTGGGGAAATTAATTGGTCTCCTCTGTTCCAGTTCCCTTTTCTACCCATGCTGGCCTTCTATCTGGGGGGCTATCTGGCCTACATCTTTGGTTTTAACCTGTTTGAATCCATCTATAGGGTTCTCCTTTACTGGTCAGAGCATCGTAGAAAAGGACTACCCCCGGCTCCAACAGCTATCCCCTCGACTTCTTTCTGGCAAACCTTATATTTGCGCTTCCTGATCCTGCGACCCTGGCGGCGAAAGTATGGTCTGACTGCTCACTGGCTAATATCAAGTTTAGGGGGCATCTTGCTGGTTGTACTACTGACAATTCCTACAGCTAATCTAATTATTGCGACTGGTAATACTCTGGCTGGCATCTGGTTCGACAATTTCAGCACCGTCGATCGAGTACAACTGCTTCAGGTAATTTCCCCAGATATAGCCAGTGGAATTCCATATCAGGCTCGTACCCTGCCCAATGCCCAACCTCGGCTTCAGGAAGATTTTCCGCGGCTATGGCAGCGTTTAAACCATTATTCAACGGCAAATTAAGTCCTATGCTGCAAAGTCTCAAGCTGTCCCTGCAAAGTTTGTGGAGATACGGCTGTTACTGTCTACTGCTGGGCTGCTTAAGCCTTAGTTTGCTAATTTTATCTGGAGAAGCTGTTGAAGCTATTGCGGTGACTGGGGCAGGGCTACACCAGAGGCAGCAGATTAAAGGAAACCTGGGAAATGAGATCCTCTACTATATTCTCGTAGATAGCTTTTTTAATGGAGAACCGGCAAATGATATTCCCATCTACGCCTTTCCGCTGGATAACAAGAACTTACCAGAGAGGGAAATAACCTATAACCAGGCTAATCAACTCCTGTTGCCGATGATGTTTGCTCCTAATTCTCTTGATAACTTTGGACTTTACGCTGGGGGTGACCTGAAGGGGGTGCTGGAGAAGCTGGATTATTTAAAGGATCTAGGCGTAACCAAAATTATCCTTTCTCCAATTCAGGATAATGCAAATGGGATTTCTTACATCAGAGATTTTAGTACCCACCTTAACTTAGGCAAAAAATTTACCCTACCCTACCATCCCTTCTATTCCCATGCCCAGGCTGCCCACCACGGCTACTGGATCAAGGACTGGTTTGAAATTGATGAGCATTTCCGCCAGCCAGAAGACCAGCAAAGCGATCGCTATCAGATTTTGCGCCAGGTTCTGGATGAGGCCGGCAAGCGGGGCATTGGTGTCATTCTGGATCTAACCCTGCACCAGACCTCTCCCGTTAATTCCTCTGCCCAGGCTCCCTCGTTTGATTTGAACCTACCCCTCGCTAACTGGTTTTTTGATAACGGAGGGGTCTATAAACATGGCAAATTACTGGCACCTTACTGGAACCCAACCACGCAAACCCTCGATCCGATGGGGTGGTTTGATCCACCGATGGCAATCGATTGGAATCGCCCTACTCCCCAAATGCTTCAGCAGGGACAGCTTGCAACAGACTTACCTACGCTGAATCATCAGTCCCCCCAGGTACAGAGCTATCTTCTCGATGCGGTTAAATTCTGGTTGACCTTTAACTCAGAAGGAACCCGGATTGCTGGCTTTCGGGTGGATGCCGTTAAACACATTAATCCAAAGTTTTGGCTAATCTTCGAGGAGCTAGTTTATAACATTAATCCTGAGGCAATTCTGATTGGAGAATACTTCAGCGGTGGTTACCAAAACCAGGAGAGCATTCAGTGGCTCCAGGGAACCCAGCACTTTACTATGTTTGATTTCGACTTAAGTGGAGCCATGCGAAATTTCTTTGCTCGCGATCGATCCTGGAACGGCAGGGCATTTTTGATCCGCCAGCTTTGCTTAGGACGGCAGGGCATTTACTACACCAATCCCTGGTATCGCTGGCTACAAACCCTACTTAATCCGGCAGGCACCCTGGCAATTCCCAAGTCTGCCCTGGATCAGATTTCCGATGAACAAGCCAGGGGATGGGTAACTTACGCTGAAACCCACGACCTGCCCCGTCTGAGAACAGCCTATCCCGGTATGTCAGATGCAGCTTACCTAAGCCTGATTAAGTTTCTCTTTATTGCCCGGGGAGTACCCATGCTCACCTATGGGACAGAGACTGGGCTTGGTATTCCCTATCATCCCCGTAACACTGGTCTATTTGGCGTAGGGGGTGATCCTTTTAATCGTCCCATGATGATCTGGCCGGAGACATTGGGTTGGAATCCGCAAATCTATGATGCTGTTCGGACAATGGCCCATCTGAGACAGCAGTATCCACTTCTGCGCTATGGAACCACCAAATTTCTTTATCCCAGGCATTCCCACCGGGATCAGGACATTTTTATGCTGCGCCAACCGCAGGATTGCCAGATTGGTGACAGGATTGATTGCGTGGCTGTACTCTATGCCTACTCCACTCAGGGGGGAGCATTCGACATTCCTCTCAAAGCAACGGGTATACGTCAGTACAAGGTGGTTGAAACAGGGGTAACGGGAAGAGTGCTGGATGAGATGAAAGTTTTACGTTTAAATGCTGAAGAAGCAAGGGTCATTATTCTTCAATAGCTTAAAAACTCCTATTCCTGATATTTATTGCTCCAGCCTCAGTAACCCAGGTCAGCCAGAATATCTGTGGCGTGGGTATCAGTTTTCACGCTGTCGTAAACGTGGCTGATTTTTCCTGTGCCATCAATCACATAGGTGACCCGCTGGGCATAGCGCAATCCATTCCGTTCCCCCGCCACCTGATAGGCCCGGGCGATCGCTACAAGCTTTAGCTGCTACTATCCCCCCGAATACTAGTCGGCGGTGCTGGTGGAGGGTAAGCGTATGCTCAGAAAACCGCCGGTTTACCTTTTTTGGTTTGTCCAGCAGTTGCCCGCGACTCCAGTCTAAACTCGGGAATTTGCAGCAACTCTTTATCCTCAAGGCAGTACTGCTCACAGACCAGACTGAGGCGAACTCCAGCACTGTGCACCGGATTGATCGAATGGGTCAGGTCGCCCTGAAAAAAGAGTAGCGTATTGCTCTGAGGACGAATTTCTGCGACACGATGCTGGCGGGCTTGCAAGATCAGTTCCCCCCCCTGCATATCTGGCGGCACCTGGACATACAGCACACTCACCCAGTGGGGAGGCTGAATTGTTTTGCAGTAGGGGCGCAGAGAATAATCGATATGAGGATCAACCCGTGAGCCAGATTTCAGCAACAAAGGGTTGAGGTAAAAGGCATTGCAATCGTCCTGTAAGGCTTTCTCTAAATAGAGGGTAAAGTAGGGAAATTGTTTAGTCACCCTGGCTAAGTGCGATCGGCGAAAGACGATGGAAAACCCCTTTGTGCCCACAAAATCACGATTCAGATTATTGACCGTGAAATAGGGGCTAGCAAAAATTTCCCCCTGTAACTGGCTGAGATAGGCAGGGGGAAAGGCAGAGGATTGCTGGTGATAATACTTCAAGGACTAAAGGTTAATACCCCAGGTCAGCCAGAATATCCGTGGCGTGGGTATCGGTTTTCACGCTGTCGTAAACGTGGCTGATTTTTCCTGTGCCATCAACCACATAGGTGACCCGCTGGGCATAGCGAAATCCATTCTTTTCTCCTGCCACCTGATAGGCCCCGGTAATCGCTCCATCCACATCCGCAAGTAGTGGAAAGGGCAGGTTGAATTTTTGCGTAAACGCCTGGTGAGAGGCTTCATCGTCCATGCTCACCCCTAAAACCACCAGATCTTTGCCCTGGTAAGCGGCGTAGTTATCGCGGAAACTGCAGGCTTCCTTCGTACAACCAGGGGTGTCATCCTTGGGGTAAAAGTAGAGAATCACCGTCTTACCAGCAAAGTCCGCTAAGGAAACGGTATTGCCATTCGTATCTTTGACCGTAAAGGTCGGGGCCATTGTGCCAACCGCTAAAGCCATCGTTTTACTTTCCTAATTGCACCGCTACTTAAAATAACGCATTTGTTACACTCTCAGTGCAATTAACATCCCAGGCAGAGCAAGCTCAGCAGCAAGGTTTTGTGCAGATCAATTTTGACCGGCATTGCGCTACTCTTTTGCACCCAAAGATTCACGTTCCTGCATGTCTCGCCAAATTTCCTCCAGGCTTAACCCGTCTAGCCACTGGTGTCGTTCTTGCGTATAGTCGCCGCTGCCGTTGTCAAACTGTTTAAGGAAGCGGATTGCGTCCCCGTAACCGAGAGCATCTACCAGGGCTTGCCAGCCTTTGCACTGAAGTTCAACTGGGGTCATCATAAGTCTCTCCTTCTAAGACAAAATTGTTTTCCAGCGTCCAGGAAACAGGGTTAGCCACCAATACCCCTAAGCGGTCAGAGTAGGAAGTAGCTCTCCGTAATAGCCGGTCGTCTGTGGTCAGGAAGGCATCTACCCTTGCAGCTTCGGCACAGGCCAGGTGTAAGGCATCAAAAGCTTGAAACCCTAGATCCTGCAGATTATGCGCTCGTTTGATATGAATTTCTGTAACCGTCACTTCGATCTTAGCGATCGCCAATAGATTTAAGACTTGTTGTTTTCTCACCGAATTAAAGGTTCAAGCAAGATGTTCACTGCCTCGGCATCCAAAGAAAAACGATCGCCCCTTCTAGAGAAGCGATCGCAATTCAGTTTTTGAGATAGTTACAGAACTAACCCAAGCTACGAGCAGGCAGCCTTAGTAGTCGAAGTCGCCACCCATACCAGCACCGGCACCGGCGGGAGCAGCATCCTTAGGTTCGGGCTTGTCAGCAATGATGCACTCGGTGGTCAGCACCATCGCAGCGATGGAAGCGGCGTTTTGCAGGCCAGAGCGGGTCACTTTGGCGGGGTCAACAATACCAGCCACGAACATATCGACGAATTCGTTGGCAGAAGCATCATAACCGACATTGAACTCTTTCTCTTTCACCCGCTCAGCGATGATGGCACCGTTTTGACCGGCGTTTTCAGCAATCCGCTTCAAGGGAGAAGTCAGAGCGCGCTCCACAATGGTGGCTCCAATCAGCTCTTCACCCTTGAGGTTTTCCGCAGCCCAGGCGGCCAGTTGGGGAGCAAGGTGAGCCAGGGTAGTACCACCACCGGGAACAATCCCTTCTTCAACCGCGGCCTTGGTGGAGTTGATTGCATCTTCCAGACGCAGCTTGCGGTCTTTCATTTCGGTTTCCGTAGCAGCCCCAACTTTGATCACGGCCACACCGCCGGACAGTTTAGCAAGGCGCTCTTGCAGCTTCTCTTTGTCATAGGAGGAATCGGTTTCTTCCATTTGACGACGGATTTGCTCACAGCGGGCCTGCACAGCTTTCTCGTTACCCTCAGCCACAATGGTGGTGGTGTCTTTGGTCATCGTGATCCGACGGGCGCGACCGAGGCTATCCAGCTTGGCATTTTCCAGCTTCAGACCAGCATCTTCCGTGATCAACTGACCCCCTGTCAGCACGGCAATGTCTTCCAGCATGGCTTTACGGCGATCGCCAAATCCGGGAGCCTTCACAGCAGCCACATTCAGCACACCCCGCAGGCGGTTGACCACCAGGGTCGCCAGAGCTTCTTTTTCAATATCTTCAGCAATGATCACCAGGGGACGACCAGCGCGAGCTACTTGCTCCAGTACGGGCACCAGGTCTTGCACCAGGGTGATCTTCTTGTCGGTGATCAGAATGAAAGGCTCATCCAGTACGGCTTCCATCCGCTCGGTGTCGGTGGCGAAGTAGGGGGAAATGTAACCCTTGTCAAACCGCATCCCTTCGGTCACTTCCAGTTCGGTGGTCATGGACTTGCCTTCTTCCAGGGAGATGACTCCTTCCCGACCGACTTTGTCCATGGCTTCGGCGATCATCTGACCGACGGCTTCATCGTTACCGGCAGAGATCGAACCTACCTGGGCGATCGCTTTGGAATCTTCCACAGGACGGGCGTGCTCAGCAATCTTTTCCACCAGGAAGCCCGTTGCCTTTTCAATCCCACGCTTGAGGGTGATGGCATTGGCCCCAGCAGCGACGTTACGTAAGCCTTCTTTCACCATGGCATGGGCCAGAACTGTGGCGGTGGTGGTGCCATCTCCAGCGGCATCATTGGTCTTGGAGGCAGCCTGACGGATCAGAGCCACACCCGTATTTTCAATGTGATCTTCCAGTTCAATTTCTTTGGCAATGGTCACACCATCGTTGATGATTTGGGGTGAGCCAAACTTCTTCTCCAGCACAACGTTGCGACCTTTGGGACCGAGGGTAACAGCAACGGATTCGGCCAGAATATCCATGCCTTTTTCCAGGGCACGACGGGCATTTTCGTTGTAAATGATGCGCTTAGCCATAGTCTTTTGGGGTGTGAGTGAAAAGTGGATAGTGGATAGAGAATGGTTAGGGTTCGTCTATTTGGGGGAAGTGAACCACCCAAAACCTGGAACAGGTTGCAACTAGGCGACGATCGCTAAAATGTCTTTTTCAGAGAGCAGAACGTACTCTTCCGTACCCAGCTTGATGTCGGTGCCAGCGTACTTGGAGTAGAGCACTTTGTCGCCAATTTTGACTTCCGGTTCCTGACGAGAGCCATCATCATTGCGCTTCCCAGGACCGACAGCCACAATTTCTCCAACCTGAGGTTTTTCTTTGGCGGTATCCGGGAGAAGGATTCCACCGGCGGTCTTCTCCTCAGAGGCACTCACTTTCACAAACACGCGATCGCCTAAAGGTTTAACAGTGGAAACGCTTAAAGATACAGCGGCCATAGAGGGTTCTCCAAACGGATTAAGAGGTTGTACAGAGAAGGATAGGGGTGCCTGCCCGCGTTCACAAAATATATCTGGTGGACATATCTGCGGGGTTTAGCACTCTCAGCTTCCGAGTGCTAATTTAGCGAGTTACGTTGCCAATTGCAATATTTTTGCCTGTTCGGGTTTCCGAACTCTTCAGGCTGAGTCAGGCCGAGTGAGCACCCCATCCCAGGCCGAGGCAACCCGTTTGGAGGTTCTATCGAGCGGGTATAGAGCGGATTCAATCCCCCACCCGTTCCACTCTAGCGAACAATCCTATTTGAACTGGTGGAGATAGCTTAAGAGAAGTTCGCGCAGGGTATGGATGTTTTTGTAAACCAGCATGGGTTCGGGCATATGGGTGATCGTTGCCACCAGTTGTTCTACCAGTTGGGGATAATCAGCCAGGATGTGGAGGGGATAAACATGGGTGTGAATGCCAAACAGAACATAACCCGTTTGAGGTAAGCGGCGCAGGGTTTGCCGTTCCATCCGCAGCCATAGGGTCTCTCCGGCATTGGCATAGGTAATCTCAGGGGTTTCTGGTTCCTGATCGGGCGGTAAAAATAAGTTGGCAGTGGCCACGATCGTCCAGTTCATCCGCCAGACCGGGTATGCGGGTTTGAGCCGATCGAAAAGGTGATCAACAGGGGGGGCGATCGTTTCATAGCCGGGGACGGGGGCATGAATTTGGGAGAGCGGTTTGCCCAGTTTTTCGCGTAAATCCCAACGCAGGGGAAAACAGACTGAACCCGCTGCCAGTTGATAGCCGTTGGGGGTCGATCGCAATAACACCCAGTCTTCCTGGACTAAACGACCAGCTAGCTCCAGGGGTAAATAGTCCTGCCGCTGCCAGACCTGCCCGGTTAGGCGATTGGTGATCTGGTTGGCATCCCATTGATAAATGGGTTCAAAATAGGTCTGGAGATGGGACAGTAGTAACTCCAAGGTTTCCGACTGAGCCGCTTCACTCCCCGTCAAACTGACAAATACCTGAGAGGGGCGATCGCGGAGTAGCTTTTCTTTTTCGGCTAACTGGCTGGCAAAATTCTGATCAATTTCAATCCATTCCGGTAAAGCCAGCGGTTGTACCCCCAATTTAAGCTGCACTTTTCCCGGATCAAAGGGGGAATAGTTCTTATATTTAAGTTCAGATAGTATAAACTCAACCATTCATTTCTTCTACAGATCCAAGAACACGATCGAGCATCAGACGTAAACATTAACTGCTTTGATGATTGAGACCTCTGCTGGAAAGTCTACAAGAATGGAATAGTGCGATAGGCTGCGAATTTAGCACCGGAGTATGCCGCACTTTAGCGCACTGATCATCCCTCAGATTCGATCGCTAAACTTAATCCCCATGACATTGCACCGACATAGCTCTTTTCTAAAGTAAGAACCAATCTGATGGGCGATCTTGCAATGACAACAACACGCTACCCTAATCTTAAACCCTATCTTCAAGACTATAACTACTGGGCAAATGGGGTTGCTCTGCTCTACACCCTGAGTGCTTATGTAGGTGGGATAACCTTGCTCTTTAGCGCTTTCTGGTGGCTCAATGGACTGGGAATTGTGCTCCTGGCCCACAGTCTGGTTTACGCTGAACTTCTGGCCCATGAATTTCTCCACGGCAACATCTTTCCAAACCCCACCTGGAATGAATGGGGCGGAAATATTATGCTGTGGCTATTTCGGGGATACTTTCCGCCTTACCAAGCCCAGGTGCAGATGCATTGGCGACACCATGCCGGGCAAGTTGGCTCCTTTAATCTCGGCGACTATCTCCGCAGTTTACCCCCAGGGGGACGTAGATTAGTTCTAAGTTTAGAGTGGCTCTACATACCAGCGGCTCACTTTCTCTTGCAGGGATATTTACTCTCCGTCTGGTTACGGTCAGGGAGTCCCCTGCGGCAACGCATCTCCATCCAGCTAGCTGTAAGACTGGGCTGTGCTCTACTACTGGGTCTCTTTTCCCTCAAGGCCCTTATCCTCTATATCGTGGCCCATTGCCTGGCGGTAACGCTGCTACGGGTGGTGCAATTATTTCAACATGCCGTTGTGTCGGGGCCACAGGGCAAGTATGAACAAACCTTTTCTCCCCTGCTTTCGGAACACTATCCCTGGCTGAACGTATTTTTCCTCAATTTCACTTACCACAACGCTCACCATGTAATGATGCGCTGCCCCTGGCACAGCTTACCTCAAATGGATCGACAGCTTGCTACTGTGCAACCGATGGATCACCTGCCATTGCTACAACTGATGGCTAACTATCACCGCTTCCGAATTGCTCGATTACTGAACGGCACCGGGCAGGGGGCTGATGAGCAGGGAAACCTGACCCTGGAGCAGTTCTACGGACGGCTAACCCTTCTAGGTTACTGATACGTTTACGTTACTGAATCAACACCCCTGGTCATCCCTGCAGCGCCCTGATTCATCGATATTTCTTGCCAGCTTTTCCCCGCAAACGCCATAAACTACTCCTGGGTCTCTCAATCTGGAGTTCAAAGGATTGAAAAAGCTAAACCTGATCTGGACTGCATTACCTGCCTTTCGCTCTCCCAATTTTCGCCTCTGGTTTATGGGGCAAAGCCTTTCACTGCTGGGAACCTGGATGACAAATCTAGCTGTGGTCTGGCTGGTCTATCATCTTACAGGTTCTGCATTCTGGTTGGGTATCGTTAGTTTTTGTACTCAGGCTCCAATTTTTGTCCTTTCTTTGTTGGGTGGTGCAGTGGTCGATCGTTACCCCCGCCGTCAGATTCTCCTGATCACCCAGACCCTATCCATGCTGGTGTCCTTTACCCTGGCAGGTCTAACGTTGACAGGCACAATTTCCGTCACGGCGATCCTGGTTCTATCGTTGTTTCAGGGCATTATCAGTGGGTTTGATACCCCGGCCCGGCTCAGTTTTGCCCCCGATCTGCTGGAGGAACCGGATAGTCTGGCCAATGGGATTGCGATGTTTGCCTCCCTGTTCAGTACAACCCGCTTTCTTGGTCCGGCGATCGCTGGGATGTTGATTGCGGCCAGCGGGGCCGGGGTATGCTTTTTGTTAGATGGATTTAGCTACGTTGCTGCCTTGACGGCTCTGATCTGGATTCGTCCTCCGCAGAAGTCCGTCTTACCCCCCAGTACAACCCCACCCTGGCAACAGGTGACTGAAGGGCTGGTCTATGCCTATCAAACCCCCACGGTGCGATCGCTGTTACTGCTGGCTAGTTTCGTCAATGGTTTGATCGCCACCAGTGTGCTCTTGCCCATCGTGGCCCAGGAAATCTTGCAGGGAGGAGCACAAACTCTGGGTTGGCTGACCGGGTGTTCTTCGCTGGGGGCTGTATTGGGCAGTTTTTATCTGGGCAAGCAGCGGGGCAAGCCTGGACTGACACGGGCTATTGGGGTGGCCCTGGGGGTAATGGCAATCAGTCTGCTCCTGTTTGGCTTTTCTCACAATCTCGTACTTTCATTAGTCACGATCGCTGGCGTTGGGTTTGGGGGACTGTTAAGCAATGCTAGCAGTAATACTCTCTTGCAAATGATCAGCGCCGAGGACAAACGAGGACGGGTGGTGAGTTTATTTTCAATGGCGGCACTGGGGATGATGGCCCTGGCCAGTTTAGTTTTTGGCCTTTTGGCCCATCCAATGGGTGTCCTAACTGTTTATTTACTCTGCGGTGGGGTGTGCCTGTTGGGATGGTTGTATTTTCCCCGCCAACTGCAAGGCTTAGCCAACGATTAACCCTATGCACTCAACCCATTCATTGGTGAATACCTCCAGGCCATTCCAACCTGAAGGTAGAAATCATCGGCCGAGCAGTTTATCCCGCAATTGCTTGATCCGATCGCGGTATTTGGCCGCTTCTTCAAACTCTAACTTTTTCGCCGCTTCTTTCATCTGAGCTTCTAACTGCGTAATCAATTCGGGAATGTCTTCTAAGGGCAATTCATCGGCTTGCTCATAGGCAGTATCGAGTTCCTGAGCATTGAGACGACGGGAAACTTCCAGAAAGGCAAGGATCGCATTACTGGCCTTTTTGACGATCGGTTGGGGGGTAATGCCGTGCTTCTGGTTATAGGCAGTTTGAATCGCCCGCCGTCGTTCCGTTTCGCTGATCGCTTTCGCCATACTGTCGGTCAGGTTATCAGCATAGAGAATCGCCTGTCCCCGCACATGCCGCGCCGCCCGCCCAATGGTTTGAATCAGCGATCGCTCCGCCCGCAAAAACCCTTCTTTATCCGCATCCAGGATCGCCACCAGGGAGACTTCTGGTAAATCCAACCCTTCCCGCAGCAGGTTAACCCCAATCAGGACATCAAAGGTTCCTTTACGCAAATCTTCCAGAATTTCAATCCGCTCAATCGCCCCAATTTCAGAGTGCAGATAACGAACCCGCACCCCCCGATCCTGAAAGTATTCCGTCAGATCTTCGGCCATTCGTTTGGTCAGGGTGGTAATCAAAACCCGCTCCCGCCGTTCGATTCGATCGCGGACTTCCCCCAGCAGATCATCCACCTGCCCGGCGGTAGGTCGCACAAAAATTTCGGGATCAACCACCCCGGTAGGCCGAATAATTTGTTCAATAATCCGGTCTTCCGAAATTTGCAGTTCCCAATCCCCCGGCGTGGCAGAGACAAAAATGCACTGAGTCACTTTTTGCCAGAATTCCTCGGACTTGAGCGGACGATTATCAGCGGCACTGGGCAGGCGAAACCCGTGTTCAATTAAAACCCGCTTACGGGATTGATCCCCGTTATACATGCCGCGAATTTGGGGAACCGTGACGTGGGATTCATCCACCACTAGCAGCCAGTCTTTGGGGAAATAATCGATCAGCGTTTCTGGGGGTTCTCCTGGCGATCGCCCGGCCAGATGGCGCGAATAATTTTCGACCCCATTGCAGTAGCTCACTTCCCGCAGCATTTCCAGGTCATAGCGGGTGCGTTGATCCAGGCGCTGGGCTTCTAACAGTTTGTTTTGGATTTCTAATTCAGTTAAGCGATCCTTTAATTCGGCGGCAATGTCGGCACAGGCAATTTCTAAGCGTTCCTGGGGGGTGACAAAGTGGCGAGCGGGATAAATTCGCAGATTTTCTAAACTTTGCAGGGTTGCCCCCGTCACCGGATCAACATAGCGAATAGCATCAATCTCATCCCCAAAGAATTCAACCCGCACAATCCGATCTTCGTAGGCCGGGCCAATTTCCAACACATCCCCCTTCACCCGAAACCGTCCCCGCCCCAGATCCAGATCATTCCGAGAGTATTGAATCGTGGTTAGATCGCGCAGGAGTTGCCGCTGGTCAACTTCAATCCCAACCTGCAGGGGAACCGAGGCATTCAAATATTCAGACGGAATTCCCAAACCGTAAATACAGCTAATAGAAGCCACCACAATCACATCTTTGCGTTCAAATAGCGATCGGGTGGCGGAGTGCCGCAACATATCAATTTCTTCATTAATTGCAGCGGTTTTCTCAATATAAGTATCTGTGACTGGAATATAGGCTTCTGGCTGGTAGTAGTCGTAGTAAGAAATGAAATATTCAACCGCATTATGGGGGAAAAATTCCCGCAATTCATTACACAACTGAGCTGCCAGCGTTTTATTGTGGGCCAGCACCAGGGTGGGCTTACCAATTTTTTCGATCACTTTGGCGATCGTATAGGTTTTCCCTGTCCCCGTCGCTCCCAACAGGGTTTGAAAGCGTTGCTCAGCTTGCAGACTGGCGGTTAACTGGGCGATCGCTCTGGGTTGATCTCCCGTTGGCTCAAATGGTGCTTTAATCTGAAATCCTGTCATAGGTTTCATTTTAGCCATCTTTTTAGAAAGGTTACAGATAGGAATCGAAGCTGTAGTCGTTCGTTAGAGATCAGGCTGGCTACTCAGTCTTTTGATTGCCTTGACTTGGAGGTTTTAGAGTACACCGGTGTAAGCTGGGGTAAAGTGGATAGTTTACGCCGTTTCTACAACCATTTTCTTCCCCACTGATACCCATTTTAGAACAAACGTATCCATTAAACGACTACTCAAAATGCTCGAAAGCCTTGCTACGCCTGCAGAAATCTTGATTTACTTACAAAGCCGATGATGAGATTTGAACTCACGACCGTTCGATTACGAATCGAATGCTCTACCACTGAGCTACATCGGCGCTAAAACAGCGATATTAAGTATAACAAGTTTGACTAAAACTATGGCTGAAACCAGTGGACATTCCAGCAGCAGTCGCAAAAAAGCCCCAGCCGACCCCAGAACTGCGCGATTACGGGCTGAGCTAAAAGCGCCCTACCGGGGATTACGTCAAGTCACCTACCTTGTTTTTGGCGCTTCCGCTGCGATCGGTGCCTTTGTCTTTGTATTAAAGCTCTTAGCTGGGGAAGCCGTAGAGACCAATCTGGCTAACCTGGGCTTGCAAATTGGGGTTCTGGCTTTAATGGTGGGGTTATTCCGCTTAGAAACAAAACCGAAAAAGCCACCTAAGGGTTTGGAATAGGTTTCCCAGGAAAGCTTGAGAGTAGTTTCAGGTTAAGCGACGCTCGATCGCCCAACGGGCCAGTTCCGTGCGGTTCTTTAAACCCGTCTTGCCCAGCATATTACTGACATGGCTTTCCACCGTACGTTGGCTGACATGTAATTCTTCAGCTATTTTCTGATTTGCCATCCCTTTTGCCACCAGTTGCACCACTTTTAGTTCTGTGGCCGTCAATGTCACATCTAAGGGCACCTGAGCCGATAAATTGCTGGTGATGGCTTCAGGCTGGTGTTGGATCATCCGCTCCGCCTGCTTGAGGGAAGCTTCAATCTGGGCAATAAGCTCATCCGGTTCAAAGGGCTTAACCATGTAGACATCTGCGCCAGTATTTAATCCAATCACCCGATCCTGAATTTGCCCTTTTGCAGATAAAAACAAGACGGGAATCCACTGGGTTTTGGGATTATCTCTGACGGACTTGACGAAGGTATAACCATCCATCTCAGGCATCATCACATCACAGATGATCATATTGGGAATGCCCTGTTCCAGAATCTTTAAAGCTTCTCGTCCGTGGCTGGCCGTGACAACCTGGTATCCCTGGAGTTCCAGATAATCTTTAACCAGCAACACCAGGTTAGGATCATCATCAACCAGTAACAGTTTCTTCGGCTCATCGCCAGTTCTATCCTGTATGGGCACGGAGGTCACCTCTTAATTCATCCCGGAAGGAAATTTAACCGCAGGACTATGCGGCAACTGCAGTGATGATGCCCCCGCACCCCACGATCTAAAGGTAGGGGAGCAAAGACAGATCACATCCAGGATAGCCTTAAAGATAGATGCTGCGGAGGTCTACTTCAGCTCAGGGGCACGATAGGGGGAGGGTTCTACAGCCAAACCAGCGATCGCCTGATTGGGCAATTGTTGCACCAACGTCGGTACCGACTCACGAATCCGGGCAATTAAATGCACCGTGGTGGTGTCATAAATTTGAGTCAGCATTTTGGGATAAAGCCCAATCCCGATAATCGGCACCAGCAGGCAACCAATAATAAAGACTTCCCTCGGTTCGGCATCGATCAGGGCTTCGTGGGACGTTAGCTTCTTGTTCTCTGGACCGTAAAAAATCTCTCTTAGCATTGAGAGCAGGTAAATGGGAGTAAGAATGACCCCAACTGCCGCCAGAAAGACCACAATAATTCTGAACGGCAAGCTATAGGCATCACTGGTGGCAAAGCCGACAAATACCATGAGTTCCGCCACAAAGCCACTCATGCCAGGCAGGGCCAGAGACGCAAGGGAACAGGCGGTGAACATGGCAAAGATCTTCGGCATTTTCTGGGCCACCCCCCCCATTTCCTCCAGGATCAGGGTATGGGTGCGATCGTAGGTGGCACCGACGAGGAAGAAGAGGCTAGCCCCAATCAAACCGTGGGAGACCATTTGCAGAATTGCGCCACTCATGCCCAGATCGGTGAAGGAAGCCATGCCAATCAGAACAAAGCCCATATGGGAAATGGAGGAGTAGGCAATTTTACGCTTCAGATTGCGTTGAGCGTAGGAGGTTAGAGCCGCATAAATAATATTCACAACCCCCAGGATCACAAGGGCCGGGGCAAAGCGGGCATGGGCAGCGGGCAGCATCTCCACATTCATCCGAATCAAAGCATAACCGCCCATCTTGAGCAGAATGCCAGCCAGCAACATGTGGACCGGAGCGGTGGCTTCACCGTGGGCATCGGGCAACCAGGTATGGAGGGGGACGATCGGCAGCTTCACCGCATAGGCAATCAGGAGACCGGCATAAACCAGTAACTCGAAGGTCAGGGTATAGTCCTTCAGCCCCAGGGTATGCATATCAAAGGTAACCGTATCGCCGTAGAAGGCCATGGCCAGCCCTGCCACCAGGATAAAGAGAGAACTCCCAGCGGTGTAAAGAATAAATTTTGTTGCTGCGTACTGCCGCTTATAGCCCCCCCAAATAGCCAGCAGGAGATAGACCGGAATCAATTCCAGCTCCCAGGCCAGGAAAAAGACCAGCATGTCCTGAACGGCAAAAACGGCAATCTGTCCCCCATACATTGCCAGGATCAGAAAATAGAACAGACGCGGTTTGAGGGTAACGGGCCAGGCAGCCAGGGTGGCCAGGGTAGTAATAAACCCGGTCAGAATAATCAGGGGCATAGATAAGCCATCCGCTGCCACCGACCACTTCAGCCCGATCTGGGGAATCCAATCGTAGCTCTCCACCAACTGCAGGGCAGAATTACTGAAGTCGTACTGGGTGTAGAAAGTGTAGACAATCAGGGCAAAGTCAATTAATCCCACACTGAGGGCATACCAGCGGATAGTCACCCCTTTTCCCGATCGATCCGGCAGGAAGGGGATCAGAGCGGAGGCCAGCAGGGGAAATAGAATAATTGTTGTTAGCCAGGGAAAATTAGTCATGCAGCTTCAGTTATCTCCTCGCAACAAGTTTAAGTAACTTGGCAGCCGATGGCTTCACTCTTAATTCCAAAATTGGGATCAGGAGGGGGTAAATCGGGATCAGGCCGCAATGATGACAAAGCCGAGCACAGCAATAAAGATGATCAGGGCATAGAACTGGGCTCGACCATTTTCAAAGTATTTCAACACTTCTCCGGTCAGCATGGTAACAAAGCCAGTCAGGTTGACCACGCCATCCACCACGTTATAGTCCACTTCAAGCACCTGCCGAGCCAAGCGCCGACACCCGCGCACAAAGACGGTATCGTAAAGCTCATCAAAGTACCACTTGTGCAAGGAGAACTCGTAGAGGGGGCGAATCTTGTTAGCGATCGCACCGGGGTTGATTTTCTTTTGCAGATACATGAGGGAGGCCAGGGTGATCCCTAGCAGGGCAATGCCGACGGAACTTCCGCCCATGATCAAAAATTCGTGCCAATCAAACCCATGGCTAAGCTCCACCACTTCCTCAACAGCTTCTGTAGGCGGATAGATGAAAGCTTCAAAGTAATCGCCCAGGGGAGTTTTACCCACCAGACCAATCAACACTGAGGGCACCGCCAGAATGATCAGGGGCAAGGTCATGGTCAGGGGAGATTCGTGGGGGGAATCACTGTGATGGCCATCGCCATGATCACTGGAATGACCAGCCCCGGCATGGGCTACCTCCAGCTCTCGCGGATCCATCGCACCGGGACCAAAGGCATAGGCCATTTCCGCCGGATCAGCAGCTTTTAATTGCTGGCGGATCTCCATCTCATTACCGCGAAACTTGCCTTCAAACGTGGAGAAGTACATCCGAAACATGTAGAAAGCGGTGATCCCAGCAGTTAACCAGCCCACCAGCCAGAGGGCGGGATTTGCTTCAAACACCGAACCCAAAATTTCATCTTTTGACCAGAAACCGGCAAAGGGCGGAATCCCAGAGATAGCCAGACAGCCAATGAAAAAGGTGGCCGCCGTGAAGGGCATATACTTCCGCAGCCCCCCCATCAAGCGCATATCCTGAGCCAGGGCGGGATCATGGCCGACTACACCCTCCATGCCGTGGATCACCGAACCCGATCCGAGGAAAAGCATGGCTTTGAAGTAGGCGTGGGTCATCAGGTGGAACAGCCCGGCAGAGTAGGCCCCGACTCCCATCCCCATCACCATGTAACCCAACTGGGAGATGGTGGAATAGGCCAGCCCTTTCTTGATGTCGTTCTGGGTAATGGCGATCGAAGCCCCCAGGAAAGCTGTAAAAGCTCCAGTCCAGGCAATCACATTCATCACCTGGGGTAAACCGGAGAAGACCGGGAACATGCGGGCGATCAAAAACACCCCAGCCGCCACCATCGTTGCCGCGTGAATCAGGGCAGAAATAGGGGTCGGACCTTCCATCGCATCCGGTAGCCAGACGTGGAGGGGAAACTGGGCGGATTTGGCAACGGGACCAAGAAAGACCAGAATGGCAAGCAAAATGGCCACCCCAACCCCCAGTTGATTCGAGTTGACCAGCTCCAGCAGTCGATCTCCGATGGTTTGAAAATCAAAACTGCCTGTAGCCCAGAATAAACCCAGGATGCCGAGCAGTAAGCCAAAATCCCCCACCCGGTTGGTCACAAACGCTTTTTGGGCAGCATCTGCAGCGGCTTTGCGATCGAACCAGAAGCCCACCAGCAGGTAGGAACACATCCCCACCAGTTCCCAGAAAATGTAAATCTGAACCAGGTTCGGACTGATCACCAGTCCCAGCATGGAGGAGCTGAATAAACTCAAATAAGCATAAAAGCGGACATAGCCGGGATCATGGGCCATGTAGCCATCGGTGTAGACCATGACCAGCACAGCCACAGTGGTAACAATTACCAGCATTAAGGCTGAGAGATGATCGACCGTAAACCCCATGCTGAGATGGAAATCGCCAGCCGCAGCCCACTCAAAGGTTTGCAGGTAAGCTTCATGCCCATTAATCTGACTCCAGAGCAGGGCAAAGGAATGAGCCATGGCAACGCCGAGCAGCAGAATGACGAAAACTGCATTCAGGCGGCGCAGTTGATTCGTTGTTTTGTTAAAGGAAATTAGCCCCAGCCCGATCAGCATCGCTCCTGCCAGAGGCAGTACAGGAATTAACCAGGCGTATTGATAAAGCAGTTCCATTAGTGAAACCTAAAACCTAAGTAAGTCTTTTTTCCTATCAGACGCGCGTTCACATTGTGACACATCCCTGGGGGGAATTTGTCGGTCACCCGGTTTACGCCAGCTAAATGTCAGAGCTTGCCAACCTGTATCAGCGGTATGATTGACGAAGTTGTAAATAAATGTAACAAATATGCGCGATCGCGTTGTGGTTATCGTAGGAGCAACGGGGGGAATTGGGTCTGTTCTCACCCACAAGTTAGCAGCCCTGGGAGCACGATTAGTTTTAGCCGCTCGTACCCCAGAGAAACTGGCTGCCCTGGTGGAAACGCTGCCCCAGTCTAGCGAAGTTCTACCGGTAGTTGTGGATATTACTCAACCCCAGGAAGTTGAAACTTTGTTCCAGAAGGTGCGGCAACACCTGGGTCAAATTGATGTGCTGGTGAACCTGGCGGGGGCGGGACTGCTGAAACCTTACAACAAACTGGAACCGGCAGATTTAGACCGGATGCTAGAGGTTAACCTGAAAGGAAATTTCTACACCAGCCAGGCGGCGGCCAACGTGATGAAAGAACAACAATCCGGGCACATCTGCAATGTGGTGGGCATCCTGGGCAAACACACCATGATTACAGCAGCAGCTTATTCGGCCTCCAAGTTTGGGGTGGTGGGCTTCAGTAAATGTATGGCAGAGGAATTGAAGCGGTTCGGGGTTAAACTGACACTTTTTTACTTTGGAGGGATTGACACACCCTTCTGGGATCAGGTGAATCTAAAGGTGGATAGAAGCAAAATGCTCCGACCAGAAACTGCTGCTGAAGCGATTTTATTTGCTCTGTCAGCCCCCGCTGGAGCCGTGCCGATGGAAATCAACCTGCAGCCGGAAAGCCACCTGTTCTTTTGAGTATGGCCTGTTCTTTAGATGAATATTGATCACATTCATTTCTATGTTGACAATGCCCAGCGATCGCGAAATTGGTGTGAGGATATTCTTGGTTTTACCCCGGTGGAAAGCCGCATCAGTCCCCACAGCCACACTGAAATTTTAGTTACTGGCGGGATTACGTTTGTTTTTTCTGCACCCCTGACCGCGGCCAGTCCTGTCGCCCAGTTTTTACAATTCCAACCCCCTGGTGTGGCGGATCTGGCCTTTCGGGTGGATTCCCTGGCAGAAGTTCTACAGCAAGCCACCCTAAATGGGGCTAAACAATTGCAACCTTTGCAAGCCCAGAAGCAGGCAGGAGGAGAATTGAAATGGGCCCAAATCCAGGGCTGGGGAACCCTTAAACATACACTGGTTGAACGAACCGGGATCACCTCTGTTTTGCCAGGGGATCAAAGTCAGGAGCAGCGTCCGGGCAGAGCTGAGCATTCCCACTTTAGCGGCATTGACCACGCAGTTTTAAACCTGGCCGATCGGGATTTTGCGGCGGCGATCGCCTGGTATCAGCAAATCTTAGGGTTTCAGCCCGATCGGGAATTTTCGATTCAAACTCGGCGATCGGGTCTACGCAGTCAGGTGCTGGTTCATCCCCAGGGCACGGCTCAGTTACCTATTAATGCGCCAGTTTCAACCGGATCTCAAATTCAGGAATTTTTAGATTTCAACCGGGGATCAGGCATCCAACATCTGGCGCTGCAAACCACTGATATTGTTCAAACGATCGCCCAATTACGCCAACAGGGTCTGGCTTTTCTAGAAACCCCAGACTGTTACTACAGCCATCTGCAGGAGCGCTTAGCAAAAAGCAATGTAAAACTCGAGATTAGCCCACTCAAAGCACAGGGGATTCTGGTGGATTGGCAACCGGAACAACCCCACAGTTTACTCTTACAAATTTTTACCCAACCCATTTTCAATCAACCCACTTTTTTCCTGGAAATCATTGAACGGCGGCAGCAGGCCCAGGGCTTTGGGGAAGGTAACTTTCTGGCCTTATTTGAGGCGATCGAGCGGGAACAGATGAAACGAGGGTCTTTATAAGGCTCAAAGTTGAGAAGTGCAGGAGGGTTAACTGTCCCAGAGGTTAGCCTGCTGGCTAAAATTCGAGCGGTAAACCGGAACGACACAAAACCGATGCCCGGTTGGAGCTTCCATCACCCACCAGTTTTGCACCTGCCGCAACCGTTTTGCCCCCAGCTTTTCTAAGCGGCTAACTTCCGCCTCAATATCATCGGTTTCAATGTCCAGATGAACCCGACTGGGATGGTCAACTTGTTGTACCTCTACGTAGGGCTGATCGGGGTCAACGGCAAAAACAGCGTAGTTCTGATCTTCAGGAGCGGTTGACGGTTTAATGGCATACCCCAGGGCCTGACTCCAAAATTCTGCCGCTTGCTCCAGGTTGTCCGTTTGGCAGTCAATGATCAAACCGGCGAGCTGACTTCTGTGCATAACTTTCCTGTTAGATATTGCGGTTAAGTGATCGCAGACTGGCATCCTGAAGCGATTAAGACTGGGTTGGGCTGGAAGACTGGGTGGCGGTGGCGGGCTGCAGAATTTTCAATAGGGCCTGACGATAAATTTTCCTACCCGCATCATTCAAATGCACCCCATCCACACTGAAGTCAGGATTAAGCGCCCGATCTTGATATAACGCCTGAATTCCGTCTGCTGCGATGGCCACTTTCTCTACGGTTGCCACCTGTTGCATCAGTGCATTGATCTGATCCACACGGCTTAAGGGCCCGGCCAGGTTGACATTTTGGCTGGCAGCGATCGTGGCATAAAAGGCGGGGATCAGGGTAATCTGGCTGGCTCCCATTTTCCGTCCTAAGGCGATCGCCTGCTGCAGTTGTTGGGTGAAGCGTTGGTCCTCATGGCCATACCAGGCATCATTGGTGCCGATCGCAATAATGACCTGGCTACACTGAACGTTGGCCGTAACCAACCGCTGCAGTTGAATCAACAGGGACGTGGTACTCATCCCTCCCAGGGCAAAGTTGAACGTTCCCTCTCCCAGGGTGTTACCCAGTTCAGCAGACATGGCATCGCCAAACAGACAGGCCTGAAATTGCCTGTTGCCCGTGGCCGTCACCTGATAGTTCACCGCTACCTGCCACCAGGGAATATTGTTCAGGTTATCTCTGGCGGGGGCGGGACTGCTGGGATTGGGGGCGATCGCCGGAGCCGCACCGGAAGGCTGCAGAGCTAAAATGCAATTGCCAACCGCTAGGGCCAGCCCCAGTAGCAAAGTAGAAGTCCAGGAGTTGAGCATAGCTGCATCGCCATCGTTCCAGCCATTATACTCCCCGGTTAAGGATGAACAAGCAACTTCCACACCCAGGCCAGTACAATCGCGGTTGCCGCCCCGATCGTTGTATTAATGCCATTGACAATTTCGTTCGTCAGCCAGCCAAATCGACTTTGCAGCGTGGCCCCAATCACACTTTCGAGATTAGTGGCGACAAAAGCAGCCAGCACACACCAGCCGATGCCCAACGGGTCGATCAATCCTACCCCCCAGCCGATCGCCGCGATCGTTGCCGAAGCCACCACCCCTGCCAGCGTCCCTTCCAGACTGACAGCTCCTTCTGTACCACGGGAAACGGGTTGGAGGGTCGTAATCAGAAATGTGCGCTTGCCATAGGCTTTACCCACCTCACTGGCAGTGGTATCCGACAGTTTAGTGCTGAAACTGGCCACATACCCCAGCAGGAGCAAGGCTCGATAGGCAGGAGGAGCAACCAGGGTAGCCAGCGCACACAGGGTTCCCGTCGCCGCCGATCCCCAGACATTTTCTGGCCCCCGTGCTCCAGAGCGTTTCTCCGCAATTCCCGCCGCTTCTTTCTCCGCCATGCCAATTCGGGTCACACCAGAACCAACCAGAAAGTAAAACATCACCACGGCATAACCCGGCCAACCCAGGGTTCCCCAGACCAGAATGCCTAAAATCCAGGCGTGAAATAGCCCAGCCGGAGTGAGCAGCTTTTTGGGGGCTAGAATCGCAACCACAGCCAGTCCACTATTGAGCAGCACTCCGATGATCCAGGGGATGAGTGGTGTCGGCAGCGTAAGGGTTATACGGAATAAAACATCGTCCATGGGGTTTCTATGGAGAGAGTGTTCGAGTTCGTAGCTAAACAATTTTAATCGCAACCATAGCCGCCCCCACCAGGGGTTTCAATCCCAAAGCAATCTCCAGGTTGCAATTCGATTTCAGCGGTACTCTCCAGTTCCTCTACAGTGCCATCCTGACGTTCAACATAATTCCGCCCGATCGCCCCTGGTTGACCTCCAGCTAGGCCGGGGGGTGGCACCTGGCGATGGTTAGACAGAATGGCTGCGGTCATGGGTTGGAGAAATTTAATCCGTCGAATTACCCCATTGCCACCGTGATACTGGCCGGCTCCCCCACTATGCGATCGAATCTTGAAGCAATCCACCTGGACCGGAAACCGGCTTTCCAGTACTTCCGGGTCAGTCAAACGGGAATTGGTCATGTGGGTATGAACTGCATCTGTACCGTGGAAATTCACCCCTGCCCCAGAACCGCCACAGATCGTTTCATAGTACTGATAATGTTGGTTGCCAAAGGTAAAATTGTTCATCGTGCCCTGAGCCGCAGCCATGATTCCTAAGGCCCCATACAGGGCATTGGCGATCGCCTGAGAGGTTTCCACATTGCCCGCCACCACCGCTGCTGGATAAACGGGATTGAGCATTGAGCCGGGAGGAACAATAATTTCTAAGGGTTTGAGGCAACCGGCATTGAGGAGAATTTCATCCTCCACCAGGGTACGAAAGACGTAGAGCACCACCGCTTTGGTAATGGCAATGGGGGCATTAAAATTATTGGCTTGTTGCGGAGACGTACCGGTGAAATCAATACGGGCGGACTGAGTTTCAGGCTGAATTGTAATCATTACCCGAATCTGGCTACCGTTATCTAGCTTGTAGGTAAAACTGCCATTTTTGAGCACCGCGATCGCTGTTCTGACGGCCGCTTCAGCATTAGCTTGAATGTGCTGCATATACGCCTGAACCATTGACAGGCCATAGTGTTGTACCATCCGCCGCAGTTCTTTAACCCCAGACTCATTCGCTGCAATTTGGGCTTGAATATCGGCTAAATTCTGAGCCGGATTGCGGACCGGATAAGGACAGCCCGTGAGTAAGTCTAAAAACTCTTTTTCTCGAAATGTGGCGCCATCGACCAGGTGAAAGTTATCAATTAATACCCCTTCTTCCTGGACATGGGTACTATTGGGAGGCATGGAACCGGGCGTAATTCCGCCAATATCGGCATGGTGGCCCCGCGATGCCACATAAAACAGGGGTTGCTCAGAGTTAATAAAAACGGGCGTTACCACGGTAATATCCGGCAGATGGGTACCACCGTTATAGGGATTATTCAGGGCATAGACATCACCGGGTTGCAGCCTAGACCCTTTAGCTTCAATCAGAGCCTGAACACTATCCCCCATCGAGCCAAGATGCACCGGAATGTGAGGGGCATTAGCCACCAGATGGCCCTGACCGTCAAAAATGGCACAGGAAAAATCGAGTCGCTCCTTAATGTTGACGGAATAGCTGGTGTTTTGCAGCGTCACCCCCATCTGCTCAGCGATCGCTTGAAACAGGTTATGAAAAATTTCCAGCAGGACGGGATCAGGCTGTGCCGCAGATACATGATTGATGGTCGCCGCAGCGTGACTGGAACCGTGAGCTTCGGACTGTTTCGTTACAATCAAATGATTCAATGCCGTGATTTCAGCCCGCCAGCCGGATTCAATCACATTTGTACCTGTAGTTTCCAGAATTAAAGTTGGCCCGGCAATTCGATCGCCCACCTGCAAGTGTTCGCGCTGAAACACAGGGGTCTGCTGCCATTGGTTGCGACTAAATATTTGTACGGTTGCGATCGGCTGAGGTGGTCCTGACCGTTGGGAGGTGGCGACCCGATCCACGGGGGTGGGGCTACGGCCAATACATTCAACCACCAGAGATTCCACAATCAAAGGACGATCGGGCACAATGAAGCCGTAGCGTTGCCGATGCAACTGTTCAAACTGCCTTTGCATCGTTGCTGGATCAGCCCATTGCACCAGCAGAGGTGAATCCGTGCCCTGATAGCGCAGCAAAACTCTGGTCAGGGTTTGCAGTTCCAGCCCTTCTGCCGCTGTACTTTGCTGTAATTCTGCCTGGGCGATCGTCGCTAATTTGGTTTGGATCGGTGTGAGATCTAGCAGCAAGTCAGGCTTGAGTAAAGCTTCAATTGCCTGTTGCTTTAAGACCCGTTGTTCAGCCTGACCAATACCATAGGCAGATAACACACCAGCGTAGGGATGAATAAATATTCGCTGCATCCCCAGGGCTTCGGCAATTAAACAGGCATGTTGCCCTCCCGCCCCGCCAAAACAGCAAAGGGTATAGGTGCTGACATCATAACCGCGCTGTAAAGAAATTTTTTTGATCGCGTTGGCCATCTTCTCAACCGCGATCGCCAGAAAGCCCGCGGCCACCTGTTCCGGTGTAATGGCTGTGCCGGTAGCAGTCGCAATGGTGTGGGTGAGTTGAGCAAATTGAGTGCGGACAATTTCAGCATCTAAGGGTAAGTTACCCTCTGGACCAAACACGGCCGGAAAGAACGCTGGCTGCAGTTTGCCGACCATGACATTGGCATCGGTGATCGTCAAGGGCCCCTGCCGTCGATAGCAAGCTGGCCCCGGATTAGCCCCAGCGGATTCTGGCCCCACCCGGTAACGCGCCCCATCAAAGCCCAGAATGGAACCGCCCCCCGCCGCAACGGTATGGATGGCTAGCATCGGCGCACAAAACCGCACCCCCGCCACTTCCGTCTCAAAGACGCGATTGTACTCCACCACATCCGTCCCCACCCCGTTATAGTGGCAGACATCGGTGGAAGTTCCACCCATATCAAAGCCGATCACCTGCTCAAATCCGGCCGCCAGACTGGTTTGCACCGCTCCGACCATTCCCCCCGCTGGCCCCGACAGAATACTATCTTTCCCCCGGAAGGTATGGGCATCAATCAAACCCCCATTTGATTGCATAAACAGCAAGCGGGTGTCCGGCAAGTTCTGCTGCACGCGATCGACATAGCGGCGCAAAACGGGAGACAGGTAGGCATCCGCTACCGTGGTATCGCCCCGGCTAACCAGTTTAATTAACGGGCTGACCTGATGGGAAACGGAAACTTGAGTAAAACCAAGCTCTGTCGCTAAGTTCGCCACCTGCTGTTCATGCTCAGGATAGCGATAACCGTGTAAAAAGACGATCGCACAGCTACGAATTCCGGCCTGATAAGCTGCTAGCAATTCCTGTCGGGCCAGATCTAAATTGATTGGAATCAGTTCTTCTCCATTGGCAGAAAAGCGTTCTGGCACTTCGATCACCCGTTCATAGAGCATGTCTGGGCGGACAATCTCACGGGCAAAGATACGAGGACGATTTTGATAGCCAATCCGTAGCGCATCCCCAAACCCTTGCGTGATCACCAGAACAGTGCGATCGCCTTTGCGTTCCAGCAGCGCATTGGTGGCCACCGTCGTGCCCATTTTCACCACTGCAATCTGCTCTGTAGGGATGGGTTGATCGGGTTCTAGCTGCAGCATCTCGCGAATCCCCTGCACCGCCGCATCCTGATAGCGATCGGGATTGTCAGACAACAACTTGTGCAGGATTAGCCGCCCATCCGGTCGTCGCGCCACCAGATCAGTAAACGTCCCGCCCCGATCGATCCAGAATTGCCATTGTCCTGCTGTGCTCATGAGTGAAGTATCTGCCCAAACTGTACCTGAGAGGATCACGATACTTTAATCTTGCACGATACTTTGTCTTGCAGGGCTGTACCCGATCGCCTTGACCTGATCCCTCTTCTAGTCTGGCTGGTCGTCGCTCCATCGGTTCAGCAACGCAATTTTCTCAACGGCACGTCAATTGATTTTGGCCCTTGTCCTTCCCACCACTTTAACCTCAGCTAGGGTCTAAATTGGCTATCTCTAAAGATAGAGGGTATTGCCGTTGAGCTTACCTATGCTGATGGGTGGTTTTGTTGCAAAAATTTACAAATTATGCGCCATTCTCAAACTCAGCGACGTTTGCTTCTCCTGCTTGGCAGCCTGACGGGTTGCGGTTTAGTGGTTGGACTCCCAGCGATCGCCCAGACGAACACGAATCCAGTCAAGACCCAGCCTGCGGTTCCCCCCGCTGCCACCACAGACCAATCTGCTAGCACCCTGCTCCAAGCTGCTTCCCGTCAAGGCCAGTTCACAACCCTGGCTAAGCTCGTACAGACTGCTGAGTTAGGCAATGCCCTGCAGACCCAGGGGGGGAAATTCACGATCTTTGCTCCCACCGATGCCGCCTTTGCCGAACTTCCGGCTGACACCCTGGAAAAGCTACAACGCCCTGAAAATCGTGCGATGCTGCGCCAGATCCTGGGTTACCACGTTGTCCCTCAGGAACTTCCTGCCAATCAGCTCAAAACAGGCAACCTGGATTCCCTGGCTGGAGGTCTGGCAGTTCGGGTGGAGGGAACAAGTGTCATTGTCAACGATGCCAGTGTTACCCAACCCGACATTAAAGCCTCCAATGGGGTCATTCACGGGATTAACAAAGTTTTGTTACCTGCTAACATGACCACTTCAGCCAAATAGTCCATCAGCTTCAACTGGCAGGCTTCAAAAAAATAGCAACCCTTTACCCAATTTGGATCTCAAATAGAATTGCGATACCTGGGCGGCAGGTGAACTTAAGGACTGGTAAAGGATGGATCTGCCGCTTAGTTTATTTCTGTTATCTGGCATCAAAAACTTGCGTTGCCATCAAGCATTCCCGTACATAGGGATGTAGATCTGGGATCAACTGGCTGCACCATTGATAATCTGTATGATCGCGATCGGGCACAGGTTGAATATTTAGATTGCGCGGATGGGCCAGAAAACAAACATTAATACTGTGGACAGGGATACCCATCGGGCCATCGGTAAAGATCGTTTCGCCTGTATAGATCATTTTTTCTATACAACACTCCAGCCCTGTTTCTACCTGAGCTTTACGCAGTGCTGCAGCCTCTAAGGTTTCACCTTTATGCACCCGACCCCCCGGCAGCCACCATTGCCCTTGAGCCGGAGGGTTCTTGCGTTTCAGTAGTAAGATCTTTTGCTCAAACTCGATCGCAATATCAACACAGGCGATGGGTAAATTGACCAGAATTTGCTGATAAAGGGGGGCAGGAATAAACTCCATAAGCATTAATTAATGATGGATTCGCCAGTCACCAAGCCAGTTCAGGTCCATCTATCTTTCAGTTGGCTCTAGCCGTTCCTCTGGCCAGATGAGTTACGTTTACCCGTAGTTTAGAACAGATCTGTTAGCTTGCGTGAAACAGGGGAACTATGGCAGATTTGTTGACCGTTGCCGCTCAGGAAGAAACCTGTCAAAGTTTTCTAAGGGCGATCGCTGATGCCGAATTAAGCGAGGTTTTTCAAAACACCGATCCCCTCACCCTCTTAGTTCCCACGGATACCGCCTTTGCCAACTTCACCGCCGCATCAAATCCTGCCGCCGAGAATGGTCAAAAGTTAAAGCGAGTGCTACTCTACCATGTCCTGTTTGGGGATGTCCGCTCTGATGATCTGGCCCAGATTGAGGAAGCCCCAACGATGGAAGGCTCAGTCGTTGCCATTCACCATGAAAATGGGTTTAAGGTCAACGATGCCCAGGTGGTTAAAACTGATCTGGTGGCAGACAATGGGGTGATCCATACGATCGATCGAGTTTTAATCCCCGCACTGTTGGCAGGACAAGGTTAGCTACAAAGCCGAGCAAGCAAACTCTACAGACTTCCAACAGCTTCTGGGTCTAAAGTTATGCTTTGCATGGAAAAGCGTTAGTCCCCAGTTGCATGGTACGTTCAACCCTAACAGGGAAGGATTTTAATTCTTAAGAGTGATATAAAGCCAGAGAAATTTTACGTAATGCTTGATCAGCGGTATGTTATTACAGTGCTCTGAATAATACCCCCTCAAAAGCATGGTAAAGCAATCCCGCGTAGAAATCATTGATGCCCTACGGGGAGTAGCAGCACTCTCTGTATGTTGGTATCATTTTACAAATGGCTATGGGCTTCTTCAAGAAGGGTGGCTAAAAGCGTCAGGAAGTTACGGGTGGTTAGGGATTGAATGCTTTTTTGTAATCTCTGGATTTGTTATTCCCTTATCAATGTACCGAGCACGCTTTATACTTCGCTATGACTGGCTAATCTTCCTTGGTAAACGTATCCTACGTCTTGATCCTCCTTATTTCGTAGCCATTATTATTGCAGTTGGCTTATGGTACCCCTCATCGATAGTTCCTGGTTTTACAGAAGAAGCTCCTAATTTTACTTTCATTCAGTTAGCTGCCCATATCGGCTACTTGAATGCCTTTTTAGGTTACGACTGGGTCAACCCAGTTTTTTGGACGTTAGCAATCGAGTTTCAGTACTATATTCTGATCGCAGTTCTTTATGGCTCGATTACGGCACATAATCAATGGCTACGCATAATTTCAGTGCTTATGCTTAGCGGTTCAAGTTTCATGCCACTTAAAGAAGCATATGTCTTCCACTTCATCGCAGTCTTTGTTCTTGGTATTGTAACTTTCCAGCATTATGTAGGGCTTACAAACAGACGTATGTACTGTCTATTACTCCTATGCATCTCCGCTATTTCCTGGATATCACTTGGTCCATTTGTTACTGGAGTGGCACTTGCAACATCTCTTATTATTACTTTTGTACGCATTGATGTTCCAGCTCCACTTATTTTCCTTGGCACAATCTCTTACTCTCTCTACTTATTCCATGGTCCGTTGGGAGGGATTTTTTTTGATTTATTCCGTCGATTTGCACATACATTAACAACTCAATTAATTGTTTTATTAAGTGCCTTGGTAATCTCAATCATGGCTGCTTATGCAATGTATCAATTAATTGAACGTCCTTCACAGTCATGGTCTGCCAGGTTAAAGTACAAGTCTAAAATTGAGATTATAAAAAATTGGGGTTAAAAGTTTGAGAGATCCTTAGCATCTTGCTGCTATAGCAAGCCCAAATAAGTTGAGAAAAAGGGGTGTGGGCTTCCCCCACTAAAGGGGTTTCACCTCTTTACCCCATTTGGATCTCAAATGGGATTGCTATATATCTATTCCAGCATTTGTTTCCATCAAGTTTAGCCATTGGCAAGCTGCTCAAGTTCAGCAGTAAAAATGTCAGGCCCTACCCTTGCAGATTGCTGAATTGCAGCTTTGGCTTGTTAACCCAGGTTCAGGTCGATCGCTAAAGATTCTATCCATTCTCTCAAAAATTCTCCATCTCTACCTTGAACAACAGCAATCTTGAGCCTGATTTATAATAGAAGGCTGTCCTACCTGCAGGAATCAATGCCGTGGCGGTTGCAATTGACGAACTTCTCACTGCCGAAATTCTCAAACCAGCCCGCTATCTGGGGAATGAGTTCGGTGCGGTGCATAAACCCTGGGATGCGGCTACGGTTCGCTGGGTGTTGACCTATCCAGAAGTCTATGAGGTGGGGGCATCTAACCTGGGGCATATCATTCTCTACAACATTCTCAATGCCCAACCCCGTCAACTCTGCGATCGCGCCTATCTACCGGGAGCAGATTTAGCATCAAAATTACGGACTACGGATACGCCTTTGTTTGCGGTGGAATCCCGCCGATCGCTCTGCGACTTTGACATTCTGGGGTTCAGTCTCAGCTATGAACTGGGCGCAACCAATATCCTGGAAATGCTGGATCTGGCCCAAATTCCCCTCACCTGGCAGGAACGGCAACAGGGCAACTATCCTTTAATTTTTGCTGGAGGACAAACCGCCACCTCTAACCCGGAACCCTACGCCGATTTCTTTGACTTCATTGCCCTGGGGGATGGGGAGGAATTATTACCGGAAATTGGGCTGGTGCTGGAAGAAGGTAAAGCCAATCAACTCAGTCGGGAAGCCCTCTTGCTGGATCTGGCCCAGATTCCGGGGGTTTATGTGCCGCAATTTTATGACATGGCTGCAGATGGTTCTGTGCATCCCAATCGCGCCGATGTGCCAGTCCGAATTTTGCGCCGGGTGGCCACTCCCCTACCTGAATATCAGATCGGTTTAGTGCCTTACGTCCAAACGGTTCACGATCGCCTCACCGTCGAAATTCGCCGGGGTTGTACTAGGGGCTGTCGATTCTGCCAACCGGGAATGCTCACCCGTCCCGCTAGAGATGTAGACCCCGATCAGGTGGTGGAGGCGATCGAAAAGGGGATGCGGGCCACGGGCTACAACGAATTTTCCTTACTCTCCCTCAGTTGCTCTGACTATTTAGCACTGCCAGCGGTGGGGATGGAAATCAAAAATCGGCTCAAGGATGAGAACATTACCCTTTCTTTGCCCAGCCAGCGGGTCGATCGGTTTGACGAAAATATTGCCAACATCATCGGGGGAACACGGCAGTCCAGCATTACCTTTGCACCGGAAGCGGGAACACAGCGGTTGCGCGACATTATTAACAAAGGCTTGACGAACGAAGAATTGCTGCGGGGCGTTAAAACCGCCTATGAGCAGGGCTGGGATAAGGTCAAACTTTACTTCATGATTGGTCTGCCCGGTGAAACCGATGCCGATGTGCTGGGGATTGCCGAAACCGTACGCTGGTTACAACGGGAATGCTATCTCCCTGGCCGCAAACGGATCAGCTTTACCCTGACGATTTCCAACTTCACCCCCAAACCCCACACCCCCTTTCAATGGCATTCCGTTTCTACTGCTGAATTTAGCCGTAAGCAAACCTTACTAAAAGAAGAATTTCGCCGGATCAAGGGGCTAAAAGCCAACTTTACCGATGTGCGGATTTCAGCGATGGAGGATTTTGTTGGGCGGGGCGATCGGCGTTTAGTTCCCGTTGTGCGTCGGGCCTGGGAATTGGGAGCCAGAGAAGATTCCTGGTGGGAAAGTCTCGATCGGGCTTACGGGGCCTGGACCCAGGCGATCGCCGAAGCTGGACTGGACCGGAAATATCGTCAGGTGGAAAATGGCGAAGGTTATTTCAAGCCATCCCAACCGGAGCACGCCCAACCTTCTGATCAAGCCCAACCCACTGCCCTGCCAGAGCTGGATGCCCCACTGCCCTGGGATCATCTGGATACGGGGATCGAGAAAAAATGGTTAAAGGAAGACCTGCACAGAGCACTGGCCGCGGCCACCGTTCCCGACTGTTCCTTTGAGGGCTGCTCCCACTGTGGCGTGTGTGGGATTGATTTCGGCCATAACATTGTGGTTCCGCCTTTGCCCATTCCCCAGTTTCAGGGAGACTTCAAACCCAATCCGCAACGGGTCCAGCGCATAAGGGTCTGGTTTGGCAAACAGGGAGATATGGCCCTGGTCAGTCATCTGGACTTAATTCGCCTGTTCGATCGGGTTGTTCGCCGTGCCGCTCTACCCATTTCCTATACAGGTGGGTTTCATCCCGGCCCCCGAATTTCGCCAGCCAATGCCCTATTCTTGGGGGCCACCAGTTCCGGTGAGATTGTCGATTTTGAATTGACGGAACCGATGGATCTGCAGGAGTTCCAAACCCGCTTCACCGCCCAACTGCCTGCAGATATTCCAGTGTATCGGGTCGAAAGTGTGGGCTTAGACACCCCTGCCGCCACCCAATTACTGGAAAAAGCTGAGTATCTGATCACTCTAGCCCCACCGGATGCAGCTATTCCGCCGGAACAATGGCAGACCTGGATTGAAAAGGTGAAGGATACACCCGAATTTTTGTTTGAGCAAACCACCAAATCCGGTAAGAAGCTGATGGTGAATTTACGGGAACGGCTGTTTGACATCCAACTGCTCCAGACCGAACCCCAACCCCAGATTCGCTATATCGGGAGTTGTCGGAATGATGGTACATTGCTCCGCCCCGAACATCTGCTGTTTATGCTGGAGCAGGTTTCTAGTCAGGAATTTGATCTCCACCACACCCACCGTAACCAGTTGATTCTGCAGCAAGTTTAATCGGCACTGTCGGAAGTCAAGTTCAAAACTCGACCTCTCAAGCTTTTTGCTCGGACTTCTGACCTTTTTACTCGGAACTTCAAGGTTTTTGCTCGACCTTCCAGACTCTGAACTCGGACTTCCAGGCTTTTTGCTCGGACTTTCGACCTTTTTGCTCGGACTTTCAAGCTTTTTGCTCGGACTTTCAAGCTTTTTGCTCGGACTTTCGACCTTTTTGCTCGGAACTTCAAGCTCTGAACTCGGACTTTCGACCTTTTTGCTCGACCTTCCAGGCTCTGAACTCGGAATGGCCAGTTGAAGCCGATCGCCACTCTGTTTACGAGGAACTGACACAGGAACTTCATAGCCAGAGGGTAGGGTGAGACTATCCAAGCATGAACAGAAAGGTTAGATAAATGGCTGTTAGCGTCCAATCCCCCACAAGTACCGAAACCCTTAAACTCGTCAAGCTCGAAGATCTACTCAGTTACCGCCATCCCCATGTGCTAAAGCGCTTTCAAAAAGACTACGGCCATTCTCCAGCAGAAGCAGATCTGTTGTTTGAAGACCTGATGCGATTTTTCTATTTAGGTTACTGTAATCGCCAGTTAATCCTGGAGGGCAAAATGGATAGCCACTTTGTTGCCATGTATCCCCCTCTGTTACCCATAGATGATCTCTGGCACACCTTCCTGCTGTTTACCCGCGACTATGCCGAGTTCTGTGAGGAATACTTTAGTTACTTTATTCACCACACGCCCAATGTTGAGGAAACACCTCCTGAGGATGCCCCAGAGCGATTGCAACAATTTCTGGAACTTGTGTATGACGAACTGGGTGAGGAAGTTTTTGTTCGTTGGTTTCGTGAATACTGCTAATTCTGTCCCTAACAGTTCAGGATAAACTCCATTTGCTCTGGTTTGACGGCTAAAGTTAAGACCTCCTCATACTTAAGATTGGGAATCAACGGTGCAAGAATTTCTAGCAGATCAGGGGGTTGAAAATGCTCTGGTTTGGTATCGGGATCGGGATAGTAGATCAGCCCTGGATAGCACCTGCGATCGACCATAATCTGGCAATCAAAGAACGAAAAGCTTTCCGGCGGAATATAGGGGGACCACTTGACCTGCTCAAATCTGTAAGCCGGTTTGTGAATGACATAACGGTAGGGAGCAATGGATAGATTGATTGTTCCAGTAAAATAACCGCTCAAATCTAACCCCAAGCTGGCAAAGTGAGGCTGTTGCATGGCGATCGTTCCAGCCGGATAGCGAGAGTCACCATTCTGCCCGGAAGCAACCCTGTGTCCCTGAATCAGCCGACTCCTAATTTGTTGCCATTTCATAAAATTTATTCATCTGCGGGTTGAGACCGAAGCTGTCTTGACACCTAATAGTAAGTCAACTAGCGTGAAGTAAGTAATAGCTTGGAAAGTAAGAATGTTACAAAGTGCCACAATTACCAGTAAAGGACAGACAACCATTCCAAAGGAAATCCGGGAATTGCTGCATCTTCAGCCTGGCGATCGAATCGATTTTGTGTTGGAAAACGGCAGAGTTTATCTTGCTCCTGCCAATGTGGATGTGCGAGAGCTATCGGGTATTCTGCACAGACCAGGGATGCAGCCTGTTTCTCTGTCCGAAATGGATGCAGCTGTGACTGCGGAAGCCTGTGAGTCGGTTGAGCTTTATCCATGAGGGGATTAGATACAAATGTCTTGCTGCGTTATCTAATTCAGGACGACCTGTCTCAAGGACAGATAGCTGATGCCTATATCAGACAGGGTATTGAAGCAAGTGAAACTTTTTTCATCAATAACATTGTCCTGTGTGAAATGGTCTGGGTGCTCCGGCGAGCTTATAAATTTACACGGGAGCAGGTAATTGCGGCTCTAGAGCAAATTTTGCAGGGTAGCCAATTTCAGTTTGAAGATAAGGGAGCAGTTCACGGAGCCATCCAACAGATGAAGACAGGACAGGGGGATTTTTCTGATTATCTGATAGGCAAGATTAATCAGCAGATGGGATGTCAAGAAACGGCAACCTTTGATCGCAAGCTTCAGGAAGCGAAAGGATTTAAACAACTTTAACTAATCTCTGATCCATTTAGTGGAGCCATCCTTTTGATCGATTAAAGTAATGCCTTTAGTTTTGAGTTCATTGCGAATGCGATCGCCTTCAGCATAATTTTTAGCTTTTCTGGCAGCCTGCCGTTGTTGAATTAAGTCCTCAATTTCAGCCTCAGATAACCCATCATCAGCCGTAACTTCGGTTTCAGGACTAACTTCTAAACCTAGAACCTGGGCTAAGCAGACGAGGGTTTGCCAGGTGGAGCGAAGTTCCTGCGGATCTAACTGGGGTTGACCGGCATGGCTGATCAGGTTGCCTTCGCGTCGGAGTTCTTTAGCTAATTCAAACAAAACTGCGATCGCTGAGGCCGTATTCAAATCATCGTCCATAGCGGCTCGAAAGCGTTCAATCTCTGCTCCGCTATCGGGAATGCGCATACAGGCAGGATCACCAAAAGAACAATCTTGATAGTCTTCCCACCTCAATTGCTGACCGTATTTGTAACCAAAAAGTAAACCCTCCTCCAGAGTTCTCCAGCTATCAAGAGCAAATAGGATTTCTGTATTACTGAAGTTAATGGGTTTTCGATAGTGAGCTTGCAGGACAAATAGGCGTAATGCCATTGGCTTAATATCGGAAGACCAGTCAAGAAGACTACGAATAGTCTCAAAGTTACCCAGAGATTTTGACATCTTCACCCCACCGATATTGACAAAGCCATTGTGGAGCCAATAATGGGCTAAATCGGCTCTGGTGGCCGCTTCGGATTGGGCAATTTCATTCTCATGGTGCGGAAAGATCAGATCCATCCCGCCGCAATGAATATCGATCGTGGGTCCCAATTCTTTTCTGACCATAGCTGAACATTCAATATGCCAGCCGGGTCGTCCCTTGCCCCAGGGCGAATTCCAGGGTTGGTAAACGGATAATTCTTCTGATTTGGCAGCTTTCCAGAGGGCAAAATCTAAGGGATGGCGTTTTTTCGGTTCCGTATCATCCACCCGCCCACTGGCCCCAGCCTGCATTTGCTCTAACTGTCGCCCGGAAAGTTTACCGTAGTCCGGGAAGCGATCGACGGCATAGTACACATCCCCATCCACCGCGTAGGCATCGCCCTGATCTACCAGGGTTTGGATCAATTGAATAATTTCGGGAATCACCTCTGTGGCTTTGGGATAAACGTCAGCAGGTAAAATGTTCAGTCGGGCCATGTCCTCGTGGTAAGCCTGGATGTAGCGATCGCTCACCGCCTGCATCGTAGAGTTTTCCTGCCGGGCCCGATTGAGAATTTTGTCATCAATATCGGTAAAGTTCTGCACATAGCGCACCTGGTAACCCGACCATTGCAGATAACGCCGTACCACATCCCAGACAATGTAGGAGCGGGCATGGCCCAGATGGCAGTAGTCATAGACCGTTACCCCACAGCAGTACATTTTTACGTGTCCCGGTTCCAGAGGCTGAAAGGATTCCTGGTGACGAGTAAGGGTGTTGTAAAGACTAAGCGACATAGGGATAGGGGACGAACTGCAAGGGCTGAGGCATTTTCAGCTTCTTTGATTCTACGCTTACAGTACCCCTGCTTAGGAAACTGTCTTGAGCAAGACGATCAAACCCATCGGGCATTCATCTATTGCTGTAGCGTCCTCCAATTGATAATCTTCGATCGGGTGGTTCTCAACATTTATTCGTAATCAAATTGCCTTTGCTTCGTTTTGCGGACGGGTTGGGGAAGCCAAATGAATCAAGTCCAGAGCACCTTTCGCTATTCATCCCTGGGCGATCGAGGCATTGCTAGATTATTGGTCAAAGCTGCATTACAGAGGGCCGTTGTCAGTATGATTAAGTATTCAATAGGGCCGAAGGAACTGCGGAGATCAGTTTGGTAGAATTAAAGTATTATTTGCAGGAAGCTAGGGCTTGTTGACAAAGTTCCACCGACCTTTTTCCCACTTTTGCTGAGGCTGTCTGAACTGATGCCCCGATCGTCACCCCGTCAGATCTGGATCGTCTAGATTTAATAAACGGACCTTACTGCCCTGTGCCCCCAACTGTCCATCCCCTATGCTTTCCCTCTACAGTCAGTTTCAAAGTCGATATCCAATGGGCAGCCTGATCTCAGAGCTCCTGCAAATTTATCAAGAGCAGTACATTGTGCGGGCAATGGTTCAGGTGGGTGGGGTGACTCTGGCAACGGGTCTGGCGGCGGCGGCAACTGTAGAACAGGCAGAGGATCAGGCCCGCTTACGCGCTCTGGCGGTGATGGGTATTCAGGCTGGCCCCTACGAATCCCAGGCGCAACTCGAATCTGAACCCCGGCCCGCCCCCGCCCGCCTCAATCCAGCCAAGTCTCCCCCTGCGGTCTTGCCAGAGAATTGGGAGCAAGCCCAGCCCAGCAGTGGGGAAAACTACACGCTGCTCACGTCTAATTATGGCGATACCCCAAAGTTGAATCTGAATGGGTTGGGAAAAGAGGCCAGCATGGAAGATCTGCGCCCCACACCAATGCATCGTTCCCCCTCTCCCCCCCCTGGCCGAGAACCTGAGCACCTCAGAGCGGAGGTCAGCAATCGCCTGTCAACCCCAGAGCCGATTGATCTCTCTGATATCATTGCCCAGACGAGTGTGGAACTGAAACGCTTGGGTTGGAGTGAAGCACGGGGGCGGAATTATTTACAGCGCACCTATGGCAAGCGATCGCGGCAGCAACTCACGGATGAGGAATTGCTCGATTTTCTCCATTACTTACAAGCGGAACCGGGGGCTGAGGAACCGTCTTTTTAGGGTCTTGAATTGGGGGTAAACTATTGTGACAGACGAGGTTAGGGTTGGCCAACCAAACAGGTCAACACCGCAGGCAAACGGAGCAATCCAGATAACTGAGATGGATTTTCAAAAATTAGCAACTCTCAAGCTAAGCTAAGGCTGTAAGGGCAATGGATGAGAAGCGGATGAGTGAGCAAACCCCCTACGAAATCCTCCAGGTCGCGGAGGACGCCTCTTTTGAGGAGATTCAGGTTTCCCGCGATCGTTTGTTAGAGGGCCATAATGACGATGAAAAACAACGTCAGCAGATAGAAGCAGCTTACGATGCGATCTTAATGGATCGATTGCGGCGGCGGCAGGAAGGCAAAATTAAAGTGCCAGAACGAATTCGCTATGCTGAGCGGCTTAGTGAAGAACCTCCCCCCAATGCTAATCCGCCCCGCTTGAGCCACTCTGCCCTCTGGTTGCGGGACTGGCTGGATACTCCCACTGGCAAGGAGCTGGCGATCGCAACGGCGGTCTATGGTAGTTTGGCGGGTTTCAGTTTTGTCTGGACTAGCAACGATAGTCTGGCTTTTCTGCTCTCCCTTGGGTTTGGCTTCAATCTCTACTGGATGGCCCGGAAAGAACAAAAGCTGGGCCGGGCTTTTCTGCTTACTCTGGCGGGTCTGGTTTTGGGAGGACTGCTGGGGACGGTTCTGGTTCAGGTCGCACCGCAGCTTTTAGCAACCCTATCCGCGGAAGATCTGGTCACTCTGGTGATCCTGTTCCTGCTCTGGCTGAGTAGCAATTTTCTCCGCTAATTCCCTTAGCGTTGGCCGATCATTTTGTGGGTCTGGGGAATGACCCGTACCTGTTTCAGCCTGGTTTTGCAGAGTGCTTGCCAGTGGAGCACCTGAGCGGGTGTAGGGGCTTGGATCTGCGGCTTGTTGCCCAGGGGAGTGACGGGTTGGAGGATGAGGGGAATGGCGGGATCGATGCTGGCAATTAACTCAGTTGTCTGCTCCAGTTCCTCCGCTGTGGTTTGCTGGCTCAGGATCAGTTTGCAGAACACCTCTACTCCAGCGGTGTGGCAGCAGCGGAGAAATTCGGCATGGGCGGTCCAGTAGTTTTCGCCACTGGCACTGGGCAGCTTGATATCCATTCCCACCAGATCCAGCCAGGCTAAAACCTGTTGTAGTTCCTGGGGACGATGACCTCCCGTTTCTAAATAGAGGGGTAGACCAATGGTTTCCCGCAGTTGGGGCAGCAAGGACTGCAGAAAATGGGATTGCAGCAGGGGTTCACCCCCAGTCAGGCTAATACTATCGTGCAGGTGGGACAGATGCAGGTCTTTAACCCAGGTGAGCAACTGGTCGATCGTGACCGGATTGGGGTAAGTCTGAAAATCACGCTGTCCGGGCGATCGCTCGATCTGACAGGTGGGGCGACTGTACCAGGTATGGGCACTATCACAGAAGTGGCAGCGGAGGTCACACTGGGCAAACCGAATGAAAATTTGTCGTGTTCCCACATTCAACCCCTCCCCCTGAATGGCAGAAAACACTTCGACCAGAGGGGCGGTGAGATTGAGTTGTGCTTCAGCCGCAGGAGAAGAAGGGACGGAGGAAACCATGGGTGAACCCGATACTGCTTTTCCAGCCTAACAATTCAGGGATGCTGCGATGGAACCTGTGGTGTTTCAGGAACATACTCCGCTGCATTCACGCTGGTTTCTTCCAGCCGTAGCCGTTCCACCTGGACTGTGGGGGGAAAATAGCCCAACTGCTCTAATACCCGCTCTGCCTGCTCTGCCAGGACTCGGGCCAGGTTTTCTGTAGTTGGATCAAACGGTAGAACAAATAAACGCAGTTGTGGGTCCGTTGCCTGCAGTACGGAAACGAGGGGATCTTGCTCGTTCAGCATCAGCGTGTGATCGAGATGGGCATCCAGCCAGGACCGCCAGGCCGTTTTGAGCTGGCCAAACTCAATCACCATCCCCTGGGTGTCTAATTTTTCCGCTTTCAAAGTCAGAATCACACTCCAACTATGACCGTGAATGCTCCGACACTTGAGGGAGTTGTCTGCCTGAAAAAAGCGATGGGCAGCTTCGGCATTATGGCGAATTTCCAGACGATACATGGGATGGGATTGAGGGGTAGAGGCTGGCCCCAAGGCGGGAATAATTTCATTCTACAAATCCTGTTTTTCCATTGTGGTTGCTTGGTCAGCGATAGGGCAGTGGATCGGTGAGGGAGAGTTCGGCAAACGCCGCTAAGCGCAAACGGCAGCTATCACAAACCCCACAGGCCACAGGCGGATCATTACCTCCCCCATCGCTATAACAGGACCAGGTTTTAGCCCAGGGAACCCCCAGGCGGTTGCCCAACTGAATAATGGCAGGCTTGGTCAGGTCAATTAGGGGGGTGATGATCTGAATCGGCTCTCCTTCCCGTCCCTGTTTAGTGCCCAAATGGTAAACCTCCTGCATGGCAGCGATATAGTCAGGACGACAATCGGGATAACCCGAATAGTCGATCGCATTCATCCCGGCATAGACCTGGGTTGCTCCGATCGCCTCGGCATAACTGAGGGCAAAACTGAGAAAAATTGTATTGCGGGCGGGCACATAGGTAATTGGAATCTGCTCTGCCATTTCCTCAAGCGCACGGTTTTGCGGTAAGTCCAGTGTGTAATCGGTTAGGGCAGAGCCACCCCACAGGCCCAGATCAAAGCTGATCACCTGATGCTGAACTACCCCCGCCAGTTGAGCCACTGCGATCGCCGCCGCTAATTCCTGCTTATGACGTTGCCCATAATTAAACGAGAGGGCATAGCAATCGTGGCCCAGGGAGCGAGCCAGATAAAGAACTGTGGTGGAATCCAGTCCGCCTGATAACAAAATGACAATTTTCATCGCGCTCCTTGACCTTCCTTGCCCATCGGCTATTCCAGCTGAAAAGACTGATTAAAATGCTTGTAGATGAATAGAAAAGTTACTCCTCCGTTAATTTGATTGCAGTGTTACAATCCATCCCAGTTCTTCCTATGATAAAAATCTTCATAACTTAGAATGGCTGTGGTATTATCCATCTGGGCAACTAAATTATAGGAAGCATAATTATACTGCGATCGCTGCACAATACTGGAGAGGAGTGAGGAGCATGGCATTGGGGAGAGACGCAGGCAACAAGCGCAATTCAGTCGCACCGATCCGGGTGGGGGTGATCGGGGTTGGCAACATGGGACAACATCATACGCGGGTGTTAAGCCTGCTAAAAGATGCTGAACTGGTGGGGATCTCAGACGTTAACCTGGAGCGGGGCATTGATACCGCTGGTAAGTATCGCGTTCGGTTCTTTGAAAATTATCGGGATTTACTGCCCCACGTTGATGCCGTTTGTATTGCCGTTCCTACCAAGCAGCACCATGAGGTTGGGCTGGCCTGTTTGCAAGCGGGGGTACATATTTTGCTGGAAAAGCCGATCGCGGCCAGTATCAGTGAGGCGGAATCTCTAGTCAATGCTGCGGCTGAGTGTCAATGCCTGTTGCAGGTCGGCCATATTGAGCGGTTTAACCCCGCATTCCAGGAATTGAGTAAGGTTTTGCAAACGGAAGAAATTCTGGCTCTAGAAGCCCATCGCATGAGTCCTTACAGCGATCGGGCCAATGATGTCTCCGTTGTCCTGGATTTAATGATCCATGATATTGATTTGCTGCTGGATCTCGTCCCCGCTCCCGTGATCAAACTCACCGCCAGTGGCAGTCGGGGTAAAACTTCCGAGCATCTGGATTATGTCACGGCTACCCTGGGGTTTGCCAATGGGGTGGTGGCCACCCTCACAGCGAGTAAGGTCACCCATCGCAAACTCCGCCGGATTGCAGTGCATTGCCAGAACTCCCTCACGGAAGCCGATTTCCTCAGAAATGAAATTCTGATTCACCGCCAAAATCCCGCCTATTGTCGCCCAGACTACCAGGTCTTTTACCGTCAGGATGGGCTGGTCGAAAAGGTTTACACCAGTAATGTGGAGCCGCTGTACGCCGAATTGGAGCACTTTATCAGTTGTGTTCACGGTGGCCAGCAACCCTCTGTGGGGGGGGAACAGGCCCTCAAAGCCCTCCGCCTGGCCAGTGCGATCGAACAAATGGCCCTGAATGAACAAGCCTGGCAGGATTGGGACTGGAGCGGCGATGCCAACTTGCTGCACCTCCCTAATCTCCTGGGCTGATCTGCTTATCGGCTGATCTGCTTGTCGGCTGATCGACGTGGTCAGTACTTTTGAGTCATGCCGTTGGCGTAGAGGCTGCCCGGAGGGTGATGTGCGTCTCTCTCAGGAGTTGAGTTAATTTGTGTACCAGAGCGGAGGTCTAGGGGATAAAGCCCTATATAGAATGAAGGCGGTTTTGTATTACCCTCATTTTAAAAATTCTAAGATTGATTTCAGATTCTCAAACCTGACTTGCCATTACAATCGATTCGTATTCTTCTCGAATTTTTGTGATTCTCTAGGTTGTGGAGGGAGGCAACAGATATGTCTTCAGATTTTGATCGCGGCATCATGAAGTTTAAGGGAGCGGATCGCCCCGGCACGATCGCAATTTCAGCCATTTTGCTCCTCGGATCGATCGGACTCTTGATCTGGTGGTCTCTCAATACCGCCTATGCCTTAAACTAGAGATCCTGTCCCATTAAGTGTGAGTCATGGTAGAACGTCCGATTAAGAGATCTGAGCGGCCAGCCCCGGCCCAGTCCCCCTCAGAAAGTCAGCCAGGCTCCACGGCTAGAACAGAGCAAGAAACCTCTGGAAGACGGGATCGGGGGGAAGGTGGCAAAAAAGGGAAAGGCAGAGGGAAGCGATCGGATCAAAAGGATGCCCCGAAAGCTATTAATCCTGCTCTGATGCGCGGCCCCAAACCCGTTATTTCTGCTCTCGTGGTTGAAGAACCCCCAGCCGAACCTGAAGTGGTCGAGTCTGAAGCATCTGAGCCAGTAATAGGGGAAGCCTCTGATACAACTGCCCCCACTGAATAGTTAGCGGTCAAACAACCGGCATAGCTGCTGTACTTTAGGTACGGTTAGGAGAACGGTAAGCCAGCACCTCCACCTCTTTCGGTTATGGCAGCCGTAGCAATCCCATAGACCTGAAAACCCGCTTGACTCAAGGTGGCGATCGCTGAGCGGGCAGTGGCTCCGGTTGTGTATATATCGTCTATCAGCAAAATAGGGCGTTTAGGCCGCTGCCGCAGGAGATCTTTGCCCAGGCAGAACGCCGCGTTTAAGTTTTCCTGACGTTGCTGCTTTGAGAGTGAATATTGGGCAGTGGTATGTCGAACTCGCTCCAGCCCATGGGCATGTAAAGGCAGGTTAGTGATCCGACAAAAACTGCGGGCTATTAACTCCGCCTGGTTAAATCCTCGTGTGCGTAACTTTTCCCGGTGCATGGGGATGGGAACAACAATCACGGCAGCGCTGGACAGGGGAGAAAAAAATCCTTTGCTAGTCTGGTGTCCGTGGTGCTGTAACCAGGCTTCCCCTAACCACTCTCCCAGGGGGCGGGCCAGTTGGGGTTGATTTTTGTATTTAAGATCAGAAATTATGCGCTTCAAGGCCCCACCATAGCGTCCCCAGGGAAAAACGGGAGGGTAGGCTGACCAGAAGTGGGGGTAGACTGAGGCGGACAGTTGACAGGTTTTAACCTGGGGTAGACAGTGGCGACAGAGGGGCTGGGCAGATTTTCTTTGGCAAAAAGAGCAACGATAGTAAAACAGAAAGGGCAACCACTTGCGGAGGATTTGCTGCCAATTCATCTGGGTGATCCTCTAGGCTTTCCTGGATATTCTTATCATAAATGCTAAATAAAGACAAGAATTCCTGGGAGCATATAACGACTAAGCTCACCGGACGCAAGCAACTTTTGCAACTCAACTGACTAGCTTCCAACCGACATTCCGCACATGAGACAGAGTTTAGTTTAAATCTTGAACTCTGAATAGCTTATTTAACAAGCTTTTTGACCACTAATTGGTACTATTAAATGAACGAACTCGTCTCACTTCAGTCTCACGATTGAGATTGACATAGAGTCTGGAACTATTACAGCATAAGGGTTTCCAGCATTGTCTACTATGCTAGTATCAACCTGCGGAATGTCGGTTCCAACGTTCCGGTGCAGCGACTTGTTAGGCTGCTGCTGCTTTTGTAGTTTAATTGAACTATATCAAGTATTTTGGTTACGATCATGTACCCTCAAAAAGATGAACTATTGTAGACTGCTTAAGCTAAACTAAGCTCATGACACCAAAAAGCCTAGAGAGTATTAAGATCCATCAGTTTAGGGGACTCCGAGATCTTGAGTTAGGAAATCTCGGACTTATTAACCTGCTTGTGGGTATTAATAACTCAGGAAAAACAAGTGTTCTTGAAGCCATTAATATTTATTGTCACCCTTTAGACCTAAGAGTTTGGCTTGGGACTGCTAGGCAAAGAGAGCAAGAAGCAATACGAGCACGAACTCCCGCAATAGATGCACTAAGATGGTTGTTCTCACATGAATTCAGTTTTGACAAAGAACAACTTCAGAAAGGTAATATCCTCATTTCTAGTGAAGGTTCTTTTTCTGTTAAGAAAATGGAGGCAACTTACGAGCAGATAGAGGGAATTTGGGTCTCCGATAGAAGAAACAAAAGAAGCTTTTCTGGCGAAGAACAGGCACTTGAGAATGAGGAAATTCCAGGAATAAGGAAAGGTCTGGATCTGAAGATTGATTTGTTTACTGAACAGTTAAGCCTTCTGGAAAGTGTGCCATCTCTGACTGAAAGCTTCCAATTATGGGAAGATGAATTTTTATCTAGGTTAGCTGGAAAAGGTGAGCCTAGTTTGCGTACTGCAATTGTTACTCCATCATCTCATCGTTCTGAAATCGGTCAAATTCGATTGCTTTCAGAGGCTAGGTTTCAAAACTTTAAATCTGATGTACTTAATTTACTTCAGCAACTAGATAGAAATATTTCCGATATTGAAATACTTTTATCACCAGAAACTGTAACCTCCAGATTCAATATTTATATTCATCATGAGAGACTTGGGCTTGCTCCCATCAGTACATTTGGTGATGGAGTTCGCCGCCTGCTTCATATAGCTCTTAAACTAGCAAGTGTAAAAGGAGGCGTGCTTTTAATTGATGAACTTGAATCTACAATTCATACTGAGGCACTTCAAAATTCTTTTAGTTGGCTTACAAAGTGGTGCAAAGAAATGGATGTCCAGCTACTTGCAACCACACATAGTTTAGAAGCTGTTGATGCTCTATTGGAAGTTACTGAATCTTCATCAGAGTTAGTGCTTTATCGATTGGAGCCAAAAGAAATGCATACGCGAGTAGTTAGACATGATTGGAATCGACTAAAACGTCTACGAGAAGAACTGGGGCAGGAGGTTCGTTGGTGAGTCGTCGCTGCGTTCTAATTGGAGTGGAGGGGAATCATGATCAAGCTTTTCTATGCAAAGTCTTACGTGAATTACTAGGATTTTCCCAGTTCAATGACGATGAATCAAAGCTAGATTCTTTGTGGAGAAAGTTCATTCCTGTATATCCTCCGAAAACAGGAAGGCTGTATCTTAGACTCGATATGCCTTCAATTTTGTACACGGATACTCTGTCGGTTGCTGTATATGTGGGCGAAGGAAGTAAGCTTATTGATAATCTAAATACCAAATTAGCTGATATTGATTACTCCACAGATCTAGCAGCTTTTGGAATTGTGGTTGATGCAGATAAGTACACACCTCCTCAAGTTGCTAGAGCATATCATGACGGCTTTCAAGAGTTTTTCCCTGATTTTCCGACAGAGGTTGGTGAATCAGGAAGTGTAACAGGAAATTCACCGAAATTAGGTTTATATATACTCCCTAATAATTACGATCAAGGTGTGCTTGATACTCTTCTATGTGAGTGTGGTGAAGTTGCTTATCCAACCCATATGGAGAGAGCAAAAGCTTATATCAACCAGTTTTCTAGTGAAGAAATTCAAAAAATAGGATGGAAGCCTTTTGATAGAGAAAAAGCTACCGTTGCCGCTGTAGCAAGTATACTCAAACCGGGCAAAACAAACACAGTCAGTATTGCAGATAACAAATGGATATGTGCCCAGGCTGAGCAACAGCTCCCACAACTCCAAAATCTGACTCATTTTTTGAAGAAACTCTTAGGCATACTAAATTAATTGCGTCAGTTGCTCCAAGAAAGCTGTCGAGTATTTCATCCTGCAACATAAACGATAATCTTTCGGCTGCATCCTTACCAGGGAACGAAGTAGCCTAACCATTGGTTATCCCGTGGGCAACCTCCTTCACTGCTCCCTCAGTAGGCATTACGCTGACCTAAAAACACCAGGGCTGTCTTGAAGATAATTTGTAGATCCAGAGCCAGAGACCAGTGTTTGAGATAGTGGAGATCGTACTCGATCCGCTTTTTCATTTTGTCCAGGGTGTCCGTTTCACCCCGAAATCCATTCACCTGAGCTAAGCCTGTGATTCCAGGTTTTACTTTATGGCGCAACATATAACCCCGGATTAACTTGCGGTAATACTCGTTGTGAGCCACTGCATGGGGACGGGGGCCAACGATACTCATCCGCCCCTGGAGGACATTGATCAGTTGTGGTAATTCATCCAGAGAGGTTTTGCGTAAAAAAGCTCCAAATGGGGTGATTCTGGGATCATCACGCCTGGCCTGTTGCACAACATCGCCATTTTCCATCACCGTCATGGTGCGGAATTTGTACACCACAATATCCTGGCTATTGAAGCCATAACGCCGCTGCTTAAACAGAATCGGGCCCGGTGAAGAGAGTTTGACCCCAATGGCAATCAACAGAAGGAGGGGCGATAGAATAATCAGGGCAAAACTGGCTAAACAACAGTCCAGAATTCTTTTCAATGTGTGCTGGAGATCAGAGAAGGGAATTTCCCAAACTGCAATCATGGGAATGCCGTTCATTTCATAAACTGTGGCCTGCATCAGGTTGAACAATAAAAGGTTGGGAATAAAATAGACACAGGCTGTTGTATCCTGTAAGTCTTCGATCAATTGCTGAATGGTTGCTTCACTCTGTTGGGAGACAGCGATATAAACAATATCAATTTGGCGATCGCGGACATAGGCGGGTAAATCTGCCAAGCTCCCTAAAACTTTACCTTCAAGGACCGAAGTTGAATTTGACTCAACAAAAAACCCCAGCAATTGAATTCCCAGAAAAGGGGAGTTCTTGATTTGTTTGGCTAAATTTAATCCCCCTTTAGTTAAGCCTGCGATTACCGCTGTACGGGTGCTATAACCCAGCATGTGCATTCTTTTCTGGCGGGAGACCAGGTAGAAATAAAAGCTGTATTGCACCACGGGAACTAAGACGGCCCAGGTAATTAATAGACTGCGGGAAAAGTAGGTACCTGTCTTGGTTAAGTAGCCGGTTAGGGAGAGTACAGCTATAACCAGACTCCAGCTAGAAAGAAAGTTGAGGAATTTCGGATTTCGCTTGGTAGAAAAAAAACCGTCATACAATCCTGTCACCTGATAGATCAATAAAATCAGAAGGCAGGAAATAATCGCCAGAATGAAGTAGGCTTCACTAAAATACACCTCAAAAATCTGGCTCAAAATAAACAGTAAAGAAATCGCCAAAACGGGATGAATAACTTGTTGGATGAGATGCAGAATTGACGTATTCTTCTTAAGTAAAATATGGGAGTTGAAGTGCATCGGTGTTTAATCTTGCAGGGGTGAAAATGTGATATTTTAAAGTCAAAGCTGATACCCACCTAAAAGTGTGTTTCGATAGGCGCTGACAGCAATTGAATTAAGGGATAACGGTTGTCTGGGGAATGGGAACAATAAACTTTCCTCCCCAGCCCCGCACGAAACTGGTCTGTTCCATAACTTCTTCTTTGATATTCCAGGGCAAGATCAAGACGTAGTCCGGTCGGCTTTCCTGTAGCTTTTCCGGGGGATAGATCGGGATATGGGTCCCGGGCAAAAATTTTTCCTGCTTGTGGGGGTTGCGATCGCAAACATAGTCGAGAAAATCTGTGCCAATGCCACAGTAATTGAGTAATGTATTGCCCTTGGCGGCCGCTCCATAACCCACAATCTGCTGCCCCTGGCTTTTCAAGTCAATTAACAGCTTCAGCAACTGGTATTTCAATTTTTGGGCTTGCTGATTGAACTGCGTATAGGTTTCCAATTGATCCAGTCCTGCCTGTTGTTCTTTTTCCTGAAGCTGATGGACACGATCGCTGAGGGGATAGGGGGCAATGCGATCATGCTGAGCATAAATCCGTAGTGAGCCACCGTGGGTGGGCAGTTCCTCGACATCAAATAACATCAAGCCGTGGGTTGCAAATATTTTTTCAACAGCAAGCAAAGAAAAATAGCAGAAATGTTCATGGTAAATCGTGTCAAACTGGCTCTGCTGGACAAGCTGGAGCAAATGGGGAAATTCCATCGTCAGTACGCCTGAGGGTTTCAGGACTAATTTCAGGCCAGCAACAAAGTCATTTAAATCTGGCACATGGGCCAGAACATTGTTACCCAGTAATAAATCTGCCTGTTGTCCAGCAGCAACCATCGCTTCAGCCGTTGCCACCCCAAAGAATTGGACAAGGGTTGGAATCCCTTTAGCCTCAGCAACTCTGGCGATCGTAGCGACGGGTTCCACCCCAAGAACAGGAATATTGTTCTTTAAAAAAAACTGGAGGAGATAACCATCATTACTGGCAATTTCAATCACCTGTTTGCCCGGATTAAGGCTAAACCTGTTGATCATCTTTGCAGTATAAGTTTTGGCATGACGTAGCCAGCTATCTGAATAAGAAGAAAAATAAGCATAGTCATCACTAAAGATTTCACTGGGTGGCTCAAATTCTTCTAACTGAACTAGCCAGCAATTGCTGCAAACATAAGTGTGAAGAGGATAAAATTTTTCAGCCAAATTAAGTTGATGGGGTGCCAAATAATCATTTGCCAGGGGAGAAACTCCCAGATTAATGAAGCTATGGTTCAGTTCTTGAGAGCAAAAACGGCATTTTTGACTAACCATAAATCCCATACTTTAGCGAGGGTTTATGCCTACTCATCTTAGATGAAATGTCTTGATTAGAGCGTACCCGGCGGAATAGCTCTAAAGATAGATCTTGTTTTCTTCCTTAGTGCTTTTGAATAAATCCGCAGAAATGGACTTGATTCTGGTTGAGTGACAGGATTGGATTGATGGCTAATCCATACGATCGTTTGAATCTGGGGATCGCTCTGGTCGATAGGTTAAAACTCTGGCTGGCACACCCGCAGCGATCGCGTTGGCAGGAATATCATGGGTGACCACTGCCCCTGCGGCAACCACCGCTCCCCGTCCAATCCGCACCCCATCCAGGACAATCACGCCGTACCCCAGCCAAACATCATCTTCGATCACAATTCCCCCTTTGGTTTCTAACGGTTGAGCCATGATCGGTTGACCTGCAACAATTGCATGGTTATAGGAATAGAAGGCACAGTGAGGGGCAATTTGAACCTGGGAGCCAATGCTGATGGGGGCTATATAGGCAGAAAACTGACAGCGAGGTTGAATGCAGGTTTGCTCACCGATCTGTATCTGACCCCCGTGGCCAGTTTGTAAAATAGTGTCCCGCAGAATACGAACTCGATCGGCTAACACGACCGCTCCCCCCGCTTCATCCTGGTAAATTAGCACGCGATCGTCGATAAAAATGTGGTTGCCCAGACTCAAAGCTGCGTGATAAAGGGTGGCCTGGATCGAAATATAGCCCTGGGAATTGTACCGGGCTAAATGGCGACACTCAAAATAAGGGGGGGTAAACCAGGTGGCCAGCCAGGTGGCTAGTCGGCCCGTCAAACTCAGTCCAGCAAAGCGCATCCAGAACACTTGCCAGCCCTTTGCTAAGAGTCCAGCCCATCCAGTTTGATCTAAAGTATTGAAGATCTTCTGCCGTTTTGAACAAGCTTTTGTGAGTTGGTCAGAGTTAAGTGAAGCTTGCTGCATGGGTTGAATGAATAAGTTGGAATTTGAGATTTTGCTGAGCTTTCAGCATTAAATATAGCAATCCTATTTGAGATCCAAACGGGGTAAAGAGGTGAAACCCCTTTTGTGGGGGAACCCCACACCCCCCTTTTTCTCAACCCATTTAGGGTAGCTATATGAGATGGGAGATTGCAGAAGAATTCAGGAAAGTTGAGCTTCGGGTTTGGTGAGAACAGCGTAGATATTTAGACAAAACAGCTTGCCAACGTAAGGCAACTTCCTGAGGGGATTGAGGAGGCGGGTAGAGCTGCGGTTAGAACTGTTCACAGAGAAAGACTGGATCGACAACCCAGAATCCCGAAATAATTTTACATAGTCATCGATCGAGAGCTTGTTCATCCCCAGATCGTAAATTGATCTCGCCTCCACTTCAGACAGCTCACGAAAGACTTCTAAAATTGTGTTTTCCGAAACTAGAAGATGGCTCCAGGGAATGCTATTGCCAAAGTTCCACCCCTCAACGCTGCCATGAAAACCACAAGGGCTATGCCAGAGGGGACCAAAGCCAGCATACAAACGGCCATTGGGCTTCAGCACCCGCTTGATTTGAGCTAGCATTTCCGGCAGGTCAATGATGTGTTCAAACGCATCTTTCGAGATAATGCAATCAAAACAATTTTCAGAAAAATTGCTTAAGTCACCGCAATGAAATTGAAGAATATCGCTCAAGTAGGAATAGTTTTCATTGATGTAGCGATTACCAAAATCAATATCAGATGGATTGATATCTAAACCAATGATTTTACCAGGGGAAGACTGGGCAATATCAATGGATAAACTGCCCAAACCACAACCCAACTCCAGCACATGCAGATTTTTTAAGTCGGGTTTTCCGCCTAGATTCCGCCAAAATTTGTCTTGAGATCCCAGGGCCCTATTAATATATTCGACTGCATGTTGATAGTAATTTTCTTCAGCTTTTTTGATCAGTAATTGCTGCTTGAAAAGTTGTCTACCCACCATCTCCGTATACTCCTCTTCAAGAAAAGTGCAACCCAACTCAAGGGACTACGTGCATTTACTTAAGATAGTATATTAAGCGTAAAAGAATGGATTAAAAAGAGAAATGAGCAGGGAGAAAAATTGAAAGTGATCCAGGTCACCAAGGACCATTGCGCTGGATCATGCAGGTCTTCAGAGCTTTGTAGCTAAAGTAACGAACGTTCACGTTTGGCTTTTGAGCATCTCTACCCTCAGGTAGATGACGTAATTTTGCTAACGAAATCACACAAGGGGGACTCAGTTATCGTGCTGAGCAAGATTGCCATGAAAAAACTTTTAGGTGCGACATTGCTGGCCTCACTCTGTGCTGTGGGACTGGGGAGTGCCAGTGCGTGGTCAGATAGCTTTGGCAGCACCACTGTTGCAGGTTTACAAGACCGGACCAAACGCCCCACCTCCAAGGGAGCATCACCAGTGGACCTACCAGCCTCGGATTACACACCGCCACCCATGGAAAACTCTAGCCCCTCTGGCTGGAAGCGATCGACTGGCCAGCAACGCTCGATCAACTTTACGGGTGGTTTTGAGAGCGGTAACTTGAATGGCTGGTCCAGGGAAACCTGTTGTTCCCATTCCGCTGCGGTCACCACCTCGCCTGTGCGGGAAGGACGATTTTCGGCCCGGATGATGCTGCGTAGAAGTGATCGGGATGTCCAGGGTAGCAAGCGATCGGAGTTGGCCCACGTTCCAGTTGCAGCAAATTCCGAATATACCTATCGCTTCAGCATTTTCCTGCCTTCGGACTACTCTTACGATCGCTCCTTTGAAATTCTGGCCCAGCTGCACAACTTTCCCGATTCCCATCTGGGGGAAGCCTGGCGTTCGCCTGCACTGATGCTGAGAACCGCCTACGGGAAATGGTTTGTCGAAAACCGCTGGGACTCCAAGCAGGTCACAGTCAATAACCGCCCGGAGGGGAACCAAACCTGGGACCTGGGTTCCTACGCCAAAGGCCGCTGGACGGATTGGGTGATTCACGTCAAGTGGTCCCCCCGCTCGGATGGGTTCCTGAACATCTGGAAAGACGGACAACTGGTGGCCCGCCGCGTTGGACCCAACACCTACAATGACACCAGAGGTCCCTTCTTCAAAGCAGGAATCTATAAGCCCGACTGGAAGTACAATCCCAGTTTTTCCTCAACCAGCCAGCGGACCATCTATGTCGATGGCATCAGGATTTATCCAGGTAAGCCCTAACCCCTTCGATTAACCCAGGCTTGGCAGGGAGAGTAGAGGCGTAGATCGGAAACTCCCTCCCGCTCTGGTCTGTGCCTCTCTTCCCTGGCTGAACGGTTCTAGACCTCCGCTAAAGTTGTGGTCTGGGTTGGGGAGGAAACAACTTCGGAGGTGCTGGTCTGCTGGTACTTGCGGGCATAACGATCGGTGAGATAACGGTTCAGCAGTTTATCCAGACGGTAGACCACCTTCTTAACCAGCAGGTAATCCTGGCCAAAGGTGAGACGGTGAATGAGGGGATTCAGCAACGTCCATTTGCGCCGAAACTCAACCGTACTCTTGGCCAGTTTGGTCTCGTCCTTGTCCAGGTTCCATTTGCTGTAGAAATGACGCATACTGGCGATCGCCCAGGCATCACTCCAGCGCAGCATGTAGAAGGGAATATCTGTCCATTCCAGGGGAGGGCCCGGTACGTAGGTAATCACTGAGGCCGGCTCCAGATAGACCGTTCCCCCGGACTGCCGCACCAGCATACAGAAATCCAGGTGTTCCCGTGTGTTCAGCAGCCCTTGATCAAAACAGCCCACCTGCTCAAAAATGGCGGAGCGGATAAACATGCAGTGGAACTCGGCCAGTTCAGTTTCCTGGCGATAAAGGTGTTGCTGCATCGTGGCCACGGGCTTGTTACAGCCGTACATCTTTTCGTGGAATTTGCGACTGCTGTGATCAGTCTTTTGATTTTCCTTGACATGGGCTTCACCCCCGGCACTGTGAATGATCTGATCCTCCAGCTTGCCAATCAACAGCAGGGGACTGATCACACTCGCTCCCGTCTCCTCCGCACAGGTGACCAGCGGGCTTAACCAGCCTGGGGTAACCTCTACATCATTATCAATAAAGACCACATATTTAGTATCAACATAGCGGAGACCGAGATTACGGGCATAGTTGGGGGAAAGATAGCGATCCTGGCGAATCAGTTCAAAGCCCCGTTCCCTGGCCTGGGTTTGAAGGTAGTCCTGGACGGGCTGGGGGGAACCGCCATCGACATAGACGAGCTTGAAGGGCAGATCGGTATGCTGATAAATGCTTTCCAGGGATTGGCGGGTGAAGCTGAACCGCTCCCGGGGAACAACGACGATCGTCACCTGGGGATCTGTGACCTGGGGATCTGAAAGAGTAGAGTACATAGGTGTTTTAGCGGATTTCAAAAAGTTTTAGCTTGGCGGACGTTGGACTTAAATCGGCAACAAAGTTGGACTTAAACCGGGAATCAAGTTGGACTTAAACCGGCAATAAAGTGTTCTGGCCTAGCTCAGCCTGGGCAAGCAGGGAATGGTACAGGTTGGTATATTTCTGCACCGCAACCTCCAGAGAGAAGTCTTGCTTAACCCGCTCTGGACCATTTCGGCTCATGTTTTGGTGCAATTGGGGCTGGGTGAGCAGTTGTTGGATGCCCCGGCAGAGATCACTGGCGTTTTCCGGTTCGGCCAGATAACCTGTGAGACCGTGCTGCACCACATCTGGAACTCCCCCTACCTTGAAGGCAACCACGGGTGTACCACAGGCCAGGCTTTCCAGGGCAACATTGCCTAATAACTCATTGCGAGTCGGAAATAGAAACAGATCAGCGGCGGCATAGCAGTGGGCTAACCGTTGTTCATCGCTGATATACCCCAGGTTGACAGTTTCAATCCCAACCGCCTGGGCCAGGGATTCGCCACCGTGACCAAGGGTGAGTAGCAGCAGGTTGGCCGTTACAGACTGGGGTAGTTCCCGGATCGCTTGCAGCAGCAGGTCGCCCCCTTTGCGGGGATTGTTGAGGTTGCTGGCGGAGAACAGCAGAATGTTTCGATCTAGGGGTAAGCCCAGGGATTGCCGACAGGATTGCCGATCGCGGGGGTAAAAAATTTGGGTATCGACCCCGTTGTAAATGCGATGGTGAGGGAAGTGGCTGAGCATACTCTGCTGCACCTGCTCCGTTGCCCAACGGCTTTTGGTCACCACCACCAGATTAGAACGCTGAAAGGCCCACTGCTTCAGTTTCCACTCCAGAGCGGTGCCATCCCGTTGAATAGCTGGGTAGCCGTCTGGATAGGGACAGTGACCACAGCCCGTTTTCCAGCGATCGCAGTCGTAACTGTACTGGCAATGCCCGGTGTAGGGCCACATATCGCACAGGGTTAAGATGGCCGGTTTATGGCGGGTAAGGCGCGGCAACCAGAGGTAAGAGAAAAAAACAAAAAAAGAGTGAATATGGAGAATATCCGCCGCTTGATAGGCCGGATGCTGGATCAGTCGATGACCACTCAGATCCGGGGCCTGGCTCAACCCCAGGAAGCGGGAGGCTTCTCTCAACCCTCGATCCACTCCCCGTTCCAGCAGGGTGCGCTTAAATTGGAGCACATGTTCGGGAGGACGGGAGGCAGAACTGGGTTTGGCAGAGAGAACCGTGGATTCAATTCCCGCTGCCCTGAGGGCCAGATGCAGACGCTGCATGGAGATGGCTCCTCCGGCTCCGCTACCATCCGGGTGAGAACTGAGGTGGAGTACACGCATTGTTTAAGGTTGGGCAGGGACAACCCTGAGTTGAAAGGAGAGGGGCATAAAGGGGGAAAAGAGAAACTGCTCGGTTAGGCGACGGTGGCTAGGGATTTGGGGGTGGCAAAGTAGACATCCTGCTCGGCCCTGAGCTGGTCAGAGAGCCGTCCCTGTGGAAGTTCGACATCATCGTAGGTCAGCACCTGATCACGGGGAATCGCGCGCTTCAGTCGGCATCCTTCGGCTAATCCCATGGGCAGAAGCCGTTGCGATCGCACCACTGCTGCGTTTTCACACTGACCATAGGTCATGTAATAGCCCATTCCATCCAGGGTTTCCCCTGCCTTCAGGTCGATTTTAGCCGTGGCTACCACATCTACCTGGGGGCCAGCCTGGGGGGTCAGAACCGGATCATTAAACAGCACCACACGGGCAACGGAGAGGGGAACTTCAAAGTGACAGAGGTGGTAGGGGGTATAGAAGCTGTAGAGGGGACCTTCGCCCAATTTGTACAAATTCAGGTAGTGGCGTTGTTTGGGGTCATCGTGGCTGGCCAGGACAAAGATGCCCGGACCGGGTTGGGCCCCCACCACATAATCGACAATGCCGCCCAAGGACTGGAGTTGCTCAATATCGTAGCGATGCACCAGCTCATCTACATGTCCGGGGTGGTCATAGCCCAGCATCCCCCGTTGCGCGACCTGCATCCCCGTGGCGTTGGCCACAATGGCCTGTTCAAAAGAAATTTTAGTGCCATCGGCAAAACTGGTGACCATGTGGGGTTTTTGGCCCCAGCGGCGGGCAAAGCCTTCCTGGGTGGTGGGGTTGCGATAGGGATCTTGTAAACCTTTGATGTTGCCGCAAAGTAAAGGCGTGAGACCAATACTTTTAACAAAGCGGTAGAGGTTCATCTGCACCCCCGGTTGATCGCCATCGGAGAAGGTGAGGATCACCCCCGCGCGATCGGCATAAACCTTCAAAATTGGCCCAAGGGTGCCGTCCAGTTCCGCATTCATCATGATCACTGGCTTCTGATAGGCGATCGCTTCCATCACCACCCCCGCCCCATATTCCACGGTGCCGGTGACTTCGATCAGGGCATCAATGTTTTCGGCCCGACAGAGCAATAGGGCATTCTCCGTAATGGCGGGCCGGCCCGCAGCGATCGCGCTTTCCAGGGCAAAGCTGTTCTCTACGGCCTCGATCGTGTCGATTCCAGCCTCAAGGTAGGCCCGTCGTGCTCCTTCCAGATGGCGATTGGCAATGGCCACCAGGCTCATCCCCGGCACAGAATTAATAATTTGATTGGCAATGCCCCGGCCCATGAACCCGGCCCCGATCAGACCAACGCGAATTGGGTTGCCAGCTTCAGCTCTGGCTTTAAGAGCACGATCGACAATAATCACAAGGCAAACTCCTTTACTAACTTTGGCAGTAATAACGTGGGGAGGCAGACCATCAACCCTGCGGTCAAACCAGCAAGGTCTAACTGCGGTTGATCAACTTCTGGCCCTGAACCTTCGAGAAAATAGCTCGGACAATGTACCCCTGAGGTCGAACCTTCGAGAAAATAGCTTGAACCTTCGAGAAAATTACTCGGATGATGAGCCGCTGAGGTCGAACCTTCGAGAAAATAGCTTGAACCTTCAAGAAAATTACTCGGACGATGAGCCGCTGAGGTCGAACCTTCGAGAAAATAGCTTGAACTCTCAAGTAAAAAGCTCGGATGATGAGCCGCTGAGGTCGAACCTTCGAGAAAATAGCTTGAACCTTCAAGAAAATTACTCGGACGATGAGCCGCTGAGGTCGAACCTTCGAGAAAATAGCTTGAACTCTCAAGCTCAAAGGTCGAAGTTCGGGTTTTAGACCGTCAGGGTAGGTTGCTGCAGCAAAGGCCAATGGGCATCTTTATCCGAAATCACCTCGACGGGCAGGGGCCAGGCAATGCCGATGGCCGGATCGTCGTAACGCACCCCCCGTTCATAGCCCGGTGCATAGAACTCACTGACCAGATAGCTGACTTCGGCATCGTCCGTCAGGGTTTGATAGCCATGGGCAAACATGTCTGGAATGTAAAGGGCGCGGTGATTTTCGGCAGTTAGCTCCACCCCAATATGGGACAGATAGGTGGGGGAGTCCGGCCGCATATCAATAATCACATCGTAAATAGCTCCCCTGGTGCAGCGCACTACTTTGACTTCCGTTGCCGGGCTGGTCTGATAGTGCATCCCCCGCAGGGTTCCTTTTTGATAGTTATAGGAAATATTGGTTTGAGCAATGGTTGGCTTGAGACCCTGTTCGAGGAATTCCTGGGCACAGTAGGTACGGGCAAAAAAGCCGCGATCGTCGCGTCGATGTTCAACATCAATTACAAAAGCTCCTTTCAGGGCAGTTTCGGTAAAGATCATGGAGTTAGTCTTCCTGGTGTAAATAAAGCTAAGGTCGAGAGTTCCAGTTGGATCACGGGGGATCGATGTAGCTTTGCCAGCCCACTACACTTCGGCTAGGGAACTATGGGGAGTGGAACGCCAGCTGAAGTCCACAGCCCGCTCCATATCCCGCAGATCAATATAAACGTCGTCCCCGTGGGGATTCTGCCCCCTGGTTGTCTCCGGTCTGCCCCACAGAAATTTCAGCAGGTGATAGATGAGGAAATCCTGGCAGTCTTTGAATCGGGACTTCAGGTTTTGCTTTGAAATCATATTGTTGATGGGGTCTCGCTCTGACTGGAAGCGTAGAGGGTGAGCAGATTGTGCGGCGGCCAAGGTTCCGGCCTTAGATTTCCAGACAGGCTTGCCGCTGGGTCGAAGGTGCAACATCTGCCAGGGTGAGGGCCCGATCGAGATCCCGCAAATTAACGAAAATATCGGTTAAATGGGGGGTTCGCTGGTCTGGGGCAGTTACCTCCTGGGCAAAAAAGTAATAATGCTGCAGTTGCAACTGGGAACTTAACGACCAGTAACCGAGATTGACGTAGGAGGGCACAAAAAACTCAATCACTCTGGTGCCCGGTTGGCAGAACACCAGGTTGGTCAGCCCGGCCCCGTGGGGAGCAACAATGATATCGGCGGAGGAGAAAAGCTGGGCCTGCTCAACCACGGATAGCTGTTCCAGCACCACTGGCTCAAATCCAAACCCTTCCAGAAACTGCAACAGTTCAGCTTCGTTAAGCACCCGGCGATGGCTGGCCCGGGCCCGGCTGATGTAGATCAACCTCCGCTGGGTTGACTGCCCTGGTTGGGGGATGAAGGTCTGGCGTAAAAAGTTACAGATCCACAGGGGGATACAGCCTTCATGGGACCAGACGGAGGGAACCACCAACTGGTTGACTTTGACCTGGACGGGGCGATCGCTGGGGATCTCTAAAATTTTTTCCTGACTAATCCCTAAAATGTTCAGGGTTTCGGTCTGGAATTTTTGCGTCAGTTTTCCCAGTACAAATCGGTCAATGCTAGCCAGTCCCACCTGACTGCGGCGGATCAGTTCAATTCGGGGTAAGAGATCAAACATCCAGTGGTAGTACACCGATTGGGCCGCCACCGCCAGCACCGCCAGGGTTTCAGGTCGCTCAATCACATCCCCCAGGTAGAGTTGCCGAAAAATTGAGTTTTTTTCTGACTCAGGTACCCAGGGGGTCCAGCGATAGGCAAAATCACGGGAGACTTCAGTCACTAAGCGATCGTCGGCAGAAATCACATAGCCGTTATGGCTCCACACCCGTCCCTGGGGCAGCACGGCCACAAAGGCGGCTTTACAGTCGGGCATAAAACTACGGCGGGCCGAGAGTTGGGCCTGGGGGCAGGGTTGGACAGCGATCGGTTCGGTCAACTGCACCTGCTCAGGGGGATGGATTTCCTCATAGCTGCTGGCCGTCTCGTTGCTAGAGGCCTGCACCGCCGCTGCTAGGGAGGGCCAGCAACCCCTGGGGGGGCCAAGCACTTCTGAACTGAAGGGCAGCGATCGCAACAGCCGGGCCAGACTATACAGACAGAAGCGTCCCCCGGACTTCAGCCCGTGCTTCAATTGCTGAGTTGCTTTGCTGCCCATTCCTGGCTCCAGAAAAAGTGGAAATCGATTTGTTCCGTTTCTATCAGGTACTGAAGCTGGCGTAGGCGGGTATAGGCCCGAAAGGCAAACAGGTCGTCGGAGAGGTTGATCAGGGTGAAGAGTTGCAGGAGTTGTTTGGCTCCCTGACGGGCATCCCAGTCACATTTGAATCCAGGCAGGGTCTGCAGAACTTTGTCAAAGCACACCCGATAGCTGCGGTTATCTCCCCCCTGAGTGCCAAAACTCAGCTCACAGCCACTAAAGGTTTCCGCCACAATTTCAGCAATTTCCTTGACGGTGTAGTTATGGGCGGAATCCCCGACATTAAAAATCTGGTTATGGACTAAATCTCGCGGGGCCTCCAGGCAGCAGGCGATCGCTTTGCAAATATCCAGCACATGCACCAGGGGTCGCCAGGGGGTGCCATCACTGCTCATCTGCAACTGGTGGGTGGTCCAGGCTTGACCAGCCAGATTGTTGAGCACGATGTCAAAACGCATCCGGGGGGAGGCCCCAAAGGCGGTGGCATTACGGAGAAAGGTGGGGGAAAAGTCATCGTCCGCCATTGCTTGCAAATCCCGTTCCACCAGCACTTTGCATTTGGCATAGTCCGTCTGGGGGTTAACGGGAGATTCTTCCGTCACCTCACCCCCCGTGGCTACCCCATAAACACTACAGGAAGACATATAGACAAATCGACGAATTCCGGCAGCTTTGGCCAGTTGAGCGAGGCGGACTGAGCCTTGATGGTTGATCTCGTAGGTGATCTGGGGGAAGAGTTGCCCGGTGGGGTCATTGGAAAGTTCCGCCATGTGGACAATAGCATCCACGTCCGGCAGATCTTCAAGGCTAATCTGGCGAATATCTTTATTCAGGGTTTTAGCCGTGAGGGCCGTGCCGTTATACAGCCAACCCGCTTTATAGAAGCCGGTATCCACACCCAGGACTTCATGTCCCCGTTGCATTAACAGCGGTGCCAAAAGCGAACCGATATAGCCCTCGGTTCCAGTTACGAGAATTTTCATTGTTTTCCTTTGTGATAAAAGTTTAGAGATCGATACTGCCCGATCGGCCGTAATCAAGGCCTAACGGTGAAGGGAGATCTGCAGGTGCGTGGGGGCGGGAAGCTGGGAGACGATCGCCCGGCCAATTTCCAGGGAGGCCGTTGCTGCTGGGGAGGGGGCATTACAGACGTGAATGGAATGGTGGCCCGGCACTAGCAGAAAATCGTCCACCAGTTTGCCGTCGGGTTTGAGTGCCTGGGCCCGCACACCGGCATGGCAGGGAATCAAATCCTCCGATCGCACCTCTGGAATTAACCGCTGGAGGCTGTGGACAAACACGGCTTTACTGAGGGAGCGCACCCATTCCTGTAGCCCCGCCTGGGGATGTTTAGCCAGGAGTTTCCAGAAGCCGGGGAAGGTCAGAACTTCGAGCAGGTCGCCCAGATCCACATCCGTCTTGCGATACCCCTCCCGTTTGAAGCTCAAGACTGCGTTGGGACCGGCATGGACGCTGTCATCGATCATGCGGGTAAAGTGTACCCCCAGAAAGGGAAAGTTAGGGTTGGGCACGGGATAAATCAGCCCCTTGACCAGGTCACAGCGGTCCGGGCGCAGTTGATAGTATTCTCCCCGGAAGGGCACAATCTGGGCTTGCGGATCGACGGGTTCTAAGCGGGCCAGGCGATCGCTGTGTAAACCGGCACAGTTAATCAGAAACCGAGTTTCGTACACCCCGTTGTTGGTTTCCAGGACATAGCCCGTAGCGGTGGATTTCAACTGCTGGACACGGGTATTGAGATATAACTCGCCCCCCTGCAGCTTAATTTTCTCCACGTATTTCAGGCAGACCTGACGGTAATTGACAATCCCCGTACTGGCAATCCAGAGCCCGGCTCGACAGCGGACATGGGGTTCAATCTCCTTTACCTGTTCGGCGGAAATCCGGCTGAGGGTCAACCCATTTTTTAACCCCCGTTGATAGAGGTTTTCCAGCAGGGGGAGTTCTGTTTCCTCCGTAGCGACAATGACCTTGCCACAAACCCGATGCTCAATCCCATTGTCCTGACAGAACTGCACCATGGAACGGTTGCCCTCACGGCACAGTTTGGCTTTCAAACTGCCCGGTGCATAGTAAATGCCAGAGTGAATCACCCCACTATTGTTGCCGGTTTGATGGGCGGCCCAATCTGCTTCCTTCTCCAAAACGGCAATGCGGGCCTGGGGGTAGGACTGGCCCAGAGCCATCGTTGTCGAAAGCCCAACAATTCCTCCACCAATAATGACAAAATCGTACATTAGAGTCGTATCCTTAATAATCCGAGTTTTCTGGAAAACACCTGCAACAATTCAAGCGGGGACAACTCATTTAAGCCAGATTGTAGCCGCTGTACAATTCTGGAACTCGACAAATTCAGGCGATGTTTCTGGGGACAACTCATTTAAGCCAGATTGTAGCCGCTGTACCCCCGATCGCCGCAAAAGATTTAGTCAGACCAAAAAACTTTTCTTCGTAAATTATGGCATCGGGAAAAAGTTCCGCCATTTCTTTTCTGGTCAGCAATCGAATCGAATTAATGTTGACGATCGCTTGTTCTTGGTCTGCCGCTTTGGGCCGATGTCCGAGATTAAAATTGCGGGTTAACCACAGTTTCAGCCAGAAAGGCAAGAACTGAAAACAGGGAAAGAGAAAATGGGGTTCAAACGGGAAAAAATAATTGGGAGTCTGGACGATATAGTTTTTGCCTACCCGCACAACTTCCATTGCCATCTGTTTTTGATCGGCAAAATCCCCGACATGCTCAATCACTGAATTAGAAAACACAATATCAAATTGTTGGTTCTGAAACTGCGGCATCGATCGGGCATCTCCTACCAGGCTGATCATATTTGTGGCCCTGATCTGGGAATTTTCCAAATTCATGATCGTGATGGAAACATCTGCAGAATCTTCATAGCCCCCATACTCCCAGATCGAAGCTGTACCCCCCACATCCAGGACCGTGGCAGGTAAAGGCAGAGTGTCCAGGACCGCTTTGAATAGCTGAAATCGCTTTAGGCGAAAGGCAGTCGATAGAGACGTTTTATTTCGGGTCAAAAGGTTAGCAAAAGCGGCAGTCATGGCAGTTTCCTAAAATAAACTTCAGACTCAGCCTCCCGCCATCACTGGGAAGTGACCTCAGTAATTACTGGGGTAGAGTTTGCCTAAACTGCACTTTTTCCGAACGCACAGCCTGATAAGAAGCGGATGCATCACCAATCTTTAGATCATCAAAATAGACAGTGCGCTCACCCCGATTCGGATCACCAACATAGACACCAAATTTAATATCCCCCGGCCCAAACCGCCTGTCCTGGGTCAGGAGCGGACCCTGATAGTCGATGTATAAAGTATCATTCATCCATAGCTTTAAGAAACCCGTCTGGCTCTCCGAAAGCCGCACCTGCATGACAAAATCCTGCCACTGATTCTTGGTCAGGGGGATGGCATAGGTCTGGCAGTCCAGTGTAGTTACGCCATGCTGAAACTCCACCGGGTAAGTAACTCGATAGGAGAGATAGTCGTTTGTAGGAGTGCGATTCAGGATCATCACACTGTGGGGAGGGTTGCCACATTTGAGCCGAAAACTGTTCGGATAATCCCAGGCGGGGGCAAAGTGAACCAGTTGCTGGACGATCGTGAAGGCAGCATTAGAATCGCCGGGCTTAAAATAGTTTTCCGGTACATACATACTCCAGCCCAACCAGTAGGTTTTATCCCTGGCAAACTGGGTTCTGGCGACGATTTCGGCCCGTTCATCACAGTTGGTTATCTGGGTTTTTAAGGCTCGCTGGCCCGATCGCACCGGAGTAGAGACCAGGCTGAACATCTGCTCCAGGTTGCTACAACGATGATCCTGGGTTTGGATCCCCATATCCCACCCGGTTTCAAAGTTCTCGGTAATGATCAGATTAGGCTGGGGTTGCACCCCTGGGGGAGTTTGTTGCTGGGCCTGCATGGCGGTAGGGGCGACCAAAGGAAGTGTGGCAAATAACAACCTTTGAGTTAAGGACGGAAAACTTGCTGATGATCGTAACCAATACAGTGAATGCGGACGTAATTTTAGTCTGTTCATTACCAAACTTTCCAGGGAGCGTTGCCGCTCTGCCAGAGTTCCTCCAGATATTTCTTATCCCTCAGCGTGTCCATGGGTTGCCAGAAGCCTTCATGCTTAAAGGCATACAAATTTTCTGATTTGGCTAACTTTTCTAGCGGCTCTTTCTCCCAAACCGTCTGATCATCGCTGATCAGCTCGATCGCCTCCGGTTCCAGGACAAAAAAGCCACCATTAATCCAGGCCCCATCCCCCTCTGGCTTTTCCTGAAAATGGTCAATTAAGGTCTGTTCTTTACCCAGCAAAATGGCCCCAAATCGACCGGGGGGTTGCACCGCAGTGAGGGTGGCCAATCCCTGATGAGCTTGATGAAATTCGACCAGTTGGCTGATGTTAACATTACTCACACCATCGCCATAGGTGAAACAAAAGGTTTCGTAACCAATATGCTCCTGCACCCGTTTCAACCGTCCTCCCGTCATAGTGGACTCCCCCGTATCCACCAGGGTGACTCGCCAGGGTTCGGCGTAACCGCAGTGCACACTCATCTGGTTAAATCGCATATCAAAGGTGACATCGGACATGTGGAGAAAGTAATTGGCAAAGTATTCCTTGATCGTGTAACCCTTATAGCCACAGCAAATAATGAAATCATTAATGCCATGAGCAGAGTAAATTTTCATAATATGCCAGAGGATTGGCTTGCCCCCAACTTCCACCATCGGTTTGGGCCGGATGGAGGTTTCTTCGCTCAGGCGCGTCCCCAGGCCGCCCGCCAGGATTACTGCTTTCATAAAGGCTCCTCAAACTAAAGTCTGTGTTAAAACTTGCTGATCGGGTTGTCGCTGTAGGGCTTGACCGAGATGGCATCAAAGTAAATCACCCGCTGGTTCAGCTGCGATCGCAGCGGATGATATTTCCAGTCGGGTTTGTAAAGCCCAATTTTGAGGTAGGGGCCCTGGACATCGTTATAGCGATTGGGACCCCGATGGTGATAAATTCGCCGCTCGTTCTGCCAGACCTCTAACCATCCGTCCGATTGATGGGACCAGCGCACATTGATCCTCCAGTTGGTCCAGCTATTGGGCTGATAGCGGCCCAGATCGATGGTTTCTGTCCCCCCGCCCTGGCCCGGTTGATTGTTCAGTGTGACTGGGTTTGGATCCCAGCGTCGGTGCAGTTTCCATCCCCCCCCTTGAGTCAGTAAAGCCAGGGGTGGACTGCGCCAGGATTCCTGCAGGTCGGTGTCGGGGACATTGTGCCATTGGCTGACAATTTCAAAGGAGCGATCGCTAACGTAGGAGTCGGGCAGGAAGACACTGAAGCGATAGGTATAGCTGGAATTGGGCGGAACGGGCTGCAGTCTTAACTCTGCTCTCCGACTGGTGGCCACATCCGGGTCAGACCTAAACAGGGTAAAGCGAACCGCGCTGCCTGTCCGACCGGGGCTGGGAACCACTTCTCCCGAATGGGGACAACACAACTCTGGACTCCAGCCGGGCAGATGTTGAGCCAGGGCCAGATAGGACGGATTGGGGTCTTGCCCCTGAGGGGATTGCAATTGGCTGACCAGCTTTTGATCCATAGCCTCTGTTTGCCCCCCGGAGAGTAGCCGGAAAATTTCTCCCCCACTGATCAGGATGGCCAGGAGGGGCAGAAAATAGCTGAATCGGTTCATGGTACCTGTCCAGAACTGATCAACGTTTTATCAGGACGGTTAAGGTAGAGGCTGAGCAGGGGCCAGGCCGCGGCTTTGAGCAGGTCTTTGCCTAACCGATGCCCTTTCCAGCGACACCAGCGCAGCATTTCCAGATAGCAGGCAACCCGCGATCGCTGATCCAGTTCAGCCCGCTCAATCCCTTTTAAGTAAGCGAAAAACCATAACCAGTGGGTCAACTGCAATTTACCTCGCTTTTCTGGGCTGAGATAAACCACCCGTTCGCGGTAGGTCTTAAAGGCCCGCACTGAATTTTGCGGATGGTCTCGCTTGAAAAACAGTTGTTCGGGCAGTTCATAAAATTGACCGTGCAGAACCAGTTCCCCCAGCAACACCAGGTCAGAGGAGGGATAACTGGCAATCAGAGCTGTTTTTTGCAACGTTGCGGTTCGGATCAAACCATGCAGCGGATTACAGTCATGCCCGTTGCGGACCAGATCGTGGTAGGTGTGGAAACGGTCTTCGGGCCGCGGCTGCAACAGGTGAAAGTGATCTTCAGAGGGGTGTAGAGGGGCTCCCTCGGCATCGATCACTAAGGTTTTGGGATAGACCAACACCACCGCTGGAAACCGATCTAAAACCTCAACACAGCGGGCGAGAAATTCAGGGGCACAAATATCATCATGGTGGCCCCACTTAAAATACTCTCCTCTGGCTAAGTTCACCACATGGCTTTGATTCCAGGCGGCTCCCCGATTTTGGTCCTGGCGGTAGTAACGAATCCGAGGATCTTGTTTGGCATAGTCCTGGCAGATCTCAGCGGTGCGATCCTGGGAGCCATTGTCTGAAATAATCAGCTCAAAGTCGGCGAAGGTTTGGCCCAGCAACGAGTCTAGAGCCGTCTTCAGATAACGTTCCCCATTGTAAACAGGCAGACCAATACTGACGCGGGGCAGCGGGTTCATTGTCTTATTTTTTATCCTTAAATAAGTTTTAAGTGGGGTGGGTGGCGCGGGCAGGGGGGTAGGAAGCCTGGCCGTTAGACCGAGGTCAGGGGTTGTTTAGACCGGGTTGGGGTGGAACTGAAGCGGCCCGCCAGGTATTCTGCCAGGGAAGGACTGGGAAAAAGCTCCCCTTGAAAGGGCGGTGGGGGTTGACGCACCCAATCCACCAGATCGGCGTACTCAGTGCAGTAACACACCCCCAAGCGGGCGATCGCCTGGGCAAACCAGAGCTGATGGTCATCCACATGTTCGCCATACTGTTTGAGGCGGGGCAACAGGATAAACTGCGCGCCCAGGCGAGCCAGCATCCGGGCCGATCCCTGGCCGGCGTGGGAAATCACCAGGGAGGACTGCTGCACGGCCTTGTGCATCTCCTCTGGCTTGAGCGAGCTAACCTTGCGGATCAGGGAATGATCTAGAGCACTAACGGAAGTCTGACCATGCTGCAGTAATACGGGTTCCCGAATCAGGCCCTCTTCCAGCAAGGCTTGCAGCCAATCCACAGCTCGATTAAAGGGAAAAAATTGTGTTCCCAGGGTAACGATAATCACAGTACGACTCCCCGGTATTGTGAACGTGGATAACGTTTCCTGCACTCGGGCCACTGCACATAAAGTTCGTCCACCAGGGGGTAGACCAGCTTGCCACTCAAACTCAGTTCCCGAGTGCGGGAGATACTCTCAATAAAAACGGTGCGTACCCCCAACAGTTTGGCGGCGGCAATAAAAGGCACCGCTAATCCGGCTCCCGTGGAGATCAGCAGTTCAGGTCGCTTCCGCCAGATGATTCCGATGGCCTGGACAAAGTTGATCAGGGCCCGCAGCCCTTCCCGTGCTTCCTGCTTGAGCACCCAGCAAACCACCTCTCCCTGGTTTTCCAGTTCTAGGGTGTCGAAATGGCGATAGGTGACCCAGGTGCGGGAATGCTGTGACCAGAATTTCCTCAAAGCATACATTGTGGCGAAATGGCCACCGGGATTACAAACCAGCAGTAATTTCATAGATAAAAGTTTTAAAACAGGCTTGGAAAGCGAAGGAAGATCTTTGGAGGTAATTTCAATCCTCCCGGTTTGATTAATTTTGCTGTTGCTGCAGCCGATTCACCAGTTTGACCAGGGTGGGGGGGAACTGACCACCGGAAAACAGGACCAGCAGCAGGGTGTATCCGACGATCAGGATCAACGGTTGCAGCACGATCGAAAGAGGGCCAGGCAAAGGTACTGCAACGGCGATCGGCAGGGCCACAGCTATGGCCAGGGTGGGAATCAGTACCGGTCGAACCAGATCGGGGAGGGGCCAGGCAGCGGTGCGGCAGACCACACACCAGAACCAGGCCGTTCCCACCAGTCCCATCACCACAGCTACAGCGATCGCCACCCCCAGGGAGCCCTTCAGATGCGCGCCAATCACATAGGCGGGAATGGACAACACCACCAGGGCCCAGTTAATCGCCGCATTCAAACCCGGCCGGTTCACCGCATTCAGAAAGGTGCCCAAAATCGCCATGAAGCCACGGGCATAGGCATAAAGCAGCAGGATCTGAAACAGACCAACCGCATCCTGCCACTTAGCCCCGTAAGCCAGGGGGATCAGCCAGGGAGCTACGACAAAAGCCAGACCGTTGACCAGGGCTGAAAGCATGGCATTGATCTCCAGGGCCCGCTGGACATAAACCTCCTGTTCATTTTTGCTTTGACGGGCTAGGACAGAGAAACTGACCTGGTTGCTGCGGGAAAGGGTGTAAAAGGGCAACATGGCTAACTGGTAGGCGATGTTGTAATAGCCCAGGGACTGGGGACCAAACAGTTTGCCCAGCACGATGTTATCGACGGTGGTATTGGCATAAACCCCCAGATTAATGCCCATGATGCCAAGAATAAATCGGTAAACTTCCCGGACTTTAGTCCAGGGCGGCAACGGATAGTAGGTAAAACGATAACCGCTATAAAAACGTACCCAGAAGGCCAAATTGGCCGCTCCGACAATTTCTCCGACCACAAAAGACCAGATTCCAGCGCCCAGCAGGGCAGAAATACAGACAGCACAGAGTTTAACCACCCCGGTGCTGTTGCTGACAATGACAAGCTCCCGAAACTTCATCTGCCGCTGCAGAATCGCATTATGGCTACCGGAGCCAGCATTGAGCAAAAAAACGACCCCGGCCGCGCTGGTCAGGGGCCAGATCATATCCAGACCAAAAAAGCGGGAAAGCGGCCAGCTGGCCAGAGCCTGGAAAATGAATAGACCAATGGAAATGTTCACTCCCAGGCTGTAAACCGTATTGACCAGCTTGCGATCCTGCAGCCCCCGCTGGACGAGCACCTGGGCGATAAAGGTTTCCCCGAAAATCTGGGACAGGTTGGACAGAACGAGCACCATTGCCCAGATTCCAAACTCCTTGGGGGAAAGAACACGAGCCAGCACTAACTGGGAGATTAATTGTAAACAGCGGGAGAAGCCATAACTGGCAATCATCCACAGGCTGCCCCCCACAACTTTGGCGGCATTAACTTTTGCCACGTCAACCTCGAACGAAATAGATTAAGCGAAAAGTTAAATCAATGAATCGTAGATGGTTTCCAGTTGGGCAGTTTGGCGGCGCAGGTCAAAGCGATCGCAGACCCATTCCCGTCCTCTGCGCCCCATCTGCTGGCCAAGCCCGCGATCCTCTAAGAGGAGATGCAGTTTTTCCGCCAGTTCTGCCTCTGCCCGTTCCGCCACCAGCAATCCGGTTTCTCCATCCAGCACCGCTTCGGGAATGCCTCCATGCCGGGTCGCCACGATCGGAATCCCACAGGCGGAGGCTTCATTGAAGACAATTCCCAGGGCTTCACTGTCCCCATCTGCAGCGGTTTGACTGGGGAGGGCAAAAATTTCAGCGCCTTGCATTAACTGCAACACGGTTTTTTGGGGTTGAAACCCCAGCCAGTGGACCCGCCCCTCCAGCCCTAATGTTTGGGTGAGGGAAACTAATTTTCGAGTCAAGGGCCCGTTGCCAACCTGTAGCAACACCACATCGGGATAGTGAGGGGCAATCCGGGCAAAGCCGCGCAGGAGGGTATCAATCCCCTTTTTGGCAGTATGGCGGCCCACGCAAAGAATATAGCGTTGTTGCGGTTTACAGGCCGCAGGGGTGAATTTATCGATATCGACCCCAATATAATGCTGGATCACTTTTTCAGCGGGATAGCCCTGGGCCAGCAATCGGCTGCGGATGAACTGGGAAACCGCAATAAAGACCGCGGCCCGCTGCTGGAGTTGGGTCTGGTGCAGCAGGAGTTGGTAGTAAAACAGTCGGCCCGATCGCCAGGCGGACTGGGGCTGCAGGGTAATATCGTAACCATGAAAGGTAACCAGTAAGGGAATGTTTAAGGATTCCGCCAGGGGCAAGGCATAGACCCCATCCGGGCCAAAGTGGGCGTGGAGGAGGGCCAGTTGTTTCAGAGCCCGAGTTTGGGGGAACAGTCGGGGGGAACGGCTGAGCAGATGGGCCAGTCGTTTCAGATCGCCCCAATTCTGTTCACTGATTGAACTGTGGCTGAAGGAAATTTGTTTCAGTAGCTTTGTTAAAACAAAGTGGGGCTGATAACGGGCCAGATGATTAACTTGCTCTGTGATGAATGGCTCCGCTGCCAGGGGATAGGAACGGCGATAAATGCCAACCTGCGGGGGTTTAAAACTAACCGTCATAGACCTCACTGCAATTGCAAATGCTGATCAAGCTGCTGCTCCGCTCCCAGTCCTGTCGTGCTGAGAATTTGGGCGGCGTAGTCTACGGGACGACAATGGATCTCTAGCCAATTCCTACCCTGGGCCAGTACTCTGGCGATCTCCGGTTGAGATTGAGTGCGGAGGATGGCTGCAGCGATCGCCCCTGGGTCGGTAGGGTCTACGGTCCACTGGGGGGCAAACTGGCTCAGCACTTCTCCAATCCCGCCGGTTTGACTGCCGATTACGGGTATGCCACAGGCGATCGCCTCGATCACCGTACGACCAAAGGGTTCACGCGGGGCCAGGGCCAGCACCAGGTCGGCATGGTGATAATACTCAGCAATGGCAAAGGTGGGGGGCAAAATTGTGAACCGATCGCCCACACCTAAACCCTCCGCTTGCACCTGTAAGTCCCGGCTACGGCTACGATCGCGGGAGAAATCCTGTCCGATGATCACGGCGTGATAGTTCTCTCCCATTGCTTTCAGTTCCGCCAGCACCGGAGCGATCGCCCGCAAATTCTTGTCATTCATGTCCCCCGGTTTGCTAATCCGTGAAGGCGTTAAGATCAGCCGGGCACCCGTAGCTAAGATCGACACCAACTCAGGCGGCGGGTTGCAACTGTGGGGCTGAAACCGCTCCAGATCAACGGGTTGGTACAACACCCCACAAATGTTCAGGCCCCATTCCTGGATATGTTTGGCGGTGAACAGCGAGTTACAAAGGGCACGGGAGGAAAAACTGCGAAAGGTGAGCCGTCGCAGCAGATTGGACCAGGGGTTATAGGAACGGGCCAGGTCATGGAAGAAATGGTAGACCGGACGGCCGCTCAGCCTCAGGGCCGGGGTGGCCAGCGCCAGCACCGCCAGCAGATCAGCAGAAACACAGGTTTCCAAAAGCAGCGGCCAATCCCAGGGTTGTCGGTTTACCCACTGCAGAGCGGTGTGGAGAAACTGCCGGGGAGTCTCCGCCGCAATGGGCACCAACCCCGCTGTCAGACCTTGCGCCTGGAGATAATGTTCTAGAACCGAGCCGGATTGCACCACAACCTGGACGCGATCGATAGCCTGAAGCTCGAGCAAGCCCCGCAGCAGGAGGGCCAGAGACACTGTTGTTCCCCCCAACGCACCAGGATAAGCCGGTAAAATCAAAAGTTTGGGCATCACAGATAACAGGGCCTTTTCTGGGGAGAGCGTAACGTCACGCAAATTAACAATAGGAAAGAGGAGATCGACATTTCGTAGACCAGTTCCATAGTGGGCGAAACCAGCATGTAGAGAAGGAGCATCCCCAGACAAACGAAGGGTCGACCCAAGCGAGTTTTGTAGAACCAGTGCAGTAAGGACACCCAGAAGGTGACAAAGATAGCGGTTCCCACCAGTCCGTTCCTATACAGGAGATTGCCCAGGATAAAGCTATGGGTGCCAATCCGGGCAAAGGGCAGATAGGGATTGACCGCTTCCCCCTTACTGAGGTGGCCCCAAATTGGGCTTGCTTTGAAGCCTTCCCAGGTTTGCTGGTAAATGGCATAGCGAATCTCGCTGGAATCAGCCCGTAATTGATCGATCGACTGGGAAGAGTGGGTGAGGGTATGGCTGACCCATTCCGTGACTGGAGGCAGGGAAAGAACCATAAAACTGGCCCCAGCGACCCCTGCCAGGAACAGCGGTAATCCCCAGGGTTTCCTTAAATGCAGGAGCAAATAGCGCAGGGTCAGGAGCAAGGGAAAAGCTAGCCAGACTGCCCGCGTACCACTGAGCAATAACAGCAAGATGGAGGCAGCCAGCAATCCAATTGACCAGAAGCGCCGCCGCAGCTCCAGCGCAAGTAGCCCCCAAAAGGCAGTGACCAGGGCGAAAAACTCTGGCTGGACAAAGAAGAAATTGTACCGGGAGCGGCCCACTATATTGCCATAGGGTTCATAGGGGGCAAGATAAAAGCTCGAATTCAGGTTGGAGTAACCATCGGTTCCCCGCCGGGCCAGAATGGCAAATAGGGTGCGGAGACGAGGAGGGTAGAACAGTTGAGAGAGGATTCCTGCTTCAATCCCCAGCCAGAGAAGCAACATCTGCACAACACAGACGCTAGCGGCCCAGGCCACCACCTGTAGACGCACCCGAATTCGATAACTCTGCACGTACCAGAGCCAGCAGGCTGGACAAAGGGAGAGAATGACCACTTCCATGAGTAACTGGCTGGTGAGGGAGCGGGCAAAGAACAACCTGAGAAGTTGATAGGCCCCAAACGCGAATAAGAGCAGAACTGGAGCACTGGGGAACCGCAACGGTAATTTTCCCTGCTGTTGACACTGGTAAACCAAAACCCCTACCAGGAGCAGCAGGGGCATATAGTACAGTAACCCAGCAAGCCACCAGCAGGGGAAAAGGGCGAGGTTGGCACACACAAACCGTTCAGCCAGGGTTAAGGCGCGCCAACGAATCCAGAGTCCCGTAAAGAGTGGCTCATTAACCGGGGTGGGAAAGAAGGATAGAGGGGGCTGTAGCATTGCAAAAATAATTCTTAGAGTTCTGTCGCTGCCAGTTCCCGTGGCTTCCCGTAGTAGTAATCTTCCGAGTTGGTTTCAATCCCATTGATCGTCACCCCAACCACGTTGACCTTACGGAGGGCAAGTTCTTCAAAACTATCCAGGACGGAATAGCGCGAACTGATGCCCGGACGGACAACGAAGAGTAGATTATTCACGCTGGCGGTCATTAAGCCTGTCTCACTGGTTAAGGTAATGGGGGCGGTGTCAACCAGAACGTAGTCATATTCGCCGGATTGCTGTACGGTTTGGAGCTGCTGTTCAAAGCCACCTTTAGCGACATAATTGACTATGCGATCGTTGGGAATAGCTGGAGCAGGCATTAGATCTAGCCCAGGGGAAAGAGGAACAACCGCCGTCTCCCGTAGGTTCCAGCTTTCCTGGTAGCGATCGCTCAATTGCTCGGTTAAGCGGGCCCGTCGCAAGTCCCCATCCACTAGCAAAATCTTGAATCCCAGGCGGGCCAGGGCGGTGGCTAGACCGATCGCGATTGTGGTTTTGCCCTCCCCGTACATGGCACTGGTAATCATCAGCCGGGGGGTAGCCAGATCCAGAAAACTAATGGCCGAGGCCAAACGGTGAAAGCCCAGTAAAGGTTCAGCTTCCAGATTCCAAACTTGACTTGGAGCTTTAAGCCGGGGCAATTTGGCCAGAATGGGCTGTTTAACTTTCTGAATATCAGCCGGACTAAGCAGGGGATTGCGGGACTCCAGCAACAGCACTAATGCACCACTGCCAAAGCCGATCGCCATTAACCCACCCAGAATAATCAGCATGCGGCGAGGTTCGGGGCGAGGACTGTTGAGCGGGCCATCCAGCACTTGCACACTGGGATAACTGCTGAGGGTACTGATTTTGGCCTGCTGGAATTGGGCCATCACCCCCTTGTAGACCCCCTCGGCAATGCTGTATTCCCGCTGCAATTCTAAAAGCTGCACTTGCTTATTTGAGAGGCGATTCAGGGCGGCAACTTGTTGACCCAGTTGCTGTTGTAACTGCTGGGCCTGGCTTTGCTGTCCAGTGGCCGTACTCTGGGTGCGAATTAAGTCGGCAATCAGATCGATCCGGCTATCCCCAGCGGCACTACCGGCCAGGCTGCGATCCACACCGGCGAGGGAAGAATTGCCGATCGCTGCCCTTAAGTTTTGATCTAAAAGTTGGGTCAGTTTTTGGCGTTGCTCCAGCAGATCCTGAACGCGGGGGTTATCGTCGGTTAAGGTTCCCCGGGCTGTGGCTAAATCTGCCTCCACTTGGGCCAGGCGATCGCGGACGAGCTGATATTCTTTGTTCTCACCCAGCCGCAGCGTAGTCATGGCCGCCTGAGGGGTTAAGCGCAAATGCTGAGACAGGGCTTGTTGTTGAGCATTACTGGCCTGGGCTTGGGCTAAAGCTCTGGCATATTCTGTTTTCAGATCGGAGATGGAGTTGACCAGCCCCCGGATTTGCTCATTGATATCCGTAATATTGTTGGCCTGCCTAAAAGTAGCCAGTTGAGTTTGAGTGCGGCGTAAGTTATTACTGGCTTCCTGCAACTCATGCTGAGGCAGGTTTTGCCGGGTGCTGGCATCATTTTGGCGCAAATAGGTCAGGCGTTTCTGGTAAAGCTTGATCCAGTTGGACAGGCGTTGATGGGCCAGCTCAGGGGTTGTTGCCTTCACGTCTACCGTCATCAGAGGGGATAGAGACTGGGGTTTGGCATCAAATAGAGGCATGAAGCTTTGCAGGGTGTGTTCATCTCGCTCTGGATCAACCGCTAAGACCTGACCGATCAGGGTTGGACTTTTAACGATTTCGGACTGCAGGGTCATGGGGTTCATCAAGTCGCTGGGAAGCACACCATCGCCGGGACGCAGTTGTCCAAGGGTGCCGATATCCGCACTCAGTTGATTGGTATTAATAGGAACAACGAATCTTGCACTGGCCTGCCAGGTGCGGGGATAGAAGGCCGCAATTAAGGCCGTACTACCAATCAGAACAGTATTCAGGGCGATTAAAGGTTTCCAGTGACGACGCAGCGTTGATGTGATTTGAAACATATTGATCACCTTTCAAAATTGTGGAGGATCGTTAAGTAGTTATGGCGCAAGCATTGCTGGTTGATCTAAGCTTTCTTGAATTTGTAACGTAAATAGGTGCGTAGCCCTTGGCGTAAAACAGCTTTGCCCTCTGCAGGTGGAAGAAATACACAGCTGAAATGGCGGAGAAAGCGGTTAACCAGGTCTCGAGAACTGCGACCGATCGCCCAACTTTCTCTCAGGGATAACCAGAGGATGGCGATCGCCTCTGTCCACGTTACCCCTCCTGCTGCTAAAGCTTTCAAACAGCGATAATCAACATCATTTTGTAAATCAAATCGAGTGCTGCGGCCCACCCGTTCAGCGGCTGTATTGATATAGGTGGCTGTTAATTCCCGCTGACTGATCAGGTAAGACAAATTATCGCTGTACGCCTGTAAGTTATTACCATGCATGCGGTAGAACATTAATGGTTCTTCAATTGAACCCACTGGACCGTAGAAGGGCACCACTGCGGTTAAGTAAGTATCGGCGGCCTGGGCCCGCTGGGTTGGAATGGGTAACACTTTTTCCAGCACCGAGCGACGATAGGCCAGACCCGAAGAAACGGACCAGGCGTACTTGCCCCATTGCAACAGCAGGTTAGAGATATCTCCTTGACTGTGGCGACTAAAGCCCTGGCCGATCGCCCGTCCCTGCCGATCCACCGCCGTTCTGCCGTGGGAAATTTGGACCCACTCAGGGTGGTGTAAAAAACCACGAACCACTTTCTCCAGTTTGTCCTCGCGGTAATAGTCATCCGAATCAAGAAAACAAATGATGTCCCCTTTCGCCGCTCTAATTCCGCTGGTAAACCCTGCTCCCTGGCCTCCATTGGCTTGGAAGATAGGAATAATAACGTCTTGGTAAGCCTCGATCACAGCTCTGGAGTTATCCGTTGAACCATCATCCACCACAATTAACTCAAAGTTTGGATAGCTCTGTCCTAGTACGCTTTCTATGGCCTGGCTTAGAAATTCTCCATAATTGTAATTGCAGATAATCACACTGACATATAACTGCTCAGAGTTTAACTGCTCAGAGTTGGAAACCATAGATGAACTTACCTGTGAGTTGTGCTGCACACCAGTCTGTGGGCTTCTAGACATAAGGCTTAATTTGGCGAGCAAGTTGAGTTATTTTTTCTAAAAATCAGAAAACGCCCAAACAGCAGGCGTTCAAAAAGGGGGGGTTAACAAAATTTTGTAGAATATCTGCGTAAGCTTTAATCTTAAAACTTCATTCTTCTGAATTTTAAACACACTGATCTCTTTCTCAGAACTGTCAAGTGCACTCAATGGTGTCTTCTCAAACAGGTTCTGGCGATTGACTCGCCGTTGGTCAATATATTTTTGATTGTGATAAAAATAGATAGGGTTATCTTCACCCTGGAGAGCCACAGAGGACTACTGCCAAATGAGTTGCTTGTACTTTACACTTCAGGCTATTTTCCTCTGCTCCTCAGTTGAATGACACTAACACAGATTAATCTGGCTTTCCAAACTAAGCAATCACCCGTAAGGCGGAGATCTAGTTCCTGTTGTTTATATATCTTGGTACAGTAATTAACCCAGATAGGTATGTTAAGCATCATTGAAGTATTTTCAATATATGCCTACTGGATCTAGCATGTTTTCATCTCGCTCTGTTTAAAGGAGACTACCAGAGTTCATAAACCCTCTCTCCACTCCGGGTTCAGTCGAGGTGGGCAGAATGATCCTTTGCCATATAAAAAGTCTAAGCCTTAGATGGGAGTTAGACAATTTGAATTTAGACAATATTGATAATAATATCTTTCCGATCGAATTTAAGATCCAAATTCTATGAACTGAAACTTATTTTTATGAGTCAATCCAGAGAAAAAGCAATGATGAAATAAACAATACAAAATCTAAATTCTGGGGTTGGCAAATTGCATCTTATTGAAGCTGTTTTTGACTGCGGACTTAATTCATGCTAGAAAGAATTTTTTTCGCAGATTTACTCCCATCTGCTTAGCTCCCCTCTAACCCAAGGTGGATTTCGTCTCGAAATTACAAGTGTTAACTTTTTATCGTTTGTAATAGCTATTGGAGCCAAAAATCTTGACGTATCGGATTGATAGGATGTTCCATCAGCAATCCGATTTGAAATTCAAACGGGGTAAAGGGGGGAACCCCCAAACTCCCTCTTTCTCAACCCATTCAGGGTTGCTGTAGGGCCGATGTACTGGTCTTTACCGTCGATCAGCTTCAATAGTTGTTTTAAGGCTTATTTATGCATGCAGTAATCTTCAGGCATTCTGCCCTCCACTGAGTTTTTTAAGAATTAACTTTTTGATGTCACACTTGGGGTCTTAAACGTAAGACCTCCTGAGAACCTGCAAAAAAATAACTGGAGTTTGGAAATGCCAAATAAACGTAGTCGTCGCAAGACTCAGCATTTTAATTGCTGCTTTTGCAATCAGCGTTTATGGCGACTGGGAGGGCGTAAATATCATCTCTACTACACAGATGAGGGTGAAATTAGAAGAAAGGGAGGACTGTCACGCAAGTCGGCTAGAATGCTTGCTAATCAAGGGCCTTACGTAGATGCCAGCTCCTGGATTGAGGAATTTTTCTGCGGAGAGCACGGCAAAATTTGGATGCTGGTCACTCGACAAAGTGATGATACTTTGGTGCTTACCCCTGCCCAAAGCCAGGACTGGAGCAAAACGACGCAAACAATTGATCCCAACACTCCCAATCCTTCAGTCAGTGAGTATAGTTTTCGTTTTAGCCGCCAGGCCGATCTGCGCTTAACCAGGTACAATTCCTAACCCTATCTACTCATTCCCCCCGCAGCTTTGGCCTATCCTGCTCTCCCTCTGGAGTTTGCGGTGGTGGGTTGGAGAAAAGCAGGGATGGGGCAATCCAAGACGGTGGCGATTGTCCAGAGTAAATCCGCTTCGGTGGCAGTAACTTTGTTATCGATCAAAACGGTATGGGCACAGGCTTGCAGAACTGCCTTTTTCAATCTAGGTGTGATCTGCTGCAGGTCAGTCAGACGCTCTCTCAGGGTGTCAAAATTCCAATCCGGCGGCTGATCAGGAATATGGGTTGGCTTGATTCCAGGTAATTTTTCTAATCCGGCTCGAAAGGCATAGGCGATCGCCGTGGGGTTAAATTGTCCTGCCTGAGCCAGCACCCCAATCACTAACTGACAGGCTGGCCAGAGTTCCGTTAAAGTATCATGCTCATCCTCTCTGGAGCGGGTCGATTCAGCCTGCAGGGGTGTTTGCAACTGATGGGTCGCAATGGTAGCCAGGGCAAACTCAGCCATGGTCCAGCAGCCATCCAGGGTCGCTAACCCTTTCATGCGCTGACAGAGCTGTTCACGGTCCGCGGGTAGGCTTTGGGCCAACTGCAATAGGGCTAAGTTCAGGAGGGGCAACCGCAGCGAGGCCGCCAGAGGTGAAATCAGCGCCCCAAGGGTTGTGATCTGCTCTATTAAGGCCGGTTCCCATGCCTGCAATTGTCTCAGTTGGTGTTCCTGTAGTTGCCCGTGACTGGGATCGAGGATCAGGCTATAGGCGATCGCCCGTGCTCCCTCAGGATCTTGCCATCCGGTTTGGAGCGGTTGTGGTAACTGTAAAGCCCATGCAGGCAGGCTGATCTCAGTGGTAGTTTTTAGTTCGGCAGATGCGACCTCTGTACCCGATCGACCCCTTGCGGATTGGGTTACTCCCCCGGCCAATCCCATCGTTTGCTCAGACTGACTGAACCTGCTGCCCGCCCCAGTTGCAGCTTGAGAATTTGCAGCTTGAGAATTTGCAGCTTGAGAATTTGTAGCTTGAGAATTTGTAGCTTGAGAATGGGAGGGGGAGCGTTGTCTATACCCGCCATAAGCCTGCAACCGCCCAATCCGTTGTTCTAAGGGGGGATGGGTAGCAAAAAAGTCAAAAAAATTGATCCCCAGGGCATTGCCAAAGAATAAATGGCTACTGGCCTCAGCGTAGGGAGAATGGATGTGTGAACCCGAACTGCAACTGCGGATTTTCTCCAAAGCATTGCCGATTCCGCTGGGATTGCGGGTAAACTGCACGGCTGAGGCATCCGCTAAAAACTCCCGTTGCCGTGAAACTGCACTTTGAATTAACCGTCCGAACAGCATCCCCAGCAAACCGACCACAATCAGTCCTAAGCCAAACCAGTCCAGGGCCGCATTTTTGTCCCTGTTGCGCGATCTCTGGGACAAGACACCCTGCCAATTAAACAGGACCCGTCCCGTCAGATAGATTAACAGCAGGCCATTCAGGAGTCCCACCAGCCGCAGATTGAGCCGCATATCCCCGTTCAGAATATGGCTGAACTCATGGGCAATCACCCCCTGCAATTCATCCCGATTCAGTTCGTTTAAGCAGCCCCGCGTTATCCCAATCACAGCATCGTTCGGGTCGTAGCCAGCGGCAAAGGCATTGATTCCCATTTCGTCATTCAGTACATAAACCGCAGGAACAGTAATATTCGCGGCAATCGCCATTTCCTCCACCACGTTCAGCAGTTGCTTGTCCTCATCCGTTTCAGCGCTGTCTGGAAGTAATAGCTCGCCGCCCAAATCCTCAGCAATGATCCGCCCGCCCTGCCGCAGTTGCCACAGTTTGAACCCCGTTCCACCCCCAATCACCAGTAAGGTAGACGCTGCGACCAGACCAAAAAGCAGGGGTTGCCAGGGACCTTGCTGCTGCAGACCAAAAGCGAACAGGGCGATCGCATAAATGGTCAGCACCATCCCCCCGACGGCAAGGGTAAACAAGCCCAGCAGCCATTGCGTATTTTGGCGGGCCCGATCCTGATGTTCAAAAAAGCTCATTCCCGTCTCTATCCGTGAGGTGAGCGCAGACTAGAACGAAACTCGGGGAGCCGCTTTCACTTCTGGAGCAACGTCCTGCAAGAGTTGGGCTTCAGCAAAGTTAAAGGAACCGGCAATCAAATTGCTGGGGAACACTTCCCGCTTGGTGTTGTAAAGGGTAACGGCATCATTAAAAGCTTGGCGGGCGAAGGCCACCCGGTTTTCCGTGGAGGTTAACTCTTCCATCAACTGCAGCATCGTCTGATTGGCCTTTAGATCGGGGTAGGCTTCCGATAAAACCAGCAGACGACTGAGGGCACCAGACAGGGCCGTTTCTGCGGCTTCCAGTTGTTGCATGGCCTGGGCATCGCCGGGTTGACGGGCCGCCTGACTGCTGGCAGCTAAAGCGGTATTGCGGGCATTGATCACCGCTTCCAGGGTTTCTCGTTCGTGTTTCATGTAGCCCTTGGCGGTTTCCACCAGGTTGGGAATCAAATCGTAGCGCCGCTGTAACTGTACATCAATTTGTTTATAGGCGTTTTTGTAGCGATTCCGCAGAGTAACCAGGCTGTTGTAGGCATTGACAGCAATGACACCGACGACCAGCACCACTACCACTAGAAAAATCAGCGGTCCCATTGGCTTGGATTCTCCTTAAACTGGAAAACACTTCTATTTTTCCCTTTCCCCTGGTCATTCCATCAAATAAACTGATTTTTTTCATCAAAAAACGGGCGAGTCAGGGCTGGGGGGAAAGCCGCACAATAGAATTAGCAGATTCAAGCACTGGCAGATTTGAGAGAACGTCCTGTGGTTACAGCAGCAATTACACGGGTTGGGGTGATTGGTGGCGGACAACTGGCCCAAATGTTGGCGATCGCCGCCCAGAAACTCAACCTGGAGATCATCGTCCAAACGCCCCACCCTGACGATCCGGCGGTAGAGAGTGCCACAGAGGCAATTCTGGCCCCCGTCGATGATCTGGCGGCCACAGCCCAGCTGGCCCAGCAGTGCCAGGTCATTACCTTTGAAAATGAATTTGTTGACTTGGAGGGGTTAGGTCAGTTGCAGTCCGAGGGAGTTTGCTTCCGTCCCAGTTTGGCCAGCCTGTCCCCCCTACTAGATAAGTATGACCAGCGCTGTTTTCTGGCCCAAATTGGCCTGCCTGTCCCCCACTTTGCCGCCCTCAGCCCCAACCTGGATTTGGCCGCCGCCGGTTTTCATTTTCCCCTGGTGGTCAAATCTCGCCGCCATGGTTACGATGGGCAGGGCACTTTCATTTTGGCTAATGCTGCTGATCTACAGGCGTTCTGGCAAAACTGCCCCTGGTCGGAAGCCAATCCGACTCGATCCCAGGCTTATTTAGTCGAAGAGTTTGTCCCCTTTGAGCGGGAGTTGGCGGTGATGGCGGCCCGTTCCCTTACGGGTGAAATGTGTACTTACCCAATCATGGAAACCCAGCAAAAAAATCAGGTCTGTCACTGGGTGTTTGCAGCCGCTACGATTCCTGCTGAGATCCAGTCCCAAATTCAAACGATCGCCACTCATTTACTCACGCAATTGCAAACGGTGGGGATTCTGGGGATTGAGCTTTTTCTCACCCCGGCAGGAAAGGTGTTGGTGAATGAAATTGCCCCCCGCACCCACAACTCCGGTCACCTCACCCTGGAAGCCTGCCCCACCTCCCAATTTGAGCAACACCTGCGGGCGATCGCCGGTTTACCGTTAGGGGATACACAACTGTTATCAGCGGCGGCGGTGATGGTGAACCTGCTGGGCTTTGAACACACGCAGTCCGACTATGCCTGGAAACGGCAACAATTGGCGGCTCATCCTCAGACCTATGTCCACTGGTATGGCAAAAACCGCAGCTATCCCGGCCGCAAACTGGGCCATGTCACGGCGCTGCTCAATTCTTCCCAGCGATCCCAGGCTTTAGCGGTGGTGGAGGCGATCGAAACCCTCTGGTACAGTCCCGCTGTTGGCCAGGAATCCTAGGCCCGGAGGTCAAGTTTGAGCTCTAATCGCTTTTTAGTAATTGGCTACGGTAATCCGCTGCGGGGAGATGACGGGGTGGGGCAGAGGGTGGCGGAAACGGTGGCGAGTTGGCAGTTAGCCGGGGTGCGATCGTTGGCCGTGCATCAACTTACACCTGAATTCGTGATGGAACTGGCTGAGGCGGAAACCGTGATTTTTGTGGATGCCTGGATCAGCACCTTTGATCTGGACACAGCATCAATCCGTCTAGAGATTCTCCAGAGGACTGCCCCAGAGGACCCTGCTGGTCATGCCATGGATCCCTCTACCCTGCTGGCCCTGACTGAACGACTGGAAAATCACCAGCCCCAGGCCTACCAACTGCTAATTCCGGCCCAACAGTTTGAGTTTGGCGAAGAGTTTTCTGCGCTTACCCAGCGGGGCATGGAGCAGGCCCTGGCCACCCTCAAGCAGCTATTCACGCTCGATCAGATTGATTTTTTCCTGCAGAGCAATCAGTGTATTGACCAGGGAAGACTGCTCTAAAGGTTGCCACTCCAGCGCGTTTAAGACCACCCGCATCTTATCGGCCGTTTCGACCATGCAGCCAAACAGGTTCTGACGGGGAAAGCCTGCTAACAGATCCACCGCCCCCTGGCGCATCGCCCATTGTCGCTCTGATGGAAAAATTTCGGTGCGCATACCTGTCACCAGAATCACTTTTAAGTCTGGGTAAATATCCCGGCACCAGCGACAGAAATCGTAGGGATTACTCCGGGTTGTGCCCAGATCAATCAGCAACAGTCCAGGGGGTTGGCCTAGAATTTCCAGTTGCTTCATGATTTCCATCAGATCCAACTTGGAGGCTGCCCATACGACTGAAACGCCCTGGGAACTGAGGATTTCCCGCCAGATTTCTCCCTGAATCGCAGAGGCATGGGTCATCAACACCGTTGGGCAAGGAAGGGGATCCTCTTCATAGTTGATGTTGGCCAGGTGCGTCCGGGCAGGGGTTTGAAAATTAACCTCAGTCTGGCCCAACAGAATTCGATCGCCATTCTGCAGAATCACCGGCTTGGTCACCCGCTGCTGATTGACAAAGGAACCATTGAGGCTATCCAGGTCTATTAACGAAAAAAGTCCTGGGGCGATCGCTTCGACAATGGCATGACGGCGAGAAATGCGACGATCGGGAATCACAATCGTACTTTCTTTCCCCCGCCCAATCACCCACTCCTTTCGGTACAAGAGAGACAGGGAACGCTCAAAATAGTCTGAACGGATTAATAAGCGAGGCACCGGAGCGACGAAAGCCGGATCGCCAGTTCTGATCAGGGACTTTTCCTTGCTTGGTTTATTTTCCAATGCCGTGTTGTCTGCGGGATAGCTTTCCCCCAGAAGTTGCCACAGGGATGGGTCAGAAGGCGAAGATTCCATAGATAAGGACAACCGGTAATCCCTCCCCTCTCTCCGCTTACAGGGAGCTATCACTACAGCTTCAAGATGGAGCTAGACGAAACCAATTTTAACCTACAGGGAATTAGAGGCCGTTGACTACCGTGAAATTACGGATTAACGGCAATAAAGGTCACCTGGCCGGAGCCAGCAGGGATTTAGTTCGGTGCTTCCGTCGCAGATGCAGACTCAGGGGAGCGATCGGGGGCAGCGTTTTGTTGGCGGCGTTTGCGTTCAGCAGCAACAATGTCCTCCAGGGTTTTACGAGCTTGAGTCATCTTTTCCAGATTACTGCGGTACTGTTCCAGATCCTTCTGCATCTTCTCCACCGGCAGATGTATCACCTCACCGACTTGTTGCAGAACTTGCAGAAGGCGAGCCTCATCCTTGCCCAGCTCTGGCTCAGCCTGCTCCAGCAAGGTAAACAGGCCCACGGCAAAGAGGCGACTGTACTTAAAACTAGGATTGGTGGCGATCGCCCGCAGATGGTTTTGCTGTGCATCTCCTCCCAGGCTGGCAGCGGTGCTGATCCAGTCCAGCAGGGACTCCAGGGATTGCCCCCTCACCCGTCCCAGTAGCTCCTGAGCATCCTGCTGAACCTGCTGGGGATCTAACTCCTGGGCCAAACACATGGCATTAAAAATGGAGGTTTGATCAGCCGGGGGATGATATCCCTGCATAAATCGCTCAAAGGTGGTGACCACCCCCAGGGCAAAGACGGGATCATAAACAAAGGTCTGATTAACCCGCAATAAATGAATTTCAACCAGCAATTCTTCCACAACCCGACGGTAGATCGAATTGATTGGACGGGCATGGTTGTGATAAAAGGCTCGTTTGGTATCGGAGACAGTGCGGGGATTATTCACGATCTGAAGAGTCTAGCTAGATCTACTCCCTCCATTCTCTCGCGACCCGTCGTCTTTTTCCACCTGGCCTCTTCCGATGGACTTTCGCTAAGGCGATACGACCTGGTTTTCCTGCCGCAGATAAGCCTGGATAAACTCATCCAGTTCGCCATTCATCACCACCTCAATTGCCTGGGTTTCTACCCCTGTACGCACATCCTTGACCAGCTTATAGGGGTCAAAGACATAGTTGCGGATTTGAGTGCCCCAGGCCGCCTCCACGGCATCACCGCGAATATCAGCAATTTCTTGGGCTTTTTGTTCCTGGGCAATGATCAGCAATTTGGCTTTCAAGATCGCCAAGGCTTTTTCTTTATTCTGGAGTTGCGATCGCTCCTGAGTACAGCGCACTGCCAATCCTGTGGGCAGGTGAACAATGCGTACGGCCGTTTCCACTTTGTTGACGTTCTGACCGCCCTTACCGCCGGAACGGGAGGTGGTAATTTCTAAATCTTTATCGGGAATTTCCAACTGCACACTGTGATCTAGTTGCGGCATCACTTCCACCCCGGCAAAACTGGTCTGGCGCTTGCCATTGGCATTAAAAGGGGAAATTCGCACCAGGCGATGGGTGCCTTTTTCGCAGCGCAGATAACCGTAGGCATAACGGCCATCAATTTCTAGTGTGGCAGATTTAATTCCGGCTTCGTCTCCTTCCGACAGTTCCGCCAGCTGGACTTTATAGCCATGTTGTTCTGCCCAGCGGGTATACATCCGCAGCAACATTTCCGCCCAATCCTGGGCATCCGTTCCCCCGGCTCCGGCATTAATGGTTAACACAGCCCCATTGCGATCGTAGGTGCCCGACAGCAGTTGTTCCAATTCCCACTGGCTCAGTTGCTGTTCCAGTTGTTTCAAATTGTCACTGGCCTCCTGCAGGAGGGATTCATCCGGTTCCAGTTCAACCAGTTCCAGGGCTGCCACAGCATCAGAGAGGGTTACCTGCCAGCGGTGCAATTGTTCCAGATGGGATTTGAACTCGTTTAATTCCTGTAACGTGACCTGAGCCGTGGCCTGATCGTCCCAGAAGTCGGGTTGGGCTGCCACTTGCTCTAGATCGCTAATTTTGGCCTGTAAAGCAGGTACGTCAAAGATAGTCCTGGGTTTTCCCCAGGCGATCGGACAACACTTCAATCTCCCGTTTCAGGTCTAAAGCTTCAAGCATAGGTTTAGCCAGACAATCAATCCATGTATCCAGACTTATATTGTAGCGATCGAAGGGCTGCCGCTGTTCATTGGTTAATCTCGATCCGGTTAATCTCGATCCTCCTTGGCATAGGTTGGGCTGCCATTGCGATCCATGGTGAGATAAATGCGAGCATTCGCAGTTTTAGCCAATTCCCGTAAGGTTTCCAATTCTTGCAGCCGTAACAGAGCCGGATGGGTAAGATAAGCCTGGGCTGACTGTTCCCGTTCTCTGAGGGCTTGAATATCGGCGAGGGTTTTGATCTGCTGTACTTCAGCCTCCACCTCAGCGGTTCTGCGGGTAACGGCAACCCTGGCTTCCATCTCACACCGCTGGGCTTCCGCTTTGGCCTGGGCTTCAATGTGCTGAGCCTCGGCCCTGGCACGGGCATCGATCTGTTGCACCTCGGCTTTGGTGCGGGCTTCGACTAACTGGGCCTGGCTCATCCGTTCTGCTGCCAGCACCCGGTTCATAATTTCCTGCAGATTGCCGGGAAAAACCAGATCCTTGACATCGGCCCGCAGAATCGCAATCCCATAGCGGCTGGCCACCTCCTGAACATCGCGGAGAATGTCCTCACTCAGCTGGTTGCGGTTGGTAAGAATTTCTTCTAAAGACATATTGGCCAGCGATCGCCGGGCTGCTAACTGCACATCCGTATAGAGCCGATCCTGATAACTGTCCACTTCATGCATCGCTGCCCGTGGATCGGTAACGCGGAATTGCACCACAATACTCACCCGCACCGCCACTTTATCAGCGGTGAGAATTTCCTGTCCCTTAATGGTTAAATCCCGTTCCCGCACATCCACCAGGACAATTTCCACTTGGGGACGACGCCAAAAGCCCAGGTTAAAGCTGTGGGGAAGCTGATAGCGCCCAGCCCCAAGAATTTTGACCAGCACCCCATCCCGATAGTAGAGTCCCCGGTGGGTGTCCTTAATAATGACATCTCGTTGGAACATATTAACTCTAAAATCCTGACTGCCCCGTAGCACAACCGATATGGAGAACGCAGGTTCAGATAGGTACCCACCGATCCGGTTAAGCGTGAGGCGATCGAATCCTCTGGTCGGGGTGGAACTGGATGGCCTGCGCTCCTGACTGGCCGGGGCTGTGATTATTATATCTACACTATTTGTTTTCTATCGGGACCAGCTTCAACTGTTATTGTTAACTGCTCTTCGTGCCAACCTGCTCCCCTGCCCACCGCCAAGTTTGGCCTGCAGTTCATCTTTAATGCGATCGAGAATATAGCTTTGATCGAGAGAAGAAAGAATTTGCTGGACAACGGTTTTAGGACCATGGGGTCCCCAGGAGGCACCATTGACGAGATATTGCTTCGTCACCTGGCCAATTCCGTAGGAAGAGATGCCTGCTACACCGGCCTGGGTGAGCGCAACGGAGAGGTAGGGAATTAAAGAGATGCCACCACTGACGGGAGCCGCTAAGCTGAGTAAGCTTTTTAAGGAACTCAGACCCAGATTTGCCACCAACTCACTCGCACTGATCCCGCCCATGGCCAGGGCAATTTTTTGCAACAGATTAACGGCCCCCTGGTGGGTCATTTCAATCCCGTACAAGCGGGAGAGGGTGAGGATCATCGTCACATCGATCGCCAGACTGCTAACAATATCGACGACGGTGATGGGATTGAGGGCGATCGCCAGCGCTTTAGCCATCACCCCCTTCCAGATGATTTGGTTGGCACTGTGCTCCCGAATTTGCATCTTGCGCTGCACCAGCTGTTCATTCAGATCATTGGCATAGAGGAGCGTATTCAAAGCCACCAGTGCTTTACCTTCACGGTGCAAGATTTCTAAAATTTTCAGTTTTAAGGCTTCTACTTGCGGTTGGGCTGCCACCAGTTTTGCGCCGACGCTACCATCTTCCCGTGTTACTGGTTTAGCCACCAGGGGTGAAGCAGCAGCCATAACGATCTCATCCGGGGAGAGCAATTCTCGCACCCGTTCATCCCGAATTTTGGCGTAGATTGCCTGGCGATCGGCCTCAGGGTACTGATCAATTTTATTAAACACCAGCAGGATCGGTTTACTGGCCTGGCGTAACTCAGTCAGGGCGCGATGTTCTACCTTCGTCATATCGCCGGAAATGACAAAGAGGATTAAATCTGCCTGTTTGGCCACCTGTCGGGCCAGCTGTTCCCGTTTTTCGCCCGCCACCTCATCAATACCAGGGGTATCGATCAATTCAATTCGCGATTGCCCCACCCCCTGCAGAGAGATACGCAATCCAGATTGTTGTTTCCCTGTGAGTGGATCAATTCCTGCCCAGAGGGCCCGATCGCTATTCCGGGTAACACCATGAATGGGGCCAGTCACAAAAATGTCCCTACCCAGTAAGGCATTCAGCAGAGAAGACTTGCCTCGTCCTACCATGCCAAAAACAGCAATATGAACGACCTGGTGTTCCAACTTCTGTCGCATTTGTTCCAGATCACTAAGTTCTCGCTCTAGCCCCTGCTGTTCTTGCGGGGTTAAATCTAGCCTGTCTACCAGGGTTTGCACCGATCGCTGCGCCTGTGCATAATTCAGTTCCGCCTGCATCGCTTCAAATTCCTGAATCACCTCCTCCAGTTCGTTTTCTAAAGCTAGGCTAGCGGTAAAGAGGGGGGTGGCCTCCAGGGCAGCATCACTCAGGTCAAGGCTGGGCAAATCCGCCTCATCCCAATCCTGCCAGTGGGCTGCAGCAGCAGATTCAGAGCCATGCAATTCAGAGCCATGCAATTCATAACCATTCAAATCAGAGTCATCCAGGTTAAAACCAGTCCGGGGCTGAGGCATAGCAGGGGTGAGCACCACAGGTACAGGTAGGGCTAATTCCACCTTAGCGCGACGATCTTGCCTTGGGAACGCTGCCCGCACCACCTTAGCTAAATCATCTCTGGGAGGGGGAGCTACCGATCGACCGTTTTTTGTAGGTATCAGGTCAATTATCTTTATTTTATGACTATAGCTTTTTTTATAACTTTTTCATATATTCAAATCCAGGTCCGATGGGCAAACTGACCGCTGCGATCAGCCAGACTATGTACCAGACTGATCGATGAGTCTGCGTCCCTCCCCCAGGATAGGCATCCAGGATAGGCGTTCGAGTGTACTGCCACGGATAGGTTCTCATGGTTTCTATTGCCCGCAAGAATTTGTTTGAAGATCTGCCCCGGTTTATGGTTGCCCAGGCCGGAATTATGTTTGCTGTTGGCCTGGTCACGATTCAGGCCGGTCTCTATCAGGGATTCAGCAAATCTTCCAGTCTACTGATTGATAACGGTAAGGCTGACCTCTGGCTCGCCTCCAAAGACCTGAGTTATTTTGATCTGACTCTGCCGATCGATTATGAATTACTTGACCAGTCCAGACAGGTAGCTGGGGTGGCGCGGGCTGAAGCATTGATCACGAGGGGGGCGCTCTGGCAACCTTTGCGTCCGGTGGGAACACCCGCAAATCAGCCGAATAAACTGACCAGTGTGCGGTTGATTGGCATTGATCCCCAGGGTGAATTGTTTACTCCTTGGAATATAATTCAGGGGAGGGCGCAGGATTTAGAGCAGCCCTATAGTGTCATGGTCGATCAAAGCGATCTGGTCAGTCTGTCTGGTAATCCTCAAACTCCACTAGGGGTGGGGGACAGAGCTGATCTGAATAGTTCCTATACCGTCACTGTGAAGGGGATCACTCAGGGGATTCGTTCCATTTTTTCTGGACCGTTTGTTTTTGCCTCCCTGGAAAATGTCAACCTCTACACCACGCCCAAAAGTGCCTTTCCCCAGGGTGTGGCCCCTACCACCCCCTCTGCCCTGCGTCCCCAAGATCAGATCAGTTTTATTTTGATTCGGGCTAAACCGGGGGTGAATGTGCAGGATTTGAAGCGATCGCTGCAAGCCAAACTACCTGAGCTGCGGGCCTTCACCCAGGCGGAACTCTCGCAGTTGACCCAAAATTACTGGCAGCGCAGTACAGGGGTTGGGTTCATTCTGGGCATGGGGGCAACTGTGGGCATGGTGGTGGGGATGGTGGTGGTTAGCCAGATCCTGTATTCTTCCGTCTCCGATCACCTCAAGGAATTTGCTACCCTCAAAGCCATGGGAGCTTCGGACTGGTCGATCTACCGCATCATTATTGAGCAGGCCCTGTGGATGGCGATCCTGGGTTATCTGCCGGGGATGGGGATCTGTATTGTGTTAGGCTCCTGGACGTTGCAGGCCCGGGCGATCCAAATTCTGATCACTCCCGCCTCCGCCAGCCTGGTGTTGGGAGTTACGACGGTGATGTGTGTTGGAGCAGCCCTGATTGCCATCCGCAAAGTCACCCACCTCGATCCAGCCATGGTGTTCAAATCCTGACCCTGGTGGAGGACCGTTACCTCGATCGGTGGCTCGAATCAGCCGTTCTCAGCAAAGTGGCACACTCAACCGTCCACCCGATCGGCACAGGGTCTACCATACATTAGCCTGAGAAATATCTGGCAGAGATATCTGGCATAGTAGACTTTGGATACTTTATCGTCATGGTCAATCCCCCGGTGATCCAGCCCCAGCCAGCCCCAACCCAGCCCCAGCGAGATAAAGCCATTGTGGCTGCGGGTGTCGAGATGGTTTACCAATCGGGTAGCCAGTCCTTCCGGGCCCTCAAAGGCGTGGATCTGCATGTCCAGACAGGCGATATTGAGTTGCTCATGGGGCCCTCAGGTTCAGGTAAAACCACACTGCTCTCAATTCTGGCGGGCATTCTCACCCCGACCGGTGGCTCTGTTCAACTCCTGAATCAGGAAATTACCCGCCTCTCTCGCCCCAAACTGGCCCGCTTTCGGCTGGAACATATTGGATTTATTTTTCAGGGCTTTAATCTCTTCCCCGCCCTCACCGCTGCTGAAAATGTCGAAACGGCCCTCAACCTCAAGGGGATTCGGGGTGGAGCGGCCCGGCGGGAGGCCCTCAAGTTGCTGGAACAGGTGGGACTGGGGGATAAGGGGGAAAATTTGCCCCGGGATCTATCGGGTGGGCAAAAACAACGGGTGGCGATCGCCCGGGCCCTGGCTGGTCGGCCCAAACTGATTCTGGCGGATGAACCCACAGCGGCGCTGGACTCGAACAGTGGGCGGGCGGTGAGTGATTTGCTCCGCAGTCTGGCTAAGGAAGAGCATTGTACGGTGGTGATGGTCACCCACGACCCTCGCATTGTCGATATTGCCGATGAGGTGGTCTATGTTGAGGATGGTCTGATCTCTACCCGGCCCTCCCACTAAGATCGGTTCCATTTGTTTACTGCCAACCACTTATCCAGCCGCTCTAAGGAATCTGTCAGATGGCCACTAAGGTATTTGTCACCGGAGGAACGGGATTTGTCGGGGCTAACCTGGTGCGCTTATTGCTAGAGCGGGGCTATGCCGTCCGCGCCCTGGTGCGTCCTCAGAGTGACCTGGCTAATCTCAGGGGGCTGGAGGTGGAAATTGTGCAGGGGGATCTGACCGACGCTAATCTGAGTGAACAACTGCGTGGGTGTCAGGTGTTGTTTCATGTCGCCGCCCACTACAGTTTATGGCGATCGCAACGGCAGGCTTTATACGACAGTAATGTACTCGGCACCCGACGAATTCTGGCGGCGGCCCGGCAGGCGGGGATTGAGCGTACCGTTTATACCAGTTCAGTAGCGGCGATCGGCGTGCCTCCGGGGGGGGAAATTGCCGATGAAACCTATCAGAGCCCGGTGGAAAAGTTAATTGGGGATTACAAAAAATCGAAATATCTGGCTGAACAGGAAGCCCATCAGGCGGTGGCGGCGGGACAGGATATTGTTATTGTCAACCCCAGCACGCCGATCGGTCCCTGGGATGCCAAGCCCACGCCAACGGGAGAGATCATTCTGCGCTTTCTCCGCCGGGAAATGCCTTTCTATCTCGATACCGGCTTGAACCTGATCCATGTTAGGGATGTGGTGGAAGGACACCTGCTGGCTTTAGAACGGGGACGGACGGGCGATCGTTACATTCTGGGGCATCAAAACCTCAGCTTAAAGGATCTGTTACAGCAATTAGCTGACCTGACGGGACTGCCGGCCCCCTGGGGGACACTGCCAGTCTGGATTCCCCTCAGCGTGGCCTGGGTGGATGAATGCCTGCTGGCTCCCCTGGGTAAACCTCCCTCTGTCCCCCTGGACGGTGTTCAAATGGCCCAACAACGCATGTACTATAACCCAGCCAAAGCGGTCAGAGAACTGGGTCTACCCCAAACTCCGATCAGGACGGCACTCCAGGAAGCGGTGGACTGGTTTCTCCAGCACGGTTATGTGAAGTCAGCCGTTCAGTCCTCAAGCTTGCCGCGTCCAAAGGGCTAAACCTCCCCCTCGCCCACGGGCAGCAATGAATTGCTCTTCAATTAGGAAAAAGTTGAAGAAGGCCTGCTCTTTTAAGGCTTGCAGGAAAAACTGCTGTTCCTTGGCCTCGCCTCCCCGGAGATAACCGCGATAAAGCTGCAGTCCTAACAGGTTTACGCTGATCCGCGTAAAATCAAAACTGAGAATGGAGGGTGACCAGAAGCGAGAGGGACCACTCAGTTCCAACTTCAGTCCGGCAAATTCCACCCGGTTGAGCAGCGTCCCCTGATCGGCAAGGGAGGTTGCTGGCCGTTCCGAACTCAGCGGTGTAGCTGTAAAGGTAAGAGAGATGTTCACCCAGCGGGGTAAGAACCGGCCCGCTCCCAGCACGATTCCAGCCCGCTGCCGTGCCCGTTGAGTGCCCGTGACAAATTGCAGTCGCCAGCACCCCAGTAAGCCCTCAGGACGGGATGGCGTTTTGTTGCGTTTGGTGGCTTTTTCGGCCTGGAGCAGGGAGGCTACAACGCTATCTGCCGGGGGTAAAGGGGAGGTGGCTGCCGTCAAAGCGTTGACCGTTTGCTGCAAAATCGTTAAATCGATTGTGGCGGTAGAGGAAGAGCGATCGTTCATGCTGGCTGGTTGAAAACCTGTGAACATGAGAAAACTATATCAAGACCCCAGGATGAGCAGAACAAATGGTTCCCGGTACGATCGAACAGTTAGCCCCTTTTCGTTCCTCCCTTCGGCTGATTGCCACGGACGTGGATGGCACCCTGACGCGCAGGGGTAAGTTTACAGCGGAATTGCTCCAGGCCATGGCCCAGTTACAAGAACGGGGAATTGCGTTGCTGCTGGTGACGGGGCGATCGGCGGGTTGGGTGGAAGGATTACAGCATTATCTACCCGTGACGGGGGCGATCGCAGAAAACGGTGGGATTTATTGCAGTGCTGCTCACCCCAGACAGGTATTAACTCCCCTGAGCGATCTCCCGGCCCATCGCCAGGCGTTAGCCGCAGCCTTTAACCGCTTACAGCACTATTTCCCTCACCTCCGGGCTACCAGTGACAATAGCTTTCGGCTCACGGACTGGACGTTTGATCTGGAGGGGGTAGACGAGCAAACGTTAGCGACGATCGCCAGGTTATGTCAGGACTGGGGTTGGGGATTTACCTACAGTACGGTGCAGGGCCATCTCAAACCACTGCAGCAGGATAAAGCTACGGGACTGGAACAGGTCCTGCAACAACACTTTCCCCAGCTTCACCCCCAGCAAATCCTGACGGTGGGAGATAGCCCCAATGATGCTTCCCTCTTTGATCCAGCTCGATTTCCCCTGTCTGTCGGGGTGGCCAATGTGAGGGAGTATGACAGCGTTCTGCCCCATTTACCCTGCTATGTCACGCGCCAAAAGGAGGGGGAAGGCTTTGCTGAGCTGGTCCACTGGCTGCTGGATGCGGCTGTTGATCAAGGTTCTGCGCCGGTCTTCTCTAGGGCTGAATTAGGAGATTGGCAACTGACTTTGGCAGAGGCCGATCGCCATAATATTTTCCATCACTGTCGCCATTGTCAGCGGGAATGGGTGGCCTCAACCTGGGAAGCCTGTAGCTGTGGTAGCAAGGAGGTTGAACATCTGCGCTGCTGGCAATTCCCCGATGGTTAGTGAGATAGGAGGAAATTTTCGCTGTTGGTCTGGGGTGAGGTTATTCCAGCGGTTGAGTTCTATCCAGGCCACGTCAGGAGAGCGATCCCCACCCCCAGGCAAACAAAACAGGGTAGAAGAACTGAACACCTTACCCAATCCAGTTTGACGATTCCAGAGATTTAAGTCCGTTCCCAGTTCAATCTCCTGATTGCCGCTTTCTCCGCCAACGGGGGGCAGAACAATTAAATCTCCTCTGGCACTGCGTTCAATTTTTAAGTCAGGATTGCTGAGACAGAGTTGATCAAACTGCTCCTCGGTAAAATTGACCTGTTCAAGATGGAGCTGAAGGGGTGTAAGGATCACGTTTGGACTCCTTAAAAAGTTTTCATTCGAGTAGAGGCGAGCCATTCTCATCTTCCTCTGCTTCGTTTTCCTGAATCTCTTTCTCGATCTCCTCGTGATGATGCAATGCGTAATACCAATTCTTGAAGGAGGAGCTACAAATGATATAAACGAATTGTAGAGT
>ERZ1066117.47-NODE-47-length-148181-cov-46.073140_pt1 | contig 148181 bp, 105 predicted proteins | sample MGYA00382764_ERZ1066117 | MGnify/ENA primary metagenome ERZ1066117 (study PRJEB33369, sample SAMEA5778347) | biofilm metagenome | biome: Industrial cooling water; feature: Water cooling tower basin; material: Biofilm | place: United Arab Emirates | collected...
GGCGGCGGAGGCGGCCGGCGACCGCGCGGGGGCCGGGGCGGCGGCCCACGGCCTGGGCGGGGCGGCGGACACGCTCGGGGGGCGCGCCGAGGCGGCGGCGCTGCACGAGCTCGAGCGGGTGTGCCGCTGGCCGGCGCCGACGCGGCTGGCGGCTGCGCGCGGCGGGGTCGAGGCGGCGGCCGGGAGCGCGACGGCGGCGCTGCGGGCCTGGGCCGAGCGCGGCGCACGGACTGGCTGAATGTTCAGTCCGGGCGCGCGAACGAACGTCCGGGCGACGTGGGCGTTTCTGTTACTATCCGCGCCGTGAACGCCCGGGCCGCGCTCCTCGCCCTGTTCGCCGCCGCGGCCTGCGGCGGGAAGGCCGACGCCGTCGAGCTGCGGCTCTATCCGTGCGCGGCGCCGGGCGGGGGGTCGATGAGCGTCGAGCTGGCGATCCAGAGCCGCGACGGGGACGGGGCGCCGGTCGGCGCGCTGCTGACGGAGACGTTCACGATCCCCGCGCCGGCGGTGTTCAGCGACGGCTACGCGACGGTCGCGTTCCGCCCGCCGGCCGGCACGGTGACCGCCGACTTCACGGTGACGTGGAGCGGCGGCGGGATCGAGGCGACGGCGACCTACGTCGGCGTCGCGGTGCCGGCGCTCGGCGAGGCGCTGGTGCTCGGCGAGGACGGCTGCGACGAGGGGCCGGGCTCGACGAGCGAGCCGACCGGCACGAGCGCGCCGACGACGACCGACGCGACGACCGGCGAGGTGACGACGACCGGCACGACCGAGGTCGGCACGAGCACGACCGAGGGCTCGACGAGCACGACGACGACGGGGTCGACCGGCACGACGACCGGCGAGACGACCTCGGGCAGCAGCGGCACGACCTCGGGCGGGCCGATGGAGGGCCAGCCGTGCATGCAGGGCGAGCCGATCCACTGCGACGGCGGGCCGGGCGTGCTCGGCGTGTTCCTCAAGTGCAGCGACGGCGTGTGGACCAAGGCCGACCCGCCGTGCACGCTCGAGAACGTGTGCCCGCCGGAGCTCGGGCTCACGGACCCGCAGATGGTCGGCTGCCTCGGCGACGGCCCCAACTGGACCTGCGCGTGCGCCGAGACGCCGGTCCAGGAGTGCCCGATGGGCGGCACGAGCAAGTGCTCGCTGTTCCCGCTCGGGGTGAAGGTCGAGCTGTGCGTGCAGGAGGGCGACAAGCTCAACCATTACGTCGGCAGCTGCGGCCAGTGCGTCGAGGAGGTCCCCGGCCAGCCGCTGTGCGTGCCGTGAAGCCGGAGGAACGATGCCCGCGCCGGTCGACATCGCCCACCACGTCCGCGACGCCGTCCTCGAGATCACGTGGGACGACGGCCGGGCGACCCGGCTCCCGGCGGCGCAGCTGCGCGGCTGGTGCCCGTGCGCGACCTGCCAGGGGCACCAGCCGGGGCTCAAGTTCCGCGAGCCGCCGCCGGGCGTGGCGATCGCCGGGCTGCAGGAGATCGGCGCCTACGCGCTCGGGATCACCTTCTCCGACGGGCACGACAGCGGGATCTACACCTGGCCGCACCTGCGGCGGATCGCCGGGCTGGCCGGCTGAGCGTGCGGACATGTCCCGGCGGGCATGCTCCGGCGAGCATGCCCGCGCGGGCATGTCCTAACGGACAAACGACTGCGTCCAGCTCGGGCGCGGCGGGACGTTGCCGTCGCCGAGCGTCTGCTGCCAGTCGGTGTTGGTCTGGCGGTCGAAGTTCTCGGTCAGGACGCTGTGGAAGCTCGAGACCGGGCCGATGTAGGCGCGGCTGCCGGCGCAGTCGGCCATGGTGAAGACCATCAACATCGGGCGGCCGGTGGCGGCGTGGAGGACCCAGCCGCGCTCGTTGCCCTGCTCGTCGGTCGGGGCGGTGTGCACGTCGGCGATCGTCGGCTCGAACTCGGCGATCTTGGCGACGTCGTAGAACAGGCGGCCGTACCAGCCGTCGTACTGGACCTCGCCGCAGCCGACGAGCTCCTCCTCGATCGTGCCGCGGAGGAAGTCGTACTCGGCCTGCGAGAGGGCCTGCTGGTCGAGCTCCTTCTGGGCGATCGCCGCGAGGGTGGTCGAGACCTGGGTGAGGTGAGCGAAGAAGCCCTGCGCGGCGGTGACCTGGAAGCCCTCGCCAGCGAGCTCGCCGGTGACCTTGCCGCCGAGCTCGCCGAGGTGGGCGAGGCGCTCGTAGAAGTGCGGGACCGGCTCGACGTAGGCGTCGGGGTACTCGCACCCGACGCCGCCGGAGTACGACTGCTTGACGTAGAGCAGGGTGTCGTGGCGCAGCTCGGCCCACGAGGCGGCCTGGGTGTTCAGGCCCTTGTCGGCCCACGCGGCGGTGCGCATCGCCTCGGGCCGGCTGTCGAAGTCGGTGTGGTCGTTGAGCGCGCGGATCGCGTTCAGCCAGCCGTTGTAGACGCTGCCGTCCCAGAAGTCCTGCGGGTGGCTGTCGACGAGGAAGCGCATCTCGTGGAGGACGCCCTGGTAGCCGTACTTGTCGAGCTCGGGCTTGAGGTGCGGCGCGGCGGCGTTGTTGCCGAGCACGAACTGGACGTCGAGCTCGCTCGGCAGCATGCGCGTGACCTTGACGCCGGTCCGCAGGTCCTGGACGCGGTCGTAGGTGACGTTGTTGAACACGTACGAGTCGACCGTGAAGCGCTGGCCCATCAGGTGGAACACGCGCGGCAGGACGAGCGGCGGGTCCGTCGGGTCGGTGTACATGATCTGCGACATGATCCGCTGCAGGCCGTAGTCGCCGTCGATCAGCTTCTTGTAGAGGAGGTCGTCGGACAGCTTGACCAGCTCGGCCGGGGCGTGGGCGCCGATCGCGTCGGCGTAGGCGTTCATGTCGAGCGGGCTCATGCTGTCGCGCTCGCCGATCAGCAGGCCGATCGTCTTGTCGACGCGCCGCCAGTTGGCGTCGGCGCCGGTGTCGACGAGCAGGTGGTTGAGCAGGAACGCGGCCTCGAGCCCGCGGCGGTTGAAGGTCGGCTGCTGGTCCTCGTCGAACACGACCATCGGCAGGTCGGTGCGGCCGAGCCAGATCATCGCCTTGAAGTAGGTCTGGAGCAGCGGGTCGTCCTCGTAGTGGCCGCGCGGCTCGAGCTGCGAGAAGTCGTAGGGGGCGGCGACGCCGAACAGCTCGACGCTGGTCGGCTGGAGCGCGGCGGCGGCGTCGAGCAGCCGCGTGACCTTGAGCGCGACATCCGGGTCGCCGCTGACGGGCTCGGCGCTGCCGTCGAGCAGGGCGCGGGCGACGGTCAGGTAGACGTCGAGGTCGCGCGCGGCGGCGGCGAGCTCGGGCGGGAGACCGGCGAGCTGCTGGCCGAGCGCGGCGTGGCTGGTCGCCAGCATCGCGCCGACCTCGCCGCGCAGTACGGCGAGCTCGAAGTCCTTGAGGATCGAGTCGAACGACTTGTGCAGCGCGTAGAGCATGCTGTCGGCGGTGATCAGCACCGGCAGGTCGTTGAAGTAGAGGTCGAGGTAGGTGGTCGCGAAGGTGACCGTCGGGGCGTCGCCGACGGCGACGAAGCCGTTGTTCGCCAGGACCTTGTCGTGCTGCTCGCCGAGGCCGGCGTAGGGCCGGATCAGGTCGAGGCCAGCGGCGCCGAGCGGGTCGTACGACAACTTCTCGACGTAGGCCGGCGGCGGATAGAGCGCGAGGAACTCGTCGACGCCGAGCTTCTTCGCCTGCTCCTGCACCGGCACGTACTCCTTCTCGACCCACTCGTCCTGCGGCGGCGGGTCGACCTGCGGGGCGGGGTCGGGGCCGGGGTCGCCGGCGGACGGCTGGCAGGCGGGGAGCAGGAGCGAGAGCGCGAGCAGGAGACGGGGCGACAAGCGAAGCAAGGTCATGCTCGCGAAGGTAATCGACGTCAGGGTCTGCGACCACCCGGCGGCCGCGCGAAGAACGTGCGCCCGTGCATGACATCCGCGCCCCGGGGCGCGAAGACCTCGGGCGCGCGTGTCAGGGCTGCGCGGGCGGGACGAGGCGGCGCGCGAGGAGGATGTCGGGCTGGCCGAAGCCGTTGGCGTCGGGCATCACGCCGATCACCGAGTAGCCGAGCTTCTGATAGAAGGCGATCGGGTGGTCCTGCAGGTTCTGCAGGCGGGCGAGGTGGCCGATGACGTCGGGGTAGAGATCGGTGTTCGCCAGCGAGGTGAGGCCGAGCTCGTCGTCGGAGCCGACGAACATAGAGTGGATCCCGAGCGCGCGGACGCGGTCCTCGAGGTCGCGGACGAGGGCGCGGCCGACCCCGCGGCGCTCGCTGTCGGCGCGGACGACCAGCGGGTGCAGCTCCCAGACGTGGTTCGGGTAGTGCTCGAGCGCGCCGGCCCAGCCGAGCAGGACGCCGCCGCGGACGTAGCCGCGGGCGAGCCGCGCCGGGTCGAGCATGTCGCGGACCTCGCGGCGGGCGGCGTCCATGTCGGGCCAGCCCTCGGGCATGCGACGGACCAGCAGCTCGGCGGCCTGCTCGAGCAGCGCGGCGCGGTCGGGCGTCAGGTCGACGATCGGCACGCGGCCGACGGTACCCGGGCGGGCGCGGCCTCGCAAGCTGGCGGAAAGGTCAGGTGCCGGGCAGGCGGAACAGGCCCGACTGGCCGAGGCCGGGCTTGGACATCAGGCCGTTGGCCTGGCGCTCGACGGTGTCCCACAGCAGCTGGATCTGCGCGGCGTCGCGGAACTCGCGCTTGATCTCCTTGCGGCCGAGGTACAGCTTGCCGCCCTGAGCGCCGGCGTCGGGGCTCGAGGCGAGCCAGGTCGGGGTGTCGGCGGCCTGGGCGGCGGTCTTGCCGAACAGCGCGGTGGCGAGGCCGAGGCGCAGCTTCTTCAGGCCGCGGGCGTCGCGGTGGAGGTTCGTCTTGACGCGGCCGCCGACGAGGCACGCGCTGACCTGGACGCCGTGGATCGCCATCCGCGGCGCGAGGGCCCACGCGAGCATCCGCTGGGCCTGCTTGCTCTGGCGGTACGCGAGCCAGCCCTGGTAGCCGCGGTTGTCGAGGTCGGTGTCCTCGACGTCGAGGTCGCCGGCGTCGGCGCAGCTGACGTGGATCAGCCGGGCGGGCGCGCCGGCCTTGAGCGCGTCGGTCAGGAGGCGCGTCATGATGTGCGGGCCGAGCACGTTGACCATCCAGGTCTTCTCGATCGCGTCGGCGGTCTGCTCGCGCATGTACGACCAGCGGGCGGCGTTGTGGACGAGCACGTCGAGCTTGCCGTGGCGCTCGCCGAAGACGTCGCAGAACTCGCGGATCGAGTGGCGCAGCGACAGGTCGAGCTTCATCGCCAGGACGCGCGGGCTCTTGGTCTCCGCGACGATCTCCGCGCGGGCCGCGTCGGCCCGGTCGGCGCCCGGCGAGGTGATGATCACCGTCGCGCCCATCCGGGCGAGGTTGCGCGCGATCTCCTTGCCGACTCCGCTGCTCCCGCCGGTGACGATGCAGGTCTTTTGAGACAGGTCTATTTGAACAGGTACAAGCGACATCCTCGACGACCCCCGGGCACGCCCGCGGCCGCGAGTATACAGCGTCGCGGCGCGCGGGGGCGCGCGGGGTCCAGCGGGCACGTGCGCCCGTGCGCGCGGATGTCAGCGGTCCTCGGTGACCGAGATCGTCGCGCCGTCGAACACGGTGTTGTGGCGGGCGGCGATCGCGTCGGTGCCGGCCTGCTCCGTGGTGTACTCGATGTGGCCGATGCCGAGCGACTGGCCGTTCGCGGGGTTGATGTCGATGCTCGAGCGGACGATCGTCCCGTGGTCGTCGAAGGCGGCGTCCATGGTCGCCTTGGTGGTGGTGACGCTCATCTCGCCTATCTTGATCTTCCTGGGCATGCTTGGCTCCTCTCTGCCAGCGACCGGTGTAGCACGCCCAGCCGGGGCCGTGCACGCGGCGCCGACGCGCGCGCTCCCGCGAGGCGCGAGTCCGAACAGCAAGGTCCCGAAGGACATGTCCCGAAGGTCTTACGCTGCGTGAGGGATCAGGCCTGCTCGGCCTCGAAGGCGGCGCCGAAGCGGGCGGCGATCGTCAACGTCGGGTCGCGGCGCATCCGGTCCTGCCAGGCAGAGTCGACCGCGGCGTAGCGGGCGCGGTCGAGTCGGTGCGGCGCGAGGGCGGCGTCGACCTCGGCGGGCTCGGCGTGGGCGGACAGGCGCGACAGCGCGGCGGCGGCCCGGGCCCACTGCTCGAGGCTGACCCCATGGACAGGTTCGAGAAGGCGCGGGTCGATCGGCGGGGCTGGGCTGCCGGCGCCGCCGGCGGCCGCGGTGAACTCGCCGCGCGGGCGGATCTCCCGCTCGCCGCCCGGCAGGCGGACGAGCTCGGACCACTTGGCCTGGTAGTAGCGGCTGACCTGCTGCCAGTGCTCGACGCTGCGGAAGCCGGCCGAGACGACGGCGTGGAGCTTGCTCTTGCCCTCGGCCAGGCCGCGCTCGATCCGGGCCTGGCGGGCCCAGAAGGTCCGCGGGTCGGCGAGGTCGAGGCCGGCGAGGTCGAGGCCCTCGGCCTCGCAGCGCTGGATCAGCATCTGCAGCTCGGTCCACTCGTCCTCGACGTCGAGCTGGCCGTCGCGGGTCGCGTCGTCGTCGTCGTCGTCGTCGGGCGCCGGCGGTCCGGGCTGGCCGTTCGGTACTGTCCCGAGGGACAGGACCGGCTCACCCTTACCGAGACCGATGAGGCCGAGGATCGACTTGAACACTCCCATTGCCGGGCTCCGGGTGGGTGACTATAGCGAATGCCGGGCCGCTGTTGCCGAGGCGGGCCGCGGCGCCGCGCTGGGGCCCAGGGGCCGCTTGGGGCGAAAACGGCCGATTTTTTACAGCTCCGAGACGAGCTGCGGGAAGCGCTGGAGGATCTTGCCGGCGTACTTGCCGTCGGGGTAGCGGCGCAGGTAGTCGCGGCCGTGCTCGATCGCCTCCTGGATGTCGCCGTTCTCGGTGCCGGCGAGCCAGAGCCGGTAGCGCGCGACCTCGGCGTCGGGGTGGTCGGGCGCGCGGGTCAGGAACTTCTTGAACGCCTGCTTGGCGGCCGGGTAGTCGTTGGCGAAGTCCATCCGCAAGATCCCGATCAGGAGGTGGCCCTCGACGATGTCGTCGTCGCCGTGCTCGCTCATGAACTGGGTCAGGCAGCGGGCCGAGAGGTAGCGCGTCTCGGCGGACTCGTAGAGGTCCTGGCAGTGCGCGAGCGAGGCCATCAGCTGCTCGCGCTTGCTCGCCCGCGTGTCGCGGACGAGCTTGTCGATCAGCGCCTGGCCGTCGTCGTCGCCGTGCGGGCTGAGGCGCGCCTTGTAGCTGCGGTCGGTCGGCGGGCGCTCGCCGGGCGCCTGCGGGGTGACGATCGCGGGCGCACGCACGACGATGTGCTCGATCCGCCGCAGGTCGGGGTCGTCGGGCAGGCCGGGGACGACCCAGCTCGGCGGGACGGTGCCGTCGGCGAGGACGGCGGCGCCGGGCTCGCCGTGCGACTCGTCGGACAGCGGCAGCGCGAGCCTCACCTCCTCGCGTCCGATGTCGGCGTAGGTCGAGCGGGAGACGTCGAAGCGGTAGCCGGCGCCGACCTCGGCGAGCAGGTCGGCGCCGTCGGGGCCGAGGACCTCGACCTCGCCGCGCAGCACGGCGACCGCGGTGTTGCCCACGTCGTCGACCTCGACCGTGAACACGGTGCCGACGACGCGGACGATCGCGGTCGGGGTGTGGACCTCGAGGATCGGGTCGGCGGGCAGGCGCTCGTAGCGGACGGCGATCATGCCGCGGCCGAGCTCGAGCGCGACGGCGCCGGGGTCGACGCGGGTCCAGTGGACCTGCGAGCCGGGGCCGAAGTTGGCGAGGATCTTGCCGACGAGGCCGACCTGCAGGGCGCCGTGCGGGTCGACGGTGAAGCGGGTGCCGACGTGGAAGGTGTCGGTCGCGACCGGATGCTCGCCCTCGGCGGCGAAGCGGCTGCCGGCGATCACGCGGCCGTAGTCGGCCTGGGCGCGGTGGTCGAGGCCCTCCGGGCGGGCGGCGGCGGCGGTCGCGGGGCGCGCGGCCGGCAGGCGGACGGTCAGGGCGCGGTCGGCGAGCGAGGCGTCGGGCTCGACGGGGCCGCGCGGCGGGGCGAGCGTCAGGGCGAGCGCGGCCGCGGCGGCGCCGAGCGCGGCGACGGCGGCGACCTGCTGCCTGTACCACGGGACATGTCTCGAAGGCCTGACCTTGCGCAGGATCGCCGCGAACTCGCGGTCGCGGGCGACCATGCCGGGGCCGGAGCTGGCCGGGTCGGGGCCGCGGTAGACGGCGGCGAGCAGCTGATGGGCGCGGCGACAGGCGTCGCAGCCGCGGAGGTGGCCGTGGTACCGCGCGAGGCCCTCGGAGTGGATCCGATCGCAGAGCACGAGCTCGGCGTCCTCGCGGCACTCGAGGCAGCCGTAGCGGGCGGCGTCGTCGTGGAAGGCCGTGGTCATGCGTCGTGCACGAGCTCGTGGAGGCGCTTGCGGGCGCGCGTGAGGCGGTCGCCGACGGTGGAGACCGGCTTGTCGAGGACCTGCGAGATCTCCTGCAGGGTCAGGCCCTCGTAGTGATAGAGGACGAAGACCTCGCGCAGGTCGGGGGCGAGGCGCTGCAGCAGGCGCTCGGCCTCGTCGCGGACGTCGGCGCGGGTGCCCTGCAGGTGCGCGTCGCGCCCGGTCGTCCACCACTGGAAGGCCGCCTTGACGCGGTTGCGGCGGAACCGCTGGCGCAGCAGGTTGTGCGTCGTGTTGGTGGTGATCCGGTACAGCCAGGTGCTGATCGTCGAGCCGCCGCGGAAGCTGTCGAGCGCGGTGAACGCCCGGGCGAACACGGTCTGTACGAGGTCGTCGATCTCCGGGTCGGGGCCGAGGAGGCGGTAGAGGTGGCCGCGCACCTGCGACTGGTGCGCCTCGTAGAGCTGCCGCAGCGCGCGCGGGTTGCCCGCGCGGGCGCCGGCGAGGACGAGCTGCTCCTCGGTGCTGAGGTACTCGCCAGGGCGCACCTCGGCGTCGGCCGGGGGGGCGGCGAGCGGAAGGGTCTGGTCGATCATGCGGGTGCTGCGTGCCACGGATCCGACAACCTTTCCGCGGAAAAATTCCGGCCGCTCCGAGCGACGATAGCAGGGTTACACTGCGGGCGTGAGCGAGTCGGCGTCGCGCGCGCTTTCGCCGTGGCGGGCGGCCTACTGGCTGCGGCCGCTGCCGCAGGCGACCTGTGAGGCGATGGCGGAGAAGTACGCCGCGCTGGCCAGGCTCGAGGCGTTGCCGAACGGGGCCGAACAGGACGCGGCGATCCGGGCGGCGGCCGAGCGCTGGCCGGGCTGCCTGCGCGAGTCGCAGCTGGCCGGGCCGGCGCGTTGCCGCGAACGGCACGCGCAGGCGACGGTCGGCCGCGAACGGCCGGAGCAGCCGCGGGCGGCCTGGCGGGACGAGGGGGCCGCGGCGATGGTGCTGTGGGCCGACCTGCACCCGCTGCTCGCCGATCTGCTGCAGTGGCGCCGGCGAGGCGGGCGCGGCGAGGCGGCGGAGCTGCTGGCGGCCGTCCGCGGCGGTCCGGCAGCGGCGCGCTGGCCGGACGACCCGGCGCTGCTCGAGCGGGTCGGCGGGGCGCGGGTCCGGCCGCGGCTGGCCTACGCGTGGCTGGCGGCGCAGGCCGGAATCGAGCTCCCAGCGCTCCAGCGGCTGCTGTTCGGCCGCGCCGGGCACTGGGACGTGCGCGCGGGCGATCCGCCGTTCGTGCCCTAGTCGGCGTGTTACTGCTTGAGATCTCTCGGTTTTTTGGCCTACCATCTCCGGCCCCCGGACCCCTGGGAGATCTTCAGAGTGACCAAATCCGAACTCATCGAGCGCGTGGCCGAGGCGGCCAAGCTGACCAAGGGCAAGGCCGAGTTGGTCGTCGGGACGATCTTCGGGGCGATGACGGAAGCGATGGTCCGCGGCGAGGGCATCGAGATCCGCGGGTTCGGCAGCTTCACCGTCCGGCAATACAAGGCCTACGAGGGCCGCAACCCGCGGACCGGCGGGTCGGTCCACGTCAAGCCGAAGCGGCTGCCCTTCTTCAAGGTCGGCAAGGAGCTGCGGGCCCGCGTCAACCTGTCGACCGCGCCGCTCGAGGACGACGACGACGACGACACCGACGTGATCGACGAGCCGAGGGAGGCCCAGCCCCGGCGCGCCCCCGCGCTCGCCCCTGCGGTGCCCGCGCCGGCCGCGCCGCCGAAGCCGCGACCGGCCCCGCGGCTGCGTGAGGAGAACCTGTCCGAGGACGAGATCTGATCGCGCGGACCCGCGGCCTCACGGCGGCCGCGGGCGCGAACTTCCTGGTTCTTGCGACAGGTCTGAAGGCGCAGGTGGGTCGAGCAGGCGGAGGCGGCCGAGCCGGGTGTCGAGCTCGGCGAAGGCGCCGTCGGGGAGCTCGCAGCAGCCGCGGCAGCCGACGAGCGCGGACAGGCCGAGCTCGCGGACCATCAGCGCGGCGTGGCTGAGCGCGCCGCCGTGCTCGCAGCAGACCGCGCGCACGGCGAGGGCCTGCAGGACGACCGCGGCCTGGGCGGTCAGGGCCGGAAGGACGACGATGTCCTCGGGGCCAGGGGGGCGGGCGAGCAGGTCGGCGAGGTCGCGGCGGCGGGCGATCGGTCCGCGGCGCGAGGGGCCGGTCGGGAGGCCGCGCAGGCGGCCGCGCGGGGGCAGCGGGATCGGGCGGCCGTCCAGCAGGGCGAGCGGCGGGGTGAGAGCGGATCGGCGGCGCTTCGCGGCGCGGCGGGCCTCGAGGTCGGGAATGGGGTCGCCTTCGAGGACGCGGCGCAGCTCGGGCGGGGTCAGCAGGAAGGCGTCGAGGCCGAGGTGCGCGCCGGCGGCGAGGTAGACGCGCCGCAGCGGGGCGAGGCCGAGGGCGAACAGGTGGTCGTCGAGCTCGCGCAGGAGCAGGAAGGCGCGCGCCGGGTCGGTGGGGATGTCCGCAGGAGCAGGTTCGATCGGACCTGGCGTGGCGAGCATGTCCGCGAGGACGGGGCTGGCGAGGTCCCAGGCGGCGGGGAGGACGTCGAGGTGGGCGGCGCGTCCTCGCAGGCAGAGCGGGGCGGACGGATCGGTCGCGCCGGCGAGCTCGGCGGGCGGGGCGGCGCGCAGCTCGGCGTAGACGGCGAGGGTGCCCTGCAAGTGCTCGAGGGCGCGATCGACGAGGGGGGCGAGGTCGGGCGGGGCGAGGTGTGGCGCGTGGTCGCTCGAGGCGAGCGCGGTCGCGCGGTGCGCCGAGAGCGAGGGGGAGGCGGTCGCAGGGACGGCGGCCGCCGGTGCGTGTGGGGGCGCGGCGAGGCGCGGAGGGGCGAGGTCGGGCGCGGCGAGGACGGCGTCGAACTCGGCGAGGGCGCGGCGGGCGGCCGGGAGGTGGCGGGTCTGCAGGGCGGCGAGGGCGGCGTGCGCGGTCGGGCGGGGGGCAGCAGAGGTGGTCTCCGGGACATGCTCGTAGAGCCAGCCGGCGAGGACGCGCAGCGGGGCGCCGCGCTCGGCGAGCCAGGCGATCGCGCCGGCGTGCGCGGGCGACAGCGCGGCGGGGTTGTGCTCGGCGTCGAGGCGCCACAGGCCGGGGAGGTCGGGGATGCGGGCGGCGCCGGGGGCGACCTCGGCGAGGAAGGCCGGCCAGCCGGCGACGAGCGGGCGCACGAGCGGGCGGGCCTGGACGAGCCAGCAGGCGCCGTCCGGGGCGACGATGACCTCGAGGTCGAGGGCTGGCGTCGCGGACAGGACCGATGCGACATGGCGCAAGAGACCGGTGAGCGGGGCGCGCAGGGCCGGCTCGGCGCGCGCGAGCGGGCCGGAGGAGGCCGGGGTGGCGCCGGCGGCCAGGGCGTCGAAGTCCGCGGCGTCGTGCAGCTCGAGGCAGGCGCCGGGGAGGTCGTCGCGGTCGGCGGCGAGGACGGCGAGCCAGCGGCGGGCGATCTGGCGCTGGACGAGTAGCTGGTGGGCCGGCGGGGCGCCGCCGCTGTAGCGGACGAGCCACGGGTCCGCGCAGGCGGCGGCGATCCGGGCGGCGGCGCGGTCGAGGTCGGAGAGGTCGCGGCAGTCGGGGATCGACAGGCCGAGGCCGGCGGCGCTGGCGTCGGCCGTGTCCTCGCGCGCGAGGGCGGCGCGGACGATCACGGGGCCGCGCGCGAGCAGGTCCGCGAGCTCGCGACGCGCGGCGGGCTCGGCGAGCGCGTCCGGCGAGAGGCCGAGGCCGTCCGGGACCGGGAGGCCGGCGGCGTGGAGGCGCGACAGGACGGCCAGCTTGGGGGCCGTGTCGGGGCCGGGAGGGTCGCCGAGGCGCAGGAGCACGCGCGGATTGTAGGCGGCCTCGCGGGCGGCGGCTCGCGCGATCGCCCCGGCGGTATGAAGGGGTACGATTCGACCCGGGGCGTGGGACGGGCGCCGGCGGGCGGCTCGGGGCTGCTCGAAGGGACAGGCGGGCGCGGGGCGCCGCGTCGCTCCTGCGGGCGCGCGGGCGGCCGCCGTGCGAGCGCGCGGGCCGGGCGGATGCGTGAGGATCGCCGAGGGGCGGTCGGCCCCGTGGCGCCGCGGAGGTCGCACGGTGATCGCCGGGTCGCGGACGATCGCGGGCCGCGCGTGACCGAGGGCAAGCGCGCGGGCGTCGACAGGCGGCGCGCGGCGCACTAGACAGGGACGGCCGATGGATCTGCACCTGCCCGGGCCGCCGCTCGCGGAGTGGTTCGTCTACAACTTCGCCGACGCGAAGATGGCCGTGTGGACAGGTGCGGACGCGGGTCGCGGGCGGGTCGGGCGCGTGCTGCGGGCGACGCTGCTGGCGCTGCGCGGGCGGCTCGGGTGGACGACGCTCGCGCCGGGGCAGCGCGGGCTCGACGGGCTGGTCGTGCTGACGGCGCTGGGCGAGGGCAGCGATCTGCCGGCGGCGGGGCTCGCGGCGGTGCGGCCGGGGGGCTGGCTGATCGAGCTCGGGCACCCGCCGGCGGTGTCGGCGTGGCGGCCGTTGCAGTGGGTGCGGCGCGGCCGGGCGCTGCGGCGGGCGTCGGAGGTGCGGGCGCGCGAGTGGCTCGGCCGCGGGTGCCACGCGATCGAGCAGTGGGCGCCGGTCGACCTGCCGCAGGCGCTCGTGACGTGCGGCCGCGTCCGTGCGATACCTTCCGCATGAGTCCGGCGATGTTCCTCACCGTCGAGGTCGAGGACGAGACGTTCACCGAGCCCGTGCAGCTGCAATTCCGGAGGATCGGCGCGGTCCAGCGGGCGCTGCAGGTCGACCTCGACGGGGCCGGGCCGCGGCGCGCCCGCGGGCTGGTGCGCCGCGCCGACGGCTCGCTCGACGCCGACGCGCCGGCGTGGGCGTGCCCGGTCGAGGACAGCGGCGCGGGCGTGTCGTGGCTGGTGTTCGGCGGCAACGCCGGGCTGTGGCTCGCGCCCGACGGCGCGACGGAGCCTGACCTCGAGGACAGGACGCAGGCGGTGGAGGCGTACGTGCTGGTCAGCCGCGAGGACGTCGCGCTCGCGGAGGGCTGACCGACCGGACAGGTCCTACTCGAGCAGGTCCTGGCGGACGAGCAGGTCCTCGAGCAGCTGGCGCTGGACCTGGGCGGTCGCCTGGCTGGCGGACAGCTGGCGGAGCAGGACCTCCTGGGCCGGGCGGGGCTCGTCGCCGCCGGGGCTGCAGCGGAGGTAGGAGCCGTCGGCCAGGAGCTCCCAGGCCTGGGCGTTGTCGGCGAGGTAGGTCGTCAGGCCCTCGGAGATCACGCGCGAGCGGAGCGCCTGGTCCTCGATCGGGAAGCAGGTCTCGACGCGGCGCAGCAGGTTGCGCGACATCCAGTCGGCGCTGGCGCAGAAGGTCAGCTCCTCGCCGTCGGCGAGGAAGTAGTAGATCCGGTGGTGCTCGAGGAAGCGGCCGACGATCGAGCGGACCTTGATCGTCTCGGACACGCCGGGGACGCCGGGGCGCAGGCAGCAGACGCCGCGGACGATCAGGTCGATCGGCACGCCGGCCTGCGAGGCGCGGTAGAGCGCCTCGATCACCTTGGTCTCGGTCAGCGCGTTCAGCTTGGCGACGATCCGCGCGGGCTTGCCCTGGCGCGCGTTCTCGGCCTCGCGGTCGATCAGCTGGATCAGGCGGTCCATCAGGGTGAACGGCGAGACCAGCAGCTTGTGCATCTTCGGCACCGCGCCGAGGCCGGTCAGCTGCATGAAGACGTTGTGCACGTCCTCGCCGATCGCGTCGTTGCAGGTGAGGAAGCTGAAGTCGGTGTAGAACTGCGTCGTGACGGTGTGGTAGTTGCCGGTGCCGAGGTGGACGTAGCGGCGGTAGCGGCTGTCCTCGCGGCGGACGATCAGGAGCGCCTTGGCGTGGGTCTTGTAGCCGACGATGCCGTAGACGACGGTGACGCCGGCGCGCTGGAGGCGGGTGGCGAGGTCGATGTTGGCGGCCTCGTCGAAGCGAGCGCGCAGCTCGACGACGGCGGTGACCTCCTTGCCGGCGCGCGCGGCCTCGAGCAGCGCCTCGGCCATCGGCGAGTCGGCGCCGGTGCGGTAGAGCGTCTGCTTGATCGCCAGGACCTTCGGGTCGCGCGCGGCCTGGCGGACGAGCTCGAGCACCAGCGAGAAGCTCTCGTACGGGTGGTGGAGCAGGATGTCGGTGCGGCGCAGCTCGGCGAACAGGTCGAGCTCGGCGCCGGGGATCCGCTTGGGGCCGGGGATGTACGGCGGGTACTTGAGCTCGGGGCGCTTGATGACGTCGTAGATCGCGGCGAGGCGGTGGAGGTTGACCGGGCCGTCGACGCGGTAGAGGTCGTCGGGCTGGAGGTCGAACTGCTCGAGCAGGAGCTCGGCCATGTCGGGCGGGCACGACTCGCTGACCTCGAGGCGGACGGCGTCGCCGAAGTTGCGGGTCCGCAGCTCGCCCTTGAGCGCGTTGAGGAGATCCTCGACGTCCTCCTCCTGCACCCACAGCTCGCTGTCGCGGGTGACGCGGAACTGGTAGCAGCCCTGGACCTGCATGCCGGGGAACAGCTTGTGCACGAAGGTGGTGACGATCGAGCCGAGCAGCGCGAAGCCGTGCGGGCACTCGGCGATGTGCGGCGGCAGGAACACCAGGCGCGGCAGGCTGCGCGGGATCTGGACGACCGCGGTCGCGCTGTCGCGCTTGAACGCGTCGTTGCCGGCGAGCGCGACGATCAGGTTGAGGTTCTTGTTCTGGATGTTCGGGAACGGGTGCGACGGGTCGAGGCCGATCGGGGTCAGCACCGGCAGGACCTCGCGGTCGAAGTACTCCTCGAGCCAGGCGGTCTGCGCGGGCGTCCAGGTGTAGAGCTTGAGCAGGCGGATGCCCTCGGCGGCGAGCGCGGGCAGGATGTGCTGCTGGAGCTGCTGGTACTGCTCCTTGACGAGCTGCTGGCAGGCCTCCTTGAGCGCGCGCAGGGCGTCCTGCGGGGTCCGGCCGTCGGGGCCGACCTGCGGCAGGCCGAAGCCGACCTGCTCCTTGATGCTGGCGACGCGGATCTCGAAGAACTCGTCGAGGTTGGTGCTGACGATCGTCAGGAAGCGCAGGCGCTCGAGCAGCGGCACGCGCGGGTCCTTGGCCTGCTCGAGCACGCGGCGGTTGAACTCGAGCTGGCTGAGCTCGCGGTTGATGTACAGGCTCGGGTGGGTGAGCTCGAGGGGCGCCATGGCGGGGGTCGACCGGAGGACGAGGAGGCGCAGGATATCAGGCGCCGAGCTTTCGCAAGATTTTCGGCGGGAGCATCGCCCGGAGGGTCATCGCGCCGGGGCGGAGGGGGCCCTCGAGGGTGGCGACGCCGCCCTTCTTGAACGCGAGCCGCTCGCCGGCGGCGATCTCTCCGGTGACGAGCCAGGCGAGCAGCGCGCTCAGGTACGGCTCGTGTCCGACCAGGGCGACGCGCTCGCCCTCGACGTGCGCGAGCAGCTCGACGTCGGGGGCGCGGGCGAGATCGGGGAGGACGCGCAGCGGGCCGCGCAGGAGCGGTTTGAGGAGCGCGGCGGTCTGCACGGCGCGCAGGAGCGGGCTGTGGTAGACCACGTCGAGGCGCCAGCGCAGGCGCTCGGCGCCGCGGACGGCGGCGGCGAACTTGCGCTCGCCCTCGCCGGTCAGCGGGCGCGCGGCGTCGGGGCGATCGGGGGACGGTGGCGCGGCGGCGGCGTGGCGGACGAGGTAGAGCAGCACGGCGGCCGAAGTGTGCCGCAAAGGCGCGCGGCTTGCTGGCCTTGTCGGGCCGCTGATATACTCCGCCGGCTTTTGCGGGCAATGCGCAGGTCCTGCGGCCGAGAGAACTAGCCTATGACGACGACACGAGGGGCCGAGCAGGCCGAACCGCCGAAGGGGCGGCTGCTGCGGGCGATCGACGCGATCTTCGCGCAACTGTGGAGCTGGGGCGGGCTCTACTTCCTGATTGCGATCTCGCTGGGCCTGGCGCTGTGGCCGCTGACCGACATCCCCGCGCTCAAGTACGTCGTCAAGAACGACCTGTCGGTCGTCCAGCGGCACAAGGCCCTGATCGCGGTGGCGATCTCGTTCGTGGCGACGACCGCGGTCTACCTGGCGATCTGGCTGCGCGGGCGCCGGCGCGACCCCGCGCTGACGCTGCCGCAGTCGATCGTCGCGACCAACCGGTGGGGGTTCGTCCTGCTGATCGCGCCGATCATCACGGCGCTCGGGGTGCCGAACATCGAGACCAAACAGCCGGTGTTCACCGGCTTCCTGTCGCTGCTGGTCACCGGGATGGCGATGACGTTCGTGTACCGGCTGCTCGGGCTCGAGCGCCTGCGGCCGCCGGACGACCCGTTCGTGCCGGCGCGCCGGGCGGGCCTGGCCAAGGCGGTGTTCGCGGCGGCGTTCCTCGGCTACAGCGGCCTGATCTCGTACTACGCGGTGCTCGACCACTGGAACCTGGCGACGACGATCTACGACCTCGGGATCTACGACAACACGGTCTGGCAGACCGCGCACGGGTTCTTCCTCGACTGCACGTTCCTGCGCGGCGGCGACCACTCGGTCGCCCACTTCGACCCGTTCCTGTGGGTGATCGCGCAGATCTACCGCGTCTACGAGCGCGCCGAGACGCTGCTGGTGCTGCAGACGCTGTGGCTCGCCAGCGGCGTGTTCCCGCTGTGGCTGCTCGCCAAGCGGCGGCTGAGGAACGAGTGGATGGCCGCGATCCTGGTCCTCTGCTACCTGCTGTCGCCGGCACTGCACGGGATCAACATGTTCGACTTCCACTCGCTGGCGCTGATCGTGCCGAACGTGATGTGGGCGGTCTACCTGCTCGACGTCGGCGGGTTCAAGCGCTACTGGCTGGTGATCGCGGTGCTGCTGCTGACCCGCGAGGACATCAGCCTGATCAACTGTTTCATCGCCACCTATGCGATCCTGATCGGCCGCACGCGCACCGGCCTGGTGACGATCGCGGTCAGCCTGACGTACCTGGTGCTGATCAAGCTGTACGCGATGCCCGACCCGGGCCTGCTGATGGCGGCCAGCAAGGGCCACTCGTACGCGTACTACTACCAGGAGATGATCCCGCACGCGTCCGAGGGCGCGAAGGGGCTCTTGATCTCGCTGGCGACCAACCCGCTGTACGCGCTGCAGGTGCTGTTCAAGGAGGAGAAGCTGGTCTACCTCCTCCACCTGCTCCTGCCGACGCTCGCGCTGCCGTTCGCGGCCGGGCGCAAGGCGGTGCTGCTGATCTACGGCGCGCTGTTCATCGGCCTGGCGACGCGCAAGCACGTCTACTCGCTGCACTTCCACTACTCGTCGCTGGCGCTGCCGATGCTGTTCGCGGCGCTGCCGGACGGGCTCGCGCGGGTGACCGACAGCAAGAAGCTGCGCGCGCTCGGGCTCGAGCGCGCGCGCCTGGCGTGGACGCTGGTGTTCGGGATGCTCGTCGGCGCGACGGTCAGCTCGGTCAAGTACGGCGTGATCTTCCCCAACGCGTCGTTCCGCGCGGGGTGGAGCCGGCTGCACCGCAACCCGACGCAGGCGATGAAGGACCAGTACGCGCAGGTGCGGACGTGGATCGAGCAGCTCGGGCCCGAGGCGGCGATCTCGGCGACCAGCGACATCGGGCCGCACATCTCGAACCGGCGCAAGGCCTACCACTGGCCGACGATCCACGACGCCGAGTACATGATGATCCGGACCCAGTTCTTCAAGAAGGAGGACAAGAAGCGGCTCGAGCGGGTGGTCAAGCGCCACAAGTTCACGCTCGTCGAGGCGGCGCACGGCCTCGAGCTGTGGGTCCGCGACTTCGAGGCCGAGAAGGCCGAGGCCGAGAAGGCCAAGGCGCGCGAGGAGGAGAAGAAGCGCAAGGCCGAGGCGGCGGCCGAGGCCGCCAAGGCGGCCGGCAAGGCGCCGCCGCCGGAGGCCAAGGCCGAGCCGGCCGACACCGGCGGCAGCTCGGGCGCCGACGACGAGCCCGTCGATCCTCACGCGCCGCCGAAGGCGAGCGCGAAACCCGATCCGAAAGACGCGGGCGAGTCCACCTCGGACGGCGACCCGACGCCGTAGGTCCGCGCCGGCGCACGCGACGCTCGCCGGGGCGCGTTCCTTGACGCCCCCCGGTGGGCGCATTAGCTTTGAGGCTCGGCGGAGCTGCGAGCTTTCCGCCGAGCCCAAACACCATGAACAAGCCAATGTCAAGAGTCGCAACTCGTCCTCTCGCGGCCGCGCTCGCGGCGGCGGTCGCGCTGTCGGGCGTGACCGGCTGCCAGGCCGGGCCGTCGCGCGAGCGCTGGGTCGTCACCGAGGACACCCGGGTCGAGATCGACTGGGACGCGGTCAACCAGGCCTACCGCGACGCCGAGGGCCCCGAGGACTTCGAGCGCCGGGTCAACGAGATCTACGCCGGCGACGAGGTGATCAGCGTCAGCGTGCGCGACCAGGACGACAAGACCCAGGTCGTCACCGGCTTCTTCGACAAGGACGGCGACGGCAGCGCCGGCGACAGCGAGAAGATCTTCACGATCAAGCGCGACCTCGTCGGCGAGGGCGCCGCGCAGTACCAGATCGCCGGCCACGGCCCGTACGCGAGCTACCACTCGCCGATCTGGGACATCGCCGCCGGCATGATGCTCGGCTCGTTCCTGTCGAACATGTTCATGCCGGGCTACCGGCCGATGTACATGGTCCCGTACTCGACCAGCCCGGCGCGCCGCGGCGCGCTGATGGCCCACCGCGACAGCTACCGCGCCGCCAACCCGAGCAAGTTCCCGCCGAAGACATCGACGTCCGGCCGCTCGTACGGCAGCCGCGGCGGCGCGTGGGGCTCCGGCGGCGCGGGCTCGCGGTCGACCGGGTCGCGCCGCGGCGGCAGCTTCGGCCTCCGCTCCGGCAGCAAGCCCGGCCGCGCGCGCGTGCACCTGCGCGCGTGAGCCGCTCGTCGCCCTCGTCGCCATGGACTCGCTGCGCGACCTGGCCTTCGAGTCGGTCGAGCCGCTGCGGCTGCTCGGGTTGACGCCGGGGGCCGCGTCGCCGGGCGATGAGCACGCGCTGTACGGCTGGTGCCGGCTGCCCGGGGTTGAGCTCGTCGGCGAGGACCAGGCGCTGTGGGTCGACGCGCCGCTGGTGCTCGCGCTGCACAGCCCGGACGCGGACGAGATCCAGGTACCGCGCCGCGGCGGGGTGCCGAGCGACATCAACCTCGAGTTCGCGCTCGACGGGGGGCGCTCGGCGATCGCCTTGCTGTCGGAGTTCCTCAAGGTGCATGCGCCGGCGGTCGTCGGCGACGCGCGGACGATCGTGCTCGCGCTGTGCAACCCGCGGCGGGCGCGGATCTCCCGGCCGCCGGTCCTCGCCGGCCGCCGGATCTACTACGGCACCGGCGACGTCGTCGCCTGGCTGCGGCGCCGCGAGGGCGCCGTCGGGTGGTCGCTCGCGGGCGAGGCCTTCGTGCAGCTCGCGAGCGATCGCTGGTACACCTGCTAAGAGAGCTCGGGGCCGCCATGTCCATCACCCACGACCAGAAGCTAGATTACGCCGGGATCTACGTGCTCAAGAAGCTCGACCTCAAGCCGGCGGAGGGCGGCATCCGGATCCCGGTGCTGCTCGACTCGATCTACCACCCGCTCGAGGAGGTGCTCGAGCGGCTGGTGATGCGCGGGTACGTCGAGATCGACCGCAAGGCGCAGGCCTACAAGCTGACCAAGCGCGGCAGCGCGTACATCGGCGCGCTGATCGACGAGGCCGAGGGCTACATCGACGAGTTCGACGAGCAGGAGGTCGCCGACGTCGTCGACGAGCTGCGCGCGCGCAACCTCGACCCGCTGCGCGTGCGCTTCCTGTGGGGCTGGTACCAGGGCGAGTTCGACGACGTCGAGCTGTTCCAGCGCCGCCGCGGGTTCGTCGAGGTCGAGCCGGAGTGGCCGCTGTTCGTCACGGGCGACGACTTCTACGAGAACCTGGCGCTCGACCTCGGCGAGGGCGACGAGGGCGACGAGGCGCTAGCCTGAGCAGCCCTGGCCGCCGCCGCGCTGGGCGGCGCGCTGGAGGATCAGCTTGGCGACGAGGGCGGTCCAGCCGGTCTGATGGCTGGCGCCGAGGCCGACGCCGGTGTCGCCGTGGAAGTACTCGTGGAACAGCAGGTGGTCCTGCCAGTGCGGGTCGTGCTGGCGCGGGTCGTCGCCGGCGTAGGCCCGCCGGCCGCGCTCGTCGCGGAGGAACAGGCGGGTGAGCCGGGCCGACAGCTCGTCGGCGATCTCGCGTAGCGACAGGAACTGGCCCGAGCCGGTCGGGCACTCGACGCGGAAGTCGTCGGAGTAGTAGTGGTGGAACTTCTGCAGCGCCTCGATCAGCAGGTAGTTGATCGGGAACCACACCGGGCCGCGCCAGTTCGAGTTGCCGCCGAACAGGGCGGTCTGCGACTCGCCGGGCTCGTAGCCGATCCGCAGGGTGGTGCCGTCGATCCGCAGCTCGTACGGGGCGCTCGCGTGGACCTTGCTGAGCGAGCGGACGCCGAAGTCGCTCAGGAACTCGCGCGGGTCGAGCAGGCGCCGCAGGAGCCGCTTCATCCGGCTGCCGCGGACGAGCGCGAGCAGGCGGCGCTCGCCGGCGCCGGGCTCGTACCAGCGCGAGACCAGGCGCGCGAGGTCGGGGCGGTAGTTGAGGTACCACTCGAGGCGGGCGCGGAAGCCCGGCATCTGCGCGAGCAGCTGCGGCTCGATCGTCTCGACGGCGAGCAGCGGCAGGAGGCCGACGAGCGAGCGGACCTTGAGGCGCAGCGAGCGGTCGTCGGGGAGGTGCAAGACGTCGTAGAAGAACTCGTCCTGGTCGTCCCACAGGCCGATGCCCTGGCCGCCGAGGTTGTTCATCGCGTCGGCGATCGACAGGAAGTGCTCGAAGAACTTGCTGGCGATGTTCTCGTAGGCGGGGTTGTCGCGGGCGAGCTCGAGCGCGATCGTCATCATGTTGAGGCAGAACATGCCCATCCACGCGGTCGCGTCGCTCTGCTCGAGCGTGCCGCCGCCGGGCAGGCCGTGGCTGCGGTCGAACACGCCGATGTTGTCGAGGCCCAGAAAGCCGCCCTGGAAGATGTTCTTGCCCTCGCTGTCCTTGCGGTTGACCCACCAGGTGAAGTGGAGCAGGAGCTTGTGGAACATCGACTCGAGGAACACGCGGTCGCCGTGGCCCTCCTGGCGCTGCTCGATCTTGTAGACCCGCCAGGTCGCCCACGCGAACACCGGCGGGTTCACGTCGTTGAAGTTCCACTCGTAGGCCGGCATCGCGCCGTTCGGGTGGAGGTACCACTCGCGGGTCAGCAGGTCGAGCTGGCCCTTGGCGAACTCGGCGTCGACGAGCGCCAGCGGGATGCAGTGGAACGCGAGGTCCCAGGCGGCGTACCACGGGTACTCCCACTTGTCCGGCATCGACATGACGCGCTCGTTGTAGAGGTGGCGCCAGTCGCTGTTGCGCCCGCGCAGGCGCCGGGCCGGCGGGGCGGGCTGGCCGGGGTCGCCGGTCAGCCAGTCGCGGACGATGTAGTGGTAGAACTGCTTGGACCAGAGGAGGCCGGCGATCGCCTGGCGGTAGACCCGGCGCTCGTCGTCCGTCATCGCCGCGGGGACGTGGTCGAAGTACTGGTCGGCTTCTTCGCGGCGCGCGGCGACGATCGCGTCGAAGTCGGCGAACGGGGCCTCGGGGACGAGGTCGGGCGCGAGGTCGCCGGGGACCGCGTCGCGCGGGCCGATCGGCGCGGGGGTCGTCCGGGTCAGGCGCAGGCGGATCGTCCACGCGCCGCCGGCGGGGATCACGGCGCGGTAGTGGGCGGCCGCCTTGGTGCCGGTCCTCGCCGGGTCGACGGCGGCGTGGTTCTTGTGGATCACGTACTCGTGGAACGCATCCTTGACGAACGGCGCGCGGTTGGGGGCGTTCCACAGGCGCTGGTTGTTGGTCTCGTTGCCGGTGAACAGCAGCGCGTGGGCGTGCTCGCAGCAGAGGACGTAGTCGCCGAGGTCGTGGTGGCTCGCCGCGATCGCGCGGTGGTCGCCGGCGCGGGTCGCGGGCGCGAGCGAGGGCCGGCGCTCGTCGCGGCCCCAGGCCCAGGTGTTGCGGAACCACAGCGTCGGCAGCACGTGCAGCGGCGCGGGCTCGGGGCCGCGGTTGTGCGCGGTGACGACGATCAGGATGTCCTCGGGGCCAGCTTTGGCGTACTCGACGAAGACGTCGAAGAAGCGGTCCTCGGCGAACACGCCGGCGTCGGCGAGCTCGAACTCCGGCTCGGTGCGCGAGCGGCGGGCGCTCTCGGCGACCAGGCGCGCGTAAGGATAGCGGGCCTGCGGGTAGCGGTAGAGCGCCCGCATGTAGCTGTGCGTCGGCGTGCTGTCGAGGTAGTGATAGACCTCCTTGACGTCCTCGCCGTGGTTGCCCTGCGGGCCGGTGACGCCGAACAGGCGCTCCTTGAGGATCTCGTCGCGCTCGTTCCACAGCGCGAGCGCGAAGCACAGCCGCTGGCGGTCGTCGCAGATCCCGAGCAGGCCGTCCTCGTTCCACCGGTAGGCGCGCGCGCGCGCGTGCTCGTGCGGGAAGTAGGCCCACGCGTCGCCGCTCGGGCTGTAGTCCTCGCGCACGGTCGCCCAGGCGCGCTCGCTGAGGTAGGGCCCGAAGAGGTCCCAGCGCCGGCCCTCACGGCGCTGCTCGGTGAGGCGCTTGCGCTCGGGGTCCATCGGCGACGACGAATCTATCACATGAGCTCGCCCGCGGGGGCTGCCCGCGCCGCGCGGCAAGGGCTACCATCTTCGCCCGCATGACTCCCTCGCACGTCGTGATCTTCGGCGCCAGCGGCGACCTGACGCTGCGCAAGCTGATGCCCGCCCTGACCAGCCTCGCGGCCAAGCGCCGGCCCGAGGCCGGCTTCTACGTCCTCGGGGTCGCGCGCCGGCCGATGAGCGACGACGCGTACCGCCAGGAGATCCGCGAGGCGACGCCGCCCGAGCTGCGCGCGGCGTTCGACGAGCTCGCGCCGCGCGTGTTCTATCTGCAGGGCGACGTCGGGGTGCCCGCCGACCTCGCGCGGCTGAGCGAGCGGCTCGACGAGCTGCCGGGCGGGCGCGACGCGGGGCGGCTGTTCTACCTGTCCTTGAAGCCAGAGCTGTTCGCGCCGACGGTCGCGCTGCTGGCGGTCGGGGGGCTCTTGCACATGCGCGCGGGCGACCCGCACGGGTGGCGGCGGGTGGTGGTCGAGAAGCCGTTCGGCCACGACCTCGCGTCGGCGATCGCGCTCAACCGCCAGCTGCACGAGTCGCTGCGCGAGGACCAGATCTACCGGATCGACCACTACCTCGGGAAGGAGACGGTGCAGAACCTGCTCGGCTTCCGGTTCCACAACGCGATCTTCGAGCCGCTGTGGAACCGGCACCACGTCGAGCACGTGCAGCTGACGGTCGCCGAGGACCTCGGGATGGAGCGCGGCCGCGCCGGGTACTACGACACGACGGGTGCCCTTCGGGACATGGTCCAAAATCACATGCTGCAGGTGCTCGCGCTGGCGATGATGGAGCCGCCGAGCTCGCTCGAGGCGGGGTCGGTCCGCGGGCAGAAGCTGGCGTTTCTGCGCAGCCTGCACGTGCCCGGGCCGGAGCACGCGCGCAAGTTCTCGGTCCGCGCGCGCTACACCGAGGGCACGGTCGGCGGCAGGCACGTCCCGGGGTACCTGCAGGAGGACGGCGTGCGGCCGGACTCGACGACCGAGACGTACGTGGCGATCCGCGCGGAGAGCGACTCGTGGCGGTGGGCCGGCGTGCCGATCCTGCTGCGCCACGGCAAGCGGCTGGCGAAGAAGCACACCGAGGTGCGGATCCAGTTCCGTGTGCCGCCGGTCCAGCTGTTCAACCGGCCCGACGGGCTGACCGACGACGAGTTCCGCGAGAAGCTGCGCGACGGCAGCCTGTGCCAGATCCGGCCGAACGCGCTGACCCTGTCGATCCAGCCGCGGGAGGCGATCCAGCTGTCGTTCGGGGTCAAGCGGCCGGGCAGCGCGATGGTGATGGCGCCGGCCGAGCTCAGCTTCGACTACCGCGATCACTTCGGCGGCGGGACGGCGCCGGCGTACGAGCGGCTCCTGCTCGACGCGCTGCTCGGCGACCCGACGCTGTTCCTCCACGCCGACGAGATCGAGGCGAGCTGGCGGTTCGCCGACGCGTACCGCGCGGCCTGGGACAGCCCGGAGGCGGGGCCGCCGGCGACCTACCCGGCGGGCTCGTGGGGGCCGGCCGCCGCCGACGAGCTGTTCTTCGGGTGCGAGGGCGGCTGGTCGCAGGGATAAACGCCGCATGAACCTCGAGATCGTCCCGACGAAGGACCCGGCGGCGACGGCCGGCGAGCGGCTGGCGCGGGCGATCGCCGCGGTCGACGCGCGCCGCGGGGCGTGCCGGCTGGCGATCCCCGGCGGGTCGGCCGTGGCGGTGTTGCCGTATGTCCTCAAGAACCTGCCGCAAGGGACATGGTCGCGGGTGCTGCTGACGTGGGTCGACGAGCGCTGCGTGCCGCTCGCCGACCCGGCGAGCAACCGCGGGGCGCTGCGCAGGCTCGGGCTGCCGCCGCCGGGGCTCGAGCTGCCGCTGTGGGACGACACGGACGGCGACGCGGACGCGGCGCTGGGGCGGTTCGTGCCGGCGTTCATGCGCGCGTTCGCGGGCGGGCTCGACGTCGCGCTGCTCGGGCTCGGCGAGGACGGGCACGTGGCGTCGCTGTTCCCCGGGCACGCGGCGCTCGAGGCCGAGGGGACGGCGGTGTTCGTGGCCGACAGCCCGAAGCCGCCGCCGCGGCGGATGAGCCTGACGCACGCGGTGCTGCGCGCGACGCCGCTCGCGGTGCTGGCGGTCGGCGGCGAGGGCAAGCGGGCGGCGCTGCGGCGGGTGGTCCAGCGCGACCCGGCGCTGCCGACGAGCGCGCTGCCGCACCTGATGATCGCCACCGACATCGACCTGGAGGACGAAGCCGATGAATGACGACAGGCAGTGTGACGTGGCCGTGATCGGCCTCGGCGTGATGGGCGGCAACCTCGCCCGCAACTTCGCCAGCCGCGGGCTCGCGGTGGCCGGCTATTCGCTGCACCACGAGACGGGGCTGGCGCTCGCGGCGGCGCACCCGGAGGCGAAGCTGACGATCGCCCGCGACGTGCGCGAGCTGGTCGCGTCGCTCGAGCGGCCGCGCCGGATCGTGGCGATGGTCAACGCGGGCAAGCCGGTCGACGACGTGCTCGACCAGCTCGACCCGCTGCTCGAGGAGGGCGACATCGTCGTCGACGCGGGCAACAGCCTGTACACCGACACCGATCGGCGCGAGCGGCGGGCGCAAGGGCGGCCGTGGAAGTTCGTCGGCATGGGGGTGTCCGGCGGGGCCGAGGGGGCGCTGCTCGGGCCGTCGATCATGCCGGGCGGCGACTTCGCGGCGTGGGAGCGGCTGCGGCCGGTGCTCGAGGCGATCGCGGCGCGCAGCGAGTCGGGGATCTGCGTCACCTACTGCGGCCGCGGCTCGGCCGGGCACTTCGTCAAGATGGTGCACAACGGGATCGAGTACGGCGACATGCAGTTGATCGCCGAGGTCGCGTCGCTCCTGCGCGTCGGGATGGGCTTGCCCTGGGGACAGGTCGCCGACACGTTCGCGACGTGGAACGCGGGCGAGCTCAAGAGCTTCCTGATCGAGATCACGGCGGACATCCTGCGGACGCCGGATCCGCAGAACCCGGGGGCGCTGCTGATCCACGCGATCCTCGACAAGGCGGGGCAGAAGGGGACCGGCAAGTGGACGATCGTCGCGGCGGCCGAGCACGGGGTCGCGATCCCGACGATCGCGGCGGCCGTCGACGCGCGGATCCTGTCGGCGGCGAAGGACCTGCGCGTGCTCGCCGAGGCGACGCTCCGGCCGCCGCGCGGGGAGCTGCAGGGGGTCGGTATCAAGGACCTGCGCGACGCGCTGTACGCGGCGAAGATCGCCAGCTACACGCAGGGCTTCGCGCTGCTGCAGGCGGCCAGCCGGGCGTACGACTACGGGACCGACCTCGGCGAGATCGCGCGGATCTGGACCGGCGGGTGCATCATCCGGGCGGTGTTCCTCGAGCGGATCCGGGCGGCGTTCGCGGCCGAGCCGCGGCCGGAGCTGCTGGTGCTCGCGCCCAACTTCACGGCCGACGTCGCGCGGAGGCTGCCGGGGTGGCGGCGCGTGGTGTCGGCGGCCGCGGCCGCGGGGCACCCGATCCCGGGGCTCGCGGCGTCGCTGGCGTGGTTCGACACGCTGACGACGGCCCGCGGCTCGGCGGCGCTGATCCAGGCGCAGCGCGACTACTTCGGCAGCCACACGTACGAACGGAGCGACAACCCGGGCGTGTTCGTCCACACCGAGTGGCCGCGGTCCGGGAAGTGAGCTGTCCCTGAGGGCAGGTGCCCGCGGCGGGCTCGGCCGCGGGTCTCGCGGGTCCTCGATCACCCCGGGCGTCGGGCGTCGACGCGTGGCGCAGGGATTGCGCGGCGGCCGCTGCGGAGTGGATCCACAGTGTCGGCATGCCTGCCCTGATCGCCTGGTTCGAGGAGCTGTCGAGGTCGTCGGTGTCGTTCGCCGGAGGGAAGGGGGCGAACCTCGGGGAGATGACGCGCGCGGGGCTGCCGGTGCCGGGCGGCTTCGTGGTGACGACGGCGGCGTTCCTGGCGGCGCTCGACGCGGGCGGGGCGCGGGGCGAGCTGCAGAGACTGTTCAGGGAGGTCGACGCGGACTCGCCGCAGGCGCTGGCGGACGCGTCGGCGCGGATGCGGGCGCTGGTCGAGCGGGCGGGCGTGCCGGAGGAGGTGCGCGCGGCGATCGCCGGGGCGTACGCGAGGCTCGGGGCGGACACGGCGGTGGCGGTGCGCTCGTCGGCGACGAGCGAGGACACGGGGTCGACGTCGTTCGCGGGGATGCACGAGACGTTCACCAACGTCGTCGGCGAGGCGGCGCTGGTCGCGAAGATCGTGGCGTGCTGGATGTCGGCCTACGGGCAGCGGGTGATCGCGTACCGCAAGGCCGAGCAGATGGCGGAGGAGCCGACGATCGCGGTCGTCGTGCAGCGGATGATCCACTCGGCGCGCTCGGGGGTGATGTTCACCGCCGACCCGGCGTCGGGCGACCGCCAGACGATCGTGATCGAGGCGGCGTTCGGGCTCGGCGAGGTGGTGGTCGGCGGGCAGGTCGAGGTCGACACGTACGTGGTCGACAAGAAGGGGCCGGCGGTCCGGTCGGTCCGGGTCGGGCGCAAGGACTTCAAGATCGTCCGGGACGGGCGCGGCGGGGAGACGAAGGTGTCCCTCGGGCCAGACGAGGCGAACCGGCGGGTGCTGTCGGACGCGGAGATCCTCGAGGTGGCGCGGCTCGGTACGACGGTCGAGGCGCACTACGGGGCGCCGCAGGACCTCGAGTGGGCCGAGGAGGGCGGGACGTTCTATCTGGTGCAGACGCGGCCGATCACGACGCTGACCGAGGAGACGCCGGTCGGGACGGTGCTCGTGACCGGGCTCGGGGCGTCGCCCGGGGTGGCGAGCGGCAAGGTGCGGGTGTTGAAGACGCCCGATCAGGGGGAGCAGCTCAAGGCGGGGGAGGTGCTGGTCGCGCCGATGACGTCGCCCGACTGGGTGCCGACGATGCGGCGCGCGGCCGGGATCGTGACGGACTCGGGCGGGATGACGTGCCACGCGGCGATCGTCAGCCGGGAGCTGCGGATCCCGTGCATCGTCGGGGCGCGCGAGGCGACCCGCGTGCTGCGGGACGGGGAGCTGGTGACGATCGACGGGCGCAAGGGACAGGTGACCGAGGGCGCGAGCGAGGCGCCGAGGGCGGAGCCGCGCGTCGAGGCGGCGGCGCCGAGGGTCGTCAGCGTGGCGAGCGTCGAGCCGCTGGCGACGCGGCTGTACGTCAACCTGGCGATGGCGGAGCGGGCCGAGGAGGTCGCGGCGCTGCCGGTCGACGGGGTGGGGCTGTTGCGCGCGGAGTTCATGATCCTCGACGCGCTCGGCGGCAAACACCCGCGCGAGCTGGTGGCGCAGGGCGGCGGCAAGGACTTCGTGGCGGCGATGCGTGAGCGGCTGCTGAAGATCGCGCGGGCGTTCATGCCGCGGCCGGTGATCTATCGGACGTACGACTTCCGGACCAACGAGTTCCGCGGGCTGACCGGCGGGGAGAAGCACGAGCCGCACGAGGAGAACCCGATGATCGGGTACCGCGGGTGCTTCCGCTACGTGAAGGACCCGGAGCTGTTCGACCTCGAGCTCGAGACGCTCGCGCGCGTGCGCGAGGAGACGCCGAACCTGCACGTGATGATCCCGTTCGTGCGCACGAAGTGGGAGCTGGCGCGGTGCCTCGAGCGGATCGACAAGAGCCCGCTCGGGCGCGACCGGGGGCTCCTGCGCTGGGTGATGGCGGAGGTGCCGTCGGTCGCGTACTGGATCCCGGAGTACGCGAAGCTGGGGATCCATGGGGTGTCGATCGGCTCGAACGACCTGACGCAATTGATGCTCGGGGTCGACCGCGACTCGGAGATCTGCGCGGAGCTGTTCGACGAGGCCGACGCGGCGGTGGTCGACGCGATCGCGCGGATCATCGGCGCGGCGCGGGCCCACGGCCTCACGTCGTCGCTGTGCGGGCAGGCGCCGTCGAACCGGCCGGAGTTCGCGGAGACGCTGGTGCGGCTCGGGATCACGTCGATCTCGGTCAACGCCGACGCGGTCGACGCGGCGCGGCGGGTGATCGGGGCGGCGGAGCGGCGGATCCTGCTCGACGCGGCGCGGCGCTAGGGGACGAGGACGGCGGCGCCGGTGAACCGGCCGGCGCGCAGGTCGGCGAGGGCCTGGTTCGCCTGTTCCAAAGGATAGGTGTGGGTCGCGAGCGCGAGCGGGACGCGGGCGGCGGCGGCGAAGAACTCGAGGCCGTCCTGGCGGGTGAGGTTGGCGACCGAGCGGAGGACGCGCTCGCCCCACAGGAGGGCGTAGGGGAAGCTCGGGATGTCGGTCATGTGGATCCCGCCGCAGACGACGGTGCCGCCGGGCCGGACGGCGCGCAGGGCGAGCGGGACGAGGGCGCCGACCGGGGCGAACAGGATCGCGGCGTCGAGCGGCTCGGGCGGGAGCTGGTCGGCGTCGCCGGCCCAGACGGCGCCGAGGCGGCGGGCGAACGCCTGGGCGGCGTGGTCGCCGGTGCGCGTGAAGGCGTACACGCGGCGGCCGTCGTGGACGGCGAGCTGGGCGAGGATGTGCGCGGCGGCGCCGAAGCCGTAGAGGCCGAGCGCGGGGCCGCCCTGGGCCATGCGGTAGCTGCGGTAGCCGATCAGGCCGGCGCACAGCAGCGGGGCGGCCTCGAGGTCGCCGTGGCGCTCGGGGATCGGGAAGCAGTAGCGGCGGTCGGCGACGGTGTACTCGGCGTAGCCGCCGTCGAGCTGGTAGCCGGTGAAGCGGGCCTGCGGGCAGAGGTTCTCCTGGCCGCGGAGACAGCTCGCACAGGCGCCGCAGGTGTAGCCGAGCCAGGGGACGCCGACGCGTGTCCCGAGAGGCATGTCCTCGACGCCAGGTCCGCAGGCGACGACGCGGCCGACGATCTCGTGGCCGGGCACGACGGGGATCTTCGGGTCGGGGAGGTCGCCGTCGACGAGGTGGAGGTCGGTGCGGCAGACGGCGCAGGCCGAGATCTTCAATAAAACCTGGTGCGGGCCCGGCTCGGGGCGTGGGAGCTCGGCGAGGCGGAGGGGGGCGCCGACGTGTTCGAAGAGCATGGCGCGCATGCCAGGACCATAGCGCGGGCGCGCAGTTGAGTTCGCAGGCGGGGGCGCATCCTCTTCGCGGTCGCGGGGGAGGCAGACGGACGGACGGCGGGATTACAATCCCCGGCATGACGATCCGGCGGGCGCTGGGCCTCGGGTTCGCGACGGCGATCGGGCTCGCGGGCGTCGCTACGAGCGCCCGGGCGGCCCCGGCTGCGGCGGTGTGCGAGCGGCCCGCGCGGGTGTTCCGTGACGGGATGGAGGTCGGCGCGGCGTGCCCGGAGGAGGCGCGCGCGGCCGGGTTGACGATGATCGAGGTGCGCGACGCGTGGGCGCCGTTCTTCCTCGAAGGGGCGGCGGTCGAGGTCGGGGCGCAGCCGCCGGCGTACCGCGCGACGTTCGTCGAGCTCGCCAATCAGCGGTTCGGCGACGACGCGCTGGCGGCGTCGGATCTGTACCTCGAGCTGTATGGAGTGACTCCGAGCCTGCGCGTGGTGCTCGCGGCGCTCGAGGACGAGGCGCGGCACCGCTGTCACGACGCGGTCGAGGACGAGGCGCTCGCGGCGGTGACGGGGACGCAGCGGCGCGAGGACCGGGGGCGGGCGCAGGCGCGGCGCGAGCAGCTCTCGGCGGCGCAGCGGCGCGTCGAGGTCGCGCTCGTGGGGCGCGGGCTGGCGACGACGGCGGCGCTGGCGGCGATCGATCGGTATTTCGCGCGGATGGTGGAGAAGGCGGAGCGGCTGGCGGCGCTCGACGGGGCGATCCGGGCGATGCAGGGGCACCTGGTGTGCGAGGGGTTCTTGCCGGCGAACAAGGCGCTCGGGGCGTTCGACTACGAGACGTCGCTCGCGCTGGCGAAGTACCAGCGGCGGCACTGGATCGTCGCGGGCGGAGAGCTCGACGCGGACACGCGCGAGGCGCTGCGGACCGACAGCCGCGAGCTCGACCTGCAGCTGGCGTTGCGGGTGCTGCGGGCGCGGGTGGCCGACGCGGCGGGATTAATTGAAGATGGTTCGGCGCGCGGCGAGTCGGGGACGGTGCTCGGGCGGACGCTCGATCGCGCGGACATGCGGCTCGGGGAGGGGCATCCGCCGCTCGCCGCGGGCGCGCCGGACCGGATCTCGGCGGCGACCGACGCGGCGGCGCGGGCGTTGGGGTGGAGCGATGTCGCGAGCGTGCGCGCGTCGCTGCGGTCGCTGCTGGCGACGGACGTGCGGCCGGTGGCGGTCGCGCTGCCGCCGGCGCCGGCGTATCACTCGCGGATGATGGAGCTGCGGGCGGAGATCGATCGCGGGGACGTCGTGCGGGCGGATCCACGGTCGCAGCGCGGGCAGAAGCTCGCGCAGGCGGCGAGGCTTCGGCCGTCGCTGACGCTGTACGCGCGCGACGGGGCGGGCGAGGTCGCGCTGGTGCGCTGGCCGACGACGATCGGCGGGTGGAAGGACGAGAAGCTGGCGAGCGGGGCGGTGGTGCGCCGCTACAAGGCGTCCGACGTCGGGCCGCGGCGGTGGCGGGACCTGATCGCGGCGCCGGTGTGGTACCCGCCGACGAGCACGCCGGACGACGAGCTGGTGGGGCTGCGGGATGGGCGACGGGACGTGAAGCAGGACCTGATCGGGCCGAGCTATCGCTCGGCGTACGGGCTCGTGATGATGATCCACCACGAGGTGCTCGCGCGGCGCGACGGGACGCACCACGTCGACCACGGGATCCGCACCCACGGGTCGGTCAGCTATCGGTCGATCCTGACCGGCACCAGCCACGGGTGCCATCGCCTGTACAACCACCACGCGCTGCGGCTGGCGAGCTTCCTGCTGCGACACCGGACGTACGCGACGCGCGGGCCGGACCCGGAGGTGCTGGCGCGGCGGGTCCGGCTGAACGGGCGGAGCTGGACGATCCACCGCGAGGACCGCGGCTACCGCTACGAGCTGACGCCGCCGGTGCCGGTCGATGTGCTGGCGGGGCAGGTCGTGCGGGCGTGCAGCTGATCGGGGACATGCCCCGGGGGGCATGTCCCGGAGGTCACTCTTCTTCGTCGGCGGCGGCGCCGGGGCCCTGGATGACCGACTGCAGGCGGTTGAGGAAGCCGGCGATCCCGCCGGAGACGAAGTGGTAGATCAGGTCCTGCGCGGGGTCGTAGTACCACTCGTGGGTGAACATGTCGGCGGTGTTCGGCGGCGGCTCCTCGCGGGCGAGCAGGATCAGGGGCTGGAGGGTCTCGGCGTCGAGGGCGGTGCCGTCGGGCTCGAAGCGGACGGCGTCGCGGTGGTCGTCGCTCGGGGCGAGGATCTCGGCGCGGGCGAAGAAGCCGTGGAAGGGGTTGCGGTCGGGCGGGAGCAGGCCGCCGAGGCTGCCGAAGAAGGCGCGCGACTGGCCGCCGTCGAGGACGACGACGGTGTCGGGGGCGTCGTACAGGCCGCCGCGGCGGATCACGAAGGTCCGCAGGTCGCCGCCGTCGAGCGGGCTCTTGAAGCGGGCGCCGTCGTAGTAGGGCTCGCCGGCGCAGAGGTCGGAGACGCCGCTGAGGGCGACGTAGTGGCGCAGCGGGGTCTCGACGCCGCCGTGGCTGCGCAGCTCGAGGCGGCCGAACACGACCCGCTCGTCGCCGGCGCGGAAGACGGGGTGCTCGAGGAAGACCTCGTCGGTCTCGCAGTCGGCGACGCGGAGCGGGGCGGTGAGCAGGAGGTAGCTGCCGGGCGGCGGGGCCTCGCCGCCGATCGCCACGAGCTCGCGGTTCTCGACGCGGCCGGCGAGCGAGAGGTAGACGCCGGGATCGAGCGCGTCGTCGCACGCGGCCTCGCCGACGGGCTGGGCGCGCGAGACGACGAGCACGAAGGTGGTCGGCGTGTCGCACATCAGGAGCCCGGTGAGGACGACGTCGCGGCCGAGCAGGTCGAACAGCGGGCGCGGCCGCGGCATGGACGCGGAGACCCGCAGGGCCTCGCCCTGGCTGTCCTCGAGGACAAGTTGGACGCTCGGCAGGTGGCCGCGGACCCGCAGGTGGCCGCGGACGCTCACGGTCGTTTGCAGGAGCTGGTCGGCGCGCCGGAGGAGCGCGGGGACGTCGATCGCGCGGGACGTGTCGTGCATGGTCTCCTGACCATGGCGAGCGTCGCGGCCGCGGCAAAGCGCGGCGACCGGGCCGCGGGAGCGGCGTCGGCGGCGGCGGGTTGCGAGGGGCGCGGGCGATCGCGGGGGTGCGCGTGCGAGGCCGGCGCCTGGGCGCTTCTGCGCGGCGTTACCAGCCGAGGACGTAGGCGAAGATCAGGGGGGCGACGATCGTCGCGTCGGACTCGATGATGAAGCTCGGGGTGTCGACGCCGAGCTTGCCCCACGTGATCTTCTCGTTGGGGACGGCGCCGGAGTAGGAGCCGTAGCTGGTGGTGCTGTCGCTGATCTGGCAGAAGTAGCCCCACAGCGGGACGTTCGTGCGCTGGAGGTCCTGGTGGAGCATCGGCACGACGCAGATCGGGAAGTCGCCGGCGATGCCGCCGCCGATCTGGAAGAAGCCGATCGAGGACTTCGCCGAGGTCTCGGTGTACCAGCGGGCGAGCTCGATCATGTACTCGATGCCGGTGCGGACGGTGTGGACGTTCTTGACGTCGCCGGAGATGACGTGGCCGGCGTACATGTTGCCGAGGGTCGAGTCCTCCCAGCCGGGGACGAAGATCGGGAGGTCGCGCTCGGCGGCGGCGACGAGCCAGCTGTCCTTCGGGTCGATCTGGTAGCTGTCCTTGAGGACGCCCGAGCGGAGGATCTTGTAGAAGAACTGGTGGGGGAAGAAGCGCTCGCCGGCCTGGTCGGCGCGGACCCACTCGTCGAGCACGGCGGTCTCGATCCGGCGCATCGCCTCCATCTCGGGGATGCAGGTGTCGGTGACGCGGTTCAGGTGGCGGTCGAGCAGGGCCTGCTCGTCGGCGGCGGTCAGGCTGCGGTAGTTGGGGACGCGGACGTAGTGGTCGTGGGCGACCAGGTTGAACACGTCCTCCTCGAGGTTGGCGCCGGTGCAGCTGATCGCGGTGACCTTGCCCTGGCGGATCATCTCGGCCAGGCTGAGGCCGAGCTCCGCGGTGCTCATCGCGCCGGCGAGGGTGACGAGCATGCTGCCGCCGCCGTCGAGGTGGGCGGCGTAGCCCCTGGCGGCGTCGACCAGGGCGGCCGCGTTGAAATGGCGGTAGTGGCGGCGGATGAACTCGGAGATCGGGCGGTCTTGCATGCGGCGGCGCAGAGGATACGCGATTGCCGCGCGAGGTGGGAGGCGGCGGCGCGCGAAACCGGACGGCGTGCGCGCAGGCCTGGCCGCGCGGCCGGCGAGTGAGTAGGTTTGCCCGACATGCGGAGCCTCTCGCGACTGGCCCAGCGGACGTTCGACCTCGTGATCCTCGGCGGGGGCATCACCGGCGCCTGCGTCGCCCGCGACGCGGCGCTCCGCGGGCTGCGGGTCGCGCTGCTCGAGAAGCAGGACTTCGGCGGCGCGACCAGCGGCGCGTCGTCGAAGCTGATCCACGGCGGGCTGCGCTACCTCAAGAACCTCGAATTCGGGCTCGTCCGCGAGTCGCTGCGCGAGCGCCGGCTGTGGTCGATCCACGCGCCCCACCTGGTCTACCCGCTGCCGATGCTGCTGCCGATGTACCGCGGGGCGGCGAACTCTCCGCTGGCGCTGCGCGCCGGGCTGACCCTGTACGACCTGCTGGGCTTCGACCGCAACCGCGTGCCCGACCCCGACCAGCGGCTGCCCGGGCACCGGATGCTGTCGCCGGCCGAGGTGCTGACGCTGCAGCCGGGGCTGCACGACGAGGGGCTGGTCGGCGGGGCGCTGTTCTACGACTGTCAGATGTTCTCGCCGGAGCGGCTCGAGGTCGAGTGCCTGCTCAGCGCGGCGGCCGCGGGCGCCGAGATCGCCAATTACGTCGAGGCGGTCGGGTTCGTGCGCGAAGGCGCGCGCGTCGTCGGCGTGACGGCCCGCGGCCGGCTGCCGGGCGAGGGCGAGGTGGAGGTGCGGGCGCCGCTGGTCGTCAACGCGGCCGGGCCGTGGGTCGACCTGCTGCTGGCGACGCTCGGGACCGAGAAGCTGTCGACGCAATTGGTCCGCTCGAAGGGGATCCACGTCCTGACGCGGCGGCTGATCGGCGACAGCGCGGTGATGATGGCCGCAGGGACAGGTCACTTCTTCCTGCTGCCGTGGCGCGGGCTGACGCTGATCGGCACGACCGACGAGCTCTACGAGGGGCACCCGGACGCGTTCCGGGTCACCGAGGCGGACATCGCCGGGCTGATCGAGACGGTCAACACGTACTACCCGGCGGCGGCGCTGCGCCGCGAGGACGTGCTGCACAGCTACGGCGGGCTGCGGCCGCTGGTCGACGACGAGAACAAGGCGGCGGGCTCGTACAAGAAGAGCCGGCGGTCGGAGGTGTGCGACCACGCGAGGACCGACGGGATCGAGGGGCTGGTGTCGGCGATCGGCGGCAAGTGGACGACGTCGCGGGCGCTCGCCGAGCAGGTGGTCGACCTCGCGCTGAAGAAGCTCGGGCGCGCGGCGGGGCCGTGCCTGACGCGGGTGACGCCGCTGCCCGGCGGGGCGATCGGCAACTTCAAGCGGTTCGTCGGCGCGCTGCGGGCGAGGCACCCCGACGCGCCGGGCGAGCTCGTCGAGCACCTGGCCCGCAACTACGGCGCGCGCGCCGGGGAGGTGCTGGCGCTCGCGGAGGCGGACCCGGCCCTGGCGGCGCCGCTGCGGCCGGGCCAGCCGGAGATCGGGGCGGAGGTCGTCCACGCGGCGCGGACCGAGTGGGCGGCGCAGCTGTCGGACGTCGTGCTGCGGCGGACCGGGCTCGGCCAGGTCGGCGACCCGGGGCTGCGCGCCCTCGAGACCGCGGCGCGGCTCCTCGGCGGCGAGCTCGGCTGGGACCGCGCGGAGCAGCTGCGCCAGGTCGACCGGGTGCTTGACCGCTACGCCCAGGCGGCGGCATGACAGGCGGTATGACAGGGGGCAGCATGCGCGTCCGGGCGATCGTCAACCCCAGCTCCTCCGGCGGCCGGCTCGGGCGCGCCTGGCCCGAAGTCCACGCGAAGCTCCAGGCGGCGATCGGGGAGGTCGAGGTCGCGCTGACCGACGGGCCGATGGCGGCGACCCGGCTGACCCGCGCGGCGCTCGCGGACGGGGTCGACCTGGTGATCGCGGTCGGGGGCGACGGGACCAACAACGAGGTCGTCAACGGGTTCTTCGCCCCGCCGCGGCCCGGCGAGCCCGACGTCCGGCTGCGGCCCGAGGCTGCCTTGTCGGTCCTGATGCTCGGGACAGGCGGCGACTTCCGCAAGAGCTTCGGCGCGGGGCCGGACGCCGACGCGCAGGTGCGGCAGATCGCGGCGGGGCGGACGCGGCCGCTCGACGTCGGCCGGCTCGACTACGTCGCCGACAGCGGCGCGCCGGCGTCGCGCTACTTCATCAACATCTGCAGCTTCGGCGTGTCGGGCGTGGTCGACCGCGAGGTCGCGCGGGCGAAGGCGAGCCGGCTGCTCGGCGGCAAGGCGGCGTACTTCGTCGCGTCGGTGACCGGGATGATCAAGTACAGGCCGCAGCCGGTCGAGCTGGTGATCGACGGCGGGGCGCCGGCGACGTACACGATCAACACGGCGGCGGTGTGCAACGGGCGCTACTTCGGCGGCGGCATGCACGTCGCGCCGATGGCCGACCCGGGCGACGGGGGCTTCGAGGTGATCGTGATGCGCGACCTCGGGCTGTGGGATCTGTTGAAGGATCCGAGCGCGATCTACCGCGGGGAGCACCTGAAGAACCCCAAGATCTTCCACGTGCCGGCGCGGCGGGTCGAGGCGCGGCCGGTCGCCGGGGCGCGCGAGGTGCTGCTCGACGTCGACGGCGAGGCGCCGGGGCGGCTGCCCGCGACCTTCACGATCCTGCCCGGGGCGCTGGGCTTCCGCTATTGACGAGAGAAGAACGAGAGGACATGTCATGATCGACAGGCGTTCGCTGCGCTGGAACGGCTGGGGCTGGGCCCACGCGACCTTCGAGCTCGGGCACCGCGAGCCCGAGGTGTGGGCGTGGGTCGCCGAGCAGCTCGGACTGGGAGGCCTCGAGCGGCGGCCGGCGGTGCCGCTGCCGGAGATCGAGCTGCCGCCGTCCCGGCTCGCGGCGCCGGACCTCGCGGCGCTCGCGGGGATCGTCGGCGAGGCGCACGTCAAGGTCGACCGCTACGAGCGGGCGTTCCACGCGCGCGGCAAGAGCTACCTCGACCTGCTGGCCCTTCGGGCAGGTGACCTGAGCACCGCGCCCGACGCGGTGGTGTACCCGGGCGAGGCGGGGCAGGTGCAGGCGCTGCTCGAGCGCTGCGACCGCGAGGGCGTCGCGGTGGTGCCGTTCGGCGGCGGCTCGAGCGTGGTCGGGGGGGTGAACGCGCTCAAGCGGGCCGACCAGCGGGCGGTGGTGACGGTCGACATGACGCGGATGAGCCGGGTGCTCGCGCTCGACCCGGTGTCGCTGACGGCGCGGGCCGAGGCGGGGATCTACGGGCCGGAGCTCGAGCGGACGCTGCAGCGCGAGGGGTTCACGCTCGGGCATTACCCGCAGTCGTTCGAGTTCTCGACGCTCGGCGGGTGGATCGCCGCGCGCGGCGCGGGGCAGCAGTCGTACCGCTACGGCAAGGCCGAGAAGTGGCTGGTCTCGGCCGAGCTGGCGACGCCGCGCGGGCCGTGGCGCACCGAGGGCTTCCCGGCGTCGGCGGCGGGGCCGAACCTCAATCAATTGGTCGCAGGCAGCGAGGGGCTCCTGGGGATCATCACGGCGGCGACGTTCAAGCTGCACCGCGTGCCGGAGGCGAGCGACTACCGCGGGTACCTGTTCCGCGGGGTCGAGCAGGGGGTCGAGGCGGTGCGGGCGATCATTCAGGAGGAGCTGCCGGTGGCGATGCTGCGCCTGTCCGACGGGCCCGAGACGCACTTCCTGCAGGCGTTCTCGGCGGCCCAGCACCCGCCGGGGCGGGCCCAGCGGCTCGTCGAGCGGGCGCTGGCGCTGCGCGGCTATGGCGAGGGGCGCTGCGTCCTGCTCGTCGGGCTCGAGGGCGACCGCGAGACGGTGCTGGAGGCGGGGGTGCGGGCGCGCTGCGTGATCGAGCGGCTCGGCGGGCAGCACATCGGCCGCGGGCCGGGGCGCAAGTGGTACCGGCGGCGGTTCGCGATGCCGTACCTGCGCGACCCGATGCTCGACCGCGGGGTCGCGGTCGAGACGCTCGAGACGTCGGCGCGCTGGTCGGACCTGCTCGACCTGTACCGCGGGGTCAGCCGGGCGCTGCGCGAGGCGCTGCGCGAGCACGCGGCCGACCCGTCGGCGCGGGCGCTGGTGATGTGCCACGTGTCGCACGCCTACGCGGACGGGGCGAGCCTGTACTTCACGACGGTGTTCCCGCAGAAGCGCGGCGCCGAGGTCGAGCAGTGGCTGGCGATCAAGCAGGCGGCGACCGACGCGATCGTCGCGGGCCGCGGGACGATCAGCCACCACCACGGCGTCGGCACCGACCACGCACCGTGGCTCGCGCGCGAGAAGGGGCCGGTCGGCGTCGCGGTGCTGGCTGGCCTCAAGGCCAGCCTCGACCCGAACGGGACGCTCAACCCGGGCAAGGTGCTCGTGCCGTAGCGTCGGCGGGCGCGTCGACGCCGTCCCCCAGGACCGGCGGTGGCGGCGGGCCCTGTCTCCAGGGACAGGCGCGGGGGCGCGCGGGGTGCAGGCGCGCGCGCATGGGCTGCGTGCCGCGGCGCGGACGGATCGGGTAGTGTCGCGGGTCGTGCGGGGGGGCCCGCCGAGGAGCGCAGTCGGGATGAAGAATTGGATCCGTTCGCTGGTGGTCGTCGGTTGTCTGTCGGGCGTCGCGCTGGCGCCGCTGGCGGAGGCCGAGGCGGCGCTGAACGCCTACCTCCGGCTCAAGGGGCAGAAGCAGGGCGACATCCGGGGGGGCCTGTCGCTCAAGGGGCGTGGGTCAATCGCGGTCGTCGCGTTCGGCCACGAGATCGTCTCGCCGCGCGACCCTGCGTCGGGGCTGCCGACCGGCAAGCGGCAGCACAAGCCGCTGGTGATCACCAAGGAGCTCGACAAGTCGACGCCGCTCCTCTACAACGTGCTCGTCAATAACGAGAACGTCTCGGAGTGGGAGCTGCAGGTGTTCGGGCAGACCGCCGCGGGCACCGAGGGGCACCTCTACACGATCAAGCTGACGAACGCGAACATCGCGTCGATCCGGACGTACGACGACAAGGACACCGGGAAGCTGATGGAGCAGATCAGCTTCACCTACCAGCGGATCGAGTGGATCTGGGTCGCCGGCGGGATCATGGCGCTCGACGACTGGGCGACCCCGACCGTCAAGTAGCCTGGTCCCGGAGGCATGCCCCTCAGGACAGACCGAGGACGCGGGCGAGGTAGCGGCCGGTCGCGCTGTCCCTGGCGCGGGCGACCTGCGGCGGGGGGCCGGCGGCGAGCAGGCGGCCGCCGCGCTCGCCGCCCTCGGGGCCGATGTCGACGACCCAGTCGGCGCACTTGATGACGTCGAGGTTGTGCTCGATGACGACGACGGTGTTGCCCTCGTCGACGAGGCGGTCGATCACCTTGAGCAGCTGCTTGATGTCGCCGAAGTGGAGGCCGGTGGTCGGCTCGTCGAGGATGAAGAGGGTCTTGCCGGTCGACTTCTTGGCGAGCTCCCGGGCGAGCTTGATCCGCTGGGCCTCGCCGCCGGACAGGGTGAGGGCGCTCTGGCCGAGGGTGAGGTAGCCGAGGCCGACGTCGCGCAGGGTCTCGAGGCCGCGGCGGAGGTTCGGGTAGTTGGCGAAGAACTCGCAGGCGTCGGCGACGGACATGTCGAGGACGTCGGCGATGCTCTTGCCGCGGTAGGTGATCGCGAGGGTCTCGCGGTTGTAGCGGCGGCCGTTGCAGGCGCGGCAGGTGACGTAGACGTCGGGGAGGAAGTGCATCTCGATCCGGCGGACGCCGTCGCCCTGGCAGGCCTCGCAGCGGCCGCCCTTGACGTTGAACGAGAAGCGCGCGGGCGTGAAGCCGCGGATCTTGGCCTCGGCGAGGTTGGCGAACAGGCCGCGCAGCTCGGCGAACAGGCCGGTGTAGGTGGCGGGGTTCGAGCGCGGGGAGCGGCCGATCGGCGACTGGTCGACGTGGATCACCTTGTCGAGCAGCTCGAGGCCGGTGATGCCCTGGTGGGCGAGGCCGAAGCTCGAGGCGCCGTTGAGGCGGCGGGCGGCCTCGGGGAGGAGGGTTTCGATGACGAGGCTCGACTTGCCGGAGCCGCTGACGCCGGTGACGCAGGTGAACGCGCCGAGCGGGATCTTGACGGTGATGTCCTTGAGGTTGTGGCCGGTGGCGCGGCTGATCACCAGCGCGGGGCCGACGGGGCTGCGGCGCTTCTCGGGGACCGGGATCGACATCCGGCCGGTGAGGAAGGCGGCGGTCAGCGAGCGCTTGTTCTGCAGGACGTCGGCGATCGGGCCGGCGGCGACGACGCGGCCGCCCTGGGTGCCGGCGCCGGGGCCCATGTCGACGAGCCAGTCGGCGGCGCGGATGGTGTCCTCGTCGTGCTCGACGACGAGGACGGAGTTGCCGAGGTCGCGCAGGCGGACGAGCGCGGCGATCAGGCGGTCGTTGTCGCGCTGGTGGAGGCCGATGCTCGGCTCGTCGAGGATGTAGGTGACGCCGACCAGCGCGGCGCCGATCTGGGTGGCGAGGCGGATCCGCTGGGCCTCGCCGCCGGACAGGGTCATCGTCGTGCGGCCCAGGGTGAGGTAGCCGAGGCCGACCTCGAGCATGAAGCGCAGGCGCTGGCGGGCCTGGGCGAGGATCGCCTCGGCGACCTCGCTCGCCTCGGGGCCGAGGTCGAGCGCGTCGAGGAACGGCAGCAGGTGCTCGATCGGCAGGGCCGCGAGCTCGGCGATGTTCTTGCCGCCGATCTTGACCATGCGCGCCTCCTGCCGCAGGCGCTGGCCCTGGCACGCGGGACATGTCACTTCGGCCATCAGCTCGGCGATCTCGTCGAGCGAGCCGCCGCCGTCCTCGGCGTCGGGGTCGTCGACCTTCTCCTCGGCCTCGCGCAGGCGGCGTTGCAGCGACGGGATCACGCCCTCGAAGGGGGTCGGCTTCTTGCCGAGGCCGGGGATCGCCTCGTCGCCGGTGCCCTGGAGGATCGCGATCTTGACGTCCTCGGGCAGGCTGTGCCACGGCGCGTAGAGGTCGAACTTGTAGTGGTCGGCGAGCGCCTGCAGGGTCTGGGTCGCGGCCCGGCCGCCGCGGCGCGTCCAGACGTGCAGGGCGCCCTCCTTGAGGCTCAGGTGGTCGTTGGGGACGATCCGGCGCGGGTCGAAGATCCGCTGGCCGCCGAGGCCGTCGCACTCGGGGCAGGCGCCGTCGGGGCTGTTGAAGGAGAACAGGCCGGGCGTCAGCTCGGGGTAGGCGAGGCCGTGCTCGAGGTCGGCGAAGCGCTCGCTGAACTGCAGCTCCTGGCCGTCGAGGGTGACGACCTTGAGCTGGCCGCCGGACAGGCGCAGCGCGGTCTCGACGCTGTCGGCGAGGCGGCCGCGGATGTTGTCCTTGAGCACGAGGCGGTCGACGTAGACCTCGATCGTGTGGCGCGCCTTGGGGTCGAGCTTGACCTCCTCGCTGCTGAGGTCGCGGACGACGTCGTCGACGGCGATCCGCGCGAAGCCCTGGCGGCGCAGGTCCTCGAGCAGCTCGTGGTGGTCGCCGGCGGCGCCGCGGACGACCGGGGCGAGGACGCTGAAGCGGGTGCCCGCGGGCAGGGCGAGGATCGCGGTCAGCATGTCCTCGACCGAGTGCCGCTTCATCGGCTTGCCGGTGACGTAGCTGTAGACCTCGCCGCAGCGGGCGAACAACAGGCGCAGGAAGTCGTAGACCTCGGTGCTGGTGCCGACGGTGCTGCGCGGGTTCTTGCCCGGCGGGGACTGCTCGATCGCGATCGACGGCGAGAGGCCCTCGATCAGGTCGACGTCGGGCTTGGGCAGCTGGGCGAGGAACTGGCGCGCGCCGGCCGAGAGGCTCTCGACGTAGCGCCGCTGACCCTCGGCGAAGATCGTGTGGAAGGCGAGGCTCGACTTGCCGGAGCCCGAGGGGCCGGTGATCACGACGAGCTTGCCGCGCGGGAGGTCGAGGTCGATGCCCTGGAGGTTGTGCGTGCGGGCGCCGCGGATCTTGATCGAGGTGGCCGCAGAGACAGGTGGCGCGGCGGGCGTCGGCTCGGGGGCGGGGACGGGCGTAGTCGCGGGGGCGGGCGTAGGGGCGGAGGCGGCAGGAGGTGCGGGCGTCGGGGCGGGAGGTGGAGCGGGGGCCGGCGTGGGTGCGGGCGCGGGGGTCTGAGCGGCGGGGTCCGGCGTGGGCGCGGGCGCGGGCTTCGCGGCGGGCTTCGCGGACTTCGGCTTCGTGGGGGCCTTCGCGGCGGGCGCGGCGGTCGTGGCGGCGGCGGCTGCGGCGGCGGCGGCCTTGCGGGTCGGTTTCGGGCTCATGGTCTGTGCCCCCGGGCGAGAGCGACGGCGGCGAGCATGCTCGAGGGGTCGGCGACGCCGCGGCCGGCGATGTCGCGGGCGGTCCCGTGGTCGGGGGAGGTGCGGACGAAGGGGAGGCCGAGGGTCATGTTGACGCCGTCGCGCATGTGGAGGAGCTTGAAGGGGCCGAGGCCCTGGTCGTGGTACATCGCCAGCAGGCCGTCGAGGCCACCGGCGGCGTGGGTGGCGAACGCGGAGTCGGCGGCGAGCGGGCCGGCGAACGTGCACGGCTCACCGGCGGCGCGGGCCCAGGCGCGCAGCTCGTCGATCGCGGGGGCGATCACGCGGGACTCCTCGTCGCCGAGCATGCCCTGCTCGCCGGCGTGCGGGTTGAGGCCGAGCACGCCGACGCGCGGGGCGGCGACGCCGAAGTGGTGGTGGAGGGCATGCCCGAGGAGCCTACCGGCGCGGACGATCGCCGCCGAGGTCAACAGGTCGGGTACGGCGCGCAGCGGGACGTGGATGGTGACGGGGACCACACGCAGGCGCGGGCCGACCATCAACATCGCGAAGTCCTCGGTGTGCGAGCGGGCGGCGAGGTACTCGGTGTGGCCGGGGAAGGTGAAGCCCTCGGCGCGGCAGCGGGCCTTGTCGATCGGGGCGGTGACGAGCGCGGCGCCGGCGGGGTCGGCGAGCACGAGATCGACGCCGCGGGCGAGCGCCGCGACCTGGCCCGCCGGTTCGTCGACGAGCAGCGGCGCGAGGACGTCGCGCCCGCGGAGGGCCCACGGGGTCGCGAGGGCGCGCGCGAGCCGGTCGAGGCGCCCGCGATCGGCGACCACGCGATCGCCGCGAACGAGCGCGCCGGCGTCGCCGAGGCGCAGCAAGAGCTCCGGCCCGATCCCCTCGGGGTCGCCTTGCGTCACCACCAGACGCGGTACAGCTGGGACGTGGGTCGACACGCGGTCCTTGAAGTTGGCGGAAAAGGCCGGGCATTCTACCATTCTTTGCCCGCACGATGACCACGCGAACCAGCCGTCTTCGACCCCTCTCGGCCGTGATCCTGGCCGCAGTCGCGGCGCTTGTCGCGATGTTCCTCCTGCCGGAGCCGGCGCGCGCGGCGGCCGGCGAGGACGAAGCGAAGGCGGTGCGCGTGACGCCGAGGCGGCCGCCGCGGGCGGAGAGCGAGGGCAAGCCGGCGGCGCCGCAGCGGGTCGAGGCGCGGCTGCCCGCGCCGGAGGTCGACCTCGGGCTGTTCGCCGCGGACGGCTCGCGGCTGCCGCGGGTCGAGCCGCCGAGCGCGCTGGGCGCGAGGGAGGAGCGCGGGCTGCCGGCCGTGGTCGGCCGCAGCGGCGACCTGGCGCGGCCGCCGTTCGTCGACCGGACCCGCCGGATCCGGCAAGCGCCGCGGCCGGCGAACTTCGGGCACACGCTCCTGCCGGGCGAGCGCTTCAAGTACGACATCATCTTCGGCGGCAACCCGACCGGCATCGCCGAGGCCGGCATCGTCGCGCGCGAGCCGGGGCTGCACGGCACGCCGGACCGCATCCGCCTCGAGGGCTCGGCGCGGACCAGCGGGGTCGTCGCGCTGCTGACGACGCTGGTCTACGACATGGCGACCTACGTCGACGCGACGTCGGGCGCGCCGCTCGAGTCGGGGTCGATCACCAAGCGCGAGGGGCTCCCGGGGGCGTTCAAGCGGCGCGAGACGGCGACGTCGTTCTTCGGCCGCGGGTTCGTCGAGATCTCCGACAAGCGCGACGAACGCGTGGCGGCGCACCGCCGCCGCTTGCCCGTCGACACGTTCGACGCGCTGTCGATCATGGCGTGGGTCCGCTCACTCGAGCTCAAGGCCGGCGAGAAAGCGAAGGCCTACGGGCTCGACGGCACGGTGCTGCTGCGGGTCGACATCATCGGCAAGGGGCCGTCGCGGCTCGAGCAGATGCCGCCGATCGGCACGTCGCTGGGGATCGCGCCGGACCAGGTGGTGCAGTACGAAGGGGTCATCACGCGCGTCGACCGCCACGGCGCGGCAATTCCCGGAAAGAAAGCGTACAAACTGCGCGTATGGCTCAGCAGCGACGGGCGGCGGATCCCGCTCGTCCTGGAGAGCGACATCTGGCTCGGTGTGGTCCGGCTGCTGTTGACTCAGTACGACCCACCGCGATCCGGCTAGCGGGCTCGTGACGGCCGCGCGCGCCCTGGAGCCTAAACCTTTGTTACACTGCCTCGCGTTTTCGCGGTCCAAGGCCGCCATTTTCGCCCGCCCATGACTTCTCAACGCTACCGTCCCCTCTACAAGCTCGACGCTGGCGGGATGGCCGAGGTGTACGTCGCCGAGGCCGAGTCGATGGCGGGCTTCAAGAAGAAGGTCGCGATCAAGCGGATCCTGCCCGGCCTGATCAAAGACCAGCGCTTCGTCCGGATGTTCCTCGACGAGGCGCGCCTCAGCCTGCGCCTGGCCCACGCGAACATCGTCTCGGTGTTCGACATCGGCGAGAGCGAGAGCACCTACTTCATCGTCATGGACTTCGTCCATGGCACCAACCTGAAGAACCTGCTCGAGTTCCAGGCCAAGCGCGGCGGGATGATGCCGGTCCCGCTGACGGTGTTCATCCTCAACGAGATCCTGAAGGGCCTCGCGTACGCGCACCGCCTCCCCGACTCGGAGACCGGGCGGCCGCTCGGGCTGATCCACCGCGACATCTCGCCGCCGAACATCCTGATCTCGTGGAACGGCGAGGTGAAGCTGACGGACTTCGGCCTGGCGAAGGCGACGACGCAGCTCGAGTCGACCGACCCGGGCGTGGTCAAGGGCAAGTACAGCTACCTGTCCCCGGAGGCGGCCCGCGGCGAGGAGATCGACGGGCGCGCCGACCTGTTCGCCGTCGGCATCCTCGCGTTCGAGATGCTGACCGGCCGCCGGCTGTTCCGCGGCAAGAACGACTACCAGACGATCGCGCTCGTCCGCGCGTGCGAGGTGCCGAGCATCCGCTCGTACAACCCGCAGGTGCCGGAGGACCTCGAGCGCGTGTTGATGAACGCGCTCGACAAGGACATCAACAAGCGCTACCAGACCGCCGACGACTTCGCCGACGCGCTGATCGGGTTCCTGTTCAGCCACCGGCTCAAGGTCAGCGCGCGCGACCTGATCGACTTCTGCAAGCCCGTGCAGGAGGAGCAGGACGCGGAGCGCCGCGCCGCCGAGAAGAAAGCCAACGAGGAGCGCTCGCCCGGCGGCAACAACCTGATCATCAACCTGATCAACGAGGAGATGCTCCACTTCCGGTCGCTCGGCCAGGAGCAGGAGGACAAGAAAGAGGCGGCCGCCGGGGCGAAGCCGGTCGTGCCCGTCGGCGACGAGCCGGTCACCCTCGACGACCCGAGCAAGCCGCTCGATGTCGACGTGTTCACGCCGGTCCCGGGCAAGGTGCCGCTGACGCCGAACAAGCTCGGGCTGTCGCCGACGCCGGTCGAGCCGCTGCCGACCAGGGAGGGCTCGCTCGTCGACCAGCTCGGCCTCGGCAAGCCGCAGTTGATGGAGGGCGTCAAGGACCCGAGCGACTCGGCGAAGCTGAAGCGCAAGGAGCCCGCCCCGGGCTCGCGCACGATCCCGCCGGACCCGCGGACGGCCCGCCCACCGGAGCCGACCAACAAGGGCGAGGGCGGCTCGGCGTGGATCATCGTGGTCGTGCTGCTGCTCGTCGGCGGCGGGGTGATCGCGTTCCTGGTGATGAGCTAGGCGCAAAGTCATGCTCGAGGCGTTCCAGGGCAAGTGGCCGCGGCTCGACGCCGCGGCGTTCGTCCACCCGGCGGCGGTGCTGATCGGGGACGTCACGGTCGGCGCCGAGTCGACGATCTGGCCGGCGGCGGTGCTCCGCGCCGACGACGGGCCGATCGTGATCGGGACGCAGACGTCGATCCAGGACGGGTCGGTGATCCACGCGACCGAGGGGGTGTCGAAGACGACGGTCGGGTCGCGCGTGACGGTCGGCCACAAGGTGGTGCTCCACGGGTGCACGATCGGCGACGACTGCCTGATCGGGATGGGCGCGATCCTGCTCGACAACGCGGTGATCGAGCCGTGGTCGTTCGTGGCCGCCGGGACGCTGGTGCCGCCGGGCAAGGTGGTCCGCTCGGGGACGATGGTGATGGGGAACCCGATGCGGGTGGTCCGCGAGCTGACGCAGAAGGACCGCGACTGGATCGTTCACTCGTGGAACGCGTATGTGAAGCGCGGGCGCGAGTACCTGGCCGCGCGCGCTGAGGGATGAGCGCGGGGGGGCGGGTAGGGTCAGCCGGGGATGACGAAGCACTGGATGCTGGTGTCGATGCGGAAGTTGGACTGGTCGGTGTGGCGCTCGGCGTGGAAGATGTCCATCGAGTAGGTGCCGCCGAGCTGGATGCCGAGGAAGCCGGCGTTGGCGTCGAGGTCGATCGAGTCGGAGAGCGAGGGGTGGAGGCCGCCGAGGTCGATCGCGAGCTTGCCGTTGATGAACAGCCACAGGTCGTCGTCGCCGGTGAAGGTGAAGACCTCGCCGCCCTGGTAGGTGAACTCGGTGTGGATCTCGGTGGTGAAGTGGAAGTTGTGGACGTTGCCCTCGTTGCCCCAGCCCTGGTTGTCGATCGGGAAGAAGGCGTTGTTCTGGTAGGTGAACTGGCCGGGCATGACCTCGGTCAGCGGGATCTCGATCTCGAAGGCGACGTTGACCCCGGGGGTGTTGTTGTACCAGTGGAGGAAATTCTCGGGGCCGGAGGTCTGGGAGGTCGGGCCGGCGGCGGCGTGGATCGGCTTCTGGTCGGGGCCGAGGTTCTGCAGGACGAGGCCCTTGGTGGCGGCGTTGCCGGTGAAGTTCTCGAAGTCCGGGTGCTCGATCTTGAAGTCGCGGATCGTCGCCTTGAGCGAGGTGACGCAGTCGGGCGGGGCGCCGGTGGTGTTCGGGAAGGTGGTGTTGTTGGTCGTGACGCCGGTGGTCGTGGTGGTCGTGCTGCCGCCTCCGTCGGTGTCGTCGACGGGGCCGGTCGTGCCGGTCGAGGCGGGCTCGCTCGTGCCCGTGCCCGCGGCGCCGCTGCCGGAGCCGGCGGTCGGCTCGTCGGTCGTGCCGGCGCTGCCGGTCCCGGAGCCGGTCGGCGCGGTGTCGGTGCCGAAGCTGCTGGCGCCCGTCGGGCTGGTGGTCGGCAGGGTGGTGCCGGCGCTGGCGCTGGCGCTGCTGCGGCCGTCGTCGTCGCTGCAGGCGAGCGAGAGCACGCTCAGGAGGCCGAGGACGGAGCCGAGGGAGCATCGCATGCCGCCATGATGCCCGGGGCCCGTGCGCGTCGCCAGCGTGGGCCCACGGGGGCAAAACCGCTCGCGCGGGGGGCGGGACGCGGGGCGGGCCCGCGGGGGCGGTGCAGGGGACGTCCGACGCGCCGCGAGCCCGGGGAGGAGAAAGCGACGGCCGAACCGCGGGGCGTCACTGCGGGAGGCCGCAGACGCCGATGTTCTCGAGGCCGGGCGGGGCCATGCCCATCTCGAACCAGGGGATGCACTCGGCGCCCTGATTGGTGCAGTCCGGCGCGGTGACGTCGCAGAACGGGAGGCAGCAGCCGATGGCCATCGGGTCGCACTCGGTCGCGAGCGAGGGATCGAGGCAGACGAGGCCGGGATCGCAGGCGTTGGCGAACTCGCACGGGTTGTTCTGTTGGCCCTGTTCGCCCGAGGCGTCGAGCACGCAGACGAAGCCGTCGCCCATCGGCTGCGAGATGCAGAGGTCCGTGCCCGGGCAGTCCTGCTGCAGCGGGTCGCAGCTCGGCAGGCAGAGGATCAGCACGCCGTCGTTGGCGATCACGCAGGTCGTGCCCGGCTGCTCGCACAGCGGGGCCTCCTGCGAGCCGGTGCAGAAGCCGACGCAGGTGCCCTTCATCGTCTCGTCGTCGACGTTCCAGCACAGCGCGGCCTTGTCGCAGCTGTCGACGCCGCTGACGCCGCTGCCCTCGACGGTGCACTCGTCGCCCGGCTTGCCGGGGTTGTCGACGACGTCGACGCACTTGGTGGTGTTCCACGCGGAGCCGCCGTCGTTGGCCCACGGCGCGCACTTCTGGCCTTCGGGACAGTCCTGCGTCCACACGTCGCACGCCGAGCAGCGCAGCTTGCCGTCGACGACGGCGCACTGGGGGCCGCCGGTGCCGCAGCCGAGGAAGCTGCAGCCCTCGCTGGTGGAGGCGGCGGTGGTGCCCTCGGTGGTCGCGGCGCCGGTCGAGGACGTCGTGGTCGGGTCGACGGCGCCGGTCGTGCTGCCGCCGGCGGTGGTGGTGGTGGTCGAGGGGCTCGTCGTGGTGGTGTCCAGCGCGTCGGTGTCGCCGGGGAGCTTGGGGCCGCAGGCGAGGAGGAGGGCGAGGAGGGCGAGGGGGCGGCGGCGCGACATGGGGCGGGACCTTTCGTCGTTCGAGGGCGGGCTCACTGCGGGAGAATGCCGACGCCGAAGAGGGCCAGCGCGGGGAGGACGTGGAATCGAGATCGGGGCATGGAGAATGCCAGGAAGCCGCATCTCCGGGCGCGGGAAAAAATTTCGGCGGCGACGCGGCCGAGCGGAACGAGGTTCAGGCGCATCACAAGGCTGGCTCTGAGGACATGCCCGGTCGGGCAGCCGACGGCCGCGCGCGAGAACGGGCGCGGCCGCAGGCGCGGAGTGCGCACTTGACGCAGGGGCGCGCCGGAGGGTAGCCCGGCGGCCAGAGCCGGCGAACATGTCCTTTGAGCTGATCGAAGTGCCCCTGAGCGACCGCGAGCTCGTCGAGCGGTTCATCCGCGTGCCGTGGTACATCCACCGCGAGCACTGCCCGAGCGCGCACTGGGTCCCGCCGCTCTTGATGGACCGGCGCGACTACCTGAACCCGCAGAAGAACCCCTTCTTCACGCACGTGCAGGCGGCGTTCTGGCTGGCGCGCAAGGACGGGCGCGACGTCGCGCGGGTCGCGGCGGTGCGCGACGAGGACTACGTCAAGTTCCACGGGGAGCAGTCCGGCTACCTCGGGATGTTCGAGTGCCCTGACGACCCGGCGCTCGCGCAGGCGCTGGTCGACCGGGCGGGGTCGTGGCTCAAGGGCCGCGGCTGCGACGCGATGATCGGGCCGTTCGAGCTGTCGCTCAACTACATCTCCGGCGTGCTCGTCGACGCGTTCGACCGCGACCCGGGGATCAACATGCCGTACAACCCTCCGTACTATGACCGCCTGCTCCAGGGGACAGGCATGGTCAAGGCGAAGGACCTGCTGCAGTGGGGCATCGACCCGCAGCGGCCGGTGCCGGAGCGGATCGCCAGGCTGGCGGACAAGATGAGCAAGCGGGCCGGCGTCACCGTGCGGCCGATGAGCTTCGCCGACTGGGACGCCGAGGTGCTGCGCACGCTCGAGATCTATAACGACGCGTGGGAGAAGAACTGGGGCTTCGTGCCGGTCGGGCGCGAGGAGTACCTGCACGTCGCCAAGGACCTCAAGCTGGTGCTCGAGCCCGGGCTGCCGATCATCGTCGAGAAGGACGGGCAGCCGGTCGCGTTCGTGATCACGATGATGGACGTGAACCCCGTGCTGAAGAAGCTCGACGGCCGGCTGTTCCCGTTCGGGATCGTGCGGCTCCTGTGGGACCTCAAGGTGCGAAAGGTCGTCAAGGGCGGGCGGCTGATCCTGCTCGGGATCAAGGCGGCGTTCCGCGGGCAGGGGATCGACACGCTCCTGTTCCTCGAGACGCACCGGGCGGCGCAGCGGCGCGGCTGGACCGAGGGGCAGATCGGGTGGACGCTCGAGGACAACCACCGGATCAACAGCGCGATCCGCAGCATGGGCGGAGATTTGATCGCCACCTACCGCGTCTACGAGAAGCGGCTGTGAGCCGGCCAACGGGAGCGACCCGCGCGGTTGCAGGGGCCCGGGACTCGGGGTATAGCCGGCCGCTGTCCGGGGGAGCGACAAGGTGCCCAATTCGGTCGATTGTTCCTATGAAGGCGTCCTCGCCAAGATCTTCGAGTACCTCGACGAGAACCTGGTCGAGAAGCCGTCGGCGCCGATCTCGGCCGGCTCGCACCTGATCCGCGACCTGCGGCTCGACTCGCTGCAGAGCTTCGAGATGGTGTCCGACCTCGAGGACCACTTCGGGATCACGATGCCGATGGAGCTGTTCCAGAGCGTCGAGACGGTCGAGGACGTCGCGCGCGCGGTCGTCCGCGTGATCGCGCGCGAGCGCGGCGAGGCGTGAGGAGGGCTGTCCGATGAGCCAGGTTCGTACGTTGACCGCGTCGCTCGACGCGGTGGCCCACCGCACCGACACCGGGTACTCGCACCTGGTGCAGGAGAAGGAGCCGGCGAAGTTCGTGGCGTACGCGGAGATCGCCCGGCGGGCGCGGCGCTTCGGCGCGGCGTTGCAGGCGGCGGGGGTGCGGCGCGGCGACCGGGTCGGGCTGATCTTGCCGGACTCGTCGGAGTTCGTCGACGCGATCTTCGGGGCGATGTACGCCGGGGCGATCGCGGTGCCGGTGTACCCGCCGATGAACCTCGGGCAGTTCGAGGCGTACCTCGGCAACACGACCCACATCCTGCGGCAGGCGGGCTGCAGCCTCCTGGTCACCGACAGCAAGGTGCGGCCGATCCTCGGCAAGCTGATGAGCAGCGTGCCGAGCGTCCGCTCGGTCGAGGTGTACCAGAGCTTCGTCAAGCAGGTCGACGAGCGCGCGGCGCCGATCGGCGTCGACGTGAAGCCGGAGGACGTCGCGTTCCTGCAGTTCACGTCGGGCAGCACGTCGCGGCCGAAGGGGGTGACGCTGACGCACGCGAACCTGATCGCCAACATCGAGGCGATCGGCGGCGCGGCGGGGCTGCAGATCCCCGAGGAGGCGTACGGCGTCAGCTGGCTGCCGCTCTATCACGACATGGGGCTGATCGGCTTCGTGTTCACGCCGATCCACTACAGGGTCAAGGGCGTCACGTTCATCTCGCCGCTGATGTTCCTCAAGCGGCCGTCGGTGTGGCTGCGCCAGCTGTCGGAGCGCAAGGCGATGATCACGTTCGCGCCGAACTTCGCGTACGGGCTGGCGACGACGCGGATCAAGGAGCACGAGCTGCAGGGCGTCGACCTGTCGCACCTGCGGGTCGCCGGCTGCGGTGCGGAGCCGATCCAGTACGAGACGCTCAAGGCGTTCGCCGAGCGCTACGCGCCGTACGGGTTCAAGCGGACCGCGTTCTTGCCGTGCTACGGGATGGCGGAGCACAGCCTGGCGGTGACGTTCGTCGGGCTCGACGACGACCTGAAGGCCGACCGCGTCGACCCGGAGGCGCTGGCGCAGGGCGAGGCGAAGCCGGCGGCCGACGGCGCCGACGCGGTGCAGGTGGTGTGCTGCGGCCGGTCGTTCCCGGGCCACGAACTGAGGATCGCCGACGCCGACGGCCAGGCGCTGCCCGAGGGGCGCGTCGGGCAGATCGAGCTCCGGGGGCCGAGCGTGATGCAGGGCTACTGGAACGACGCGGAGCGGACGGCGGCGGCGCTCAAGGACGGGTGGCTGGCGACCGGCGACCTCGGGTACCTCAAGGGCGGCGAGCTGTACGTCTGCGGGCGGATCAAGGATCTGATCATCATCCACGGGCGCAACTACCACCCGCAGGACCTCGAGTGGCAGGCGTCGCAGGTCGAGGGGGTCCGGCGCGGCAACGTGATCGCGTTCGGGCTGCACGACCCGCAGATCGGCCGCGAGCGGGTGATCGTCGCCGCCGAGGTGCGCAGCCCCGAGGCGGGCGACGAGCTGCGCGAGAAGATCGTCGCGCGGATCCTCGAGGCGCTGGCGCTCAAGGTCGACGAGGTCGTGCTGCTGCCGCCGGGCAGCCTGCCGAAGACGTCGAGCGGCAAGCTGCAGCGCAGCAAGACCGCGGAGCTGTTCCGCAGCGGCGCGCTCGGCAAGGGCGCGGGCCAGGCGGGCACGCTCGACCTGCTCAAGCACCTGGCGACGTCGCGCTGGAACTACATCAAGGCGTCGTTCGGCAGCCGGGGCGACTCGGACGAGTAGATCAGGCCGGGCGGACGGTGAAGCGGAACTCGTCGGCGGCCTCGTCCATCGCCCGCAGGTAGACGTCGGGCGCGAGCTCGGCGCGGAGCTCCTCGGAGAGCGGCAGGACCATCGGGGCAGGTTCGTAAGAACATGGCGCGCCGGTCCTGGCGTCGAGGACACGTCCCTCGGCGAGCGCGCGGGTGGCCTCGGCCATGCCGAGGTGGGCGGTCGCCTCGCGGAGCGCGCGCAGGCGGGCGCCGGCGCGCGGGTCGACGAAGCGGAGGCGCTTCTGCCACTGCAGCGCGAGGTGGAGCTGCGAGGGGGTGACGACGAGGCCGGCGAGGCCGACGCGCTCGCAGGCGATGATCAGGAGGGCGACCTGCTCGTCGAACAGGCCGAGGCCGGGGTGCTTCTGGCCGGGCAGGCGCGGGCGGTCGTCGGAGAAGCGCTCGCGCGGGTTCTGCATCAGGAGCCAGTCGATCGACAGGAGCTCGTAGCCAGGGATCTGGCGGCGGTCGCGGTGGACGACGAGCTCGATCAGCAGCTCCCGGCGCTCGGGGTCGCCGAAGATCTTGATCACCTGGCGCGCGGGGTCGTCGACGCTGAGGTCGATCGTCGGCTGGGCGAAGCCCTTGGCGCGGATCCGGCCGAGGAAGCCGTGGCGCTCGAGCGCGAGCTCGAGGCCCTGGCGCGAGTAGTAGCCGAGCAGGCGCGGCTCGCTGGCGCGCGCGAGGCCGGGGAAGATGTCCTCCATCGTCAGGCCGAGGTCGCCTGTCTCTCCGGTCAGCTCGGCCGGGGTCAGCAGGGCGGCGAAGTGGCGCGCGCGCATCAGCGACAGCTCGTCGTTGTCGGGCGGGCGGAAGCCGTGGTGGCCGCTCTGCAGCCAGGCGAAGCTGCGGGCGCTGAACTGCCAGGTGAGCGGGCCGTAGCCGCCGGCGAGGGTGACGACGAGGGAGGCCTCGGGCGCGAGCTCGCGGACGAGCTCGAAGACGGTGACGTCGCGCTCGAGCATCGCCTGGGCGCGGATGCCCCACACGCCGAGCCGGTCGCCCTCGGCGGGGTCGGTGCCGGCGAGGAAGTAGACGAGCCGCGGCCGGTGCCGGCGCAGCGCCTCGGTCAGGTGGAGCTGGACGGTCTCGAGGTAGAGGCCGTCGGTGACGCTGTCGCCGAGGGCGATGCTGGCGGCGGCGACGGCGTCGGTCGGGCCCCAGTGGTGGTTGTGGATCGACAGGGTGTAGACGGTGGGGTCGTCGGCGAAGATCGCGCGGGTGCCGTCGCCGTCGTGCTGGTCGAGGTCGACGACGAGGACGCGCTCCTGGAAGCCGAGCGCGCGCTGCTCGGCGATCGCCACGGCGATGTCGTTGAACACGCAGAAGCCGCGGCCGCGGTCCCTGTGGGCGTGGTGGAAGCCGCCGCCGAGGTTGATCGCGATCTTGCCCTCGCCGAGGGCGATGTCGGTGGCGAGCATGGTGCCGCCGGTCATCGCCCGCTGGAGGTCGAGGATCCGCACGGCGTCGACCTCGGTGACCGGGAGGCCGCCGAGGACCTCGGTCATCGCGGCGGGGCGCTGGACGGCGTCGAGGTAGGCGTCGCCGTGGACGCGCCGGATCGCGTGGTAGGTGGCGAGCGGGGGCCGGCGGACCTGCTCGGGGGCGACGAGGCCCTCGGCCGCGAGCGCGGTGAGGATCCGTTCGCCGCGGATCTCGTCGAACGGGGCGCCCGGCCAGGCGCACTGGTACTGCGGGCCGTAGACGAAGGCCGCCGGCGGCGGACGCAGCCGCCCGAGCAGCTGGTTGGCCCGACGCCGCAGGTGGCGGAAGATGTTCGGACCGGCGCTCATCGCAGGCTTATGCGGTTGTCTTTGCACGTCCGCCCGGGTTTGGCAACGCCGGGCGCGCGGGGGAGGAGATCCGTCGCACGGAGGGCGCGGCGAAGGCCCCCGGGTCCGCGGCGCCAGGCCGCGTGGTAAGCAAGGGCCGCGATGCGCGAGGAGCTGTGGGAGTTCTGGGTCGACCGCGGCGGGACGTTCACCGACTGCGTCGGCCGCGAGCCGGCGAGCGGGAGGCTGCGGGCGATCAAGGTGCTGTCGAGCGACGACGCGCCGGCGCGCGCGATCCGGGCGCTGCTCGGGCTCGGTGAGGCCGAGCCGCTGCCGCGCTGCCGCGTGCGGATCGGGACGACGGTGGCGACCAACGCCCTGCTCGAACGGACAGGTGCGCCGTGCGGGCTGGTGATCACCGCCGGGTTCGCCGACCTGCTCGAGGTCGGCGACCAGACGCGGCCCGAGCTGTTCGCGCTGGCGATCTCGAGGCCGGCGCCGCTGCACCGGGCGGTGATCGAGGCGGCGGCGCGGCGCGGGGCGGACGGGGCGGTGATCGAGGCGCCAGAGACAGGTCCGCTGGAACAGGCGCTCCGGGACATGCGCGAACAGGCAGGTCTGCGCAGCGCGGCGGTCGCGGTGATCCACGACCACCTGGACGGAGGGCTCGAGCGGGCGATCGGGGCGGCGGCGCGGGCGGCCGGGTTCGAGGAGGTGGTGCTGTCGCACGAGGTCGCGCAGGCGCAGGGGCTGCTGGCGCGGGCGGAGACGGCGGTCGTCGACGCGTACCTGACGCCGCTCCTGCGCGACTATGTGCGCGGGTTGGCGGGGCGGCTGCCGGGGGCGCGGCTGCAGTGGATGCAGTCGAGCGGCGACCTGACGGCGAGCGAGCGGTTCCGCGGGAAGGACGCGGTGCTGTCGGGGCCGGCGGGCGGGGCGGTCGCGTGCGGCGTGATCGCGGCGCGGCTGGGGCTCGCGCAGGTGATCGGGCTCGACATGGGCGGGACGTCGACCGACGTCGTGCGGTTCGGCGGGGAGTTGGAGCGCAGCTACGAGGCGCGGGTCGCGGGGGTCCGGATCCGGACGCCGATGCTGGCGGTCCACACGATCGCGGCGGGGGGCGGGTCGATCTGCCGGTTCGACGGGCGCAAGCTGACCGTCGGGCCCGACAGCGCGGGCGCCGACCCGGGGCCGCTGTGCTACGGGCGGCCGGAGGCGCGGGCGCTGACGCTGACCGACGCCGATCTGGTGCTCGGGCGGCTGCACCCGGCCCGGTTCCCGCTGCCGCTCGACCGCGCGCGCGCGCTCGCGGGGCTCGAGGCGGTCGCGGCGGCGGTGGCGGCGAGCGGGGCCAGGATGTCGGCGGCCGAGGTCGCGGAGGGGCTGCGCACGATCGCGGCGGAGCGGATGGCCGGGGCGATCCGCGAGGTGACGATCCGCCGCGGGCACGATGTCCGCGAGCACGCGCTGGTGGTGTTCGGCGGGGCCGGCGGACAGCACGCGTGCGCGGTGGCGCGGCGGCTCGGGATCCGGACGCTGGTGTTCCACCCGCTCGCGGGGGTGCTGTCGGCGTTCGGGATCGGGGCGGCGCGCGTCGGCTGGCACGGGCAGGCCGACGCGGGGGCGATCGCGGTCGAGCGGTCGGATGGCCTCGCGGACATGTTTAATAAATTGGAGCGGGAGGGGCGGGCGGCGCTGGCGGGCGAGGGGGAAGACGTCGCGGAGGTGGTCCGGCGGGTCGACCTGCGCTACGGCGGGACGCACGCGGCGCTGACGCTGCCGTGGGCGCCGGCGGGGGAGCTGGCGGAGGCGTTCGCGCGGGCGCACGCGCGCGAGTTCGGGTACGCGCGGCCGGGGCACCCGGTCGAGGTGGTCGCGGCGCGGGTCGAGCTGCGGGCGGCCGGCGGGGCGGCGGCGGTGAAGCTGGCCGAGGGGGCATGTCCGGAGGTGCCGGAACGGGCGGACATGTTCATTCAGGGGGCGTGGCGGTCGGTGCCGGTGTGGCGGCGGGAGAGCGTCGCGGCGGGGGTGACGGTCGCGGGGCCGGCGCTGATCCTCGAGGCGACGGCGACGATCGTGCTCGAGCCGGGGTTCGTCGCGGAGCCGGCGGGGGACGGGTGCTTGGTGGCGCGGGACGTCGCGGGGGCGTCGGCCGAGGCGGGGACGGCGGTCGATCCGGTCAGCCTCGAGATCATGGGCGCGAAGATCGCCGGGATCGCGCGGCACATGGGGGTGGTGCTGCAGCGGACGGCGCTGTCGACCAACATCCGCGAGCGGCTCGACTTCTCGTGCGCGGTGTTCGACGCGGCGGGCGGGCTGGTCGCCAACGCGCCGCACATCCCGGTGCACCTCGGGGCGATGAGCGAGTCGATCCGCGGGGTGCTCGCGGCCCACCCGGTCGTACGCGCGGGCGAGGTGTTCGTGACCAACGACCCGGCGGCGGGTGGTTCGCACCTGCCGGACATCACGGTGATCTCGCCGGTCCACGACGCGGCGGGGGTGCTGTGCGGGTTCGTCGCCAACCGCGGGCACCACGCGGACGTCGGCGGGATCGCGCCGGGGTCGATGCCGCCGGACGCGCGGACGCTCGCCGAGGAGGGGGTGGTGTTCCGCGCGCTGAAGGCGGTCGAGGGCGGGCGGTTCGCGCGCGAGGCTGTCCTCGAGGTCCTGACCGCAGGGACATGGCCGGCGAGGCGGCCGGCGGAGAACCTCGCGGACCTCGAGGCGCAGATCGCGGCCAACCAGGCCGGCGCGCGGCTGCTGCAGGAGCTGGCGCAGGGCTGCGGGGCCGCGGGGTTGGCGGCGTATCTGCGGGCGATCCAGGACGACGCGGCGGCGGCGGTGGCGGCGGCGATCGCGGGGCTGCCTGCCGGACGGCGGCGGTTCGTCGACGCGATGGACGACGGGACGGCGATCGCGGCGGCGGTCGAGGTCGCGGACGGGCGGCTGGTGGTCGACTTCACGGGGACGGGGCCGGAGTCGGCGACCAACTTGAACGCGCCGCGGGCGGTGACGGTGTCGGCGCTGCTGTACGTGCTGCGGCTCCTGGCGGGGCGGGAGATCCCGCTCAACAGCGGGTGCCTGCGGGCGGTCGAGCTCGTGGTTCCGGAGCGGACGATCCTGTCTCCGGGGCCAGATCGCGCGGTCGCGTCGGGCAACGTCGAGACGGCGCAGCGGGTCGTCGACGTGCTGCTGGCGGCGCTCGGGCTGGCGGCGGCGAGCCAGGGGACGATGAACAACCTGACCTTCGGCGACGCGAGTTTCGGTTACTACGAGACGATCGGCGGCGGTGCCGGGGCGACGGCGGGGGCGGCGGGCGCGTCGGGCGTGCACACGCACATGACGAACACGCGGATCACCGACCCGGAGGTGCTCGAGGCGCGGTTCCCGGTGCGCGTGCTGTGCTTCGGGCTGCGCACCGGGTCGGGAGGGGCAGGGCGGTGGGCCGGCGGCGACGGGCTGGTGCGGGAGCTCGAGTTCTTGCGCGGGGGGATCGAGGTGTCGATCGTGTCGGAGCGGCGGGCGCGGGGGCCGTTCGGGCTCCAGGGCGGGGGCGCCGGGGCGCGCGGGCGCAACCTGCTGGACGGGGCGGAGCTGCCGGGGCGGGCGCGGGTGACGGTGCAGGCGGGGCAGCGGCTGCGGCTCGAGACGCCGGGCGGGGGCGGGTTCGGCGAGGCCGCGGACGGCGCGGAGTGAGCGAGGCCACGGGCGCGGGCCGGGTTTTGCGCGCGTGGGCCCGTTCGGCTACCGTGCGGCTCGCATGCTCGAAGCCCTGATCCCCTACATCCGGATGCCCGAGAAGGAGCTCTTCCGGGACCTCCCCTTGCTCGGGACGCTGAAGCTGCAGGTGTTCGGGCCGCTGGTCGCGGTCGGCGTGATCCTCGGCTACCACCGCTGCCTGGCCTTCGCCAAGAAGAAGGACATCGACGAGTTCCTCGCCCGCGACCTGATGTTCTGGGTGCTGGTGACCGGCTTCGTGATCTCGCACTGGGTGTCGGTGCTGTTCTACTTCCCGGAGGACGTCGCGCAGAACCCGATCATCCTGCTGATGATCTGGAACGGGCTGTCGAGCGTCGGCGGGTTCTTCGGCGCGCTGGTCGGGTTCTTCTGGTACCTGCGCAAGATGAAGCAGCCGTACCTGATCTACGCGGACATGCTGATCTTCGGGCTCTTGGTCGGGTTCACGCTCGGCCGGCTCGGCTGCTCGCTGGTCCACGACCACCCGGGGATCGTCGTCGACCCGTCGCACCCGCTGGCGGTCGGTCCGTGGCCGACCGGCGAGTACCGGCTCGACAACGGGCTGCTCGAGTTCATGTACCTGGTGCCGATCGTGCTGTTCGTGCACCTGATCCTCAACTGGGGCAAGCTGCAGCCCGGTCGGCTGGCGGGCGTGATCTGCCTGCTGTACGCGCCGTTCCGCTTCACGCTCGACTTCATGCGCGTCAAGGACGCGACGTACCTCGGGCTGACGACGGCACACTACGCGACGATGGCGATCTTCGCGATCGGGCTGTACCTGACGGTGATCCGCAGGCCGCAGGCGAGCGACCTCGAGTGGTCGAAGGACAGCGAGCGGATCGCCCGCGAGGCGGCCGAGGCCGAGGCGCGCAAGGCGGCGAAGGCCGCGGGCTGAGCGGCGCGAGGGGCCTCGCGTGCGGGCCCCCTCAGCGCAGCGACCAGCGCGGGAGCCAGTCGGGGCCTGGCCGTTCGGTCAGGCGAGTGGCGCCGGTGCCGTCGCGGCGGACGAGGTACAGCTCGGGGTCGCCGTCGCGGTCGGAGGTGAAGACGAGCAGGTCGCCGCGCGGGGACCAGACGGGGGCGCGGTCGCTGGCTGTCCCCTGGGTCAGGTCGGTGACGGCGCCGGTCGTCAGGTCGACGACGCGCAGGGCGGCCTTCTGCGGGCCGGTGCGGGCGCTGAAGGCGAGGGCGCGGCCGTCGGGGGAGAAGGTGGGCTCGGCCTCGGCGGGCTCGAAGCCGACCGGCGGGCGGCCGATGTCGCGGGTCAGGCGGTGGAGGTCGGCGCCGTCGGGGCGGCAGAGGAAGATCCGGTCGGCGCCCTCGCGGTTGCTGAGAAAGGCGAGCGTCGCGCCGTCGGGCGACCACTGCGGGCCCCAGTCGTCGAGCGGGGCGTCGGTCAGGCGGCGCGGGTCGCTGCCGTCGGCCTGCATGACGTAGATCTCGGCGTTGCCGTCGCGGCTCGAGACGAAGGCGATCTTGCTGCCGTCGGGGGAGATCGCGGGCTCGTAGTTGCCGGCGGGGTGGTCGGTCAGGCGGCGCTGGGCCGGGGCTGGCCCGGGGGCCAGGTCGACGCGGTAGAGGTCGCGGAAGCTGGCGGCGGACGACTCGAAGGCGAAGAAGCGGCCGTCGGCCGACCAGCTCGGGTTTCGCACCTGCGCGCCGGGGTCGCTGCGCCAGAGCGGTTCGCCGAGCTCGCCGCCCTCGGGGAGGCGGTGCAGCTCGAGGCGCTCGAGGTGGAGCTCGCCCTGCTCCTCGACGGTGATGACGAGCAGGTGGGCGCCGTCGGGCGAGACCGGGCCGGGGAAGATGCCCGGGCCGGCGTGCAGGCGCGGGCCGGCGCGCAGGGTTCTTGAGGCCTGTCCCGAGGGCAAGATCTGGTCGATCGTCGCGCCGGCCTCGCGCTCGGCGAGGAAGAGGATCCGGCCGGGGGCGGCGGCGCGCTCCTCGGGCGAGAGCGGGACCGGCGGGGGCGGCGGCGCGGGGGCTCGCGGGGGCGCGGGGGCGCGCGCGGGGTCGGGCGCGCGCGCGGGGTCGCTCGCGGGCGCGGACGCGGTGCAGGCGGCGAGGGCGAGCAGGAGCGCCGGCGCGGCGCGGCGGACGGGGGCGGAGGAGGGCATGGCCTCGTGCGAGTGTCGTCGCAGCGCGCGGGTCCGCGCAAGGGGCCGGGAGGCCGAGGCCGATGCGCTCAGGGGACGAGGCCGTCGCGCAGGAGGTTGCCGCGGGCGGTCGGCCAGGGCAGGCAGTCGGCGCTCGAGCCGGGGACGGTGTAGACGAGCACGCTCTCGACCTTGTCCTCGGCGTCCTTGAGCGACACGACGATCTCGGCCGAGCCGTCGCCGTCGACGTCGGCGAGGGTCGGCACGGGCATCGCGCCGCGGCGCGGGAGGGGCAGCTTGTGCTGGTCGAGGCCGTCGTTGCCGAGGATGAACAGGTGGCCCTTGTCCTGGGCGGTGCTGTAGGTGTTGAAGACGATCTCGGGCAGGCCGTCGCCGGACAGGTCGCCGATCGCGACGCCGGCGGCGGCGACGTCGGCGTCGGCGGTGTAGTCGGTGCTCCAGAGCAGCTGGCCGGCCGCGCTGACGGCGTGGATCCGGCCGTCGAAGCCGACGAACACCGACTCGAGGCCGGGGACCTCGGGGCGGACGTCGGCGACCGCGACCTGGTTGGTGATCGCGACGATGTTGTCGCCGTAGTCCCACAGGCCCGACAGGTAGTCGGGCAGGTGGACGGGGGTCTCGAAGGCGGGGTGGCGGCTCGCGTCGCTGCGGACGGCCCACAGCGCGACGCCCCGCTCGCGGTCGGTCTGGGCGGCGTTCTGGACGCTGGCGAGCAGGAGGATCTCGCGGGTGCCGTCGAGGTCGATGTCGGCGATCGTCGGCGGGGTGTTGGTGAAGTGGGCCTGGAGGGCGGTCTGCTCGTCGTCGGCGTAGCCCTGCATCGCCTCGGCGAGGGCGTGGAGGTAGCGGACGCCGGGGGTCTTGGTCGCGGGGAAGATGTCGGCGGCGTCGAAGGCGGCGCCGGAGCCCTGGTGGATGCTGACGTAGGCGTTGTCGTGCGGGACGACGAGGTCGGCCTTGCCGTCGGCGTCGAGGTCGCCGAGGGCGAGGTTCTGGTCGTAGCAGCCGGCGAGGTAGCACTTGTCGTCGCAGCCGGAGCTGCCCTTGGCGTTGGGCGGGAAGCCGAGCACGGGGGAGCCGTCGGCGCGCCAGGCGTGGACGACGTCGGTCGGCGTGCCGCGGGCGACCGCGGCGGCGAGGTCGAGCGCGCCGTCGCCGTCGATGTCGGCGGCGGCGAGGCTGCGCAGCTCGTCCTCCCAGGTGACCGGAAAGCCAGGTTTGATCGCGCCGGTGTGGTCGAGCAGGTAGACCTTCTCGCGGGCGGCGAAGGCGACCTCGAGCTCGGGGTCGCCGTCGAACTGGGCGACGACGGGGCTCGCCCAGATCCGGCCGCCCTCGGCGACGGTCTTCCACTTCAGCTCGCCGGCGGCGCTCCAGGCGATCAGCGCGTTGGCGCGGGGCACGACGATCTCCTGCGCGCCGTCGCCGTCGAGGTCGGCGACCGCGGCGGAGCCGAGCCAGGCCTCCTCCCACCGGTCGAACAGGGTCAACGCGAGCGTCGGTTCGGCGGCGATCGCCGGGCCGCCGCGGCCGGCGCAGGTCGTCGGCGGATCGACGGGGCCGGTGGCGTTGGTCGTGGCGTCGGTCGAGCTGCTGGTTGTGAAGCTGGTCGGGTCGCCGGAGGCCGAGCCCATGGGGTCGGAGGTCGGGGACCCGCCCGAGGTGCCCGCGTCGGAGGCGCTCGACGGGTTCGTCGCCGAGGAGACCGGGGTGTCGTCCGTCGCCGTCACGCCCGTGAGGCCCGGGTCGAGCGAGCTGCACCCGACGAGGCCGAGACCTGCCGCGATCCACCACCCACGCGCCGCCGTCACGCCCATGGTGCGTACGATACGCGAAAAGCTCAGCCGGCGGCGAGGCGGGCGAGGCCGGCGCGGGTGAGGCCGCAGGCGAACACCTCCATGCGGTTGCTCGGGAGCTGGGTCGCGCGGACCTCATCCATGCCCATCGCGCGGATCGACTGGAGGAGGCGCGGGATGTGCCGGACCGCGCGCCAGTCGTCGAGCTTGAGGGTGAGGAGCACGCCGAGCAGCGCGGGCCGCGGGCGTGCGGCGAGGCGGCGGGCGGTGATCAGCGCGACCTGGGGTGCGAGGTTGACGTCCATCAGCACCCAGTGGAGGTCGCGCGGGAGGTCGGCGCGCTGGACGAGGCTCATCGGCCGGTGGAGGTGGACGAAGCGGTTGCCGGCGGGGCCGCGGTAGTCGAGGACGACCGGGGACATCAGCGCGGGGTCGATGCCGTAGACGGTGACGCCGCGGCGCAGCAGCGCGTAGCTCGCCCCGCCGGGGGCGCTGCCGATCTCGACCGCGACGTCGCCGGCGCGCACCGGCGCGCCCGACCACCGCAGCGCCTCCTCGAGCTTGCGGTAGGCCCGCGACGGGGCCTCGGGCGGCATCTCGACGGAGATCCGTCCGCCGGGCCAGGGCGAGTGGCCGGGGCCGTGGACGTGGTGCCCGAGCCACCACGGCTCGCCCTCGGCGACGATCACGTCGAACACGTGGTCGCCGGGCCCGGCGAGCTCGCCGGCGAGGAGCGGGTGCTGTCCCGCGGGCCAGGCGGCGACGAGCGCCTCGCGGACCGCCGCGGCGCGCGGGCCGTAGGCGAAGCCGGGCGGCTCCTCGCCGGGGCGCGAGACGTCGCGCTCCCACACGTGGAGGCGGACCGGCTGGCCCGCGGGACAGGCGGCTGCGAGCGCCGCGAACGCCTCGGCGGGGCCGGCGGCCGGGCCGAGCGAGGCGCCGTGGGCGCGGACGAACACGGCCGGGAGGGCGACGTCGGGCGGGACGGGCGCGGGGGCCTTGAAGGTGAGGAGGCCGGGCCGGCTGTAGGCGAAGCGGAGGTCGGGGCGGAGCGCGGCGACCTCGTGCTTGACGGCCGGCTCGGCGCCGGTCTGGCAGACGCAGAAGAGGAAGTTGGGAGAGCCTTGCATGGCGCCGCGCGGGGCCCGGGAGAGTGAGGGCCGGGATAGTGGCCCAGGGCCCCGCGCGGGGCAAGCGTCACAGCGGGATGATGTCGACGCAGCAGCCGGTCTGGCAGAACTGGCCGAGCGGGCAGTCTGCGATGTCGGTGCAGGCGGTGACGCCCATGGGGCAGGTCGGCTTGTCGTTGCACTCGGGCGGCAGGTCGTCGACGTCCTGGCCGAAGCAGAGCTCGCACTTGGCGGGCTCGCAGGGGTTGGCGCACTGCGGGAAGAACGTGCAGCTGTTGCAGGCGGCCAGGTTGGTGAGGCTGCACTGCGGGTTCGAGTTGAGGTAGACGAACTGGCCGGCGATCTGGCAGCAGCCGAAGCAGTCGCAGCCGTTCGGGATCAGCGGCACGCAGACGTCGAGGCAGGTCTGCGGGAGCTTGGGCGTGCACATCTTCTCGGCCGCGCTGTAGCCGCAGCCGATGTCCTCGCCGGGGTTCTTGACGTCGCACTTGAGGTTCCACTCGCACTGATCGTTGCCGACGCCCGAGTCGGCGTCCCAGTAGCAGTCGGACTTGCAGTCGAGGTTCTGGCCCGGCAGGCTGGTCTGGTACGACTTCTCGTCGTCGTCGCACGGGGTCGTGCACTCGGGGTCGTCGAGGTCGATCTTGCCGTCGTTGTCGTCGTCGAGGCCGTTACCGCACTTGTACAGCTTGTTGCCGCACTTGACCTCCTTGACGCACTTGCTACTGCAGCCGTCGCCGTTGATCAGGTTGCCGTCGTCGCAGGTCTCGGTGCCGCCGACGATCTTGTCGCCGCAGACGTTGAGCGTGCAGTTGAGGTGGCAGTTGCTCTTGCCGTTCTGCAGGCCGAGGTCGCACTGCTCGGTCGGGCTCTTGTCGCCGTCGCCGCAGACGTTCTTCTGGCAGGCGGCGTTGCACAGCTTGCCGGGGCCGTTGTCGGCGACGCCGTCGTCGCAGGTCTCCTGGGCGAGGTAGACCAGGCCGTCGCCGCAGAAGGCGTTCTTGCAGGCCGAGGTGCAGGCGCCGGCGTTGGAGTTGTCGTTGCCCTGGTCGCACTGCTCGGGCACCTGGACGAAGCTGTCGCCGCAGGCGGCGCTGGTGCAGCTCGACGTGCAACTGTCGGTGTCGACCATGTTGGCGTCGTCGCACTGCTCGGGCGGCTGGACCTTGCCGTCGCCGCAGCTCGACGGGGCGCAGTCGTTGCCGCAGGCGTCGTTGTCGACCATGTTGCCGTCGTCGCAGGCCTCGCCGGGGCCCTTGTCGCCGTCGCCGCAGACGTTGGTCTTGCAGTCGGCGAGGCAGGCCTGGCCGGGGCCGTTGTCCATGCCGGCGTCGCACTGCTCGCCCATCTGCGTCACGCCGTCGCCGCACATCGGCAGGGTGCACAGCGGGGTGCAGGCGTCGGTCGGGTCGTCGTTGCCGTCGTCGCACTCCTCGCCCTCGTCGACGATGCCGTCGCCGCAGACGATCGGCTTGGGCGGGTCCTCGGTGGTCGTGCCGGTGTCGGTCGTGCTGCTGCCGCCGTCGGTGGTGCCGCCGTCGGTCGACGGGTCGACGGTCGTCTCCGAGGGGTCGACGGTGGTCGCCGAGGGGTCGGACATGGTGTCGCCGACGGTGGCGCTGTCGGACACGTTGCCGGAGCCGCCGGTCTCGGTGGTGGTCGGATCGCTCGCGGTCGCGCTGGTCGTCGGCGCGGTCGTCGAGGTGGCCACCGGGCCGGTGTTCGCGGTGCCCATCGATGTGCTACCGCCGGACCCGGTGTCGGTGGTGGTGTTCGTCTCGCCGCCGCAGGCGGACAGGAGCGCGCTACAGAATAGGGACAGCGACAGGATCGTGCGACGCATCGCGGGGTTTGACAGAGACACGTCGACCGATTCCGACGTGATCCGCAGCAGTCTTGAATAAAAAGATCGTCAAGGAAACGCGCCGCGCGAGCGTGCACGCGCGGAGCTGGCGCCGTTCTCGGTGGGGTGTCGCGCGGAGACGCGGGGCGGGGGCGGCGGTGCGCGGAGAGTGCGGCGAGTTTGGCGCTGCGCAGGGACGCGGGGCGCGGAGAGTGCGGCGAGTTTGGCGTTGCGCAGGGACGCGGGGCGCGGAGATCCGGGCCGGCGGGCGGGGGCCGACGAAGCCGGGTCCCTCGCGGTCGGCGGGTCCCCGCCAGGACTCGTGCTCGGCGCCCGTATGTCGTCGAAGTCATGTCTGGAGAGACATGAACCATCGTGCGACCGGAGGGCATGCGGGCGCCTGCGCGCGAGCCATGGCCCCCACCCCGCCGGCGTCCCAGTTCGCCGGCCAGAGTGCCGGGCGGGTCCGCTTGTCGACGTCGCGGAGTGCGGAGGGGGAGCGCGGCCACGAGGCTGCCGACCGCGAGGGACCCGGCTTCGTCGGCCCCGCGTCCCTGCGCAACGCCAAGCTCGCCGCCCAGATCTGCGCGCGTCTTGAGCCGACGCGAAGCGGGGTCAGTGGTCCTGGAAGCGGTGGGCGTCGACGGAGGTGTCGACCCAGCGGATCGTGCCGGTCTTGCTGCGGATCGCGAGGCTCTGGAGGTGGAGGCGGTCGCCGATCCGGCGCACGCCCTTGAGCAGCGGGCCGCCGGTGACGCCGGTGGCGACGAAGATGACGTCGCCGCGGACGAGGTCGTCGACGCGGAAGTAGCGGTCGGGGTCGGTGTGGCCCATCTTGATCGCGCGCTCGCGCTCGCCGTCGTTGCGGAACACGAGCTTGCCGACGAACTCGCCGCCCATGCAGTGGATCGCGGCGGCGCCGAGGACGCCCTCGGGGGCGCCGCCGATGCCGTAGACCATGTCGATGCCGCTCTTGGGGATGCAGGTGGCGACGACCGGGGCGACGTCGCCGTCGGTGATCAGGTGGATCCGCGCGCCGGCGCTGCGCAGCTCCTCGACGAGCTTCTCGTGGCGCGGGCGGTCGAGGACGACGACGGTCAGCTCGTCGGGGCGGCGGCCCTTGGCGGCGGCGAGCGCCCACAGGTTGTCGCGCGGGGACGCGTCGAGCGAGATCTTGCCGCGGCCCTCGGGGCCGCAGGCGATCTTCATCATGTAGCAGTCGGGGGCGTTCAGCAGCTTGCCGCGGTCGGTGACGGCGAGCACGGTGATCGCGCCGGGCAGGCCGTTGGCGCACAGGTTGGTGCCCTCGAGCGGGTCGACGGCGATGTCGACCTCGGGGAGCTTCGGGTCGACGGGGCCGACCTTCTCGCCGATGTAGAGCATCGGCGCCTCGTCGCGCTCGCCCTCGCCGATGACGATCGTGCCGCGCGCCGAGACGCGCTCGAAGGCGTCGCGCATCGCCTTGACGGCGGCGGCGTCGGCGCCGTTGCGGTCGCCGCGGCCGATCATGTTGGAGGCGGCGATCGCGGCGGCCTCGGTGACACGGGTGTATTCGAGGACGAGGGTGCGGTCCATTACGGATCGGTCCTTTCTGGCTCTTGGGACAGGTTGGCGAGGGCGGCCCGGAGGGGCCCGGGGAAGCGGGTCGGCTTGCCGTCGCCGCGGGCGACGCAGCAGTGGCAGGTCTCGGCGAAGGCGATCGTCAGGCGGTCCGCGAGGCCGCGGCGGCCTTCGGGCTCGACGAGGACGTGGTAGCCGAGGCGCAGGCGGGCGAACCCGATCTCGGCGACGCCGACGTGGATCGACAGGATGTCGTCGTAGCGGGCGGGCGAGAGGTAGCTGATCTGCAGGTCGGTCAGCGGGAGGGCGAAGCCTGCGGCCTCGACGTCGGCGTAGGTCTGGCCGGCGTCGCGCATGAATTCGACGCGGGCGGTCTCGAGGAAGCGGGCGTAGGTGCCGTGGTAGACGACGCCCATCTGGTCGGTGTCGGCGTAGATGACGCGGACGCGCGCGCCGAGGCGCAGCGAGGGGGCAGGCGGGCTCGTCAGCCGAGGGGTGCGCGCCATGGCGCCGCGAGGGTAAACCGCGGCGGGCGCGGGCGGGGGCGCGCGGCGCGTGAGGCCGGTCGCGTCAGCCGGGCAGGCCGGGCGGGCCCTGGCGGGCGGCGAGCGCGGGTGCGGGGGCTGCGGCGGGCAGTTGGGCGGGCGGCGCCGGCAGGCCCTTGATGTACACGTCGTGCTTCGAGTACGGGATCTCGACGCCGGCGGCGTTCAGGGCCTCGTAGACGCGGCAGTTCATGTTGTCGATCACGTCCTCCATGAACTGCGGCTGGGCGATCCACACCAGCAGCCAGAAGTCGAGGCCGGACGCGCCGAAGCTGATGAAGACGACGCTCGGGGCGGGGTCGTCGCAGATGTACTGCTGGCCTTCGGGACAGGACAGCAGGACGCGGCGGACGAGCGCGATGTCGGAGCCGTAGGCGACCGAGACCTTGATCGCGACGCGCTCCTTCTCGTGCGGGCCGGCGCTCTCGTTGACGACCTTGGAGTTGCCGATGATCGAGTTGGGGATGTTGATCTCGATGTTGTCGCGGGTGAGGATCCGGGTCGAGCGCAGGCCGATGTCGGTGACGCGGCCGCGCGAGCCGTCCTCGAACTTGATCATGTCGCCGAGCTTGTAGGGGGCGTCGGCGATGATGAAGATGCCGGAGAACAGGTTGGCGAGCGAGTCCTTGGCGGCGAAGCCGACGGCGATGCCGACGATGCCGGCGGAGGCGAGCCAGCCGGTGACGTCGACGTGCCACGACAGCAGCACGGCGTAGGTCGAGGCGCCGATGACGACGAGCTTGGCGAGCATGTCGAACAGCGGCAGGGTGCGCGGCTGGAGGACCGCGCCCTCGCGGGCCGAGCGGCTGAAGTGGCCGAGGACGAGGGTCGTCAGGCGGAAGCCGGCGCCGGTCCAGACGATGGCGGCGGCGGTCTTGAGCGCGGCGGCGGCGATGTCGTCGGTGCGCGCCGAGGTCGGCACGATCTCGATCGCCCAGGCGATGCCGAGCAGGATCACCGTCTGGAAGATCGGCTTGCGCAGGACGGCGACGATCTGGTCGTCGAGGGTCGTCTGGGTCTTGCGGACGACGATCAGGATGACGAAGCGGAACAGCAGCTCGACGAGCCAGGCGACGACGAACGAGCCGAGGAGGACGGCGGCGGCGCGGTACACCGGCGTTTCGAGGAGCTCGAGCAGCGCTTCGGGCATGATCGCGGGATCGAGAGGATGCCCGGTCCGCGGGCGGCAGCCTAGGGCTCCGTGTGCGGTCAGGGGGCGCCCGCGATCGCCGCGCGGATGCTGTCCGTCAGCGAGCGGGTGGCGCCCTCGGCGGGGCCGGCCTGGACGAAGGCGATCCGGCCGGCGCGGTCGAGGACGATCACGGTCGGGAGGGCGGCGGCCTGCAGGCGGGCCGCGACGGCGCCCTGGGGGTCCCAGCCGAGCTCGAAGCCGTGGGCGCGGAGGTCGGGCTCGGGGCTCAGGGTCGCGCGTTCGGGGTCGATCGCGACGACGACGACGGCGAGGTGGTCGGCGCCGTGCTCGCGGAGCAGGCGGTTGTAGAAGGCGAAGGTCTCGGGCCAGCCGGGGGCGGCGGCGCTGGTCAGCTCGAGCACGACGACGCGGCCGCGCAGGCGCGCGAGCGGGAGGGCGTCGCCGCCGGACAGCGGGACGGTGAGGTCGAGGAGCTCGCCGGGGGGCGTGCGGATCGGCGCGAGGGGACCTGGCGGGGCCGCGGGCTCGGGGGCGGACGGCGGCACGGACGGCGCCGTCGCGGGGGTGCAGGCCGCGGCGAGCAGGAGCGCGAGCGCCGGGCGGCGGGTCATGCGGCGTGGACCGTGTCGACGAGGAGGCGGGCGATCGCCGGGTCGGTGTGGCGCGAGATCCCGTGGCCGAGGTTGAAGATGTGGGCGCGGGCTCGCCTGCCGGCGGCGACGATCGCCCGCGCCTTGCGCTCGACCAGCGCGGCCGGGCCGAGCAGCGCGAGCGGGTCGAGGTTGCCCTGGACGACGCGGTCCGGGCCGACGACGTCGATCGCGCGGGCGAGGTCGATCGTCCAGTCGACGCCGACGACGTCGGCGGGCAGCTCGGACGAGAGGGCGAGCAGGTTGCTGTTGCCGCGGGTGAACAGGATCACCGGGGCGCCGAGCTCGCGGACGGCGGCGCACAGGCGGGCGGTGTGCGGCAGGACGTGCTCGCGGTAGTCGTCGGGCGCGAGCGCGCCGGCCCAGCTGTCGAAGATCTGCAGCGCGTCGGCGCCGGCGGCGACCTGGCCGCGGAGGTAGGCGATCAGGAGGTCGGTCAGGCGCTCCATCAGCTGGCCGAAGAGACCTGGCTGACAGTACATGAGCCCCTTGACATGTTCGAACTCGCGGCTGCCCTTGCCCTCGACGAGGTAGCTGAGGGTGGTGAACGGGGCGCCGCAGAAGCCGATCAGCGGGACGCGATCGGCGAGCGCGGCCTTGCAGGCGCGGACGGCCTCGTAGACGTAGCTGCAGGCGTCGAGCGGGTCGGCCCAGCGCAGGCGGGCGAGGTCGGCCTCGGTGCGGACGGGGGCGGCGATCACCGGGGCGGGCTCGAAGCGGACGTCGACGCCGAGCGCGTCGAAGACGACGAGGATGTCGGAGAAGAGGATCGCGGCGTCGACGTCCAGGCGGTCGATCGGCTGGACGGTGACCTCGGCGCACAGCGAGGGGGTGCGGCACAGCTCCTCGAAGCTGACCCGGGCGCGGACCTCGCGGTACTCGGGCAGGTAGCGGCCGGCCTGGCGCATGAGCCAGATCGGGGTCCGGTCGGGTCGCTCGCCGCGGCAGGCGCGGAGGAAGCTGTCGTTGTGCAGCATGCCGGGCGGACGATAGCGCAGGCCGAGCCGCCGCGTCAGCCGCTCGAGGCCCGGCGGTGGCGCGGCACGCCCGCATCTGCGATGCTCCGCGCATGCAACTTATCTCTCGCTTCTATCTCTTGAGCCTGAGCCTGCTGACCTTGACCTCGCTCGCCGCCTGCCCGGGCGGGGGCGGCGACACCACCGGTGCGAGCGCGAGCGCGTCCGCGACCGACGGGACGACGACCGGGACGACCGGGACGACCGGGACGACCGGGACGACCGGGACGACGGGCGAGCCGGGGACGACGACGGGGCCGGGGACGACGACGGGCGTGACGACGGGCGCGACGACGGGCGAGCCGGGGACGACGACGACCGGACCGGGGACGACGACCGACGAGCCGGGCACGGGCACCGGCGGGACGACCGGCGGCGTGGCCTCCGGGCCGTGCGAGGTCGACGCCGACTGCAAGCTGCACGACGACTGCTGCGACTGCTACGGGATGCCGGCGGACCAGGAGGACGCGGTCTGCGACCTCGCGTGCGATCAGACGAAGTGCGCCGAGATCGGGATCGACAAGGCGGTGTGCCGGTTCGGGCAGTGCGCGACCGAGAAGGTGCAGTGCAGCGGCGAGGTCGCGTGCGATTCGCTGCCGCCGGACTGCCCGGAGGGGACGCTGCCGGGGATCGACGGGGCGTGCTGGTCGGGCGCGTGCGTGCCGACGGCGGCGTGCGACGCGGTGCAAGACTGCTCGCAGTGCCCCGACGGGACGATGTGCGTCGAGTACCAGAGCTTCCAGCTGAAGCGGGTGTGCGAGCCGATCCCGGCCGCCTGCGACGGCGCGCCGAGCTGCGCCTGCGCCGGCGAGCTCGCGTGCGAGGAGCCGTTCGGCGTGTGCGATCAGGGGACCAACAGCGACATCGCGTGCATCTGCATCGCGTGCTAGTGCGTCACGGCTTGCAGCGATCGGGCGGCCACAGGTGGGCCGCCCGGCCCTCGAGGAAGCGGACGCACAGGTCGGGGTAGAGGTAGTCGAAGGCGCCGACCGGGCCGAGCTGGATCACCTGGCCGGGCTTGCCGAGGATCGCCTCGATCTCCTGCAGCGACATGCCGGCGCGGACGCGGCCGATGCCGCGCTCGTACTCGGCGATCTCGTCGGCGACGCCGAGGGCGCGCTCGGTCCGTCGCGTGCGGCGGACGTCGTAGCGGGCGAGCACGTGGTAGGTGCCGCCGATGATGTCGGCCGGGTCCCAGCGGGCGACGAAGAAGATCAGCTGGTCCTCGTCGAAGGCGTGGAAGAACCACGCGACGTGGCCCTCTTGCAGGTAGGTGCGCGCGTGCTCGGCGGTGACCTTGTCGCGCAGGGCGACCGCCTCGCGGCCGGACAGCTCCTCGAGCGGGGCCTCGGCGATGCCGGTGAACACGACGTGGACCAGGCCCTTGGGCACCTCGTGGAAGGTGGTGTCGGGCCGCGCGCTCGCGCAGCCGAGGTCGGCGGCGGCGAGGGCCGCCGCGAGCGCGAGGGCAGGGCGCTGCGTCGTCATCCGGGCCGATGTTACCCGGCGGCGCGGGTGCTCACCAGCCGGGCCTCGTGCGCGAGCAGCCACTGCTTGCGGTCCAGGCCGCCGGCGTAGCCGACGAGTTTGGCGTCGCTCCCGATCACGCGGTGGCACGGGACGATGATGCCGACGGGATTGCGTCCGTTGGCCGCACCGACTGCGCGCGCGGCCGACGGGCGCCCGAGCGCGCGCGCGAGCGCGGCGTACGAGCGCGTCTCGCCGAAGTCGATCTCCGCGAGGGCGGACCACACGGCGCGCTGGAACGGCGTGCCTTGCGGGTCGAGCGGGAGATCGAAGCGACGGCGCGCGCCGGCGAAGTACTCGGAGAGCTGCTCGCGGGCGCGGCGCAGGACCGGCTCGTCGGCGCGCTCGTGCCCGGCGGGCTCCGGGGCCCGGCGCTGGTCCGGGAGGTAGACCCCGCGCAGCGCGCCGCCGGCGGCGACCAGGCGCAGGGGGCCGAGCGGGCTTTCGAGACATGTCCAAACGATCTGCGACATTGTTGGATGCTCCTTGAGACAGGTGAGAGACGTGGTCGGGAGGACGGGCCGTCAGATCAGCGCCGAGGCGCCGATCGCCGCGCCGGCGACGCCGAGGCCGACGCTGACCAGCCAGAGCAGGCGCCAGTGGACGAGGATGGCGATCGAGCCGAGGACGATCCCGATCTGCAGCAGCAGCGAGGCCTGGTCGCAGCGGTCGTTGACGGCGCCCTGGCCGGCGACGATCGTCTCCTGGGCCTCGGCGGTCGCGCGGATCTCGTCCTTCTCCTTCGCGTAGCGCTCGACCTCGGCGAGGAAGCGGGCGCGCAGCTCGGCGGCGGCGGGTCCGGGCGTCAGCGCGAGCAGCTCGGCCTCGGTGCGGTACGTGTGCTCCTTGATGCTCTTGGACTGGAAGAAGGCCCACTGGTTCGAGGCGCGCGTCGCCGCGAGCAGCGAGTCGGACTGCGCGTTGTCGCCGAGGGTCGAGATCACGGCCAGGGCGACGCCGAGGAGCGCGATCGTCAGCGCGACCCTGCGCTCGAAGGGGTCGCGGGTCTGGGGGGGCTCGATCGTGTCCTGGGTGACCATCGCCGGGGCGCGAGTGTATCGTCGCGCGCTCGCGCGCGACAGGGCCGGCGCGCGGCGGCGCGACACGGACCTGCGGCGCCGCGAGGCGGCCGGCTTGGCTATCCTCGGTCCGATGGTCTCGCGTCGTTGGTCCGCGCTCGCGGCCCTGTCCTGCGCCTGCAGCGTCACCGCCGCCCCGCCGCCGCAGCCGCTCGCCGAGCCGGCCGTGCAGGCGACGGCGGTCGCGCCGGCGCCGGCGGCCGAGCTCGCCGCGCCGGCGCCGGCGGCGGTGGTGGAGAAGCCCCGAGAGCCAGGTTTCTGCGACCAGGTCCCGGAGGGCATGGTCTGCGAGCCAGGTGGCAAGGTCGAGGGGACGGACGTCGAGCTGTCGCCGTTCTACATCGACGCGCGGCCGGTCAGCGTCGGCGAGTACGCGGCCTGCCACGCGGCGGGGGCGTGCACGCGCAGGCCGTCGCAGCGGGGCGTCGCGCAGGACGCCCCGGCGGTGGTCGACTGGCTGCGCGCGCGCGAGGTGTGCGCGTGGCACGGCAAGCGGCTGCCGAGCGAGTGGGAGTGGCAGCAGGGCGCGCGCGGGCGCGAGACGCTGGCGCTCGAGTGGACCGGCACCGCGGGGGCGAAGGACTGCGGGGCGGCGTGCAGCGGGCGCGACCCGCTCGGCCCGTGCGACGGCGTCCACCCGTGCGGCGGGGCCCGGGTGCTGCGCGGCCACCAGGCGCGGGTGGTCGAGTCGCTGCACCAGACCCGCAGGTCGCCGGGGGTCCGCTGCGCCAGCGGGGCGGCGGCGCTGACGACCTGGCCGCCGAGACAGGTCGCCGAGCCGTACCCCGAGCCGCCGGTCCCGGGGCCGCTGTCCGAGGCGGCGCGCCGGCTGGTCGCGGAGATCGACCAGGACCCGATCGAGGACAAGAAGATCTGCGACGAGGAGGTGCGCGCGACCTGGGCGCCCGGGCTGCAGCGCGGGGGGCGAGCGGCGCTGACCTGCCGCGACCCGTTCCCGTACATCAAGGCCAACGAGGGGCGGACGCACGTGTTCGCGCCGTTCATCGCCAACCTCGGCGGCGCGTACGTCGGCGTCGCCAGCGATCAGAACTACAGCCTGCTCGCGGCGGCCCGCAGCGAGATCGCCTGGCTCGTCGACTACGACCCGCGCGTCGTCGTCCACCACAAGCGGCTGCGCGCGCTGATCCTCCGCTCGGACACGCCGCAGGCGTTCGTCGCCCGGTTCGCGCCCGAGGGGCAGCGCGAGGCGCTGGCGATCTTCGACGAGGTGTACGCGGGCGACCCGGACCTCGCGGCGATCAAGGCCGGGTTCCGGGCGACGCGCGAGGACCTCGCGCTGTACTACGCGGGGCAACTGAAGCCCGCGGCCAGGGACGCCGGCGAGTTCGGCTGGCTGGCGGACGCCGAGGACTACGCGTACGTGCGGGCGCTGTACCAGCAGGGGCGGATCGTGCCGGTCAAGGGCGACCTGATGGGCGCGCGGACGCTGCGCTCGATCGCCGCGGCCGCGAACGCGCTCGCGGTGCCGGTCCGCGTGGTCTACCTGTCGAACGCGCCGACCGCGTGGGGCGGCGACGTCGTCCAGGGCTTCCGCGACAACCTGCGCGGGCTGCCGTTCGACGAGCGGTCGGTCGTGCTGCAGACGACCAACGCCGGCGGGTTCCGCCAGACGGGCTACTGGCACTACAACATCGCCGACGGGCGCCACCTCCAGCGCCTGCTCGCGCGGCCGGGCTACGACCGGGTGATGAAGCTGCTGGCGGAGCGGATCCCGACGCCCGACGGGGACGTGACGGTGCTGGCGCTGCCCGGGGCGGGTCCGCGGGCCGGAACGGCGGCGGCGGCGAAGTGAGCCGGGACGCGCTATGGTGAGCGACGGAGCCGCCGTGTCCCGCCTCGCGCCTGTCCTCGTCGCCTCGCTGTGCGCCGGTCTGCTCGTGTCCTCGCCGGCCGCGGCCGCGCCGGCGCACGCGGGGGTCGCGGCGTTCGACGCGGCGCGCGAGAAGGTGCTGTTCGGCGGGCTGCCGTCCGGGCCGGCGAAGGCTGTCCCTTCGGCCACGACCGTCGGGACATGGCGCGACGACCAGGGCGCGCTCGCGCTCGCCGAGCAGGCGCCGAACCTCGACGGGCTGTGGCTCGCGCAGGACTCGCTCGCCGACGGGCTGGTGCGCCTGCGGATCGCGGTCGACGGCAAGCTCGACCTCAGCCTGGTGCTGCGCGGGGAGGTCGGGCGGAGCGACGGCGGGGCGATCCAGGACCTGCTGAGCGGGTACGGGGTCTCGCTCGCGGGCGACCGGGTGCGGCTCGACCGGTGGGACCGCGGGCTCGCGTTCCCGCTGACGCCGGCGGCCCGGGTCGCCGGGCTCGGCAAGCGGCGGCAGCTCGAGCTGGTCGCCATGGCGCTCGGGCCGCAGATCTCGGTGCAGCTGTACGACGGCGCCAGCTTCGAGCTGCTCGCCAGCGTCAGCGCGCGCGACGAGTCGTACGCGGGCGGGCGCGTCGGCGTGCGCGCGGGGCCGAAGCAGGGGCTCGGGCACCGGTTCACGCTGCTGTCCGTGATGGCCCTCGGGGCAGGTCCGAACAGACCTGCTCCCGGGGGCAGCCAGGGGCCGTACGGCGGGCTGCGCTACCACTTCATCCGGCCCGAGGAGCGCGAGCGGCTGCCGGCGGACCTGCGCGGGAAGGTGCAGGCGCTGCCGGTCGAGGGGATCGCCAGCGAGCTCGCGCTGCTCCTCGGGCCGGCCGACGCGGAGCGGCTGCGGCGGACGGGGGTGACGGTCGTGGCCGAGCGCGGCGAGCTGCCGTGGGCCGCGACCGACCCGGAGCTGCGGGCGCGGCGGGGCAGGCCGCCGGAGGCGACGCCGACCGGGTACCGGGTCGACGCGAGCTACAAGGATCCGGAGCTGGTCGAGGGGCTGCTGCGCGCGTACGCGGACCGGTTCTCGGCGATCGCGCGGCTGCGCGAGCTCGGGCGCAGCCACGGTGGGCGGCCGATCCTCGCGCTCAAGATCTCCGACGCGCCCGAGCGCGACGAGGACGAGCCGGCGGTCTTGATCAATGGGGCGCACCACGGCAGCGAGCTGATGGCGACCGAGTACACGCTCGATGTCGTGCAGCGGCTGCTCGAGGGCTACGCCGACGATCCGGCGGTGCGGCGGCGGGTCGACGGGCTCGAGATCTGGTGCGTGCCGCTCGTCAACCCGGACGGCAACTACTACTACATGCACCGGTCGCGCGCGGCCGGCCGCAAGAACGGGCGCGACAACGACGGCGACGGGGCGCTCTCGGTGTGGGACGGCGTCGATCTCAACCGCAATTATCCGTTCATGTGGGGCGCGCTCGGAGAGCTCGGGAGCCGGTCGTTCTATTCGGACGGGCGCTACCGCGGGCCGGCGGCGGCGAGCGAGCCGGAGGTGCAGGCGATCGTGAGGCTCGCGCAGGAGCGGCGGTTCGCGGCGGCGATCTCGTTCCACACGCTGGCGACGGCGGTGCTGTCGCCGTACACGATCGATGGCGCGCTCAATCCGGCGCGCGACGAGGCGTGGGCGCTGGCGGAGCGGCTCGTGGCGGCCGCGCCGCCGCAGCCGAACGGGCGCAGGTACAATGTGCGACGCAAGCTGTACCCGGTCGACGGGACCGACCAGGACTGGCACCGGTTCGCGCACGGGACGCTGGCGTTCCTGGTCGAAGGTTCGCACCACAACCCGCGCGAGCCGGCGCTGCGGGCGGCGGCGGTGGCGGCGACGCGGCCGGTGTGGACGGCGCTGCTCGACGCGGTGCTCGACGGGCCGGGGATCTCGGGGCACGTGCGCGACAGCGCGGGCGCGCCGGTCGAGGTCGAGGTGGTCGTCGAGGAGGTGCAGCCGCAGCAGGGCGAGCGCTGGACGAGCCGCCCGCGCGACGGCCGCTTCGATCGCAGCGTGCCCGCGCCCGGGCGCTACACCGTGCGCGCCGCGGGCCCCGCAGGTTGCCCGCCGACGCGCCGCACGCTCGACGTCCGGCGGCGCGAGACGGTCGAGCTCGTCGTCCCTGCGCAGCCCTGCGCGCCCGCCCGCTGACGTTGCGCGGCCGCGCTCCGGTGGCTCGCGTGCCGGTGCTCCTGAGGTCGGTGTAAAAACGGGGGCATGTTGGACGTCGTCACGGCTCCGGAGCTCTTCGACCGCGCGTTGTGGTTCGCCGCCAGCGACGAGCGGCGCGTGGAGCTCGCCCGCCTCGTCGGCGAGCAGCTCGGCGCCGGCTTCGAGTTCGTCGGGCTGCGGACCTATGCGGGCACGGAGCTGCCGATCGCCGTGTTCTCGCACGTCGTCGGCGAGTTCAGCCTGGTCCCCGGCGGCGGCTTCGACATGGGCCTGTCGCCGGAGGAGGAGCGGAGGATCCGGGCCGCGCGCGACGAGAGCGGCGAGGACGACGACAGCTTCAACCAGGAGTTCGACCTGCTGCTGAGCGAGATCGGTCAGATGCGGCCGCTGCACCGGGTGGTGGTGCCGCCGCTGGTGATCGCGCAGCGGGTGCTGTCCGTCGGGCTCGCGCAGCGGTGGATCGAGGGGTTCCGCGATCCGCTCTACGGGCACGTGCCGGCGGCCGCGGCCCACTTGAACCCGAACCAGATCGCGGCGGTGCTGGCGGCGACGGGGCTGGCGCTGCCGACCGAGGCGGAGCTCGAGTACGCGGCCCGCGGCGGCCTCGATCGCTGCCTGCTGCCGACGGGGGACCGGATCCCCGACGAGAACACGCTCGAGGCGATGATCGCCGACACCGACGGGGCGACGAGCAACGCGTTCGGGCTCCACGGCTACGGGCTGTACCCCGAGCTGTGCGAGGACCAGTGGCGCGCCGACTACGAGGGCGCGCCGACCGACGGATCGCCGCGGCGCGGGCGCGGCAACCGGGTCGTCCGCGGCGGCGCGGCCGATTGCTTCCCGTGGCAGGGCACCGGCGAGTGGAACATGCTGCTGTGCGCGTTCCGCATGAACGACCACGCCGCGGAGTCCGGCGCGGCGGTCCGCCCGGTCGCGCGGCTGATCGCGCGCGAGGAGGTCTTCGAGGACATGTCCGATGAGGCAGACGAGACGCCGGCCAGGAAGGCGGCGAAGAAGAAGGCCGGCAAGAAGGCGGCGAAGAAGAAGGCGGTGGTCAAGAAGGTGCCGGCGGCGAAGAAGGGGACGGCGAAGAAGACGGGGGCGGCGAAGAAGGCGCCGGCGAAGAAGGTCGCCAAGAAGGCGGCGAAGAAGAAGGCGTAGCGCCCGCGAGCGTCAGGTGCGGCGGCGGCGGCGGGCGAGCAGGGCGAGGGCGAGGACGAGGCCGCCGGGGGCGCCGTCGGTGCGGCAGCCGCAACCGGACGGGTCGGCGTCGCCGCCGGTCGCGCCGCCGGTCGCGGGGGCGCCGGTGGTGTCGCCGGAGGTCGCGGCGGTGGTGCCGGTCGACTCGGCGGGGCCGGTGGTCGAGGGCTCGCCGGTGGTCGGGGCGCCGCCGCTCGACGACCCTGCCTCTTCGACCAGGCCGACGACGGGGACCGCGGCGGACCACTCGGCGAGGACGAGCGGCTCGGGGTCGGCGGGGAACAGCGCGAGCGCGTCGGCGCCGGCGGTGTTGGTGCGGTTCTCGTCGGCGAGGAACTGCAGGTACTCGGGGGTGTTGATCACGTAGAGGAGGCGGACGCGGAGGTCGAGCAGGTCCTCGGCGCCGGGGGTCTGGTCGACCACGGTCGCGGGCGCGAACGTGTAGGCGACCTCGTCCCAGTGCGGCCAGGTCTCGTCGGGCTGGAGCGAGTAGCGGTCGCCGACCGGGTCGGTCTGGATGTCCTTCGCCAGGCCCTTCGGCGGGATCCGGGTGTCGTAGACCCACCGGTCGTTGCGCAGCAGGCGGAACGTCGTGCCGGTCGCGTGCTCGATCGCCTTGGCCTCGTAGGTGCGCTGCTGCGGGTCGTTCTCGAGGCCCTGGCCGGGCAGCCAGCGGCCCGAGGAGTAGACGAGCGCGTCCTGGTAGCTCGCGGTGAGCTCGAGCCACATCACGCGGCCCTCGGAGTAGCCGGTCGGCAGCTTGTGGCCGGTGTTGTTGGTCACCTTGACGGTCCACGCGGGGATCCCGGCCTGGAGGTCGACGCTCGCGGGCGGCGTCACCTCGAGCGTCGCGGCGCCGGCGAGCGTAGCGTCGATGTTGGCGAGCGCGATGTCGAGGAACGAGTCGGGGATGTCGCCGGTGCCGGCGTCGCCGTAGAGGGCCTTGAGGATCTCGACCATCCGCCGGTTGGCGCCGGCGAGGTCGTGGCGGCGGCCGCCGGTCGCGTGGACGATGTCCTGGCTGTTGAACTCCGCGCAGCCGGCGACGTTCTCGACCGCGGGCATGTGGCAGTCCTGGCAGCTCTTGAAGCCCTCGCCCTGGGCGGCGTAGGCGGAGTTTTGCCACTCGCTGTAGGTGCGCTGCTCGTTGAACTTGTGGCCGAGCGGCTGGCCCTGGTCGTCGACGCGGTCGCGGCCGGTCGTGACGTCGTGGCAGGTGCCGCAGTGCGCGGAGGTCGCGAGGAACTCGCCGTAGGTCCAGCCGTGCATCGGCTTGTCGGCGCCGTCGTAGATCCACGGGCCGCGCTTCGGGACGTCGCCGGCGGGGCCGATCACGTCGTCGATCGTGTAGCGGGCGTTGCCCGGGGGCGTGAGGCCGTCGTCGATCATGCGGTGGCAGAGGTCGCAGTCGACGCCGAACAGGTCGTCGGGCGCGAGCGCGTCCATCTCGATCGCGTCGCCGCGGCCGGCGAGGAACGCCCGCGGGGCGTGGCAGCGGACGCAGTCGGTCGTCTCGTCGGGGGCGTCCTGGTGGGCGATCGCCACGCCGGCCCAGAACACGGGGTCGCGGGCGGCGCCGGCCATCAGCGAGCCGCGCCAGGCGATCGGCGAGACGTTCGGCTGGTCGGCGATCTCCGGCTTGTTGGCGAAGGCGTGGCACTTCTGGCAGTCGGCCGCCTTCTCGAGCGGGTTCTGCAGCGAGTTCGGCTCGGTCGCGGCGACGGCGGCCGCGGGGGCGAGGCCCAGGAGCGCCGACGTGAACCATCCGGATCGTGTCCCCCGCTTGCCGAAGACCGCTCGCATGTGCGCTATCGTATCCGCAATGCCGCGCGCCCGCGACGCTCTCCTCTCGGCCATGCTCGCCGCCTGCACTCCCGCCCCCGAGGGTCGGTCCGCGCCGCCCGGGCCGGACGATCGCCCCGCGCCAGCGCCGGCGCGGGAGAGTCCGCCGGCGGGTCGCACGGCCAACAACGACGCGCGCGGGTTCGCCAACCAGCCCGACTACGACGGCGAGGCCGCCTTGCTCAAGGAGCAGGTGAGCCGGCGCCTGCCCGACCCGCTGCCGGCGGACCGCAAGGCCGCGTGCGCGGCGATGTTCGCCGCCGCCGACGCGCTGTACCGCGAGATCGATCCCGACGAGGGCAGCCGCGAGCGGACCTTGAAGGCGCTGCAGGCGAGCCGGGCGGCCGACCTCGCGGCGTGCGAGCGCGAGACGAGCGTGCGCGCCGCGGCGTGCGTCACGGTGCGGCTGGCGGACCGCGACGCGGAGCTGCCGTGGCTGCTCGATCAGTGCTCGCGGGCGTTCCCCGAGTGAGCGCCCGGGCGCGGGGGTGAGGCGATTGGTCGCAGGGCGCCGATCTCCGGCGCCCTCGCGGGCGGGGTCAGCCCGGCGGCTCGAAGTTGTCGCAGACGACGTCGATCACGCCGACGGCCTGCTGGAAGAAGGGCGTGTAGTCGGGCGCGCAGACGCTGCCGGTCACGCCGTTGGGGAACAGCGCGGTGAACTGCTGCAGGCGGGGCGCGTCCTCGGCCCCGTTCTCGTCCTCGTCGGGGTCGACGCCCTGCTTGCAGAGCCCGTTCGGCAGGTTGCTGTCGCCGAGCAGGCCGAGGACGACGACCGACTTCGGGTCGCCGTTCTTGGCGGCGACGACCGCGTCGTACCAGGCCTGCGGGTCGCCGGGCGAGCCGTCGCCGCCGTCCCAGTCGTCCTCCTCGTCGGTGATGAAGGTGAGGACGAGGATCGCGTCGTCGCGCAAGAAGCCGTCGTTGCAGCCGCCGGGGGCGTTCTTCGGGTCGCCGAGCGCCTCGGCGACGGTCAGCATCGGCTTCTCGTCGCCGCTGCCGTAGGTGCCGACGTTGGCGACGCAGGCGAACGAGCCGGCGAGGTCCGGCTGCTCGTGGGTCATGTAGCGCTTGCCGCCGGCGAGGTCGCAGGGCTTGCCGGTCGCGTCGTACTGCTTGCCGGTGCCGTACTCGAAGTCGCAGACGCCGATCGGCAGGTCGTCGCAGGCGAAGCCGTTGCAGGAGGTGCCGTTGTCGCAGGCGCTCTCGCAGCACACGGGGGCGGGCGCGCAGGTGCACTTGCCGTTGGTGCACATGCTGTTGAGGCCGGTCTTCTTGCCGTTGTCGGTCGACACCGCCATGACGTGGAAGTCCTTGGCGTCGAGCGTCTGGGTGATCGTGTCGATGAAGCCGGGGAACGACGCGATCAGGTTCTTCTGCTCGCCGGCCATCGAGCCGGAGTTGTCGACGACGAACAGGAAGTCGACCTTGGTGCAGCCGCCGCTGGTCGGGCCGGGGCCGGCGGTCGTCGGGTCGGCGCTGTCGCCGATGTCGAACTTCGGCGTCGGGGCCGTCTCGCCGGCGGCGCCGGTCGTCTCGCCGGCGGGGCCCGAGGCCTCGCCCGGCGGCTCGGAGGTGGTGGTCGGCGCCGTGGTGGTCGGCGCCGACGAGTCGCCCGCGGTCGCGGTCAGCGTCACGTTCGCGGTGGTGATGCCGGGGAACCCGGCGGAGGCGGTCGCGCCGCCGCCGCTGTCGCCGCACCCGACGAGTGCGAGCAATGCGAGCGAAGGCGCACGAGTGAGCGTTCTGTGTAGCGACACGGTGGCATGATTGCCCGAGCCGGCTCATCCGTGAAAGCGGGGACGCCGTCGATCGCGTCGTGTGCATCTTCACTTAATGTCCCGAAGGACATGGCCCGCGCGCCTACCGCCGACATTCGGCGCGCAATGCACATTGCGCCGAAGACGCTGACGATTGGATCTTTGGGACAGGTTCGAGACCGCGCGCGGCCCCGGAGCGGCTACGGGGCGAAGCTCTCGCAGGCCTGGCCGATCAGCGCGACCGACTCGGTCAGGAACGGCGCGTAGTCGGCGGCGCACACGCTGCCGACGGCGCCGTTGGCGAACAGGCCGACGAACTCCTGGAGGCGCGGGGCGGGCGCTGCGCCGAGGCCGTCGGGGTTCGGCAGGCCGGTGAGCGTGCAGGTGCCGCCCTCGAGGTTGCCGTCGCCGAGGAGGCCGAGCACGACGAGCCCGCCGGTGTTGCCGCCCTTGGCGGTCAGCAGCGCGTCGTGCCACTCCTGCGGCGAGCCGGGCGAGCCGGTCGCGCCCTGCTGGTTGTCGTCGTCCTTGTCGCTGACGACGACGACGACGAGCAGCGCGTCGTCGCGGAGGAACCCGGAGTTGCAGCTGCCGGCGGTGTTCTGGGCGAGGCTGGTCGCCTCGACGGCGGCGAGCATCGGGCGCTTGTCGCCGAAGGTGTCGTAGGCGCCGACGCCGGCGGCGGTGCAGGCGAAGGCGGCGGGGACGTCGGGCTGGTCGGCGGTGATGTAGCGCTGGCCGCTGGAGAGGCCGCAGGGGCCGCCGTCGGCGCCGAACTCGCGGCCGGTGCCGAACTTGAAGGTGCACTCGCTGAACGGCAGGTCGGCGCAGGCGAAGGTGTTGCAGGTCATGCCGAGGCCGCCCTGGCAGACGTTGGCGCAGCAGGTCGGGGTCGAGGTGCAGGTGCACTCGCCCATCTTGCACTTGGCGTCGAGGCCGAGGGTCTGACCGTCGTCGGCGGAGACGGCCATGATGTGCCAGTCGACGGCGCCGAGGCTGGCCGAGAGCGCGTCGTGGAACGCCGGGAACGCGGCGATCAGCGCCTGCTGTTCGGCGGCCATCGTGCTCGAGCTGTCGATCACGAACAGCAGGTCGACCTTGCCGCAGGCGGCGGCCTCGGGCTCGCCGGTCGTGCCGTCGGGGGGCGGGTCGCCGGTCGTGTCGGGGTCGGGGCGGCTCGTGGTCGCGTCGCCGGTGCCCCCGGACGTCGGCATCACCGGCGTCATCGTCTCACCGTCGGTGTCGCCCTCGACGTCGCCGGTGGTCGCCGACGTGACCGGGCCCGCCGAGGCCGCGAGGCCATCCCCTTCCTTGTCGCCGACGCAGGCGACGGCGAGACACATGAGCCATGGACCAAAGACTTTCAGCGTGGAGCGAGACATATCGTTGTCTTTAATGCGAATGCGGCGGGATCGATCGCGGACGGGTGGGCGGCGTCACAACCGCCGGGGATCGCCGCGACGCGCGAGAGGGGCGGCGAGAGGGCCAATGATCGGCGATCGCCGCGGCGGCGCGGGCCGGCGATCGCACGATCGGGCGGTGACGGCCGTCGCAACGCGCGGGCGGACGCGCGCGGGCCGGCGCCACGGAGGATGGCCGAAAGGACAGGCGAATGTCTAGCCGATCGGCTCGAAGACGTCGCAGGCCTGGTCGATCACGCCGACCGCGTCGAGGAGGAACGGCGCGTAGTCGGGCGAGCACACGCTGCCGACGATGCCGCCGTCGAACATCTCGACGAACTCCTGCAGCCGCGGCGACGGCTCGGCGCCGTCTTGCTCGAGGTCCCACATCACGGGGCACGGGCTGCCGGGCCGGTTGCCGTCGCCGACGAGGCCGAGCACGACGACCGACCGCGGGTTGCCGTGCTTGGCGGCGACGACCTGCTCGTACCAGCTCGGCGGGTCGCCGGGGGAGCCGTAGGTGCCGTCGTCCTCCTCGTCGGTGATCAGGACGAGCACGAGGATCGCGTCGTCGCGCAGGAAGCCGGCGTTGCAGCCGCCCTCGGCGTTGAGCTCGGGGGCGAGGGCGGACAGCGCGGCGTAGATCGGGCGCTCGTCGCCGCTGCCGGCGATGCCGACGCTGGCGACGCACTGGAACGCCTGGTCGATGTTCGGCTGGTCGGCGCGCATGTAGCGGCGGCCCTCGGCGAGCTCGCAGGAGGCGCCGAGCTGGTCGGCCGTGCGGCCGGCGCCGTAGGCGAGGTCGCAGGCGTCGATCGGCAGGCTCGCGCAGCTCAGGCCGTTGCAGGTCTCGGCGAAGATGCTGTCGCAGGTCTCGACGCAGCAGGTCGGCGAGGGCGTGCAGACGCACTCCTCGAAGTCGCAGTCGCCGTCGAGCACGCCGCGGCCGTCGTCGGTCGACACGGCCATGATGTGGTAGTCGCTGGCGATCAGCGTCTGCTTGATCGCGGCCATGAAGCCGGGGAACGAGGCGATCAGGTTGGCCTGCTCGTCGGCCATCGAGCCCGAGTTGTCGATCACGAACAGCAGGTCGACCTTCTCGCAGCCGGGGGCCTCGACGCCGCCGCCGCTGGTCGCGGTGTCGGCCTCCGGGAGGTCGAGCCGCGGCTGCGTGTCCGCCGCGCCGCCGTCCCCGGTGGTCGGCGTCACGATCCCGCTGACGTCGCCGCCGTCGGTCGCGGCGGGCGGGGCCCCGGCCTGGTCGCCGCCGCAGCCGGCGGCGAGGAGGCACGCGAGCGCGCCCCGGAGGGCCACACTTGGACGAAGATGCATGCCCCGATCCTTGACGCCGGATCGTGTAGGCCGGCGGTGGACGCCGTCACAGCGCGGGCGGATCCTGGCTGTTCGGACAGGTGGTCAACGCCACTGCAGGCGGGTCTTCTCGGCGACGAGGGCGGTCCGGACGCGGGCGTACTGCTGCGCGACGTCCGCCAGCGCGGCCTGTGTCGGCGCCTCGGCGCGGGCGGCCGCGTAGAGCGCCTGGCAGCTGTCCGCGAGCGCGCGCGCGCCGAAGCCGGCGGAGCTGCCCTTCATGCGGTGCGCGAGCTGGGCGGTCGTCCTGGCGTCGCCGCGGTCGACCGCGGCCTGCATCGCGGCGAGGTCGCGTTCGGCCTCGCGGAGGTAGACGTCGATCAGGCCGGGCACGAAGCCGGGGTCGTCGGCGGTGATGTAGCCGCGGAGGACCGAGAGGTCGAGCGGGCCTGACTTTTCGGACAGGGCCTTGGCGACCGTCGCGCGCAGGGTGTCGAGGCCGACCGGCTTGATCAGGACGACGTCGATCCCGGCGTCCTTGCAGCGGGCGCGGACCTCGGGCTCGGTGTGGCCGGTCAGGGCGATCAGGGCGATGTCGCCGCGGGCGGCGCGGATCTTCCGCGCGGCGGACGGGCCGTCGAGGCCGGGGAGCTGGACGTCGAGCACGGCGGCGGCGAAGGGGCGGGCGAGCGCGGCTGCGACCGCGGCCTCGCCGTCGCCGACGGCCTCGACGTCGTGGCCGGCGCGGCGCAGGGCGGCGACCAGCAGGGCTCGCCCCGCGGGGTCGTCGTCGGCGACGAGGATCGCCGCGCCGGCGCCGGCGGGGGCGGACTCGACGGGCGCGGTCGGCCCGACGACCGGCAGGTCGACCTCGAACCAGAAGGTCGAGCCGACGCCGGAGATGCTGTCGACGTCGATGCGGCCGCCGAGCGCCTCGATCAATTGTTTGCTGATCGACAGGCCGAGGCCGGTGCCCTCGGCGCGCGGGTCCTCGGGCGCCTGGACGCGGGAGAACGGCTGGAACAGGCGCGTGCGGACCGCCTGCGACATGCCGGGGCCGGTGTCGGCGACCTCGACGCGCAGGCGGGCCAGGCCGTCGTGGATCCGCGCGCGCGCGCGCACGGTGACGCGCCCGCGCGCGGTGTACTTGATCGCGTTGCCGACGAGGTTGATCACGACCTGGCGCAGGCGCATGCGGTCGCCGGAGAGGGTCTGGGGCAGGTCGGGCGCGAGCTCGCAGCGCAGCGCGAGGCCCTTCTCGGTCGCGCCGGGCCCGAGCAGGCCGACGACCTGCTCGAGCAGCGCGCGCGGCGAGAACTCGTCGATCCGGATCGTCGTCTTGCCGTGCTCGAGCCGCGCGAGGTCGAGCATGCCGTCGACCAGCCGCAGCAGGTCCTCCGAGGAGCAGCGCAGGGTCGTCATGTGGCGCCGCCGCTGCTCCGCCGGCAGCGCCTCGTCCTCGAGCAGGCTCGCCATGCCCATGATCGCCTGCATCGGCGTGCGGAACTCGTGGCTGACGTACGCGACCAGCCGCGACTTCGCCTCGGCGGCGTCGCGCGCCGCCAGGTTGGCCCGCTTGAGCTCCGCGTTGGCCGCGGCGAGGCTCGCCTTCGCGGCCTCGGCGGCGCGCTCGCGGCCGCGCAGGAAGGCGAGCAGGACGAGCGACAGGGTCGCGAACGCGAGCGCGAACAGGGCGAGGACGCCCAGCGCGTCCCAGCGGGCGCCGAGGCGGGTCGACAGGTCGGAGAGCTCGCCGCGGACGGCGCGGACGAACGGGTCGAGTTCGCCTGGCTTTCCGGCCAGGTGTTCGGCGAGCGGGCCGGCGCCGGGGTGGCCGGCGACGGCGATCCGCAGGGCGGCCTGGGCGCCGGCGTCGGGCCGCTGCGAGAGGTCCTGGGCCTTGCGCAGCCAGCCGACGCGGACGGCGAGCTCGGCGCGCTCGCGGCCGACGACGAGCATCAGGTCGACGCAGTAGGCGGCGAACGCGAGGACGACGAGCAGCAGCGCGAGCCAGGCGACGAGGCCCGCGCGGTCGCGGCTCACCGGCGATCCTCCGTGACCTCGAAGATCTCGAGCTCGCCCTTGCCCTTGATCTCGCTGCGGCCGAGGCTCGCGGTGACGAACTCGGGCTCGATCTGGCGGCGGGCCGCGTCGGACACGCAGACGGCGCCGATCCTGCCGGAGTGCTCGATCCGCTGGGCGGTGTTCACGGTGTCGCCCCAGATGTCGTAGAGGTACTGGCGGGTGCCGACGACGCCGCCGACGACCGGGCCGACGTGGACGCCGATCCGCAGGTTCCAGCCGGCGGGGTGGCCCTGGATCGCCTTCAGCATCGCCCGGCCGAGCGCGACGCAGCGGATCGTCGGGTGCTCGTCGCCGCTGAACAGGCCGGCGGCGCCCATGAACGAGTCGCCGATCGTCTTGATCTTCTGGACGCCGTGCTCGAGCGCGAGCGACTCGAAGGCGGTGAACAGCTCCTGCAGGCTGACGAGCACCTCCTCGGGGCTGTGGCGGTCGCAGTAGGCGGTGAAGCCGACGAGGTCGGCGAACATCACGGCGACGTTGTCGTGGCGGCGCGGGGCGATCTGGCCGGTCGACTGCAGCTCGTCGGCGATCGCGTCGGGCAGGAGGACGCGCAGGAGGCCGTTGGCGCGGCGGCTCTCGGCGGCGAGCTGGCCGAGCTGCTGCTTCGACTTGTCGCGCAGGAACTTCTTCTCGAGGCAGGCGCCGAGGCGCGCGCGCAGGATCGCCGGGCTGACCGGCTTCGGCAGGAAGTCCTCGGCGCCGCGCTCGATGCAGGCGGCGACGCTGGTCGTCTCGTCGACCGCGGAGATCATCAGGACGCTCAGGCGCTCGAGCACGCCCTGCTTGCGCAGCTCGTCGAGCACGGCGATGCCGTCGCTGTCGGGCAGGAGGACGTCGAGCAAGATGACGTCGAACTCCTGCTGCCACACGAGGTCGAGCGCCTCGCTGGCGGTGCCGGCGGTCTCGACGGCGTGGCCGGCCTGCTTGAGCTGGTGCGACAGCAGCTCGCGGCTGGTCGCGCTGTCGTCGACGACGAGGACCGAGCCGCGGCGGCGCTCGGGCTCGGGTCCGGCGCCGGCCGGCTCGGGGAGCGCGAGCTTGGCGAGCTGGCGGGCGGAGGTGTCGAGGGCGCTGCCGCGCCACGACTGGGCGAGCATGTTCGGCTGGGTGTCGTCGGGGCCGCTCGGCAGGGTCACGCGCTGCGAGCCCGGGGCGGGGCCGCCGAGCACGGTGAAGAAGATCGTCGCGGTGTGGCCGGCGGTGTTCCCGGCCGACATCCGCCCGCCGAGCGAGAGCACGAGCAGGCGGCAGATCATCAGGTCGAGCCGGGCCGCCTCGCCGCGCTGGCCGCTGGCCATCGGGTCGAAGTCGAGGTCGGCCTGGCTGTCGGACAGCGACGGGCCGGTGTCGCGGACGGAGAACAGGAGGTGCGCCGACGAGGTGTCCCCGGGGACAGGTTCGACGGCGAGCCGGACCTCGCCGCCGGGGGCGCGGCCGACCGCGTACTGGCCGAGCAGCTCGAGGACCTGGCGGATCTGGGCCTCGCGCCCGTAGAAGGTCGAGGGCACGGCCGCCTCGACGTAGTGGCGGACGTCGGTGCCGGTGCGCGCGGCGGCGGCGGCGAGGCCCTCGGAGACCTCGCGCAGCAGGGCGGACGGGTAGAACACGCGGGCGCCCTCGGCGGAGCCGCCCATGCGGCCGATGTCGACGAGGCCCTGGACGACGCGCTCGAGCGAGTCGCTGGCGGCGCCGATCTTTCTGACGAGCGCGCCGGTGTCGGTGCCCGGGGGCGCGCCGGCGAGCGCGGCGCAGGCGCGACTGAGCGCGGCGAGCGGGTCCTTGAGCTCGAGCGCGATCAGGGCCATGAACTCGTTGCGGGCGCGGAGGACCTCCTCGGCGATCCGGACGGCGTCGTCGAGCTGGCGCCGGCGCAGGCGCTCGTCGCGGATGTCCTTGAGGACACAGACGACGCCGGAGCGGGCCTCGGCGGGCACGACGGCGACGGAGACCGGGAGCGACGAGCCGTCGCGGCGGCGCAGCTCGTGCTCGCCGTGGTACGGCATGTCGACGGTCGTGGTGACCGAGCCGAGCGGGATCTCGAAGCCGACGGCCTCGGCGACGGTGCGGCCGAGCAGCGCGCTCGCGGCCTGGCCGGTCAGCTCGCACAGCTTGCGGTTGACCATCCGGATCGCGCCGCGGTCGTCGATCAGCAGCACCGCGTCGCCGAGCGCCTCGAGCACGTCGCCGACCTGGCGCTGCGACATGCTCGAGTCGACCAGCGCCCGCAGCGTCTGGACGCTGGTGCGGACGGCGAGGAACACGAAGACGGCGCCGCCGAGGAAGAGCGTGCCGGACAGGGCGACGACGGCGGCGAGCTCGTCGGCGAGGATCGCCGCGATCGCGGCGACGTAGCCGGCGATGAAGAGCAGCATCAGGCCGAGCAGCAGCCGCCACGAGCCGGCGTGCGGGGTCAGCCGCCGCATCCGCAGCAGCGCCCGGGTCCGCCCCGCCGCGAGGGCGAGGACCGCGGAGCCGAGGGCGATCAGCGCCGCGGTCGCTGCGTGGAACAACGTCATCCGCTGCGAATGCTGAGCTTGCTCGATGCGGCCGCGGGCCTCAAGGGGCCGGGGCCGGGTCTGACGCCGTTCCAGCGCTGCAAGCTTAGCGCGCGCGGGTGGCCGCGCGGGGCCGCGCGTGCGCCTCGGCGAGACCCCGAGGCGCGCGGCTCAGAGCGGGTTGGCGGCCTGCGGAGCGGCGGCGGGCGCGTGGCGCTTCGCCTTCTTGTCGCGGCCGATGCGGATGTTGAGCGCCTCGACGGCGACCGAGTAGGCCATCGCGAAGTAGATGTAGCCCTTGGGCACGTGGATCTCGAACGACTCGGTGACGAGCAGGAGGCCGATCGTCAGCAGGAAGCTGAGCGCGAGCACCTTGATCGTCGGGTGGCGGTCGACGAACACGGCGATCGACTTGCTCGACAGCAGCATGACGGCCAGGGCGATGACGTTCGCCGCGACCATGACCCACAGCTCCTGCGCCATGCCGACCGCGGTGATGACCGAGTCGATCGAGAACACAAGATCGAGCAGCAGGATCTGGAAGACGACGCCGGCGACCGAGCGGCGGGCGCGCGCCTCGACCTCGCCCTCCTCGTCGCCCTCGATCTTGTCGTGGATCTCCTTGGTCGCCTTGTAGATCAGGAACAGGCCGCCGAGCAGGAGGACCAGCTCCTTGCCGGTGATGTCGTGGCCGAGCACCGTAAAGAGCGACCTCTTGAGGCCCATGATGAAGCTCAGCGCGGCGAGCAGGCCGAGCCGCATGCCGAAGGCGCCGAGCAGGCCGATCCGGCGCGCCCGGTCGCGGCTGTCCTCGGGCAGCTTCCCGACGAGGATCGAGATGAAGATGATGTTGTCGAGCCCGAGCACGATCTCGAGGGCTGACAGCGTCAGCAGGCTGATCCATATCTGCGGGTCGGCGAGCGCTTCGAACACGCCGGCAAGCTTATCAGCAGCGGCGGGTCACGCCCGGTAGGGGCCCTGGCACGGGGCCGCGACGACGGCGCGCTCGAAGCCCTCGAGGTCCTGGACGAGCGCGAGGACGACGCGCTGGGCGGCCTCGACGTCGTCGACGGCGAACGGCTCGAGCGCGGGCGCCCGGACGCTGCGGCGCACGACCCCGCTCAGGGCCGCGCGACGCTCGCCGAACCGGCCCGGGGTGTAGCCGAGCTCCTCGATCCGGCGCCGCTGGGCCTCGTCGAGCGCCTCCCAGGCGCGCAGCCACGCGGCCGTGGCCTTCCATGCCTCGGCGAGCGCGAGCCGGTAGCGGAAGTCGCGGACGACCCCGAGCGGGGCGTCGGGGTCGACGATCAGGACGGTGGCGATCGACCGGACGCTCTCGACCAGGCGCACGCGGCCGCCGTAGCTGCAGGCGAGCAGGTCGCCGAGCGCGGCGTCGACGTGCGGCGGCGCCTCGACGGGGACGGGGAGGCGCGGCAGATGGGCGCGCAGCCGGCGATAACGCCACTGGCCGCGGGTCCACAGGGCCGTGCGCAGCGTGCCGTAGCAGAGCAGGCAGACGAGGACGAGGAACGACACCTCGCCCTCGAAGATAGCGCAGGTCGAGTCCGGCGGTCAGCCCGGGGCTCGCCGGCGGCGCGACGGGGCGCCGCAGGCGGGGGTTGCGCGCGCGGAACCTCGCCCGCGTCTTGCCCCCGAACCTCGCGCGGTAACGTGCGGACGTCAGTTCTCGACGAAGGCCTTGAGGCGCTTGCTGCGGCTCGGGTGGCGCAGCTTGCGGAGGGCCTTGGCCTCGATCTGGCGGATGCGTTCGCGGGTGACGGAGAAGTCCTGGCCGACCTCCTCGAGGGTGTGGTCGGAGCTCTCGCCGATGCCGAAGCGCATGCGCAGGACCTTCTCCTCGCGCGGGGTCAGCGTGGCGAGCACGCGGCGCGTCTGGTCGGCGAGGTTCATGTTGATGACCGCGTCGGTGGGCGAGATCATGTTCTTGTCCTCGATGAAATCGCCCAGGTGCGAGTCTTCCTCCTCGCCGATCGGGGTCTCGAGCGAGATCGGCTCCTTGGCGATCTTGAGGACCTTGCGGACCTTGTCGAGCGGGAGCTCCATCTTCTCGGCGATCTCCTCGGGGGTCGGCTCGCGGCCGAGCTCCTGCACGAGGCTGCGGCTGGTGCGGATCAGCTTGTTGATCGTCTCGATCATGTGGACGGGGATCCGGATCGTCCGCGCCTGATCGGCGATCGCGCGGGTGATCGCCTGCCGGATCCACCACGTCGCGTAGGTGCTGAACTTGTAGCCGCGCTTGTACTCGAACTTGTCGACGGCCTTCATCAGGCCGATGTTCCCCTCCTGGATCAGGTCGAGGAACTGCAGGCCGCGGTTGGTGTACTTCTTGGCGATCGAGACGACGAGGCGCAGGTTGGCCTCGACGAGCTCGCTCTTGGCCTTCTCGGCCTGCTTGCGGGCCGACATCAGCTGCTCGTGGAGCTCGCGCAGCTGCGGGGCGCGCATGTTGGTCTCCTGCTCGACGGCGCGGATCCGCTTGATCGCGAGCTTCATCCGCGCCTCGATCTCGTGCAGCTCCGAGGGGTGGAGCCCGAGGCGGCGACAGAGCTTGAACTCCTCCTCCTCGGAGAGGCGGACGTCCTTGAACAGCTTGCGCAGCTCCTTGAGGTCCATGCCGGCGCGGCGCTCGCACTGGATCAGGTCCTTCTCGGCGCGGGCGACCCGCTCGACCAGCAGCGTCAGCTCGCCGACGATCCCGTCGATCGGCTTGCGGCCGAGCTTCATGTCCTGGATCGCCTCGAGGATCTGGCGCTTGTGCTCGTCGGCGCTCTTGACGTGGGCCTCGCGGGTCTTGTCGTCGAGCGGCGGCTGGGGCGGCTGGGGCGGCTGGACGGGCGCCTCGCCGGGCAGGCCCTGCTTGCGATCGGCGAGCAGGATCACCTTGATCCGGTCGAGCTCCTTCTGGTGGCGGCGGATCTTCTCGACCTGCTTGCCGAGGTTCTCCATCGCCGCTTCCTGGTTGATCGCCGGCGGCTCGGCGCCGAGCGGCAGGCCGCCGGGGCCGTTCTCGGCCGGGTTCGAGATGTTGAGGACGTCCTTGACGCGGATCTGGCCGCGCTTGATCCGGTCGAACATCTCGAGGATGTAGGGGACGCTGACCGGCGACGCGAGCGCGATCTCGAGGACCCGCATCTCGCCCTGCTCGATGCGCTTGGCGATCTCGACCTCGCCCTCGCGCGTCAGCAGCGAGACGCTGCCCATCTTGCGCAGGTACATGCGCACGGGGTCGTTGGTCCGCGACGGCTCGTCCTCCGGGTCCTCGTCGCGCTTGGGCATCACCTTGCGCGTCGCGAGCTTGGGCTTGTTCGCCTCCTTGGCGGCGTCCTCGCGCGGGATCACCTGGACGCCTTCGTCCTGGAGCGTCCGCTCCCACTCGCTCAGCTCCTCGGGGTCGATCAGGTCGGGCGGGAGGAGCTCGTGCAGCTCGTCGTAGGTGACGTGGCCCTTCTTCTTGCCGAAGGCGATCAGCTGCTTCTTGAGCTTCTCGCGGTCCACGGTGCGCGTCTTGCTAGGGGTCATAGGGGTGCTCTGGCCTCGGAGTGACTGCGTCTAGGGCCGCGGGGCGGCGGCGGAGGAGAAAGTCGGGGGGCTCTGCTCGAGCGCGGCGAGGTGGCGGTTGAGGTCGACCTTGCGGAGCATCAGCTCGCGCGCGAGGTCGAGGTCGCCGCGGGACCTGGCCTCGGCGACCTGGACGTCGAGGCGCCGGCGCTCGCCCTTGAGGCGGTCGCGCTGGCAGTCCCACAGGCAGGAGGCGAGCAGGCCGAGCGGGTCCTCCTGGGTGTCGCGGTAGGTGCCGGCGAACACCTGGTCGTGGACCTGGCGCCGGGCCGCCTCGGGCTGGACGAGCTCGAGCAGCTCGCCCTCGGTCGGGTTCTCGCCGACGAGCGCGCGCTGCACCACTTCACGGGCGATCGGCGCGAGCCTCGGGTCTGTCACGAAGGTCTGCACTCCGGCCTGCTCGGCCATTTCGGCCAGGTGTGGGTTGTCCACCAGCAGGGCAAGCAGTGCAACCTGGCTGCGCGGAAGCTCGGGCAACGGCCGCGCAGGCGCAGATGGAGGGGCGGGGGCCCGGGGCGGCGGGTTGGGCGCGGCACGGCTTCCTTGCAGGCGCGACGATATGCGCCCGGGCGGGAGCCGGAGCAACTTTGCGGCGCGGTCGATGTAGCGCTCGCGGGCGGCGTCGCTCTTGACCTTGGCGAGCAGGGGGGCGAGCGCGTCGACCGCGCGCTCCTGCGACTCGATCGAGTCTGCGGCGCCCGCCGCGACCATCTGCGCGACGAACCACTCGAGCGCCGAACCTGGCGCTTCGAGCAGGGCGGCGAGGCGCTTGGGGTCGGTCGAGTCGGGGTCGGCGCCGGCGTCGAGCGCGACGACGCGGACGTCGAGGCCCTCGTCGAGGAGGATCGGGATCGCCGCGCGGGCCGCCTTGCGGCCGGCGTTGTCGCCGTCGAAGCAGACGACGACGGTGTCGGTGAAGCGGCGCAGCAGCGCCGCCTGCGGGGCGGTCAGGGCGGTGCCGAGCGGGGCGACGGTCTCGGGCCAGCCGCGCTGGTGCATGCTGACGACGTCGACGTTGCCCTCGACGAGGATCGCCCGGCCGGCGCGGCGCATCGCCTGGCCGGCGACGTGCAGCCCGAACAGCGTCTTGCCCTTGGTGTAGAGCAGCGACTCGGGGCTGTTCATGTACTTCGGGACCTCGCGGCCGTCGGGGTCCTTGGCGTACTCGGGCAGGATCCGGCCGGAGAACGCGATCGGGGCGCCGCCGGGCTGGAGGACCGGGAACATCAGCCGCCCGCGGAACTTGTCGTAGTACGAGCCGCGCTCGCTGCGGGCGACCAGGCCGAGCTTCTCGGCGAGCGCGAGGTCGAAGTTCTTGCTCTGCAGGTGGCGGGCCAGCCGGTCCCAGCTGCCGGACTCCGACGGCGAGGGCGCGTAGCCGAGCTGGAATATGTCCGCGAGGGCCGGTGTTATCGCGCGGTGCTGCTGGTACAGCCGACCGAGCTTGCCCTCCGGGCGCCCCTCGAGGATCTCGCGGTAGAGCTCGGCGGCGGCGCGCGTGATCGCGTAGGCCTGGTCGCGCTCCTGCTGCTGCGCGCTCGACTGGCGGTCGACCAGCCCGGCGGGCAGCTGGACGCCGTACAGGCCGGCGAGGTGGCGCGCGGCCTCGAGGAAGCTCTTGCCCTCGAGCTTCATCACGAACTCGAGGCCGTCGCCCCACACCCCGCAGCCGAAGCACTTGAAGCTGCGGCGCTCGGGGTTGACGAAGAAGCTCGGGGTCTTCTCCTGGTGGAAGGGACAGCAGGCGCTGTAGTTCTTGCCGGCGCGCCTCAGGCCGACGTAGCGACCGATCAAATCGACGATGTCGATCCGGTCCCGCAGCTCCTGCAGTTTCTCATCCGGGATCATCGCGAGGGGCCCGAGAAGCGCACCGTGGCCCGAGGACGGCCGCCTGTGAGTGGCACAGGATAGGCCAAGTCCACCCCCGGGGCCGCCGGAGCCGTCGTAAGGATCCCCACGCCCGGGGGCCCGTGCAAGCCGCCTCGGCGAAATCGCCGCAAATTTGCTGCCCTGGCCCAGGTCTGCCATGCACGGCGGCATGCCCGAGTCGCACGTCCCCTCGACACGGTTTCTCGCTGGTCCGGAAATTGCTGGTCCGGAACTTGCTGAGGCAAGCGGTACGGGCGTCGAGCGCCGCCGCAGCGGCCCCCGCATGCGGGCGCGCGATCGCTTGATGGACCGCGCGACCCACGACTACCCCGAGAGCGAGGCGCTCCGCGGCGTCCGCGGCGTCGAGAACCTGCTGCTGTTCATCGACGACGACCTGCGCGAGACGGGGATGGCGCTCGGCCACGTCGAGGCGTACCTGCTGGAGATCCTGCGCGTGCTCGAGGCGCCGCGGGTCAGGCGTGAGGATGTCCACGCGCTCGCGACCGACACCCGCGTGCTCGACCACGTCGACATGCTGGTCGAGAACCTCGAGACGCTGCGCCGCCGCGTCGCCAAGCTGGCCGCGAGCCTGCGCTGACGGCAGACGTCGCGGGGCGCGCGGACGTCCGTCGCCCGCCTTCGCGCCCGCCCGCTTGAGGTAAGCTCGCGCGCCGTGCCCACGCCAGACGCGAGTCGGCGCGCCCGCACCGCGGTGCTGGCGACCTGCGGCCTGTACGCGACGTACGGGCTGCTCGGGCTCGTGCCGGGCCTCGATGTCGTCCGCGGAGCGGCGCTGGTGGCCGCGTTCTACTTCCTGCCCGGCTGGCTCTTGCGCCATGAACCGGAGGTCCAGGCGCGCTACCAGGTCGGCCCGGACGGCCCGATCCCGCCGTGGAGCGGGCGCGGCGCCCGGTGGGCGCTCGGCGCGTGCCTGGTGGTGTTCCCGCCGTTCGTGCTCGGGTTCTGGTGGTTCTATCACCATGTGTGCGCCGGCGACCTGCGAATGCTGGCGCCCGCGCTGTGGGTCGAGCAGATGACCCCGTGGGCGGGGGGGCTCGCGCAGTTCCTCGCGCGGCTGTGCCGCGGGCACGACGGGACGTTCTTCCCCGACGCGCTGCACCTGCCGGCGACGTGGACGGCGTACGGCGGGCTCGGCGTGGTCGTCCAGGTCGTCGAGGGGCTGTTCGCGGTGGCGCTCGCGGAGGAGGTGTTCCACCGCGGCTACCTGATGAGCGCGCTCGAGGAGCGGTTCCCGCCGAAGCGGAAGATCTTCGGCGCCGAGATCGGGCTCGCGGCGGTGATCTCGAGCCTCCTGTTCGCGCTCGGACATTTGTTCAGCCTGGCCCAGGCGGCCCGCCTGGCGACGTTCTTCCCGGCGCTCGTGTTCGCGTGGCTGTGGCGCAAGAGCGGCAGCCTGTGGGCGCCGGCCCTGTTCCACATGGCCGCCAACCTGTTGATGGAGCTGCTGCTGGCGAGTACCTTCCGCGCGTGACCGCCTCCGAGGTCGCGGCGTTCTTCGACGTCGACCACACCCTGCTCGCCGTCAACTCCGGCTACCTGTGGGTCCGCTACCTGCGGCGCACCGGCCAGATGTCGGCGCGGCAGACGCTGCGGTCGCTGCTGTGGCTGGCGCGCTACCGGCTCGCGCTGCTCGACCTCGAGGCCGTGACCGCGCGCGCGGTGCAGGACTGGGCCGGCCGCGCGGTGCCGGCGGTCGAGGCCGAGGTCGCCGCGTGGTTCGAGGCGGAGATCGTCCGGTGGATCTGCCCCGAAGGACAGGAGCGCGTCGCCCGGCACCGCCGCGACGGGCACGTCGTCGCGCTGCTGACCTCGGGGACCCGCTTCTCCGCCGAGCCGCTGGCCCGCCGCCTCGGGGTCGAGCACGTGCTGTGCACCCGGCTCGAGGAGCAGGACGGGCGGCTGACCGGGCGGCACGTCGCGCCGGCGTGCGCGGGGCCGGGCAAGGTCGCGCACGCGGAGCGGTTCGCGGCGGCGCACGGGGTCGACCTGGCCAAAAGTTACTTTTATACCGACAGCTACTCCGACCTGCCGATGCTCGAGCGCGTCGGGCTGCCGCGGGTGATCAACCCCGACCCGCGGCTCGGCCGGCTCGCGCGCGCCCGCGGGTGGCCGCGCGAGCGGTGGCGGGCGGCCTGAGCGTGTGGCACCCTGCGGGCCATGCACGAGGCGTGGAGCGAGCTCGGACCGTACGCGGCGATCATCGAGGCGGCGCTCGCCGAGGACCTGGCGAGCGGCGACGTCACCGGCCGATCGACGGTCGCGGGCGAGACGCAGGCGCGGGCGCGGCTGGTGGCGAAGGCGCCGCTGGTCGTGTGCGGGCTGCGCGTCGCCGAGGCGGTATTCCGCCGGGTCGAGCCGGAGGTCGGGTTCGTCGCGCACGCGACCGACGGCGAGCGGGTCGAGCGCGGGACGGTGATCGCGCTGGTCCACGGACCGGCGCGCGCGCTGCTCGCGGCGGAGCGGACGGCCCTCAACCTGCTGCAGCGGATGACCGGGGTGGCGACGCTGACGCGCGCCTACGTCGACGCGGCCGCCGGTCGGTGCAGGATCACGGACACGCGCAAGACGATGCCCGGGCTGCGCGCGCTCGACCGCTACGCGGTCCGCTGCGGCGGCGGGCACAACCACCGCAACGACCTCGGCGCCGGGGTGTTGATCAAGGAGAACCACATCCGCGCGGCCGGCGGGATCACGGCCGCGATCACGCGCGCGCGGGCCCACGCGCCGCACACGATGAAGATCGAGTGCGAGGTGACCAGCCACGACGAGCTGCGCGAGGCGCTCGCCGCCGGGGCCGAGATCGTCATGCTCGACAACATGGACGACGCGGCGGTCCGCGAGGCGGTGACGATCACCGCGGGCCGGGCGATCCTCGAGGTCAGCGGCGGCGTCGACCTCGCCCGCGTCGCCGACGTCGCGGGGCTCGGGATCGATATCATCAGCGTCGGCAAGCTGACGCACAGCGCGCCGGCGGCCGACATCTCGCTGCTGTTCGAGCGCGGCGACGGGAGCTGGGCGTGAGCGAGCTCGCCAGCCTGTCCTTCGAGACACGCTGGCTGGGGCGCCCGCACGAGCACTGGGCCGCGCTCGCGTCGACCAACGACCGCGCGCTGGCGTGGGCCCGCGAGGGCGCGCCGCACGGGGCGCTGGTCACGGCGGACGCGCAGACGGCCGGGCGCGGGCGGCTCGGGCGGGCGTGGGCGTCGCCGCCGGGCGAGGACCTGTACATGAGCCTGGTCCTTCGGCCAGGTTCGTCGCGGGAGATCGGCGCGCTCGGCCTCGCGGTCGGCGCCGGACTGCGCGAGGGCCTGGCGACTTGGGTGCCGTGGGCTTTGTTAAAGTGGCCGAACGACGTGCTGTGCGACGGGCGCAAGCTCGCGGGGATCCTCTGCGAGGCGCGCTGGACCGACGGGGTGCCCGAGGTCGTCGCCGGGATCGGGATCAACGTCGGCCGGCGGACGTTCGCAGGCCCGCTCGCCGAGACGGCGACCAGCCTGGCGCGCGCGCTGCCGACCGCGCCGCCGCGAGCGGAGGTGCTGGGCCATGTGCTGCCGGCGATCGAGGCGGCGGTCGAGGCGTTCCTGGCCGGCGGGTTCGCGGCGATCCGCGGGCGCTACGAGCCGCACTGCGCGCTGCGCGGGCAGGTGGTGTCGGTCGAGCTGAACGCCGGGACAGGTGCGAGAGAGCAGGCGCGCGCGCTCGGGTTCGACGACGACGGGGCGCTGCGCGTCGAGCCGCTGGCGGGCGGGCCGACGCGGCGGGTCGAGTCGGGCGACGTGTGGCTCGCGCAGTGAGCTACGGGCGGGCGCCGCGGGTGAGGGTGGCGCAGGCTTCGTCGCACAGGGGGCGCCAGGAGGCGTCGTCGGGGCGGCTCATCGCGTAGCTCAGGAGGCCATGGCTCGTGAGCCAGGCGACCTGGGCCAGGCGGGCGGGGTTGGCGTCGGGGTGGAGCAGGCCGGCCTTGCGGTCGCGCTGCAGCTTGGCTTCGAGGGTCTGGCTGACGACGGCGGTCAGCGGGAGGATCTCGGCGAGGACGAGGCGCTGCGAGCCGCCGAGGGTCGGGGCCCAGGTGTAGAGGATCCGGAAGGCGTCGGGGTCGGCGAGGTAGTGCTCGACGCGGGCGCGGATCAGCGCGACGAGGCCGTCGACGCCGCGCTCGGCGGCGATCACGGCGTGGCTCAGGGCCTCGACCTCGCGGCGCAGGGCCTCGATCGCGAGGGCGGCGACGACCTCCTCCTTGGCCTGGAAGTAGTAGTAGAGCGCGGCCTTGCTGGCGTCGGCGGCGCGCGCGACCTGCTCCATCGTGAAGGCGTCGGGGCCGTGGGCGAGCAGGACCTCGCGGGCGGCGCGGAGGATCTGCTGGCGGCGGTTGTCCTGCCGCCGCGACTTGCGGGCCAGCCGGCGCGCCTCGGGCGTCGGTTCGAGGTCGATCGGCGCGGCCTGCCTCGGCTGTCCCATCGGACCTATCCCTTCAGCCAGGCAGTGGCGTCGCGCAGCGCCTGCTTGCCGCCGCGCTCCAGGACGTCGCGGTGGCTCATGACGACGCGATCGAAGTCCCAGGCGAGCAGGGCGTCGGTGCTGGCGCGCGCGGCGGCCTTGTCCTTGATCAGGCCGCGCAGGACGGGGGTCTGGACCGGCTTGCCGCGCGCGCCGGCGAGGCGCAGGTAGAGGCCGGTGAACCAGTTGGGGCTGTGCTCGAAGTAGAAGGCCCAGTCGGTGAGGATCAGGGTGCGCGACTTCTTGTGCAGGAAGGCGACCTCGCCGAGCTGCGGGGCGCCGGCGATGTGCAGATGATCGAGGTCGGCGGCCCAGCGCGGGTCGGGGCGCTCGGGGATCGCGGTGAGCCGCAGCTCGGGGTGCTTGGCGGCCGCGCCGGCGGCGGCGTAGCCGGTGGCCCGCGGGTAGGCGGCGAGGCACGGGCCGAGGTACAGGTGGTGCATCGAGTTCGGGGCGAGCACGACCTCGACCGGGCCGATCGCGTCGAGCGCGGCGCGCAGCTCGGGCGAGAGCTTGATCGGAGCGTGGACGAACAGGCCGCCCGAGGCGAGGCGCACGACCGTCATGCGCGCGCCGATCTGAAGGCCGAGGATGCTGAGCGGCTGGGTCGCAGTCCACAGATCGTCGGCGAGGGCGTGCAGCACGGCCGCGAAAATTTGACCGAGGGTCGAAAAAAGCGCAAGGGGGCTGGCGAGCGCGGCGAATGGGCGGCTAGGATGTCTGCATGGCAGATCGGCGGATCGAGCTCGTGCGCGGCGACATCACCCGGATGGCGGTCGACGCGATCGTCAACGCGGCCAACCGCTCGCTGCTCGGCGGCGGTGGGGTCGACGGGGCGATCCACCGGGCGGCCGGGCCGGGGCTGCTCGAGGAGTGCCGGGCGCTCCACGGGTGTCCCACGGGACAGGCGAAGATCACGGGTGGGCACCGGCTGCCGGCGCGGCACGTGATCCACACGGTCGGGCCGGTGTGGCACGGCGGGCGGCGCCGCGAGGCCGAGCTGCTGGCGTCGTGCTACCGGACGAGCCTCGAGCTGGCGCGGACGCACGGGGCGCGGACGATCGCGTTCCCGGCGATCTCGTGCGGCGTCTACGGCTACCCGATCGCCGACGCGTGCGCGATCGCGCTGCGCGAGATCCGGGCGTTTCTGGCCGGCGACGGGGCGATCGAGAGGGTGTATCTGGTGTGCTTCGACGAGGCGGTGCACACGGCCTACGCGGCGCTGCTGGCGACCGCGGCGGCGCCGGCGGGGCTCGGGCTGCGCGAGCGGATGACGGGGTGCCTGCTCGGGGCGATCGTCGGCGACGCGCTCGGGGTGCCGGTCGAGTTCTCGAGCCGCGAGGAGCGGGGGCTCGACCCGGTCGACGGGCCGCGCGGGCGCGGGACCTACGACCAGCCGGTCGGGACGTGGTCGGACGACAGCTCGCTGATGCTGGCGACCGCGGACAGCCTGGCGCAGCGCGGGTACGACCCGCCGGACATGATGGCGCGGTTCGCCAGCTGGCTCCAAGGTAAGGCGTACACGCCGCACGGGGCGGTGTTCGACGTCGGGATCGCGACCCGCCAGGCGATCGCGCGCTACGTCCACGGCGCGCCGCCGACCGAGTGGGGCGGGCGCGGCGAGATGGACAACGGCAACGGGTCGCTGATGCGGATTGCGCCGCTGTCGCTGTTCGTGCACCGGCTGGCGCCGGAGGAGATCGTCCGCTACAGCGTCGAGGTCAGCGGGCTGACGCACGCGCACGCGCGCTCGCAGGTGTGCTGCGCGTACTTCTCGCTGCTGCTGCGCGGGGTGCTCGGCGGGCAGCCGCTCGCCGCGGCGATGGCCGACGCGGCGGCGCAGGTCGACCCGTTCGTCCCCGCGAGCGAGCGCGAGGCGCTCGGGCGGATCCTCGGCGGCGCGATCGTCGACTGCCCGATCGAGCAGGTGCGCGGGAGCGGCTACGTCGTCCACTGCCTCGAGGCGAGCCTGTGGTGCGCGGCGCGGACGACGAGCTACCGCGCGGCGGTGCTGGCGGCGATCAACCTCGGCGAGGATACCGACACGACCGCGTGCGTGACCGGGGCGCTGACCGGGGCGATGTACGGGCTGCGCGCGGTGCCCGAGGCGTGGCTCAAGGTGCTCGCCAGCCGCGAGTACGTCGAGGACGTGTGCGCCGGACTGGTCGATCGTGTCCTTCAGGACAGCCTCGATCGCCACGCGTCGTAAGGCCGTTGTAAGGCGGCGGCCGCGCGGCCGGGGTTGTGGTCGCGCGAGGCTGGGGCCTGCGCGCCTCACCTGTGGACCTTCTTGGGGGGCAGGGTCCCTCGATAGCGTGGGAGTATGATCACGCAGTCGGCCAAACCATCGATCCTGATCGTCGAGGACGACGCGACGCGGCGGAGCGACATGGTCTGTGAGTTCGTCGCCGGCGGGATGCATGCGGTCGCGGCGGAGGACGCGGCGACCGCGATGGAGGCGCTCGGGCAGGCGCCCGAGTCGTTCGCGCTGGTCGTCACGGACCTCGACATCCTGCCGATCGGCGGGTTCACGCTGGCGCGGGCGATCCACCGCCGCTACCCGCACCTGTCGGTCGCGATCGTCACCAACCGGGCGACGACGACGATGGCCGCGCGGGCGCTGGCGCGGGGGATCACGCTGCTGCCGCGGCCGGTCGAGGTGGCGAAGCTCGTGCAGGCGGTGCACAAGCTGATCGAGCCCGGGCGGCCGGCGCTGCCGCTCGCGGTGCTGTCGGAGACCGGGACGTCGTTCGTGCCGCTGCGCGCGCGCTCGAGCCCGATGCCGGCGGCCGCCCGGACCTGACCGAAGGGACAGGGTCCGAAGGTCAGGGCGCTTCGAGCAGGCGGATCCGGGTGATCGGGCCGATCCGCTCGGGGGGCTCGGCGAGCTCGGCGAGGGCGGCGGCGATCGCCGCCTCGGCGACCGGCTCGGTCAGCATGACCATCGCCGCCGGGGCGTCGTCGGGCGGGGTCTCCTGGGTCATGCGGCGGATGCTGACGCCGTGACGGCCGAGGCAGGTGGCGACGCGGCCGAGCACGCCGGGGAGGTGCGGGGCGCGGACGCACAGGTAGTGGGCGCAGGCGACGTCGGCGAGCGGGCGCGGCTCGGCGGGGATGGCCGGCGGGGCGGCGATCCGGGCTGTCCCGGCGAGCATGTCCCGGGCGACATCGAGGATGTCGCTGACGACGGCGACGGCGGTCGGCATCATGCCGGCGCCGCGGCCGTAGTAGAGGCTCTGGCCGAGCGCGTCGGACTGGACGAGCACGGCGTTGTAGGCGGCGTGGACGCCGGCGAGGACGTGGCCGCGGGGGACGAGGGTCGGGTGGACGCGCAGGCGGACGCCATCGTCGCCGCGCTCGGCGATCGCCAGGCTCTTGATCACGTAGCCGAGCTCGGCGGCGGCGCGGACGTCGAAGGCGGAGACGGCGTCGATGCCCTCGGCCGGGATCTCGCGCGGGTCGACGTGGACGCCGAAGGCGACGAGGGCGAGCAGCGCGAGCTTGTGGGCCGCGTCGCCGCCGCCGACGTCGAGCGTCGGGTCGGCCTCGGCGTAGCCGGCGGCCTGGGCCTCGGCGAGCGCGGCGGCGAACGAGGCGCCGGTGCGGGTCATCGCGTCGAGGATGTAATTGGAGGTGCCGTTGACGATGCCGCACAGGCCGGTGATCCGGTCGCTGGCGAGGCCCTCGCGCAGGCTGCGGAGCAGCGGGATCCCGCCGGCGACCGAGCCCTCGAACACGACGGCCCGGCCGACGCGCGCGGCCTCGGCGAAGATCTCCGGGCCGCGCTCGGCGAGCACGGCCTTGTTGGCGGTGACGACGTGCTTGCCGGCGCGCAGCGCCGCGAGGATGTATGTGCGCGCCGGCTCGACGCCGCCGAGCAGCTCGACGACGACGCCGATCTCGGGGTCGGCGAGGACGGCCTCGATGTCGGCGGTCAGGGCGTCGGCGGGGGTCTCGGTGGCGCGGCGGCGAGCGACGTCGCGGACGAGGATCCGGCGGACCGAGAGCTCGGCGCCGAGGCGGGCCTCGATCGCCGCGCGGTTGTGGGTGAGCAGCCGGACGGTGCCTGCGCCGACGTTGCCGAGCCCGAGGATCCCTACGCCGATCCGTCGCATGCGCGGACCGTACCACGAGGCCCCGCGGCGTGCGAACCTCGTGCCGATGCAACCGCCCGAGGAGAGCCGCGCGCGCGTGACCCGGCGCCTGCCGGTCGCGCCGGGGCTGCCGCTGGTCGGCAGCGCGATCGAGGTCGCCCGCAAGACCAGCCACGTCGGCATGACCGAGCTCGTGCGTCGCTACGGGACGCCGCTCGAGATCAAGTTCGGTCGGTTCAGCGTGGTCGCGCTCGCGCGGCCGGAGCACCTGCAGCACGTGCTGGTCGAGCGGCGCGGGGTGTACCAGAAGCTGCACGAGATCGATCCGCTGCGGCTCCTGGTCGGCGACGGGCTGTTCTCGAGCGAGGGCGAGGCGTGGCAGCGCCAGCGGCGGATGATGCAGCCGGAGTTCACGCCGAGGGCGGTGCAGCGCTACGCGGCGGACATGCGCGCGGCGGTCGAGCAGATGCTGCGGCGGTGGTCGGGGCAGGCGCGGGTCGAGGCGCTGTTCGAGGCGATGCGGCTGGCGATGGACGTGATCGGCCGGACGATGTTCGGGGTGCCGGAGATCGGCGAGGCGGGGCCGCTCGGGCGGGCGATCGGCGTGGCGCTCGACCTGGCGAGCCGCCGGCTGTCGCGGCTGGTCGCGCCGCCGCTGTGGCTGCCGACCGCCGACAACCGCCGGTTCGTCCGGGCCAAGCGCGAGGTCGACGCGTTCATCTACGAGGTGATCGGCAAGCGCCGGGCCGGCGCGACCGGCTCGGACGGGTCGCGCGACCTGCTCGACGTGCTGCTCGCCGCGCGCGACGACGAGTCGGGCCGCGGGATGACCGACGCGCAGCTGCGCGACGAGGTGATGACGGTGTTCATCGCCGGGCACGAGACGACGGCGGTGACGCTGACGTGGGCGCTGGCGCTGGCCGCCCGGCGGCCGGACGTGATGGCGCGGCTGCACGCGGAGGCCGACGCGCTCGCCGGGGACATCCCTGACCTTTCGGACATCCCGCGGCTCGTGTACACGCGGCAGGTGATCGACGAGGCGCTGCGGCTGTACCCGGCGGTGTGGGTGCTGCCGCGGACGGCGGCCGCGGCCGACGTGATGGACGGCTACGCGATCCCGGCGGGCGCGGTCGTCTCGGGGCTGGTGCACGAGCTGCACCGGCAGCCCGACCTGTGGCCGGACCCGGAGCGCTTCGACCCGGACAGGTTCGCGCCGGAGGCGGCGCAGGGGCGCCACAAGTACGCGTACATGCCGTTCGGCGCGGGCCACCGGATCTGCATCGGCGTGCACTTCGCGCTGCTCGAGCTGGTCGTCGCGCTGGCGGCGATCGCCCGGCGCTTCCGCTGGCGGCTGCTGGTCGACGAGGTGCCGGCGATGGGGGTCAGCACGCTACGTCCAGCGCGTCCGGTTCCGCTCGCGCTGGAGGCGCGGTCGGCAGGCGCACGGTGAAGGCGCTGCCGCTGCCGAGCTGCGAGCGGACGGTGATCGTGCCGCCCATCATCTCGATCAGCCGCTTGCACAGCGACAGGCCGAGGCCGGAGCCCTCGTAGCGGCGGCGCGGCGAGCTGTCGACCTGGGTGAACGGCTCGAAGATCCGCTTCTGGTCGGCCTCGGAGATGCCGATGCCGGTGTCCTCGACGACGAGCACCAGCCAGCGGCGTCCGCCGGCCTGCTCGCTGCGGACGTGGACGGCGACGCGGCCGTTCGAGGTGAACTTGATCGCGTTGCCGACGAGGTTGATCAGGACCTGGCGGACGCGCGCGCGGTCGAGGTCGGCGACGATCGTCGGGCCGGAGAAGACGACCTCGAGCAAGTTCCTGCGCTTGCGCGCGAGCGGCTCGAGCGTGCCGGTGACCTCGTAGACGAGGTCCTCGGCGGCGAAGCGCTCGTTGCGGAGGTCGAGCCGCTCGGCCTCGACGCGCGAGAGGTCGAGGATGTCCTCGATCAGCGCGAGCAGATGCTGGCTGGCGCCGACGATCTTGACGAGGTCGTTGCGCATCGCCGGCAGGCCGTGAGCCTCGGCGTCCTCGGCGAGCAGCTCGGCGTAGCCGATCACGGCGTTGAGCGGGGTCCGCAGCTCGTGGCTCATCGTCGCCATGAACGCGGACTTGGCGGCGCTGGCGGCGACGGCCTGCTCGGCGAGCAGCCGCGCCTCGCCGACCTCCCGGTCGGCGCGCTCGAGCCGGCTGCTGAACTGCTCGGCGCGGGCGATCGCGTCGTCCTTGGCGAGGTCGGCGAGTTGGCTGAGCAAGTGGACCGCGATCAAGGACGTGGCGCCGTAGATCGCGGCGGTCGCCGCGTTGGCGCGGACGTCGTGGAGCTGCGGCAGGACGATGCCGAGGTAGTCGAGCGCCAGCAGCAGAGCGATGAAGCCGAGGCCGACGCCGGTCCACACCAGGCCGGCGGCGCGGCCGGCCATCTGCGAGGCCATGAACGGGACGACGGCGAGCAGGATCCAGTACGGCGAGGCGAAGCCGCCGTTGAGCAGCACGCCGGTCGCGGCGCCGAGGAAGATCAGCGCGGCGACCCAGTGGCCGGCGGCCCACGGGGTGCCGGTGCGGCGCAGCAGCGCGATCCCGGCGAACGCGAGCACGATCGTCGCCGCGTTGGCGGTCAACGAGACGAGCCGGTCGGCGCCCTGCGTGACCATGACGAGCACCGGGAACGAGGCGGTGCAGGCGATGGCGACGGTCCACACGGTGCCGGCGATCAGCAGGGCGCGCCGGCGCGTCTCGCTGTCCTCGAGCAGGGCAGGCGGGAGCCCGCGCTCGAGCAAGGAGAGGATCCGCCGCGACACGGTGGGCGAACTACGGGCCATCCGCGTCGGCCAGGATAGCCTGTCCGCGCGCGCTTGGCAGCGCCGCAGACGGTCACGCGGACGCGCGCGGCGGCGGTCACACGGGCGGCGCTTTACAGCGCACAGGCGGCGTGCTTCTTTTGCGCCGCGCATGACGAGCCCCTCGAACCCTGTTCCGCTGGCGATTCCCCGTGGAAAGACCCTTGTGACCGGCGCGGCCGGGCACGTCGGGGCGAACCTTGTCCGACATCTGCTGGCCGCGGGCGACGATGTGCGCGTGCTCGTCCACCCGCGGCACGACAACCGGGGCGTGGACGGTCTGCCGGTGGAGCGGATCGAGGGCGACCTGCTCGACGAGGAGGTCGTCGCGCGCGCGGTGAAGGGCTGCGTCCGCGTGTACCACACGGCGGCGAAGGTCTCGGTGATCAGCCCGACCGAGCCGCAGATGCGCGAGCTGTGGAAGATCAACGTGCTCGGGACCCGCAACGTGATGCGCGCCGCGCTGCGGGCCGGGGTCGCCAGGGTGGTCCACACGAGCTCGTTCTCGGCGGTCGGCTTCGACCCCGACGACCCGACGCGGCCGTGCACCGAGGACATGCCGTTCTACCCGTTCGTCGAGTGGATGCCGTACTCGCGGACCAAGGTGCTCGCCGAGCACGAGACGCTGAAGTGGGTCGCCGAGGGGCTCGACGCGGTGATCGCTGTGTCGACCGGGGTGTGCGGGCCGAACGACTTCTTGCCGTCGCGGACGGGCAAGGCGATGATCGATTTCACGCGCGGCAAGCTGCGGGCGATCATCCCCGGCGGCTACGAGGCGGTGACGACCGACGACCTGGCGCGCGGGCACGTGCTGGCGATGGAGCGCGGGCGGACCGGCCAGCGCTACACGCTGAGCACCCGCTACGTGACGATGGACGAGATGCTGTCGCTGTTCGCCGAGGTGTCGGGCGTCCGCCGGCGGCCGATCAACCTGCCGCCGAGGCTGATGGCGGGGATCGCCGGGGCGATCTCGAGGCCGATGGCGAAGCTGATGCCGAGCGTGCCGCAGCACCTGACGCCGGGCGCGGTGTTCGTGCTGACGATGCAGCGGCGGGCCGACACGACCAAGGCGCGGACCGAGCTCGGGTTCGTGCCCGGCGACCTGCCGGCGGCCGTCCGCGCGTGGTACGAGTTCTTCGTCGCCGAGGGGATGATCGCCCGGCGTTAGTGGTTGCGGACGGAGAAGTCGAGGCGGAACACGGCGACGCTCGAGCGCGGGAGCTGGGGCTTGAACTTCCAGCGGCGGAGCTGCTGGAGCACGCAGTCGCCCGCCTTGCCGATGTTGAGGGTGGTCCAGTCGATCCGCGCGTAGTTGAGGCTGCCGTCGGCCTCGAAGCGGACGGTGACCTGCATGACGCCGTCGAGGCTCGCGTCCTGGTCGAGGTGGGTCTCGTAGCAGGTGCGCAGCTGCGGGGCCTGCTTGCGCGCGTAGGCGTGCAGGGCGCCCTGGTCGAGGCCGCTGTCCTGGGTCGTCGTCGGCGGGTTGATCTGCAGGGTGACGATCCGGCGGATCTTCTTCATCTCGTCGGCGGTCGGCGGCGGCAGCTTGCTCGCGGTCGCGGCGAGGGTGATCATGTTCGGCGGCTTGCTCGGGGCCTTCGGCTTGTCCGGGTGGACGCCGCCGCCGCGCTCGGTCTCGGCGAGCTCGAGGCCGCCGAAGTGCTTCGCCATCCGCGGCGGGCCGCCGGTCTCCGCGGCCCACCACCGGTTGTCCTCCTCGGTGATCCGGTAGCCGCGCTGGCCGATCCGCATCGCCACGGTCATGTCGTCGACCGACTCGCCGAAGCCGTCGTCGTTGAGGACGCCGGCGACGCGGTCGTAGTCGTACTCGCTGTCGACGCGGGCGTTGCCGCGGTGCTTCTTGCGGGCGAACGCGGCGGGGGCGGACGGCGAGGCGAGGCCGGTCGCGGTGTCGACGGCGACGGTCAGCGGGTCGGGCTCGTCCGGCGGCGGGGGCGGCGGGGCGGCGGTCTTGCTCGCGCCGCGGGCCTGCGGCGACACGCGCAGCGGCGCGACCTCGGGCGGCGGCGCGGGCGAGGACGGGATCGCGGTCAGGTAGCGGGTGACCCGCGCGAGCTGCTCGGCGCGCTCGACCTCGAGGTCGACCGGCGGACCTGGCTCCAAGGACAGGAACCACCCGCCGAGCAGCGCCGCGGTCGCGGCGTGGGCGGTGAGCGCGAGGCGGTCGATCTGCCAGCGGGCGCGCTCGCGCGGCTCGGCCGGCACGCGGGCGACGTCGAAGGTGAGCTCGCCGAGCTCGAGCCGGGCGCGGGCGCCGTCCTGCAGGGCGACCCGGGCGCGGCCGCGGGCGACGGCGTCGCCGAGGTCGAGGCCGCCGGGGCCCTCGAGCGTGCCGCGGACGCCGGCGGGCAGGCCGAGCACGACGTTGTCGGCGAGGGCGATCACGAGCGGGACGTCCTCGCGCGCGTCCGCGAGCGGGACGGTGAGGTCGGCCGCGGGGCTCTCGCCGATCGCGTAGCGGGTGCGCGGGCGATCGCGCCAGTGGACGAACGCGAGGGCCAGCGGGACGACCGACAGGGCGGCGAGCAGGAAGCCGAGGCCGGCGCCGGTCGCCGGGGCCTCGCACGGTGGTTCGGCGCAGGCGGAGGCGGCGGCGAGCTGCGAGAGGCCGTGCAGGGCGAGCAGGGCGCCGAGCCCGAACAGGACGAGGCCGACGGTCAGCCAGGCCGCCGGGGCGACCAGCGGCGGCTCGGCCCAGCGGACGTGCTGGACGTCGACGATGCGGCCGCGGAAGCGCGCGACGACTTCGACGATCGGCGGGCCGACCGGCGGCGGATTGGCAGGGGCCGTCATACCGACAGTGTGACGCCTGAACGGGGAGAAAGATCCGCGGACCGGCGGCGAAAAGTGAATAAAGATCGCGTGAAACCTCGGCCGCGGCGGCCGGGTCGACATCCGGACGGGCCGGGCGCGGGGCGGAGATGGCCGGGATGGGCTATCCAAATTTTGGATAGGCTATCCAAACTCGGTCGTTCTCGTGGAGCGCCGGGCGCTGCACAGTGTCCGGCATGACGATACGACATACACATGAATCGAGGCTCGGGATCGATATCGGGCGGGTGATCATCAATGGGGACGGGGGCGGCGGCGACACGTCGTTCTTCGCCGGGACCGACGAGGACGCGGTCCGGACGCCGGAGATGCCGGGGGCGTTCGTGACGATCGCGGCGCTGACCCGGGCGTTCGCGCGGCGGGTCTGGCTGGTGTCCAAGTGCGGGCCGAAGGTCCAGTCGCGGACGCGCCGCTGGCTGCGGGCCCACGACTTCTGGGGCCGCACCGGGGTGTACGAGACCAACCTGCGGTTTTGCCTCGAGCGCCGCGACAAGGCGCTGCACTGCAAGCAGAACCGGATCACCCACTTCATCGACGACCGCGTCGACGTGCTCGGGCACCTCGCCGGGGTCGTGGAGCACCGCTACCTGTTCGGCCCGCAGCGCGCGGGCACGCGGGTGCCCGCCGGGGTGGTGCCGGTGCTGACGTGGGCCGACGTCGCCCGCGAATTCGGGCTGGTGCCGGAGGTCGCGGCGGCGTCGTGAGGGAGCTTGTCCGCGCCCGCGCGCCCGCGCGCGGGGAACTCGGGCAAGCTCGCTCCGTGACGCGCGCGGCGATCCTCTCCACCTTCCTCCTGTCGACATTCGCGGCCTGCACGCCGGGCGAGTCCGCGAGCGCGACGCAGGCGGGTTCGACGGAGCCGGGCGCGACGACGGCGGCGGAGCCGAGCGAGACGTCCGGCGGGCCGACGACGGGCGAGGTGGGCGGCAGCACGGCGGGGACGACCACGGGGACGACCGACGCGGCGACGTCGACCGACGCGGCGACGTCGACCGACGCGCTCACCGGGGGGACGACGGAGGCGCCCGAGCCGACGTGGCGCAGCGAGCTGTACCCGGAGGACTGGACGCCGGACCACACCGGCCCGGACGGGCGGTTTTTGCACGACTTCTCGTACGCGGGCTACCGGCGCGGCGAGGCGGAGCCCGGCACCGACCTGCCGGCGCTGACGATCGACGTCGTCGCCGACCACGGGGCCGACCCGACCGGCGCGAGCGACTCGACGGCGGCGCTGCAGGCGGCGGTCGACGCGGCGGCGCAGGCGGGCGGGGCGATCGTCGAGATCCCGGCGGGGCTGTACCGCGTCGACGGGCGGGTGATCGTCGAGGGCTCGCGGATCGTCCTGCGCGGCGCGGGGGCCGAGCAGAGCCGGCTGTGGTTCACGGACTCTTCGGACATGTCCTTCAAGTCACACCTGACGTTCGCCGGGGCGCCGGCGCTCGGCGCCGACGTGCCGCTGGTCGCGGACGCGCCGTCGCGCGCGCGGACGATCGCGGTCGCCGACGCGGGCGCCTTCAAGGTGGGCGACGCGGTCGCGGTCGGCTGGCAGATCTCGCCCGAGTTCGTCGCCGAGCACGGGATGGACGGCACCTGGAAGGTCTTCAACGGCCAGTGGCAGGTGTTCTTCTGGCGGACGGTGACGGCGGTCGACGCGGGGGCGGGGACGCTCGAGCTCGACGTGCCGCTGCGCTACCCGGCGCTGGTGCGCGACCAGGCGAGCGTGCGCGCGGTGACCGGGCGGCTGCGCGAGGTCGCGGTCGAGGACCTCGGGGTCGCCAACGCGGTCGGCTGGGAGGACGCCTGGTCGCAAGACCAGGTGTACGCGATCGGCATGATCGGGGTCGAGGACGCGTGGGTCCGCGGGGTCGCGTCGTTCGTGTCGCCCGGGGCGCCGAAGGAGGGGCTCGGCGCGGGGCGCCACCTGCAGTCCGGCGGGATCACGGTCCAGCGCAGCGCGCGGGTGACGATCGCCGACACGACGCTCGAGCTGCCGCAGCACCGCGGCGAGGGCGGCAACGGCTATTTGTTCGAGGTGTCGCAGAGCGGCGAGGTGCTGGTCCGCGACTGCGTGGGCCGGGCCGGGCGGCACAACTTCATCCAGAATTGGGGGTTCGGGGCGACCGGGATCGTGTGGCTGCGGATTCACAGCAGCGAGGGCGTCGCGGTCGCGATCAAGGACCTCGAGTTCGGGCTGGTCGGGCTGTCGGAGTTCCACCACTCGCTGGCGACCGCCAACCTGATCGACCAGAGCGTTTTGGACGACGGGTGGGGCGCGGTCAACCGCGGCGCGTACAGCAGCGGGGCGGGGCACAGCGCGACCGAATCGGTGGTGTGGAACGCGGGCGGGAAGGGGGTCGTGCGCTCGCGGCAATTCGGGCACGGCTACGTGATCGGGGTCGGGCCGACGGTCAAGCTCGAGACGGGGCTCGGGTCGCCCGACGCGGCCGGGACCGCGCCCGAGGACTGGGTCGAGGGGCCGGGCGAGGTCGGGGCGCTGGTGCCCGCGTCGCTGTACGAGGACCAGCTGGCGCGGCGGCTCGGGGAGTGAGAGCGCCGCGCGCGGCGGTCACTTGCCGACCGAGGCGGAGGCCGAGGCGCTCGCCTTGACCTTGACGCCGCCGCCGCCGTCGATCTTGCCGGTGTCGACCATCTCGCCGGTCTTGAGCGGGAACACCGGCGGGGTGTTCGGGTCGCAGTCGGGCGGGGGGCCGAAGCCGTCGGCGTTGAAGTCCCACTCGAGGTCGCCGGAGCCCTTGGGGTCCTTGCTGTTGGCGACGATCCGGACGGTGTGCTTGCCCTTGCGCGCGGGGGTGCAGTACGAGAGCAGGTAGAAGCGCTTGGTGTGGCGGTCGATGCGGTCGGCGACGCGCTCGAACGCGGTCTTGACGTCGGCGGACTCGGTGGCGAGCTCGGTGCCGTCGCGGCCGATGTCGCCGAGCTTGGCCTTCTGGATCTCGGCGCCGACGCCGATCGCGTACATCTCGTAGTCGCTGTACTGCTCCTTCATCATCTCCTGCTTCATGTCCTCGCGGCTGAAGCGGGCGGCGCGGTCGGTGCCGTCGGTGAAGACGACGAGGGTGCCGAACTTGAGCGGCTTCTTCTCCTTGTCGAGCTGCTTCTTGAGCTCCTTGAGGCCCTCCATCACGGCGCCGTGGAGGTTGGTCGACGGGTCCTTCGGCTTGTAGGTGCGCAGGCCCTCGAGTCCGCCGGCGACCGCGCCCTGGGCCTCGGTGAACGGGACGACCGACTTGATCTCCTTCTCGCCGTCGAACGCGTAGACGCCGACCTTCTGGGTCTTGCCGACGCGGTCGGTGAACAGCTGGGCGGCGTCGACGAGCTGGTCGGCCGAGCCCGACTCGGAGATCGAGCCGGACACGTCGAGCAGCAGCATCGTGTACATGACCGCGGCGACCTCGGGGTTCTGGATCACCTGCTTGCTCTCGTAGACCGACACGAGGTCGCCGTCCTCGTAGATCTGGAAGTCCTCGGCCTGGAGCCCGGCGACCGGCTCCTCGCCGCGCTCGACGGTGAAGAACACCCACACGTTGTTCGGCTTGCGCTGCGCCGAGTTGAGCCGGGTCAGCGTCAGGCTGGTGCAGGCGGCCAGCGGCACGGTGAGCGCCGCGCCGAGGGTGAACATGCGGGCCAGACGTCCCGCGGGGACGAGGCGGGTGAGAGCGCGGCGAAGGCGCGCGGACAGGGTCGTGTGGGAGGGCACGGCCCTCAATTCGTCCGAGCGGGCAGCCGTTGTCAATCACACCCGGCCGCCGCGGCGCGCGCATGCGCGCAAATGGACGCGAAACGGCCCACCAGGGGCCGCTCCGCGTCGAATTCGGGGGCAAGAGGCCGCGCGATCGGCCGGGCCTGCGCCCCCGTCCGGTGCGGTCCCGGTCAGCGGTCGGCGTCGCCGACGGTCGTCCGGGTCGTGTCGGTCGACGTCGTCGTGCCCTTCTTGTCGGTGCCGCCGGTCTTCGTGCCGGTCTTGTCGTCCTTGCGGGGGTCGTCGGTCTTGCGCGTGGTGTCGCCGGTGCCCGTGCGGGTGCCCGTGCCGGCCGTGTCACCGCCGCCGGCACCGCCCATGCCGGTGCCCGTGCGATCGCCGGTGCCCGTGGCGCCACCCGCACCGCCGGCGCCGGTGCCCGTGCGATCGCCGCCGGGACCACCCATCCCGCCGCCTGCGCCGGGACCTCCGCCCATTCCGGCGCCGGCGCCCGTGCGGTCACCGCCTGCGCCGCCGGGACCTCCGCCCATTCCGGCGCCGGCGCCCGTGCGGTCACCGGCGGCGCCGCCGGGACCTCCGCCCATTCCGGCGCCGGCACCCGTGCGATCACCGCCTGCGCCGCCGGCACCACCACCCATTCCGCCGGCGCCGCCGCCTGCGCCGGCACCGGCACTGGCGCCTGTGTTGCCTCGATCACCGGCGCCCATGCCGCCGGGGGGCGGCGAATCGGGCGAGACGCCGGTGCGGCGGGTGTTGTCGTCGCCGCGGTTCATCTGCTGCGACGCGGAGCCGCCGGCGGTGACCTGTCCCGGCGAACCACTCTGGGGGGTCGTCGCCGTGTTGCTGCGATTCGGGTCGTACGCGCCGCCCTGCTGCTGGGGATCGGTGCCGGTGCGGTTCTCGCAGGCGGCGAGGGGCGCGAGCAGCAGGGAGAGCGCCGCGACGTGGGTGGTACGAAAGAGATGGATCCTCGACATGGGTGATTCTCCTTGGGGCACCGGGCTATGGGCGCGGTCGCGCGGGAAAGCAAGCAACGTGGTGCACTAGCGCGCGCCGGCGGGGTGATGCGCGTGCGCGTCGCGGTTCAAGGAGCTCGGCGTGGTCAGCTCGGCGGCCTTGTAATCGGTGGTCAGCCACACGGCGAACAGCGCGACGCCGGTGCCGACGAAGAAGTTGCGAGCGGGGACGACGCCCTCGAATCCGGCGAGCCAGGGGCTGGCGATCAGCGCCAGGGCGGCGATGAACTCGATCCCGCCGTGGACGGTGAACGGGACGATGCGCAGCACCCCGAGCGGGTACCGGGTCAGCAGCGACACCAGCAGCAGCGCGCCGCCGAACACGAAGCAGAGCACCTGGGCGAGCTGGCTGGTGAAGCCGAGCCAGAACGGGGCGACGAGGAAGAGCGCCCCGAGCAGGTAGTCGAGGACGCCGTGGATACGCGGGGACAGGAACTTCATGAGGGGAACTCCGTGGTGAGGGTCGTGGGCGTTGGGGCGACCGCGCGGCCGCGCGGCCGCGCGGTCAGGCGGCCGACGGCCAGGCGGCGGGCGGAGCGTCGCAGGGCTGGCCCTCGTCGTCGTCGTCAATGGCGTCACCCCACGGCGAGGGGTTCGGGTGCTCGCGGTGCGGGGTGACTTCGTCGGTCTCGTTGTGGTCGCGCATGACGTCTCCGGGCCCAGTCCATAGAACCCGCGCGAAACTGTGCAAGGCCGCGGCGGACGCCGCGCGAACGCACGAGCAGACCGCGAGGCAGGCGGGAAACGCCGGCGAACCGGCGATTGTCGGGCCGCGGCGGAGCGCGAGGCGGGCCGATCTGCGCGGGCAACGCCGTAATTGCAGCTGCATCGTCGAGCTCGCCGCCACTGGCCCTCGGGTATGCACATTCGCTAGCGGGCGACGACGATTGCGGCGAGCGGGAGAGCGTCGCTGGCGAGGCCGCCTCCGCGCGGACGGCGCGGCGCCGGGGCGACCGCGCCGGGGCGCCGGGCCCGGTGCGCAGCCCGTTTCACCTGTCCGAACGGACATCCGGCGCAGGGCCGCGGGCCGCGTGACGCTGCGCGCGCCGGTGTGGTACAAGGTCGCGCCGCCATGCGCCTCGCTGTCCCGAAGTTCCAGTTCCGCTTCGTGCCCTCGCTCGGCCACGTGATCCACCCGGGCAACTTCCACCCGGTCGGCGTCCAGCGGTCGACCGACGCGCTGGTCGACCGCGCCCTCGCGGCGGCCGGCGGCCCGCCGACCCCCGGGGCCGGCGGCAACTGGCTGATCGTCGGCGGCTCGGGCGGCTTCGGCAGCGCGGCGCGGGTGGTCCTCGGGACATGTCTCGGAGCCCATACGCTCAACTTCTCGTTCGACCCGGCGCCGCAGCCCGAGAGCTCGAACAAGCTGCGCAAGATCGGCTCGCCGGGGTTCCACCGGACGCTGGCGATCGAGCGGCGCCTCGGCGGCCTCGGCCTGACGGCACGGACGGTCCTCGGCGACGCCTTCGACCCGGCGGCGCTCGCGGCGGTGGTCGAGGAGGTGCGCGCGCGCTTCGGCGGCCGGCTGCACGGGCTCGTGTGGGCGCTCGCGGCCCCGCGCGCGACCGACCCGCGGACGGGCAAGCCGGTCGGCAGCGCCCTCAAGCCGCTCGGCAAGCCGGCGCGGGTCCGCACGTTCAGCGGCCGCGGCGAGACCCCGGAGGACCTGCCGAAGATCGTCGAGCTCGAGCTGCCGCCCGGCACCCCCGAGGAGGCGGTCGCGACTCAGTTCGTCATGGGCGGGCGGATCGTCGAGCAGTGGGTCGAGGCGCTGCAGCGCGCCGACCTCGTCGCCCCGGGGTTCACGCTGGCGACGATCTCCTACCGCGGCAACCCGCTCAACGCCGCGGTCTACCGCAACGGGCTGATCGGGCTCGCCAAGGCCGACCTCGAGTTCCACACCCGGGCGCTCGATACGGTCCTGCGCGCGCGCGTCGGCGGGCGGGCGGTCGCGGTCGAGGGGCCCGCCGTCGTCACCGAGGCCTCCGGCGGGATCCCCGGCGTCCCGTACTACATGGCGCTCCTGCTCGACGTCCTCGGCGACCGCTTCGAGGACCCGCTCACGTCGATGTCGCGGCTGTTCCGCGAGAAGCTGCCGGCCGGCGGTGAGCCGGTCGTCGACGCCGAGGGCCTGGTCCGCCTCGACGACCACGAGCTCGACGCGGCCGTCCAGGAGCGGTTGTCCGCGCGGTTCTTCGCGGATCCTCCTGGAACGCCGTTCGACGTTTCTCTCTATCAGCGCTTCATGGACGAGTACGCCCGTACCCGCGGCTTCTGCGTCCCAGGGGTCGATTACTCGGCCGAGTTCGACACGGACGAAGTGTGCGCAGTGTAGTCGTCGGGCGCCGGTGAAGTTCCGCTGTGCGGTAGATCGAGTCGCACGGCGCGGCGCAATTCGATCGCTTGTCGTCCAGGGGCCTCGGCTGGCATCCTGTTCGAGCCGTGGAGACGACGACTCAGCCCGACGTCAGCGCCGCCGCGACGTCCTCGCGCCCGCAGTGCGTCCTCCTCGTCGAGGACGACGCGATGCTGCGCCGCTGCATCGCTCGCATGCTCGAGCACCACGGCCGCCGGGTCTGGTGCGCGGGCGACGGGATCGAGGCGCTCGAGATCTTTCGTGAGCGGGCCGGCGAGATCGATGTCGTGATCCTCGACATCAGCATGCCCCGCAGCGACGGCCCGACGACGCTCGCCAAGCTCCGCACGATCGATCCGTGCGTGCCGGTGATCTTCTCCTCGGGGCAGCTCGACGACCGGCTCGACACGTCCGTCGCCGCGGGCGTGCAGGGTGTCTTGCCCAAGCCATACACCTCGAAGCAGATGCTCGAGGTGCTGCGCAGCTTCCAGTGATACCGGCGGCCGCGCGGGCGCCTTTTCGCGCGCGGGCCGGTCTGGTATACGCGCGAAAGTGAACAGGCCACGGATCGCGCCCGTCCTCCCCGTCCTCCCCCTGCTCGCCGCCTGCGCCGCGGGCTCGCCCGGCGACCTCGCCGACGACGGGACCGGCCCGCGGACGACCGGCGAGCCGACCGCCGGCGACACGAGCGACGCCGCGATCGCGGACGACGCGACGATCGTCGAGGCCACGCTGCCGGACGCGCTCGCCTGCGGCGCCGGGTTCACCGCGTCCGTGGCGGTCCGCAACCGCGGCGCGGCGACGTGGTCGCGCGAGGCCGGCTACAAGCTCGGCGCGGTCGGCGACGCCGACCCGTTCCACGCCGACACGCGCGTGTGGCTGCCCGCGGACGTCCGTGTCGCGCCCGGCGAGGCGTACACCTTCACCTTCGAGCTGACGGCGCCGGCGCAGCCCGGCGCGTACGTCACCGACTGGCAGATGGTCCGCGAGGGCGTGCGGTGGTTCGGCGACGCCGCGGCGCGCACGGTCCAGGTGACGTGCGACCCGGCGACGCCCGGCGGGCTCGTGCGCCTCGAGGGCCGGGCGATGGCCGACGACGACGGCCCGTTCAACGCGCTCGGCGTGACGATGATGTGGGCCGCGTGGGCGTACAAGTACGACCGCCCGCGGCTCGAGGCCAACTTGCAGTATTTGAGCGAGCGCGGCTTCGACTATATCCGCGCGCTCGGGGTCGTCGGCGATGATGCGCAGGAGGACTACTGGGACGGCCGCGAGATCGACTGGCGCTGGGACGATTACGAGGAGGTGATCGCCGGGCTGACCGACCTCGCCCATGATCAATACGGCCTGCGCGTCGAATGGACGCTGATCGGCGACGGCCAGAAGAACATCCCCGACGAGGCCGACCGCTACGCGCTCGTCGACACGTTCGTGGCGATCGCCGCGGCCCGCCCGCACAAGGTGATCCACTTCGAGCTCGCCAACGAGGCCTGGCAGAACGGCTTCGACGGCGAGGCCGGGCTCGCGCAGCTGCGCGACCTGACCGCGCACATGCAGGGCGCGAGCGAGATCCTGGTCGCCGCCTCGGCGCCGGCCGTGTTCGGGTGCGCCGACGTCCAGGCGATCTACGGCGGCGGCGTCGGCGACCTGGCGACGATCCACTTCGACCGCGACATCGGCCAGGTCGAGGGCCCGTGGCGGCCGGTGTGGCAGCCGTGGGAGCACCAGTTCTGCGCTGGCGTGCCGCCAGCGACCAACAACGAGCCGATCGGCCCCGGCAGCTCGGTCGCCGAGGACAGCGACCCGCTGCGCCTGGTGTCCGCCGCGATCGTCACCTACGTCGCCGGGCTGCCGGCCTACGTGTTCCACACCGACGCCGGCGTCCGCGGCGACCAGGACCTGTGGGAGATGCCCGCCGTCGACGCGTTCGTCCACCTGCGCGCGCTGCTGCCGCCCGGCCTCGCCGGGTGGGACGCCAAGGACGCCCACTGGCCCGACTCGCCGTTCGTCGTCTACGCCGGCGACGGCGACCAGCTGGTCCCCGACGCGATGTGGGTCGACGTCGCGGCGCCGACGAGCGGCGTCGTGCGGGCCTATGCGGCGGTCCGCGACCGGTCGTTCGTCGCGCTGCCGATCGGGATCCTCGGCGGCGTGACGATGGCGCCGCGCCGGCCGGTCCGGTTCGACGTGTTCGATCTGCTGAGCGGCGAGCTCGTCGACGCGCGGGAGCTCGCCGCCGGCGAGATGTTCGAGCTGTCCGGCGCCGAGGCGCTGCTGATCCGGGGCGAGTTCCTCGACGGGTGAGCGCCGGGCCTGCGGGGCCCGGCTCGCCGGGCGGAGGGCCGTGGTGCTCGACCCCACGGCGGCGCCGTCGATCGGCCCTCTGCGGCGCGCGCGAGATCGCTTACTCTGCGCGCGCGTGCCCGCCGTCCTCGTCCCCGACCGCCTCACCCGTCACGTCGCCGCCGGCCACCCGTGGCTCTACGTCGACGCCGTCCCCGCGATCACCGGCGCGCGGACCGGCGAGCTCGTCACGCTGCTCGGCCAGGGGCGGCGGCCGATCGGCAGCGCGCTGTACGACGCCGACTCGCCGATCGCGCTGCGCGTGCTCACGACCGCGCGCGACGAGCCGGCCGGGCCGGCGCTGTGGAAGAAGCGCCTCGAGACCGCCTGGCTCTTGCGCCAGGCGACCCTCGACCAGACGACGACCGACGGCTTTCGCCTGCTGCACGGCGAGGGCGACCGCCTGCCCGGCGTCGTCGTCGACCTGTACGCCGGCCACGCGGTGCTCAAGCTCGACACGCCGGCCTGGCTGCCGCACCTCGCCGACCTCACCGCCGCGATCGAGGGCGTCGTCCGCCCGCGGTCGATCTACTTCAAGGGCCTCAGCGGGCAGAAGGGCGGCGCCGACGTCCCGCCGGCGCAGCGCCCGCGGGTGCTCGCCGGCGAGGAGCCGCCGCCGCTGATCGAGATCCGCGAGTACGGGATGAAGCTCGCGGTCGATGTCCGCCGCGGGCAGAAGACCGGCATGTTCCTCGACCAGCGCGACAACCGGCGGCTCGTCCGCCAGGTCGCCCGCGGGCGCGAGGTCCTCAACCTGTTCTCGTACACCGGCGGCTTCTCGGTCGCCGCGGCGCTCGGCGGCGCGGTCCGGGTCGTCAGCGTCGACCTCGCGCGCGCCGCCGTCGAGGCCGCGCGCGACAACTTCGCGCGCAACGGGCTCGACCCGGCGGCGCACGGGTTCGTCGCCGCCGACGCGTTCGACGACCTCGCCGCGCGCGAGCAGGCCGGCGAGCGCTTCGACCTCGTGGTCGTCGACCCGCCGTCGTTCGCGCCCAATCAAAAGGCGGTGCGCGCGGCGCAGGCGGCGTACACCAGGCTCAACGCGCAGGCCCTGCGGCGGGTCCGCCCCGGCGGGTTGTTCGCGGCGGCCTCGTGCTCGAGCCATATCTCGATGGACATGTTCTTGCAGACATTGCGCGAGGCGTCGCGGATCGCGCGTCGTCCGCTGCGCCTGCTCGAGGTCCGCGGCGAGCCGCCCGATCACCCGACCCCGCTGCATTTCCCCGAGGGCCGCTACCTCAAGTTCGTGCTGAGCGTCGCGGAGTAGCGCCGGTCCGTCAGCGGACGGCCAGCAGCTCGACCTCGAAGATCAGGCTCGCGCGCGGCGGGATGATGTCGGCGAAGCCGCGGCGCCCGTACGCGAGGTGCTGCGGGATCGTCAGGCGGCGCTTGCCGCCGACCTTCATGCCGACGACGCCCTGGTCCCAGCCCTTGATGACGTCGCCGCCGCCGAGCAGGAAGGTGAACGGCTTGCCGCGGTCGTGCGAGCTGTCGAACTTGGCGCCGCCGTCGGCGAGCCACCCGGTGTAATGCACCGACACGTGCTTGCCCGGCTCGGCGGTCGCCCCCGTCCCGACCTGGAGGTCCTCGATCTGCAGCGTCTCGCTCATGGCCGCGAGGGTAGCCCGGGCGCGCCCGCGGTCCAAGCCCGCGGGCGGGCGACCCGACCGCGCGGTCCCGCCCGGTCGGGGACGCCGCCCCCCGGACGTGGACCTGGCCTTCGGGATAGGTCGCGTCGGACGGCCTTGGACAACGCGCCGCAGCAGTGCATGCACACGCCCGGCTGCGTGCCGATCGGGGGCGCGAAGATCCACGAGCAGCAGATGTGCTTCGGCGAGCCGATGTTCCTCGCCTGCGTGTCCGAGATGGGCTGCGATGACGCGATCACGATCGCCTGCCCGGCGGGCACTGCCGAGCCGTGGCAGTTCCTCGACACCTGCATCCCGCCGGGCGACGCGCCGTGCGACGGGAGGGTGGTCGACAGGGCCTGCAAGGGAGCCGCGCCGCGCCGTCGCAGGCGCCCCCGGCGGCTGCGGCGGCCGCCCGGGTGCGCTACCCTGGCGGCGATGCTCAAGACCGAACTCGGCCGGTTCCGCCTCGTCAGCCTGCTCGAAGGCGTCTCGTACGTCGTCCTGCTCGGCGTCGCCATGCCGCTCAAGTACCTCGCCGGGATCCCGGAGGCCGTCCGCTACGTCGGCTGGGCCCACGGCCTCCTGTTCGTCCTGTTCCTCTATGCCCTGTTCGAGGCCGCGAGCGCCTGCCGCTGGTCGCTGGCCAAGAGCTTCGGCGCGTTCGTCGCCGCGGTCCTGCCGCTCGGCGCCTTCGTGCTCGAGCGCCGGCTCCGCGCCGAGCAGCAGGCCGCCGACGCCGGGCCGGCGCCGCGCTGAGCGGCCTCCTCGCGTCTGGCCTCGGGGACATGTGTCGACATTCGTTCGCGGGTCGCGGCCGACCGCGGCGACGCGTACGCCCGGTGGGTCGCCTCGAAGCAGAGGGCGCGAGGGGATCACGCGAGCGCGCGCTCGAGCTCGCGCCGTGCGATCTCGACGACCTGCTGCCGAAACCATGCGTGCAGCGGGTCGTCGTGGAGTCGCTCGGACCAGCCGGCGTCGATCCGGCAGGGCTCGATCGTGATCGGAGCCTCGAGCACGGCCAGGCGTAGTCGTCCGGCGAAGCGCATGGCGAACGAGCGCGGGACGATGGCGAGCCGATCGCTGGTGGAGACCAGCAAGAGCCCCTGCGAGAAGCTGGGCACGAGCCGCGCCACCGTGCGGGTCCGACCGAGGGCCGCGAGCGCCCGATCGGTCCCGGTGGTGCGCAGACCCTCGCCGCTCGGCGCGACCACCACGTGCTCGAGCGCGGTGAAGCAGTGCAGCGACATCGCCGTGCGGGACCCCTCGAGCGCGGGGTTCTGCCGGCGCGCGATCACGGCGTAGGGCTCCTCGAGCACCCGCGTCACGCGGAGGCCCTCGCGCATGTGAGCGCGGGGGGCGAGCACGAGGTCGACCTGGCCGGCCTGGGCGCGCGCGATCGACGACGGCGAGAACGGCTCGACCATCAGCGAGACCCCCGGCGCGAGGCGGGCGAGCTGGGCGACGAGCGGCTCGAGCACCAGCGTCTCGACGTGGTCGGAGGTCGCCACGCAGAGCGTGGCCGTGGCCTCGGCTGGCACGAACGGCGTCGGCTCGCCGAGCACCTTCGTGGCGGCCGCCATCGCCTCGGCCACCTTCGGGCGCAGCCGCTCGGCCAGGGGTGTGGGGCACAGGCTCGCGCCGGAGCGCACCAGCAGCTCGTCGCCGAAGTGCTCACGGAGCCGGCGCAGCGCGTTGCTGGCCGCGGCCTGGGTGATCCCCAGCGAGCGAGCCGCGCCCGTGACCGAGCCGGCCTCGAGCAGGGCGTGGAGCGATCGCAGCAGGTTGAGGTCCACGTCGAGCAGCATTCACGAGATCAATACCACGGCAGGTGCGCCGGTCGCCCGGCAGCGATCGCGTGTGCGGGCTAATCGACCCGCAGCACCACCTTGCCCGGCACGCCGCCCTGCTCGGCGAAGCGGACCGCCTCACGCACCTGTGTCAGGGGAAAGCTCCGCGTCACCACCGCGCGCAGTCGGCCGTCGCCGAGCCGGATGGCGATCCACTGCAGCACCTCGTGCGAGGGCTTGCCCATCAGGATCACGTGCTTGCGCGAGCGAAACGGGTTGGCGAGCAGGCTGCCCAGGATGCTCGCGGGCGTGGGCGTGGGGTCGACGAACCTCCCCCCGGGCGCGAGCAGGGCGCGGGCGCGGGCGAACGGCAGGCGCCCGGACAGCTCGAAGATCACGTCGTAGCGCTCGGGCCTGCGGGTCACGTCGACCTCGCGGTAGTCGAGCACGTGGTCGGCCCCCAGCGTCTGCACCAGCGCCAGGCCCTGCCCCGACGCCGTCGCGGTGACGTGGGCCCCGAGGAGCTTGGCGATCTGGACCGCGAACGCCCCCACGCCGCCGGCCGCCCCGTTGACGAGCACCCGCGTGCCGTCGCCCACGCGGCCCGCCTTCACGAGCCCGAGGTACGCGGCCAGGGCCACGACCGGGACCGACGCCGCCTCTTCGAACGAGAGCCCCGGCGGCTTGGCCACGAGAAGCTCGGCTCGGGTCACCACCGCCTCGGCATAGGCCCCGCCCGCCATGCCGTCGACCATGCCGAGCACCTCGTCGCCCACGTGCAGCCCGTGGACCTCGGGCCCCACCGCGTCGACGACGCCGGAGAGATCGCCGCCCACCCGCTTGGGGAACTTCGTCCCGGACAGGAACTTCAGCTCGCCGCGCCGGAACTTGCCGTCGACGGGGTTGATGGACGCCGCCCGCACCCGTACCCGCACCTGGCCCCTGCCCGGCGTGGGTACGGGAAACTCCCTCAGCTCGAGGACCTCGGGGCCGCCGAATCGTTCGTAGCTGACTGCCTTCATCGTCATGCCTCTCGCCCCGAGCATGCCGCTCCCTGGGCATCACCGCCACGCGCGGCGATGAATGTCGGGTGTTCATGGCGTGAATGATCCGGAGATCGCGCCCATTCACGGCGCCGATGCACGGCCTTCCGCGCCGGTCGACCGCACGCTGCCGGCATGGACTGCGCCCATGACGATGGGCCCGACGCGCTGCCGCTCCATCCGTTCATGGAGGCGTAGATCGCGCGGTGATGGTGCTTCCGGTCCGCGGTCTCACTGCTCGACACAGTAGAGGCGGTACATGTCGCTGCAATTATAGAGCGAGTTGCCGTTCCAGCGGGTGTCCGTCTGCGGGCTCTCGCCCGCGACGCCGCACGGCTTGCCGGGCGACAGGCAGCCGCCCTCGGCGGTCGTCCAGTCGTTGCAGGTCAGGTCGAAGTCCTCGCCGTAGCCGGTCCAGACGTTGTCTCCGATCGCCGCGCGCGTCTCGGCGACGTGGAAGGGCGCCTTGATGCTGCCCTTCGAGTTGGCGAAGGCGTTCCAGTCGTCGGCGAGGATCACGCCGTCGAGGCGGACGAACGGCCCGGGCTGCATCAGGCGGTCGATCTTCTCGCCCGAGGAGACCATGTACGCCTTGAAGGTGCCGCCGAGCGCGGCCGCGGCGGCGCGCTCCTGACAGGCGGCGTCCGCATTGGCGAGGCCGCCGAAGTTGGCGTTGTACTCCGTGCTGGTGATGAAGACGCGCCGCGCCGCCCCGCACGCGCCGACGATGCACGCCTGCTGGACGCCGCACGCGCTGCCGCAGGCGCCGCAGTGGGCCCAGTCGCCGAGCGCGTAGCCGGGCTGCTGGTCGTCGCAGTCGTCGCCGCAGCGCGCGACGCCGTCGCCGTCGACGTTGCAGCAGGCGCTCGACACCTTGCCGTCGGCGTCGGCGTCGAGCGAGCCGAAGGTCAGCGGGTCGCAGTCCTCGTCGATCATGTCCGGGGCGCAGACCTCGGTCGCGCCGGGGTGGATCGTGGGGTCCTGGTCATCGCAATCGGTGCCGCCCATGCACGCGACGCTCGGGTAGCCGTCGCCGTCGGCGTCCGGGTCGTTGTCGCAGGCGGTCGCGCAGACGTCCTTGTCCTCCTGGCAGATCTCGTCGACCGCGCACGGCGACGGTCCCGGCTCGCACCCCCGGTCGGGGCTGCACACCTCGGCGCCGTTGCAGAAGAGTCCGTCGTCGCAGGCCTCGTCCGAGCGGCACTGCGCGGGCGCGTCGGTGCTCGGCGGGTCGTCGCCGGTCGTCGGCGCGCCCGGCAGCGAGGTGGCGCCGGAGCCCGTGCCGAAGCCGCCGCCGGTGCCGCCCGCGCTGTCGTAGGCCGGGTTTGCGAGCAGACAGCCACTCACGACGAACGAGCCGCAGACGAGCGAGGCGCGACGCACGGGCCGATGATGCCCGAGCCTCGTGGGCCGGCCAACCGCGCGAGCCGTGCGTTTCGATGCATGGGCCGGGCGTAGCGTCGCGCGCGGCCGGGAGGGACAGCTCGTCGGGTCGGCGACGTCGCTGCCGAACTCGCGCGTGGCCGGTCGCTGCCATGGCCGGCGGACCAGCGGGGGCCAGCCCGCAGGACGCCGCTACGGGGCCGCGAACCCGAGGCGCGGCTCGGAGCCGCGCCGCCTGGCCTGCGCACACTCGCTTGTGTACAGAAGACCGCGGACCCGTACAATTTCCGGCTGGGCCCATGCGACGCGATGACCTGCCGAACCTCGATATCCGGATCTCGTCCGACGGATCCGGCCGCTACACCGTCGATTTGAAGATCGGCGAGCGAGAATTCCCGACCGGAAGCATGGGACAGGAGGTGCTCGCCGCCGGCGAGGCCGGCCAGGCCGACGAGGGCGCCCGGCTGTTTCAGGCGCTGGTCGCCGACGTCGCGCTGCGCAGCGCCTGGGATCAGGCCGGCGCCCTGCATCCGCAACGGCGGATCCGGCTGCGGATCGACGATGACGCCCCCGAGCTGCACGCGCTCGCGTGGGAGACGCTGCACGACCCGTCGCCAGCCGCCGCCGTGCGCTCCCTCGCCGCCGACCTCGACACCCCGTTCTCGCGCTACGTCGTCAGCCCGCGGGAGCCGCTCGGCCCGGCGCCCGCGCCGCTCCGGGTGCTGACCGCCGTCGCCGCGCCGGCCGGCCTCGAGAACTACGGCCTCGCGCCGATCGACCGCGCCGCCGAGGTCGCTACCGTCGCGGGCGCCCTGGAGCGCGCCCCCGCCGGCCTCGTGCAGCACACCACGCTCTCTGGCCCGTGCACCCTGCCCGCCCTGGTCGCCGAGCTCGAGCGCGGCTACCACGTGCTGCACCTCGTCGCTCACGGGGCCGTCAGCTCCGACCGCACCGGCAGCGTCGTGTTCCTCGACAAGCCCGACGGCGGGATCGAGCGCGTCGACGCGGCCCGGTTCGCCAGGGCGATCGACTGCCTGCACCGCTCGCTGCGCCTCGTCCTGCTGATGAGCTGCAACACAGCGACGCGCAGCCCGACCGACCCGCGCTTCGGCTTCGCGCCGGCGCTGCTCGCCGCCGGCGTCCCCGCGGTGCTGGCGATGCAGGACCGCATGCCGATGCCGACCGGCGCCGCGTTCACCCGCGCCTTCTACGAGGAGCTGTGGACCAGCGGCGAGATCGACCGCGCGGCCAACCGCGCCCGCCGGGTCGTGATCTCCGAGCGGCTGCCCGGCACCGCCGTCCCCGCGCTCTACGCGACGCCGACGAGCCTGCGGCTGTGGGAGCGGGAGAGCTCCATGGGACAGGTCCTGGAGGCCAGGAGTGATCAGACGCCCGAGCCCGCGTCTCCACCGGTCGCTGTCGCCGCGCCGGGCCCGGTCCGCGAGTCGCCCGCGGCGGCGACGCCTCAGACCGCGGCCGATCCGCCGACGTCGCAGGTCGAATCGCGCGGGGGGACCGCGGCTGCGGCCGCCGACGAGGCGCCGTCGGCCTCTCGCACGCCCGGACACGGCGCGACCGCGACGCGCGGTGAGCCTGTGCGGGCGCCGGACGAGCCGACGCGCGGGGGGACCGCGACGCGCGGTGAGCCTGCGCAGGCGCCGGACGAGCCGACGCGCGGGGGGAACGAGACGCGCGGTGAGCCTGCGCGGGCGCCGGACGAGCCGACGCGCGGGGGGACCGCGACGCGCGGTGAGCCTGCGCGGGTGCCGAACGAGCCGACGCGCGGTGAGCCTGCGCGAGCGCCGGACGAGCCGACGCGCGGTGAGCCTGCGCGAGCGCCGGACGAGCCGACGCGTGGGGGGACCGCGACGCGCGGTGAGCCTGCGCGAGCGCCGAGGGAGCCTGCGCGCGGGGTGACGCGCGAGGAGCCCGCGCGGACGTCGAGGGAGCCGGCCTCGTCCCCTCGTGCGGCGACTCGGGAGGAGCCCGCGCCTGTGCGTGGCGGGGGGGCTGTGACCCGTCGCGCCCAAGAACATCGCCGAAAGGACATGCCCGAACGGTCAGGCCCGGAGTGGCAGGAGTTCGGCGGATCGCTCCGCGATCTGCAGATCATCCACGGCCTCGGCGGGTGCCTGGAGGCGTTCGCGCGCGACGAGGCCGGCGCGCTGATCCGGCGCTACCAGAGCGAGCCCGACGGCGAGTGGGGCCCCTGGGACGTGTTCGCAGAGGACGTCGAGGCGTACTCCGTCGTCAGCGACGGCCGCGGCCGGGTCGCCGTCCTCACGCTCGAGGGCGACGGATGGATCCGCCTGTGCGCCGTCGACGACGACGGCGCGTGGTCCGAATGGACCGACGTCCACGAGGCCCCCGCCGCCCGGATCGCCGCGGTCTACCGCAAGCGCGGCCTCGTGCTCATGGTCGCGACGGACGACCGGCTGGAGATCCTCGAGCAGCAGCGCAAGGGCGGCTGGGACGAGCCCTACGAGCTCGCGGGTGGCTTCAACGTCCTCGCGCTCGCCCGCAACGGCGCGGACCATCTGCACCTGTTCGGCCTCGACTGCGACGGCCGCCTCTCGACGACCGTGCAGCGCGAGGCGCGAGGCCTCTGGGACGACTGGTCCGTGCTCGGCGGCGGCTTCCGCGGCATGCACCCCTTCCTCGGCGAGGACGGCCGCCTCCACCTCGTCGCGGTCGGCGCCGTGGAGGGCGTCGGCTGGACCCTCGAGACCGAGCCCGGCGCCGGCTGGGAGGAGTGGGCGGCGACCCCCCTCACGTACGTCGATGCCTTCGCGCTGGCGCGCGCGGGCCGGGGGATCGAGTCCTACGCGATCGACGGGGCCGGCGACGGGTGGCGCGAGATCTGGAGCGACGCCGGCCAGGGCACCCGGGAGCCGCTCGGTCGCCGCCGCCTCGTCGCGCTGCGGGCCATCGAGACGGAGAGCGGGAACGTCGAGCTGTTCGCGGTCGACGAGCACGGCGCGGCGTGGCGCTGCGTCGTGCCCTGACCGGCGGCGGGGCGTCACCCCTGCTCGTCGGCGGAGGGCGGGGGCGACGAGTCGACGGGCGCGTTCGTGGGGATCGTGGGGGTCGGGGTCATTTTAGATGTTCGGCCTTGATCTCGTACATGCGCCTCAACATGTTCTCCTTGTACATCCTGGACGCCTCGGCCTCCTCCGAGCCCGGCTCGCCGCTGATGGGGCCCGGCTTCGAGAACTGCTCGCGCAGCTTGACCAATTCGCCCACGGCATCCTGCATGCCGGCGATGAAGTGATCCCAGTACTCCTTTTTTTCCACATCCGTCGGCCTCATGCCCGTCTGTTTGTAGATGTCCTCGAGCGCGGCCTTGGCGTATGCTTCCCGACTCGCCTTGTTCCGGATATCGTGGTGACTGGTCGACGAGCTTTGTGGCTTTACTTGGCCCGATCCATATTCGGTCGGCGGATGGCCGCCGTCCGATGCGAAGTTGTCGACCGGGACCAGCGTCGTCTCCGTCGAATCGAAGTCGATGTTGGCCAGGTTGAGGAGGATGCCCCCCTTCTTCTTATCCTCGTGGGGGCGGAAACGGTCGACGTTGTTCATGAGGCGATCGAAGACGGCCATTCGGCCCAACTGACGCAGCGTCTCGGGGGTCGGGAAGCCGTGCGGGAGTTTCCCGTCGTTGACGCAGTCTTCCAGGGTCCTACCGACCTGCAGCTTCTGGACACGGAACGCCAAATTCTTCGCATTGGGCAGTCTTCCATCGATCCCTGCGAGGCGTGTCGGGAGCTTCTTGGCGCTCGGCTGGAGCTCCCTGACCTTTCTCAGCTCCGCTGGCGTAACGTCCTGATCGAGGCTTTGGAGCAGCTCACGCTCGTCATCGGTCAGGGGCTCTGCGACCGCTGCGCCCCGGAGGACCGCCCGGGCGACTGCGTAGTTGATCCGCTCGCGGGCGGCGTTCTGGGGGCCCTGCACTCCCTCGATCTTGATGATCACGTGGGTGCCGTCTTTGCCGGCGACGTCGAAGACCGCGCCGCTCTTGAGCGTGGTGATCTCGGTAATGTTTTCAAGTTTGAGCTCTTTGCTCGGGTCGAGCCCTTCGGTTGGTTTCGCGTACGGGTTCTGGACGCGATAGATGTCGGTCAACTTGGTCGCAGCGTCAGCGCGGTTCTTACCCGGCTCGCCGCGCTGCCACGTACCCGGCGCGGTACCCGACGCGCGGCGCTTGGTCTTGGCCTCCGTCGAGGCAGATGTGGGCTCTAGAGAGAGGAATTTCTGTTCGGGCGATCTTGTGATGCGCCGGTCCCCGATGATCACGCGGGTCGGTTGACCAAACTTCTGCTTCAACTGTTCGACATGAGGCTTCTTCTCGGTGGTGGTGGTGGTGGTGGTGGTGGTGGTGTTGGTGCTGGTGTGATTTTGGATGGTCTCTTCTGGGGCGACCACACCCCGTTGGGAAGCATCGTTGGTGAAGGTCTGATCTCTCGTCTCCACAATGATCCGCACTGAACCGTCGATGCGAGTTTCGACCTTCACGACGGGTTGGTGGTGAAAGGCGGACATGCTCGCCGCGCGCCCCACCGGCGAGGCGAGGAACGTAGAAAACGCCACGATTTCATTCTTGGGACGGTTGTGGGCGGAGAACGCACCTTTTATCAGCTCCTGTCCGAAGACCAACTTGTCGGAGTCCGACTTTTCCGAACTTTGGGGGGTGGGGAGCTGGGTGGCGGCCGGCTTCTTTGCGGAGACGGGGACCGGATGTGTGCCTTTTCGGGGGCTGCCGGGGTTCATTAGCGCACTCCTTCCTTGTAGCTCATCACCAGGTAGGCGCTCCGCAGCGCGGCCTTGCCGCCGCGGAGGCGGAGGGTCAGGGTCGTGCCGCCCTGGCGGATGGTCAGGGCGCCGCCGGTGTCGACGGTCTTGCCGTCGGCGAGGCGGAGCGGCTCCGCGCCCTCGAGGGTGAAGGCGTGGGCGCCCGGCGCGTCGCCGACGTAGCGGGTGAAGATCGAGCCGATCCGACCGCTCGCCATGTCGGGGAAGTGCGAGCGGTCGAGCGTGAGCGTCAGGACGTCGTCGTCGCCCGCGAGGAAGGCGCCCCAGGCGTCGGCGAACTCGCGCGCGAGGTCGAAGCAGCGCAGGGCGTCGGTCGGCTTGAGGAGGCCGCGCACGGCGGCGGCGAACGCCTCGCCGCCGGGGCGCGCGGTGTACTTGAGGTCGAGCACGACATCGAGCAGGTCGCGCGGGTCGTAGGCGCCGGCCCGGCCGCCGAGCTCGAGGCGCCAGCGCGAGACGGCGCCGGTGCCCTCGAAGGGCAGGTACCGCTCGGTGTCGAAGCGCGAGAACACGCCGTTGTTCTTCTCGCCGTCGTCGGGGCGCGACAGGACCGCCTGCTGGCGCGCCCGCCAGTCGTGGCGGATCGTCGGCGGCGGGGCCTCGGTCGGCTCGAGCAGGAAGGCGACCGCGCGGGCGTCGGGCTCCATCACCACGCGGCTGCCGAGCTGGGTCAGGGTGGCGTTGGGGTAGACGCCCTCGCCCGCCAGCAGCTCGACGGCGACGGTCTTGATCTGCCGGGCGAAGTGGCCGGGGAAGTCGCGGTCGAACAGCGCCTCGTCGAGGTCGAACTCGCAGCTCCCCTCGGCCTTGAGCCGGAGGAAGGCCAGCGGGTCGAGCTGGATCAGCGAGATCCGGCGGCCGATCTCGAAGCGGCGGGCGTCGGTGGCGAGGAAGGCCGCCTGCATGCGCGCGAGGTCGAGGCCGAGCGCGGCGCCGGCGGTCAGGCCCTGGCGCGGGGCGTCCCAGTACTGGCCGCGGATGAAGGTCGCGTCGCGCTCGGGCACGCCGCGCTCGAACTGGTAGGCGCGCTCGGCCGCGCGGGCGAGGTTCAGCGCGAGCTGGTAGGTCTGGTGGTGGATCGCGGTCAGCCGGCCGAGCATCCACTGGTAGAGCTCGCGGCTGGTGAACTTGCTGCGGTAGAAGGTGGCGACCGCGTCGTTGTGGGCGATCTGGCGCTCGGTGATGGCGATCTGCTGGCGCGCCGCGGCGATCTGGTGGTCGGCGCCGCGGAGCTGGGCGTCGAACTGCTGGACGTCGATCGCGGCGAGGTCGCGCTGGAGCTTCCAGTCGTGCTTCATCCGCTCGTGCTGGGCGGTGACGCCGAGGATCTCGGCGATCGACTGCAGCCCCGCGGCCACCGAGGAGCTCATGGCGGCCGCGGAGTCGAGCGCGCGCTCGGACTCGGGCGCCTGCACGCCGGCGATGAACAGGCCGATCATCGCCCGCGGGATCGCCGAGGCGCCGGTGCGCACGCCCTGCAGCACGGCGCTGACGAAGTGCGTCACGGCGACGCCGGTCAGCAGGCCGAGCTGGGCCTTCTCGAGCGGGAGGTAGTCCTCGGCGAGCCAGGCGTCGTAGGTGGCGAGCCGCCGCTGGGCGTTCTCCCGCGCCTTCTCGATCGAGCCGCGGTTGGCCTCGGCCTCGGCGAGCTGGGTGCGCTGGAGCCCGGCGGTCAGCGCGACGACCTCGCCCTCGTGGCGGCTCTGCAGGCGGCTCAGCTCCTCGGCGTCGCGCTTCTCGAGGATCAGGAGGAGGTCGGTGGCGAGCTGGGCCGCGCGGTCGGCGAGGGCCTGGGCCTGCGGGAACAGGACGGCGAAGCGGTGGTGGGGGACGTCGACCGGGCCGGCGAGGTCGCCCGCCGCCGCGAGGCCGCCCGCCGCGACCGCGCGGACCGCCGCGGCCGGGTCGAGCGGCGGCTCGAAGAGGGCGAGCGGGGCGCGGAGGCCCTGCAGGTCGAGGCCGTGGCGGAGCTTGTGCAGGCGATCGGCGACGCGGGTCCACAGGCCGTGGAGCTCGTCGTTGGTCGGGATGAAGAAGTAGGCGCGGGCGACCGAGGCGTGCGGGGTGCCCGGCAGGGTGCCGGCGAAGCTCGGGCGCTCGGCCGGGGCGTCGGCCTTCTTCTCGACGAGCAGCAGGTCGTAGGCGGGGTCGTGGTTGCGCAGGTCGCCGTAGGTGGCCTCGGGGGGCAGCGCGCGGCGGCCGAGCGACTCGGGGCGGCGGCCGAGCAGGTCCCAGGCCTGGACGTAGAGCATGCGCGCCTGGTCGATGCTCTCGCGGGTGTACTGGGCGAACAGGGCGTCGCCCCAGTCGAGCAGGTTGCCGATGTAGTTCAACACGGCGGCCTTGCGGTAGGCGATCGGGCGCAGGGCGGCGATCGCGTGCGGGTCGAGCGGGTCGTCGAGGTAGGCGGCGAGCTGCGCCGGCGACGACTGCATGCCGTCCCAGCGGCGCCTGAGCTCCTCGATGACGCCGACGAGCTCGAGCAGGTCGTCGCGCCGGCGGGCGCGCTCGGGGTCGCCGGCGGCGTCGAGCTGCGTGACCTTGGCGCGCAGGGCCGCGAGGTCGGCGAGGGCCGCGAGGCGGGCGAGCTGCGGGGCGGCGAGGTCGCGCTCGCCGCGGAAGGCGGGGGCCATGGCGAGCAGCTCGCCGGCGAGGCCCTCGAGCTCGAGGCCAGCCGGGGTCGCCCGCCAGCCGCCGCGCGCGAGCTGGTCGCGGACGCGGGCGACGAGGCGGTCGAGGTCGACGGTGAGGAAGGGCAGGAACTTCCACAGCTCGCCGGGCGCGGTCGGGTCGTAGACGTGCTGGTACCAGGCCCGCGCGTCCTCGTGGCGGCCCGTGGCGCGCAGCGTGTCGGCGATCAGCAGCGGCGCGTGGAAGAAGATCTCCCAGTAGTAGAGGCCGTTGGCGCTGGTGAAGTCGAGGCTGCCGCGGGTCGGCAGCGTGTCCATGTTGACGCGGCCCGGGTTGACCTTCACGAGCGCAGGGCCGGCGTCGGTGGCCGAGAAGCCGGGCAGCTCGTCGGCGAGCTGCGAGCGCAGGCCGAGCAGGCCGGCGACCCCGCCCTCGAAGAGGCGGCGGTTGAGCGTCGAGGCGGTCGCGCTGGTCAGGCGCACGAGGTCGTAGCGGCCGCGGCCGCTCTCGCACGGGAGACCGTCGCCGACGAAGACGGCGTAGCGGCCGCCGCGGAACAGGACGAGCCGCGGCTTGCCGGCCTCCTGGGTGACGAAGCCGGCGTCGACGCCGTCGTGGAACAGCGCCGGCAGGTTGTCCCAGCCGCCGCGCAGCGGGGTGCCGCGCCCGAGGCCGCGCAGGAAGGCGTCGACGACGCCGGCCGGCGCGAGGCCGTGGAAGTAGGCGCCGCGGAACAGGTAGGCCCGGTCGACCAGGGGGAGCGCGCCGCGCACCGGGGCGTCGCCGAGGTAGAACGGGGCGTCGCGGCGCTGGAGCCCGTCCATGAAGCGCGGCAGCTCGCCCTTGGCGTCGGCGGTGTAGACGGCGACCTCGTCGCCGCTGAACAGGTAGTGCTTGTCGCCGAGGGCGTGGGCGGCGTCGACGCCGCGGGTCAGGATGTTGGTGCGGACCTGGCCCCACCGCTCGGCCAGCGGGAAGGTGGTGGCGAGGGCGTCGCCGAAGGCGTGGCGGTCGGCGAGGAAGAAGCAGGTGCGACCGTCGATGCCGTCGACGGCGGCGTCGAAGCCGGCCTCGGGGAGGCCGTCGGGGTTGCCCTTGAGCGGCCGCGGGTAGCCCTCGTCGACGATGTCGAGGGCGTCGCCGGTGTAGCGGACGTAGGCGTCGCCGCCGAGCAGGAAGGTCCTGTCGCCGCGGCGCAGCGCGCCGCGGAGCTTGCCGGCCTGGCTGAAGGCGTTGCGCGTCCGGCCCGCGACCCACGGCGCGGCCGGGGCCTTCGGGTCGCTGTTCCAGCGGGTGATCGCGGCCTCGATCACGGCGCCCTTGCCGCCGCCGTCGGCGCCGAGGTCGCCGAGATCGACGCGGATCCACGCGGGCGTCTGGCCGCGGGCGTACACGAAGAGGCGATCCTGGACGGCGAGCAGGACCGCCGGGCTGGTGTCGAAGCGGTCGGACCAGCTGGCCTGGACGGCGCCGCCGCGGCGCTCCTGCAGGCCGACGCGGCCGCCGCTGGTGAGGCAGTAGGTGGTCTGCTTGACGCTGGTCGCCGACAGCCAGGTGCGCAGCTCCTGGGCCTGCGGGTCGGCGACCGGGGTGACGGCGCGGTCCTTGACGCGGAAGAAGGTGGGGGGGTTGGCCGGGCCGACCTTGAAGACGAGCTCGCCGGGGAGGTCGAGCACGCCGAGGATCACGAGGCCGTCGGGCAGCGGGTCCTTGCTGGTGGCGCCGAGCAGCTCGAGCACCGCGCGCAGCGACTGCGGCCGCGGCGGCTCGCAGAGGTCGAGCTGGCGGCCCTCGTACCAGGTGAAGGTCCTGGCGCCGATCAGGAAGGTGCGGCCCTTGTCGGCGAGGGCGCCGCCGTCGACGGAGAAGGCGCCGACGACGGCCTCGTCGCCGAGCGGGCGGGTGAACTCGTTGCGATCGAGGCCCCACGGGCGCTCGACCTTCTCGAGCCTGAGGTCGGCGTCGATCGTGACGCACTCCTGGCGGCCCTCGACGGCGCGGAAGAACCAGGTCTTCTCGCTCGCGTCGGTGAAGGCGGCGTGGATGTTCGGCCAGTCGGGCACCGGCGGCCGCGGGGGCGGGTCGGCGGGCTTGGCGGGGAGCACGGGCTTGAAGACGCCGGGGCGCGGGGCCGGGGCCGGCGGCGGCGGCGGCGGCAAGGGGCGCGGGCCGACCGGGTCGGCGAACCGGACGTCGCTCGAGTAGGTGAGGTACTCGGCGCCGCGCGCGAGGTAGAGGACGCCGTCGCGCCACCACGCGGCGTCGACGCGCTGGTCGGCGAGCACGGCGGTGCGCACGAGGCCCCAGCGGGCGCCGAGCGGGGCGTCGGCGGGCGTCTCGCCCGGCTTGCCGAGGCGGGCGTAGACCTGGTCGCGGAACAGGTAGACGGCGCCGTCCTTTGCGACGAGGCAGGCGTCGACGCGATCCCAGGTCGGCAGGCCGTCGCCGTTGTTCGCCAGGTCGGCGATCCGCGGGGGCGCGAGCGCGGCGGCGGTCGGCAGGGCGAGGAAGCTGGCGCCCTTGATGTCGACGCTGTACCACGGGCCGTCACCGAGGTCGGCGGTGGCGCTCAGCTCGATCGCGCGGCCGGCGTCGTGCGGCTCGGCGAACAGGCTCGAGACCAGGGTCGTCCGCCGGTCGGCGGCCGGGAACTCGCCGCCGTCACGGACCTCGAGGTCGGCGGTGAGGCTGGCGGTCGGGTGGCGCTGGGCGGTGTCGACGACGACGCGGGCGCCGAACGCGACGAGGGTCTCGGTCGAGTACTCGGCGGCGCGCGGGACCTGGGCGAGATCCTTCGCTTCGGTGACGCCGAGCATGCCGGCGCGCAGGATGTAACGCTTGAGCGTGTCCTCGCGGCCGTCGAGGCGGATCGGCGGGAGCTCGAGGCGCTTGGTGGCGGTCCCGTAGTGGCAGGCGACGACGATCTTCGAGCCGGCCTCGGGGTCGTCGACGCGGGTGACGCCGAGGCGCAGGTCGTCGACCTTGCCGCGCTCGACGAACACCTTGAGCCGCTGCGGGGCGCTCCACCGCTCGTTGAGGTCGTAGAAGGAGTACGAGACGGTGATGTGATTCTCGAGCTCCTCGTCGCGGCTGACGGTCTTGCCGCCGTCGGTGTCGACGATCTTGAGCGCGGCGGACGCGGCGGCCGGGCTCTTCTGGGTCAGCTCGACCCAGAAGACGAAGGCGCGGCCGAAGGCCCGGACCGGGTGGACGCGGTCGGCCCCGATCTCGACGCCGAGCGGCCGCCAGGCCCGCCAGCTCGCGGTCCGGGCGTCGCCCTTGAAGAAGGTCGCGTGGCGGTAGTAGTAGCGGCGCGGCTGGGTGCGCGTGAAGCCGAACAGCATCAGCTCGCGGTCCGTGGGGTCGCCCGCGCCGGGCTGGACGAAGCCGCCGGCGATGACGAGGCGCGAGACCTCGGTGTACTCGTCGAGGTACTTCTTGTAGGCCTGCGTGACCGAGGCGTCGGTGATCTCGCCCTGCACGAGGTCGTCCTGCAGGGTCCGGAAGGCGGCGGTCCGGGTGTCCCGCAGCTCGGGGCGGACGTAGCTCTCGGGGAACAGGAAGACCCGCCGGTTGGCCTCCCACACGCGGTAGTTCTTGAGCCAGCGCCAGCGCCGCTTGAAGCGCTCGCGCCGGGCCTCGTCGTCGGCGCCGATCTCGGCGCGATCGAGGCCGAGCGCGTAGCGGTGGAAGTAGAGCTGGAGGGCGCCGATCGCCTCGCGCACGACGCTGGTCTCGGCGGAGGGGTCCATGTCGACGTCGGTCAGCAGGAGGTCGCCGAGGTCGCGCCGCTCGGCGGGCCGCGTCGGGTCGTGGGCCATCAGCCAGGCGACGAGGGCGTCGCGCCGGGCGCCGCGGAGGGCGTCGCCGAGCTGGCGCTCGAGGGTCGCCCCGTCGGCGCCGGGGTACAGCGAGGCGAGCGCGCGCCCGAGGGCGTCGGCCGCCGTCGCGGGGGCGCGGGGGGCGCCGTACAGCGGCTGCCAGACCTGCTCGAAGAGGTCGCGCGGGGGCAGGCCGAGGCGGCGCGCGAGCTCCATGGTGGCGTGGATCCGCAGGAGCTGCTCGAGGTCGAAGCGGACCTCGGCGGCCTCCTCGCGGTCGGGGACGTCGAGGAAGGCGGCGCGGCGCTTGAGCCACTGGACGTCGGCGACCTCCCAGTCGAAGCGGGCGGCGAGCAGGGCGTAGGGGTCGGCGTTGTCGCGCGCGCCCTTGCGGAGGAAGTCGGTCAGCGAGACGTCGCCGGCGCTGTTGCGGTCGAGGGCGACGTAGCGCTGGACGATCCGCAGGTCGCGGAGCGAGTAGTCGTTCGTGCGGCGCCAGCGGGCGGCGAAGGGCTGGGGGTCGCTCGGGTCGACGCGCGTGAGCGTCGGGTCGGCGAAGCGGACGTGCTGCGCGCCGCGGCCCATGTACCAGCGGCCGTCGAACGCGAAGGCGGCGTCGATGCCGGCCTCGAAGGCGGGCGGGAGGTCGCCGAAGTGGTCGCGGATCGGCGCCGGGAAGCCCTCGTCGGCGGTCTCGGCCGCGGGGTCGCTGTAGCGCAGGTACTTGTCGCCCTTGAACACGAGGAGGGCGCCGTCGGGGGCGATGAAGGCGGCGTCGATCCGCGGCGCGGGGCTCTGCGGCGTCGGGAGGAAGGTGTTGCGGACGCGGCCGAAGGTGTCGGCGATCGGCCGGGCGACGAGGGCGGCGCCGGGCTTGCGGGTGTCGAAGCGGACGAAGCTCCGGTCCTTGAAGAGGACGAGGGTCTGGTCGGCGTGGAAGGTCGCGTCGAGGTCGTGGGTGAAGCCGGCCGGCAGCGCGGCCGGGGCGTCGGCGAGCTCGCGCAGGAGGTCGTCGGCGATCCGGCGCGGGTAGCCGTCGTCGACGAGGTCGAGGTCGAGGCCGCTGTAGCGGACGTACTGCTCGCCGCTCAGCAGGTAGAGGGCGCCGTCCGGGCGGCGGAAGGCGGCGTCGACGCGGGCGCGCCGCAGGAGGTCGTTGCGCAGGCGTCCGAAGTGAGAGAGCGGGTAGTCGCGCCGGAGGGCGCGCGAGAGGGCGAAGGTGCGGCCGGCGATCTGCAGGTACACGGTGCCGCCCGCGGCGCACGCGGCCTCGACGCGAATGTCGCCGGGCTTCAGGCGCGCGAGGCTGGCCTCGAGGTCGGCCGGGAGGTGGCGGAAGGCGTCCTCGTCGCGCAGGCGCCCGGCGATCGGCCGCGGGTAGTCGGGGTCGACGTAGCGGTAGTCGGACCCGGTGTAGCGGACGTACTGGTCGCCGGAGAACAGGAAGGTGTGCTCGCCGTCGACGAGCGCGGCGTCGACGCGGTGGGTCAGGGCGAGCCGGTTGTCGAGGCGACCCCAGCGGCTGGCGATCGGCGCGAGCTCGCCCGGAGCGGCGCCGTCGTGGGCGAGGTGGGCGCCGGTCGAGAAGAAGTGGGTCGCGCCGTCCGGTCCGCCGGCGATCGCCACGAGGGCGTCGAAGTCGTGGGCGCGCGTCGGCAGGCCGGGCCAGCGCAGGGCGAGCGAGCGCGGGGCGCTCCAGCCGTCGGGGCCGGGGCGATGGTGGACGAATTGCCGGCCGCGGATCAGGAGGAGGTCGTCGCGCTCGGCGAACACGGCGTCGGGGCGATCGAAGCCGAGGTCGACGAGCTCGGCGGGGAGCCGCCAGAAGGACCCGTCGGCGTCGAGCGGCTCCGGGTCGTCGGGCCGCGTGTAGTCGGGGCCGGAGTAGCGGACGTAGCGGAAGGCGCCGCGCTCGTCCGGGGCCGCGAGCAGGTAGGTGACGCCGCGGCGCACGAAGGCGTGGCGGACGTCGCCGAGGCCGCCCCAGCGGGCGGCGATCGCGGTCGGGGCCGCGTCGGCGAGCGCCGGGAGCACGGTCGGGGTGGCCTTCGCGGGGGTGTACGCGAGGCACTGGTCGCCGCGGAAGAGGTGGAGCTTGCCGTCGCGGCCCCACAGGGCGGCGTCGACGCGGCCGTCCTCGGCGATCCGGTTGCGCACCAGGCCCCAGGCGGCGCCGGTCGGGTAGTCGCGCGCGAGCGAGGGATCCCAGCAGCGCTCGGCGGCGAAGAGATAGACGTTGCCGTCGAGGCCGCGCAAGATCGCCGTCAGGGCGCCCTGGAAGGCCGCAGGGGCGCCGCGCAGCGGGCGGGGGGCGGCCGGGAGGGTCCGCGGGGCGAGGCTCTCCGGCGAGCGGACGCTCCGCCAGGCGCCGTCGCTGAAGACGGTCAGGGCGCCCTCGTCGAGGTCGACGGCGCGCGGCCCGGGGACGCCGAAGCCGGCCGGCTGGCGCAGGTGCGCGGTCGAGGCGACGTGGACCCGGTCGCCGACGAAGACGAGGACGTTGCCGGCGTCGGCCCACACGCCGTCGACGCCGCGGGCGATCGGGGCGTCGAGGTTGGCGAAGTGGGGCTCCTGGCGCAGCGCGTCGTGGATCCGCCGCGGGTAGCCCTCGTCGACGAACTCCTGGGCGTCGCTCGAGTAGCGGACGAACTGGTCGCCAGAGAAGAGGTACCGGTAGCGCGCGGTGGCCTCGACGCCGTCGGCGTCGGCGACGGGGACGGGCGAGACGACGGTGATCGCGGCGTCGACCCGGCCGGTGCGGGCCAGGTTGTTGACGAGCTTGCCCCAGTGCTCCTGCACGGGCCTGGGGAAGCGATCGTCGACGCGGGCGAAGGTCGGGTCGGTGTAGCGGACGAACCGCGGCGCGGGCTCGTCGCTGAAGAAGTAGGTGCGGCCGTCGCGGGCGGTGAAGGCCGCCGTGACGCGGTCGAACGGGAGGTTGCTCCACACCTCGCGGATCGGCGCCGGCTCGGTCCACCAGCGGTGGTTGTGGGCGAAGCTGATCACCTGGTCGCCGCTGAACAGGTAGGTGCGTCCGTCAGGGCCGACGAACACCGCCTGCGGGGCGGCGAACCGCTCGACGAGCGCCTGCGGGAGGTTCCAGAAGTTGTCGTCGGTGGGCCGCGGGTAGCCGACGTCGGGGGCGCGGTAGTCCCGGCTCGAGAAGCGGAGGTAGAAGGCGTCGTCCTGCTCGTCGCCGCGGCGGCCGAAGACGTAGGTCTTGCCGTCGAGCGCGAAGGCGGCGTCGACGCGGACGAGGCCGCCCCAGTCGCGCGCGATGGTCCGCGGGTAGCCCTCGTCGACGCGGCCGAGGTCGCCGCTGCTGTAACGGACGTACTGGTCGCCGCTGAACAGGTAGACCTTGCCGTCGAGGCCGCACAGGGCGGCGTCGACGCGGCCGGTCGCCTGGAGGTTGTTGCGCACGCGGCCCCAGCGCTCGTGCGCGGGCGCGAGGGTCCACGCGCCGGCCGCGCGGCGGGCGTGGGTCTGGTCGCGGAAGAGGTGGACGGTGCCGTCCTGGTCGACGAGGCCGGCGTCGACGCCGTGGGCGAAGGCCTCGGGCAGGCTGGGGAAGACGGCGGCGAGGGTGCGCGGGAAGCCGGGGTCGGCGACGAGGTCGGGGCGCTCGAGGGCGCCGTCGAAGGCGGTCACCTGATCGCCGACGACGATCGCGCAGCGGCCGTCGAGGTCGAGCACGGCGTCGACGCGGGAGGCCGACGCGAGGTCGTGGCGGACGCGGCCCCAGGTGTCGACGATCGGGCGCTCGGCCCCGGGATCGGTGGAGGCGACGAAGCGATCGCCGCGGAACAGCCAGGTGACCTCGCCGGGCCGGCCGACGGCGGCGTCGATGCCGTCGCTCCAGCCGGCGGGCAGCGGGCCGAAGCCGAGCTCGGCGGGCCAGTGCGCGGCGATCCGCCGCGGGTAGCCCTCGTCGACCGACTCCTGCGGCCAGGTCGAGTAGCGGACGTATTGATCACCCGCGAACAGGCACAGGCGACCCTCGTCGTCGATCAGGGCGCCGTCGATCTTCGCGGGGTCGCGGAAGCGGCTGTCGATCTGCCCCCACACGCGCTCCGTCGGCGCCCACCGGTCGCCGTCGGCGGCGCGTCGCCAGGTGCGCCCGGCCGCGAGCAGCCAGTGGTCGCCGGCCGGCGCGGTGAAGAGGGCGTCGACCGCGGGCGCGTCGGCGAGGTCGGGCAGCAGGGCGGTCAGCGGCCGGGCCCGCTCGCGCGGGGCGAGGCTGGCGGCGTCGAAGGTCCAGTAGCGGTCGCCGCAGAACAGGTAGACGAGGCCCTCGGGGCTGGTCCAGAGGACGTCGATGCGGTCGACGCCGTCGGGCAGCGCGATCGGCTCGGGGAACTTCTCGACGAGCTGCTGGTCGCGGAAGGCGACCTCGATCTCGCCGGCGCTCATGCGCAGGCGGGCGGCGAAGCCGGCGAACTGACGCGCGCGCCGGAGGGCGGCGGTGAAGCGGCGATCGGCGGGCGGGACGTCGAGCGTGTCGCGGTCGCCCGCGGCCGCGAGCACCGGGCCGAACACGGCGGCGGTCGGGCTGGCGACGTCGCGCAGGAGCTGCCGCAGCAGGACGTCGACCGCAGGCGCGGGGAGCTCGAGCGCGGTCGGGAGGACGTCGTGCATGGCGGCCGACTGCGCGGCGGCGAGGTCGCGCAGGGCGCCGGTCAGCGCGGCGACGTGGGCCTCGGTGGCGACGGCGACGTCGTGGAGGAGGAAGAAGACGTCGCGGGCGTAGTCGGTGTAGCCGCGCAGGCTGAAGTCGAGGGCGCCGCGGACGCGGGTGAACGCCTGCAACCTCTCGGGGACGAGGGTGCGATCGGGGCGCAGGACGCCTTCGGCGACGAGGGTGTCGAATACGCGGGTCGCGTGCTCGCCGGTGAGGTCGACGGCGGCGAGCGCGGCCTCGGTCAGCCGGAAGGCCTCCGACTCGCCGACCACGCGGCGCAGGAGGTCCGTGATCGGGGCGATGTGGGGGATCGACGCGAGCGGGCCGACGTCGAGGACGCGCCGCTCGCCGCCCAGGAACTCGCGCATCCGGGCGTTGGGCCGCCCGTCGGCGTCGAGGCTGGTCCCGGACAGCGCGGCGTGGACGCTCGCGGCGACGAGGCGATCGGCGAGGGGCCGCAGGCGGTCGGCGTCGAGGGTCAGGGCGCTCGTGCGCGCGGCGGCGACGAAGCCCTGCAGCGCGGCGAGGATCTTCCGGCGGTGGCGGTAGAACGGCAGGGCGAGGTCGAAGTCGTCGGGCGTGCGCGCGAGCAGGCCGGCGCGATCGAGGATCCGCCGCTCGCCGTCGATGTGGCCGTTGAAGGCGAGGTTCTGCTCGAGCGCCTCGCGCTCGCCGTCGGTCAGCGGCAGCTCGGCCCAGAGGTCGTCGGGCAGCCGCAGGGGCTCGGCGAGCCAGCGGTCGCGCTGCTCGGCCAGGAACTCGTGGATCGCGGCGCGGTGGTCGTGGAGGCCGAGGCCGAGCCGCAGCTCCGCGGGATCGTCGAGGTCGTCGAAGACGTCGGGCACGGTCACGGCGCCGGACTCGTCGAGCAGCTCGAGGAAGGTGAGGTGCTCGATCAGCTCGTCGGCCTCGGCGCGCTCGAAGCCGAGGCCGGCGAGGTCGACGGGGAAGAGGGCGAGCGCGTCGTCCTCGGGGTCCCGCGCCGTGGCGTCGTCCCGCAGGGTCTTCAGCAGGGCGAGCACCGGGCCGGTGCGCGCGCCCCAGTCGGTCTCGATCACGAGGTCCTCGGCGCGCTCCGGCAGCCGGTCGTCGCGGAGCACGCCCTCGCGATCGAGCAGGCCGCGGCGGACGAGCAGGCCGGCGAGGTGCCCGGCGAGCGCGTCGCCGAGCTGCAGCTCCTCGAGGTCGGCGACGGTGACGACGTCGAGCGCCGTCAGCACGTCGTGGGCGGCGGCTCGCGCGGCGTCCGCGTCCCAGGTGACGATCCGGGGATCGGCGGCGGCGACCAGGCCGCGCGCGGGCTCGCGGACGAGGTCGACGGCGAGCCGCGCCGCCCGCGGAGAGACGCCGTCGACGATCAGGAGCTCGGGGCGCAGTGCGACCGGCTGGAACGCGGCCAGCAGCGCCTGCGAGAGCCGGAGCAGTTCGTCGTCGGCGCGCGAGGCGGCCGACGACGCGGGGGCCGCCGGGAGGGTGCGGTCGTCGACAGCCGTCAGCCGGAAGGTCTCCCACGCCGCAGCGACGACGCGGTTGGCGAGCACCGGCTGGCCGCCGCCCTGCTCGGCGCACAGGTACTTGCCGTTGTTCGCGCGCAGGGCGACGCGGCCGCTGCCCTTGCCCTCGATGGTGAAGGTCTCGGCGGGGCCGGCCGCGGTGCGGTCGGCGAGGACCGCACCGGCGGGGTCGATGCCGAGGAACAGGCCGGTGCTCGCCTGCAGCGTGACGCGACCCTCCCCGAGATCGAACAACGTGAAGGTCTCCGCGGCGCCCGGCGTCGCCGCGGTGGCGAGGACCTGGCGCTTGCCCGAGGCCTCCGCGCCGATGTACTGGCCGCGTTCGACCCGGAAGCGGACGCGCTGGGCGCCGCGCGCCGACAGGGCCGCGGCCGCCGCGGGGGGCTCGTCGGTCCGCGTCGCGGCCGCGAGATCCGCGGGGGTGAGGCCCTCGGCGGTCGCCCAGGCGGCCACCGCGAGCAGGTGCTGCACCAGCCACACGCGGGCGTCGACCGGGCCCTGCTCGAGGACCCGGTACAGGTCGGGCTCGCGGAGGTCCAGGTGGACGAGCACGTCGAAGCCGTCGAGCCTGCGCAGGCCGGGATCACCCTCGAGGACGTCGAGCAGATCGAGGACGGCGAGCGGGCCCAGATCGGTGAGCCGGGCGAGGCGGGCGACCCGGTACAGCGCGGTCAGGCCGGCGACGCCGACGGCGCCGCTCGTCAGGCTCACGCGGGCCCGCGCGGCGGCGCGGTCGCGCAGGCGGGTGACGACGTCCTGCACGTCGCGCGCGGACAGCCCGAGCGCGCGCTGGATCCGCGCGCGCAGCTCGCGGTTGCGGCCGTCGTCGGCGAGGAGGTCGCCGGTGGCCTCGAGACGCTCCCAGCCGGCGTAGAGCGGCGGGGTATAGGTGCAGCCCGAGGGCACGTGGCGACGGGCGAGCCGCGCGGGCTCGCCGTTGAAGACGCGATCGAAGAGGCTCCCGGGGGTCGCGGGGTCGTCGGAGGCCCCGAGCGCCGCGTCGCCTCCGAGTTCGCCGAGGATGGCGCACAGCGCGTCGATCGGCTCGCCGGTCCGGTCCCGCAGATCGACGAGCACCGCGAGGTGCCGCAGCGCCCGTCCGTCGAGCTTGCCGTCGCAGAGCTGGCGCAGCGCGAGGTCGAGGTCGATCAGGTCGACGCCGATCCAGCGCGACAGGCGGAGCAGGCGGTGGACGCGATCGAACCACGCCGGCGGGATGCCCTGCCCCGCGCCGCGCCAGACGAGGGCCTCGCCGGCGTCGTCGAGCGCGACGTGACCGCCGAGGCCCTGATGGACGAAGAGGACGCCGGCGGCGTCGCGCTCGGGCATGCCGTCCCTGTCGCGCGCGAGGCCGCTGAGCCGCGCAGACAGCAGCGCGCGCAGGCCGTCGGCGTCGAGGCCGGTCACCCGTCGGAACGCGGCGACCGACGTCAGCGCGGCGAGGTCGGCGTCGGCCGCGAGGCCGTAGGCGAGGCGGAGCGCGGCCGGATCGGCGCTGGTGTCGGTCAGGAGGATCGCGGCGCGGGCGGGCGAGAGGCCGAGCCGGGCGCGGGCGACGACGTCGACGTCGAGGTCGCGCGCGAAGGCGGCGTAGAGCTCGTGCTGCGCGGTCTTGAGGAGGGGCAGCAGGCGGCGCAGGCGCTCGTCGTGCGGCTCGAAGGGCAGCTCTAGCGGGTGCCTCGCGGCGGCGAGGACCTTGTCGGCGTCGTCCCTGGCGATCGCGGCGACCCGCGCGGACAGGACGCGGTTGACGATGTCGAGCTGCGGCACCGGCGAGAAGGCGCTCTCCCCGTTGAGCACGACCTTGCGGGCGATGTCGGGGCGCCGGGCGTCGAGATCGGCGGAGCCGGCGAGCTCGTCCTCGAGGAGCTGCAGCAGATCGGCGAGGTAGGCCGCGGGCGACACGACGGAGCGCCCGGGGTCGGCGTCGGTGAAGTCGGGCGCGCCGAACAGGTCGCGCCAGGTGGTGCCGGGCCGCAGCGCGAGCGGAGGCGGCGGCGGGGGCTGAGGGGGCTGCGGTGGAGGTGCAGGCGGCTGCGGCTGGACGTCGGCGGGTACCTCGACGAGATGAAAGAACTCCCAGGAGCCCGGGCTGACGCGGTCGGCGACGAGCGGCTGGCCGCCGCCGCCCTCGGCGCACACGAACTTCTCGTTGTTCGCGCGCAAGGCGACGGAGCCGTCCACCGCGCCCGTCGGCTTGAAGATCTCGGTGGGGCCCGCGGCCTGGCGATCCGCGACGACCGCCCCGGAGGGCTCGATGCCGACGAATCGACCGTTCCGGGCCTGGAGGGCGACGTTGAAGCCGCCCTGCCCGACGCCCGTGAAGACCTCGGCTGCGGCCGCGTCGACGGCCGTCGCCGCGACCGTGCGCCCGTCCGATGCCTCGATCTGGACGTACTTGCCCTGATTGGACCGGAGCACGAACCGCTTGCCCGCGAGCGTGGGCACCATCGGGACGAGGCGAAAGACCTCCCACGCCTTGAGCTCGGCGCGGCTGGCGAAGACCCCCTGGCCGCCGCCGCCCTCGGCGCACACGTACTTGCCGTTGCTGGCGAGCAGCGCGATCGTGCCGTCCGGGCGGTCCACCTGCGTGAACACCTCCGCCTGCGCGATGTCCCCGACGCCGACCACGAGCGCGGCGTTCTCGCCCTTGAGGCAGACGAAGCCGCGCGAGGACCTGAGCGCGACCTTCCCGGCCTCGACATGGATCAGCGTGAAGAACTCGCTGGGGCCCGGAGCCGCGGAGGTCGCCAATACGGAGTTTGTCTGCGTGACAGTGAGGAGCTGGCCGTTGCTGGCTCGCAGCGCGGCGACGAGGGTTTTCATCGGAGCGATTCCTCCATGCAGGCGAGTGACGCCATTGCGCGATGCGTCAATCGCGGGTGCGATCGCGCGGCGCGGGGGTGGACACGAGGCCGTCTTCGGGCCGCAGGCTACAGGGGCATCATTCCTAGCAGAGCCGGCGACGCGGTCGCAAGGACCGCCAGGGCGGCGTCCCCACGGCGGGCGCCAGCGACGGCGATCCATGGACGCCAAAGATCTACCCTGTGGCGCCATTGGTCGGGGCGTTCGAACGCCCCGCCTGTCCCTCACGTCGACGGACACTGAGCCTGGTCCGAGAGACAGGTGTTCTCCGACCTCGGCCGCGACGTCCTCGCGCGCGCGTCTGCCCCGGCGGTCGACGGGTCGTCGCCGTCCGACGGGCAGGATCGCGCGGGCCTTGAGCCGATGGCTCCCGCGAGCCGGTGGTCCTGCGCGAGAGGGAGCAAGGGCATCATGCGGCGACGGCAGGCGGCGCGCGTCCGAACCCGCCTTGCTCCGCGCGTCGTCGCGGTGATAGGGTGAAGATGTGCGTGCTGCGACTCGTGCAGAAGTGCCGTACGTCGGCGTCAACGGGGTTCGCAGCTGCGTCCTCGCCGCGGCGAGCGCCGGCCTGTCGGTCGAGCAGTCCGCGGAGATGATCGGGATCGATCGGGAGACGCTCGCGGATCCCGGCGCGCGCGTGTCCGTCGAGCTGCTGTACCGGGCCTGGAATGTCGTCGCCGAGCGGGTCGGCGACGACGCCTTCGGTCTGCACGCCGCGGAGGTCATGCAGGGCTCGCTGTTCGATGTCTACGACTTCGCGGCCACCCACGCGCCGACCCTGCAGGACGCCCTGCAGAGCATGATCAAGCACCTCCGATTGCAACACGACGGCGCCGAGCTGCGCCTGTCGGTCACCGACGGGGAGGCGCGCGTCGAGGTGAACTTCTACGCCACGCGGGAGCTCCCGCGGCACTACTGCGAGTGCGCCGTCGCGGTGTGGTACCTCCGCGCGCGCAGCCTGTTGACCGCGCCGTTCGTGGCTCGACGGGTCGACTTCCGCCACCGCGAACCGACGAACCTGTCGGAGCACCGCCGAATCTTCGCGGCCCCGGTGACGTTCGGCGCCCGCGCCGACGGCGTGTGCTTCGACGCCGCGTTGCTCGACGCGCCGCTCGTCACGGCCAACCTCGCGCTCCATCGCGTGATGGAGGAGCACGCCGCCGATCGGGCGGCGCGGCTGCCTGCGCAGGCCTCGATCGAGGAGCGCGTGCGCGGGGAGATCGAGCGGCACCTCGCACGCGGGGTGCCATCACTGCCCGCGATCGCCAGGTCTCTCGGCATGAGCACGCGCTCGCTGCAGCGCGCGCTCGCCGAAGTCGGCAGCTCGCACTCGACGCTGCTCGACGGCGTGCGTCGAGAGCTGGCGCTCTCGTGGCTCGCCGACCGCACGCGCTCGATCCAGGAGATCTCGGACGCGCTCGGCTTCGCCAAACCGACCGCCTTCGCCCGGGCGTTTCGTCGCTGGACCGGCGGCCCGCCATCGTCGCAGCGACCTGGCTCCCAGGCCTCTGCGTAGTGGAACCCGGCAGCGCGCTCCATTGCTGGAGCCGTCCATCGGCCACGCGGCCGACAGGCTCCGCCCACGCGAGGATGCGCCGGCGTCAGCCGGGCGGGGCGCGGCGGTCGAGCTCCGCGCGCAGCCGCTGCGCCTCGTGGAGCCGCCGTGGATCCTTGAGCGGCCACCGGCTCCACTCCCGGAGCGCGGCGTCGGCGAGCGCCCGGACACGCGTGAGGTCGCCGCCGCGGACGAGCAACGCGCGGGCGAGGACGAAGGAGGCGAGCGCGGTGGCGGGGTCGGCCCGGAGCGCGCGTTCGGCGAGGTCCTGCGCCTCCTCGTGGCGACCGTCGTCGAGGCGCGAGCGCGCGATCAGGGCGTGGAGGAGCGCGAAGTCGGTCGAGCCCCGGTCGGGCGAGGCGTCGAGCCACGCGAGCAGGTCGTCCGCGAGGGCGCGGGCCTTGTCGGGCTCGCCGCGATCGATGAGGAGGTCGAGCAGGCGCGCCTCGTCCAGCCGCGTCTCGACGCCCTGCGGGCCGAACAGCTTGCGATCGATCTCGAGGCCGCGCTCGAGGTGCTCGCGCGCGTCGTCGAACCGCCCGGCGCCCTGCTCGGTGGTCCCGAGGAACAGGTACGCCTGCGCGGTGAAGCGGTGCTCCGGGCCGGCGTTGCGCCGGCTCTGCTCGAGGGCCCGCAGCCGCACCTCCAGGGCGCGCTCGGGGCCCTCGACGTACTCGCGGGCGGAGGCGATGTTGCTGAGGACCGGGCCGATGTGCGGGTGGTCCGGATCGATGCGCTCGAACCGCTCGAGCACGGCGCGGTAGAGGCGCTCCGCCTCGCGGATGTCCTGGCGCTCGGCGGCGGCGCGAGCGAGGTTGAAGGTCGCGTACGCGAGCTTGGGATGATCGGGCCCGAGCTTCTGCGTCCAGATCTCGAAGGCCCGGTCGATCTGCGCGCGAGCGGCGGGATCGCCTCGCCTCGCAAGGACGCCGCCGAAGTTGTTGTGGAGATCCGCGAGTCGCAGCGCGCCGGGGCCGAACAGGCGGTCGCCGAGGGCGAGCGCCGCCGCGTATTCGCGGCGGGCGCGGTCGTCGTCGTCGAGTTCGGCCGCGAGCTGCGCCCGCGCCTCGTGGATCGCAAAGAGGATCTGCTCGTCGCCGCCGACGCGCTCGAGCAAGGCGTCGGCGCGCCGCTCGGCGCGCTTCGCCTCGGCGTAGGCGCTGCGCTCCCGCGTCAGGAACTTGATCCACCGCGGCCAGATCGCCGCGACCCGCCGCGTGTCGCCGACCGCCTCGGCGTGGCCGAGCGCCTCGAGGAAGCGCTCCTCGGCCGGATCGGCGCGCACGAGGCTCATGTAGGCCTCCGCGCCGGCGGCCGCGACCTCGGCGATCACCGTGCGCTCGCCGAGCGCGCGCGCCTCCTCGAGCAAGTCGTCGAGCGCGGCCAGGGCCTCCTCCGTGTACGTCGCCCGGAAGCGCATGTCGGCCGCGGCGAGGCGGCGGCGCAGCGCGTCGACGGCGGCGGCGCGGTCGGGCGGCGGCGGCGGCGGCCCGTCGGAGAGGTCGGACATCGCGGCGGTCGAGCACTCGCGCGGGTCGGGGAGGCTGGCGACGGCCTCGCCGCCGCGCTCGACGATCTTCGCGTCCGCGCCCGCGAAGACGTCGAGCAGGGCGTCCAGGCGCGCGCGCTGGCGGTCGAAGCAGCCGGCGCGGCGGTCGGCGAGCGCCTGCGAGACCTCGCCGCGGGCGGCCTCGAGGCAGGCGTCGCGGCGGGCATCGGCCCACGTGGCGGTCCATTCGTCGAGCCGGGCCGTCGCGCGCGTCCAGGTGTCCTGCGCGTAGGGCAGCCCGCTGGCCGCGAAGGCGCGCGCGCCCGCCTCGCGCGCCGCCGTCGACCACACCTCCGCGAACTCGTCGGCGCTCTGTCGACAGCGAGCCTCGGCGCGATCGGAGGTCGACAGCGCGACGGCCGCGACGGCGGCGGCGGCGGCGAAGCCGAGGGCGCCGCCCGCGAGCGACAGGGCGCGCCGGCGCGGCGGGACGATCACGCGGTCGAGCTCGGCGAGCAGCGCCTCCATCGAGGGGTAGCGATCCGCCGGGGCGGCGGCGAGGCCGCGAAGGAGGAGCCGCCGCAGCGCCACGGGCACACGGACGCCGGGGGGCGGCTCGGGGAGCTCGCTGGAGAGGACCGATTCTGCGAGGCTGGCGAGCGTGTCGCCGGAGAAGGGGCGGCGGCCGTGGAGGTGCTCGTAGAGGGCGACGCAGAAGGCGAAGACGTCGGTGCGCGCGTCGGTCGGCTGGCCGAGGTACTGCTCCGGCGCCATGTAGGCGGGGGTCCCCGTGAGCGCGCCGGTCGCGGTCAGCCCGCCCGGCGTCGATGCGCCGAGGTCGGCCGCTGCGCGACCGTCGGGCCCGTTCGAGCGCGCCTCGGCGGCCGCGTGGGCCAGCCCGAAGTCGACCACGCGAACACGGCCGTCGTGGCCGACCATCACGTTGTCGGGCTTGAAGTCGCGG